>Ga0209475_10002372_pt1 | contig 19135 bp, 11 predicted proteins | sample tdDd471_FD_187128 | JGI IMG/M metagenome (GOLD analysis project Ga0209475, IMG submission 187128) | Marine sediment microbial communities from the Atlantic coast under amendment with organic carbon and nitrate - tdDd47.1 (SPAdes)... | ecosystem: Environmental > Aquatic > Marine > Coastal >... | reverse complement strand
TCGATTTTCTGACTCTCGGTCTGGTGGTCAACCGGGTCTATAAAATCATGGACAACTGGGTGCTGGTCGCCCTGCCGATGTTTATTTTCATGGGGCTGATGCTCGACGAGTCGGGCGTTGCCGAGCGTTTGATGAAATCCATGCAGGAGCTGTTCGGCAAAGTCCGCGGCGGTCTGGCGATCACCGTGACGGCCATCGGCATCGTCTTGGCCGCTTCGACCGGCATCATCGGCGCGTCGGTCGTTTTGTTGGGGCTTTTGAGCCTCAAGCCGATGCTCGACCAGGGCTACAACAAGGCTCTGGCGCTGGGCACCGTGGCCGGGGCGGGTACGCTCGGCATTCTCATTCCGCCGTCGATCATGTTGGTCATCATGGCCGACCAGTTGGGCCTGTCGGTCGGCGATCTGTTCATGGGGGCGGTGATCCCCGGTCTTCTCTTGGGCGGCTTGTACCTCGTCTATATTCTAGGCGTTGGGTTGCTCAAACCCAACCATGCGCCGCTCGATCCCGAGCGTCGTCCCATCCAGTGGGCGATCATCTGGGATGTGTTCAAGGCCATTCTGCCGGTTCTGGGGCTGATCATCGCGGTGCTGGGGTCGATCTTTGCCGGCATCACCACGCCGACCGAAGCCTCGGGCGTCGGTGCGTTGGGCGCCACCTTGCTGGCGGCGTTCAACCGGAACCTCAACTTCAAGGTCTTTACCGAAGTCCTGCGTTCCACCTTCAACACCACCGCCTATATTTTCATGATCTTTCTCGGCGCGACCTGCTTTGCATTGGTGCTGCGCGAACTGGGCGGCGACCAGTTGATCGAAAGCGTATTGACCGGCCTGCCGTTCGGCCCGACCGGCATTATCCTGTTCATTCTCGGTGTGGTCTTCCTTCTGGGTTTCCTCTTGGACTGGATCGAGATCACCCTAATTATTTTGCCGCTGTTGTCGCCGGTGGTCTCGGCTCTCGGGCTCGATATTCCCGGATATGGCAAGATCGACAATCCGGAGTTGATCTGGTTCGTTATGCTGGTGGCCCTGGCGTTGCAGACCTCGTTTCTCACGCCGCCGGTCGGGTTCGCCTTGTTCTATCTCAAAGGCGTTTGCCCGCCCGAGGTTAAACTGACCGATATCTACAAGGGCGTCATTCCGTTCATCATTCTTCAGTTGGTCGGCTTGGCGATCGTGTTACTCTATCCGTCATTGGTGACTTGGCTTCCGGCCGTCGCTTATTAAATAAAAAGAAACGCACAGGGGTATCTATGCGCGCCTATCCGCAAAAACCGGACGCGGTCTATTTCTTCGGCACCTGCCTGGTCGATCTGTTCTATCCCGAGGCAGGGATGGCGGGGATCGAGCTACTGGAGCGCGAAGGGATCAAGGTGATCTTTCCGCAGGGCCAGAGCTGTTGCGGCCAACCGGCGTTCAACAGCGGTCACCGCGACGAAGCCCGCGCCGTGGCGGCAGCCCAGGTGAAATTGTTTCCCAAGGATATTCCGGTGGTGCTGCCGTCCGGCTCCTGCGCGGGCATGATGCGCAAGCATTACCCGGAACTGTTCGAGGGCCATGCGTTGGAAGCCGCCGCGGTAAACCTCTCGGAGCGGGTGTTCGAACTGACCGAGTTTCTCGTCCATGTCGCCGGGGTGAAGCTTGAAGACAAAGGCGAGCCGGTCCGGGTGACCTGGCATGGGTCTTGTCACTCCCAACGGGAAATGGGAGTGCGCGACGAACCCAAGAGCCTGCTTAAGCAACTGGGCAACGTGGAACTGGTCGAGCTTCAGCGCGAAACCGAATGCTGCGGCTTCGGCGGGACCTTCAGCGTCAAACAGCCGGAAATTTCCGCCGCCATGGTTACCGACAAAGCGCAAGACATCGAACGGACCGAAGCGAAAAAAGTGGTGTCCGGCGACTGTGGGTGCCTGATGAACATCACCGGCGCGTTGGAGAAGAAAAACAGCGCGGTGTCCGGCCAGCATATCGCCCAGTTCATTCTGGAGCGCACCCGATGAGCGGGCCGTCGGGAGATACCTTCCGCGAGCGGGCGGGCCTGGCGCTGAAAGACGGCGAGTTGCGCGCCAACTTCCGCCGCGCCATGGACGGCCTGATGGGCAAACGGGCGGCGCAGTTCGCCGACGCCGACGAATGGCAACGCTTGCGCGGCTTGGGAGAATCCATCCGCCGCCGGGCGCTCTCCAAGCTGCCGGACCTGTTGGAGCAACTGGAAGAAAACCTGACCAACAACGGCATCACCGTCCATTGGGCCGAGACGGTGGAGGACGCCAACCAAATCGTCCTTGGCATCTTGCGCGAAAAGAACGCCAAGACCGTGGTCAAGGGCAAGTCGATGGTGTCGGAAGAAATGCACTTGAACGACTTCCTCGGGCGTCACGGCATCCGGGCGCTGGAAGCGGACTTGGGCGAATACATCGTGCAGATGGCCGGGGAAACGCCGTCGCACATCATCATGCCGGCCATCCACAAGAACCGCAAACAGATCGCCCGCCTGTTCAAAGACCGGATCGACGGCTTTACCTATACCGAAGACGCCAAGGAAATGACGGCGGCGGCGCGGGCCGAATTGCGCCGCGAATTCTACGAAGCCGACGCCGGACTGTCGGGGGTCAACTTCGCCGTTGCCGAAACCGGGACGCTTTGTCTGGTCGAAAACGAAGGCAACGGGCGGATGTGCACCACTGTACCGCCGCTGCATATCGCGGTGACGGGCATCGATAAGGTGGTCGAGAAACTTGAAGACGTGCCGCCGTTGTTTTCGTTGCTGACCCGCTCGGCGACCGGCCAGCCGGTGACCACCTATTTCAATATGATTTCCGGGCCGCGCAGCGCGACCGACCGGGACGGCCCGGAAGAAGTGCACCTGATCCTACTTGATAACGGGCGGACCCGCATCTATGCCGACGCCGAAACCCGGCGCTCCTTGCAGTGCATCCGCTGCGGGGCCTGCATGAACCATTGCCCGGTTTACACCCGCGTCGGCGGCCATGCCTACGGCGGCATCTATCCGGGGCCGATCGGCAAAATCCTCACGCCGCAGATCGACGGCATCGGCCAGTACGGCGATTTGCCCAGCGCCTCGTCGCTGTGCAACGCCTGTGTCGAGGTTTGCCCGGTGAAAATCCCCATCGCCCAGGTGCTGGTCCGGCTGCGCGACGAAGCCGCCGGTCACTGCTCGCGGCCTTCGGTTAAGGAGAGCGGGGCGAAGAAATCGACGGTGCAGGATATGGTCTGGTCCGGCTGGAAATGGATGCACGAAAGCCCAGGGGCCTACAAATTCATGAGCGGCGTTTTGACCAAGACGGGCAATCTGACGCCCGCCGCCGCGCCGTTACTCAAAGAGTGGACCAGCGTGCGGAGCAAGCCGAAGTTCGCCAAGAAGACCCTGCATCAACTGGCGAAAGAAAAGGGGCTGGCCGATGAGTAGCGCCCGCGACAATATTTTAGCCCGGCTGCGTAAAAGCGACCCCAGCGGCGATTTGCCGGGTTCCGATTTCTCGGTGATGGAAGAGAAGACCTGGACGGCGGAAGAAAAGATCGAGCGGCTGATCGCCATGATGTCGGCGGTCAATACGGAGCTCCACAAAACCACCGAAGCCGGTTGGCCGGATCTGGTGGCTGAACTGCTTAAACAACGGGAGATCGACTCGCTGCTTATCGGCACCAACAACCGCCTGATGGACCGTTTGCAAGGCGCTTGGCACGGCAAGGGAGATGCCCCGGATATTCGGCTTTACGACCGGTCTTACGAAGACGAGCGGGCCGAAGTATTCGCCGCCCCCGCCGCCCTGACCACGACCCGGGGCGGGATCGCCGAGACAGGGAGTTTGATTGTCTGGCCCGACGCCGCCGAGCCGCGTCTTTTGTCCTTGGCCCCGCCGGTTCATATTGCGCTGCTTGAAGCCGACCGTCTGCACAATACCTTTTGGCAAGCGATGATGGCGGAAGGTTGGAAAAATGGCCTGCCGACCAACGCGCTGCTGATTTCCGGGCCGTCCAAGACCGCCGATATCGAACAGGAGCTGACCTACGGCGTTCACGGTCCCAAAGAACTGATCGTGCTGATTATCGAAGGATAGCTTTCCGGACATGTTCAACGCGCCTTTCCAACTGCCCGGTCCTTACGACCAATTGCACGCCCAACTGCGGATGATTTTTCCGCAAGAGCGGTTGATCGCCGACCGGCTGCGCACCCTGGCCTATGGGACGGATGCCAGTTGTTACCGGTTGGTGCCGAAAATCGTTGCCGTGGTCGAGAGCGAAGAAGAGGTGGCGCGTCTTTTGGCCTGCACGCGCGATCTGGATATTCCGGTGACCTTCCGGGCCGCCGGGACCAGCTTGTCGGGTCAGGCGATTACAGACTCGGTTCTGGTGCTTTTAGGGCAGAACTGGGACCGCTGCACGGTCGAAGAGGACGGCGATGCGCTGAAGGTTCAGCCGGGCGTCATCGGGGCGGAAGCCAACCGGGTCTTGGCCGCTTATGGGCGCAAGATCGGACCTGATCCGGCCTCGATCAATGCGGCGAAAATCGGCGGGATCGCCGCCAACAACGCCAGCGGCATGTGTTGCGGTACGGCGCAGAACAGTTACAACACGCTCAAATCCATGCGGGTGATGCTGGCCGACGGCACCCTGCTCGATACGGGGTCCGAAACCAGTCGGGCGGTATTCGTCCAGCGTCACAAAAAATTGCTCGACGATCTATCCGGCTTGGCGGAAGCGGTGCGCAAAAACAAGACGCTGGCAAACCGCATCAAGACGAAGTTTAAGATCAAGAACACCACCGGCTATGCGCTCAACGCTTTGGTCGATTTCAAGGACCCCATCGATATCCTGCAACACCTGATGATCGGGTCCGAAGGCACCCTCGGGTTCATTGCCGAGATGACCTACAACACGGTGCCGGAATACGCCGACAAGGCATCCGCCCTCCTTTTGTTTCCCGATATGGAAACCGCCTGCAACGCGGTGGTCGCCTTGAAAAAAACGCCGGTTTCCGCCGTCGAGGTCATGGACCGGGCGGCGCTGCGGTCCGTCGAAGGCAAGCCGGGCCTGCCCGACTATATCGCCGGCCTGGGCGATGAGGTGACGGCGCTGTTGGTCGAGGTGCGGGGCAAGACCAAACGCACGCTGACGACTAACCGCAAAAAAGCCGAAGCGGCGCTCGACGGGATAGAGACCGTGCGGCCCATCGAATTCACGGCCGATCCCGAACGCTGCCAGCGCTATTGGAATATCCGCAAGGGGTTGTTCCCGGCCGTGGGCGCGGTGCGCAAAACCGGCACCACGGTGATTATCGAAGACGTGGCCTTTCCCATCGATAAATTGGCCCCGGCGACCCTCGATCTCCAGCGCATCTGTAAAGAGCATGGCTACGATGAGACGATCATCTTCGGCCATGCGCTGGAAGGCAATCTGCATTTCGTCTTTACCCAGGATTTCAACAGCAAAGAAGAAATCGAGCGCTACGGACGCTTCATGGATGCGGTCACCAAAATGGTTGTCGACGATTACGACGGGTCGTTGAAGGCCGAACACGGCACCGGGCGCAATATGGCGCCGTTCGTCGAGATGGAATGGGGGGCGGACGCCTACCAGCTGATGTGGGAGATCAAGCGGTTGTTCGATCCCCAAGGGCTGCTCAATCCGGGCGTTTTGCTGAACCAAGACAAGGCCGTTCATCTGCAAAACCTCAAGCCCTTCCCGGCGGCCCACGAGATCGTCGACAAGTGTATCGAATGTGGGTTTTGCGAACCCAAGTGCCCGTCCCACGGCATGACCCTGTCGCCGCGCCAAAGGATCGTCGGTTGGCGGGAAATCAGCCGCCGGGAAAAAGCGGGCGAACCGGGGCTCGAGGACTTGAAGCAAGCCTACGCCTACCAAGGCGTCGACACCTGTGCGGCCTGCGGGCTTTGCGCCACGGCCTGCCCGGTGGGGATCGAAACCGGCCTGTTGACCAAAGCCTTGCGGGCCGAGCGCCGGACGCCGTTTGAGCGGAAGGCCGGGGATTGGCTGGCCGACCATTACGGCGCGGCGATGGCCGCCACCTCCTTGGGCCTACGGGCCGCCGATTTGGCCCATGGTATCCTTGGCTCGAAAATGATGGAAACCCTGGCCAACGGGACGCGAAAGCTTTCCGGCGGTAAAACGCCGGTCTGGATGAAATCCATGCCGCGCGGCCAATGGACCACACCGGCCAGCCCCGAGGGAACGACTAAAGAAAAGGTCGTCTATTTCCCCAGTTGCGCGGCGCGCACCATGGGGCCGATGCGGGGCGACGACAGCGAGCCGCTGCCTAAGGTGACGGCGCGGGTGCTCAAAAAGGCCGGGTTTGAAGTCGTCTATCCGAAGGGGTTGAACGATCTTTGTTGCGGTCAGCCGTTCGACAGCAAAGGCTTATTCGAGGCCGCCGACCGGAAGGCCGGGGAATTGGAGGCGGCTCTGATGGAGGCCAGCGGCAACGGGGCGTATCCCATCGTTTTCGATACCAGCCCCTGCGGCTACCGGATGACGACGTTTCTGCAAGAGCGGCTCGATATTCGAGATGTCACCGAGTTTATGCACGATGTGGTGCTCGACCGGCTCTCTTTGCAAAAACAGCCTGAGCCCGTGGCCGTCCATGCGACCTGCAGTACCCGCAAGATGGCTTTGGAAGGGAAACTCAAGGCCATCGCCGACGCCTGTGCGGAAGACGTCATCGTTCCGCCGTCCGTCGAATGCTGCGGTTGGGCGGGCGACAAGGGATTTACCACGCCGGAGCTGAACCGCCATGCGCTGGGTAAACTGAAACGGGACCTGGGCGGCAAGGCGGTGGCCGGGTACTCGACCAGCCGGACCTGCGAGATCGGCTTGTCGAACCAAGGCGGTACGACCTACCGCTCCATCGTCTATTTGATTGATTCTTGCTCTAGAGCGCGATCGACTTAATCTGAATCGCTTTGCGATCCCGATTAAGTCGTGAATCGCCCTCTAAACTATTGAAAACGAGCAGATTCACGCATTCATATTTCACCACGAAGTGGTTCAATATAAATACGATCTGCTCTAGAGTGCGATCGACTTAATCTGAATCGCTTTGCGATCCCGATTAAGTCGTGAATCGCCCTCTAACCTGTTGATAGGGGCGGATTCACGCTTTAAGCGGAATCACTTGAAAGTGATTCCACCTAAAACGATCCGACCCTAAATAAGATCGTCGGCGAGGGTTTGGCCGATCAACTTTTTCAAAACGTCGGGCTGCACCGGCTTGTGCAGTAAAGCGAATCCGCTGGCCGCGACCTCTTGGAGGCGTTCGGGCGCCGTGTCTCCGGTGATGATAATTCCCGGAACCGACCAGCCCAGCTCGCGGTTGATCTTGTTGATGGTATCCGCCCCGGTGTTTTCGTCCTGCAGGCGGTAATCGGCGACAATCAGGTCGAGCGGTGCTTTACGCTCTCGGCAAAGGCGCAGGGCGTCCTCGGACGATGCGGCGGCCAACACGTCGAAACTCCAGGCATCCATCAAGGCGGTCATGCCGTCGAGAACCGCCGGATCGTCGTCGACCACCAAGACGTTCGGGGTCAAAGACTCTTTCTGAGGTGTCGTGGAATGGCGGGGGTGTGCGTCCGGCTCGGAGGCGATGTCGGCGCAGGCCGGAACGGCAACCGAGAAAACAGATCCCTTGCCGACCCAGGACTTTGCGCCGAGCGGATGATCGAGCAGGTCGGCGACCCGCTGGACGATGGACAGGCCGAGCCCAAGACCGTGCTCGCGCTGACGGCCCGGGTTGTCGAGTTGTTGGAACTCCTGGAAAATCAAGTCCATCTTGTCGTCCGGGATGCCGCCGCCCGTGTCCCAGACTTCCAATCGGAGCTGCGTTCCCTGACGTCGGCAGCCGACGAGAATTTTCCCGGTCGGCGTATAGCGGACCGCGTTGGAAACCAAGTTGCCGACGATCCGTTGAAGCAGGGCCGGGTCGGTTTCAATGACTGCCGCGCAAGGAACGACAACGAGTTCGATATCCTTTTGTTTGGCCTCTTCCCGGAAGGTGTTTCTGACCCACTCGAGCGTTTGCGAAACCGGGAAGGGCCGTTTGACCGGTTCCATGATTCCGGCGTCGAGCCGCGAGATATCGAGTAGCGAGTTGAGCAGTCCGGCCAGGGCTTCGATGGAGTTTTCGATGTTGCCGATCAGCCGGTTTTGCTTGTGGGTTTCCATAGCCCCTTTGCGGCGGATCGAATCGCCGAGGGCGGCGACGAACATGGCGAGGGCCTGCAGCGGCTGGCGTAGGTCGTGGCTGGCGGCGGCCAAAAACCTGGATTTGGCCAGGTTGGCCCGTTCCGCTTCGTCCTTGGCGGTCCGCAAAGCTTCCTCGTTTCTGACCATATCTGTAATGTCATGGACAAAGCCGACCAGACGGGAGGATTCCTTGCCGTTTTCGATGCTGTACCGGCTGGCCAATTCCACGGTCCGCACCTCGCCGTCGGTTCGGACGATCCTGAAAATGCCGTTGAATTGGGTTCTGTCGGCGATACACCCGAGCAAAACATGTTTGGCCATCTGATAGTCGTTAGGATGGACGAACGATAGGAACGTTTGATCTTCCATCGAATGACTGGCCGGGTCGACGCCGAAAATCTCATAGACCTCGTCCGAATACCATATGTCGCCGGACAGGATGTCCCAGGCCCAGCTGCCCAGGTGGGCGAGGTTTTCGGCTTCGGCAAGCCGTGCGGTCGCTTCCAAAAGTTTGGACTCGGCTTCCTTTTGTTCGGTGATGTCACGGAACATCGCTGTGAAAAGTTCCAGTTTGCCGTTTTTGCCGGGGATGCCCGAAACGGAGGTTGAAATAGGAATTTCTTTTCCGTTGTGGCATCGCAGCCAAAACTCACCCTGCCACTGACCGGTTTGCAAAGCGTCCTTCCACCAGGTCAAAGCCTCGTCTTTTTCATGGCGGGTCGCCAACAAGATGAAGCAGTTCTTGCCAATGATCTCCTGTTGCCGGTAGCCGGTGATCTGCTCGAACGCCGGGTTGACGGACTGGATGTTGCCCTGGGTATCGGAAATAAAAATGGCCTCGCTGGTATTGGTGAAAACCGCCGTTGCGCGGCGTGTCAGTTCCTCGAACTGCTTTTGCTTCGATGCGTAGGACAGGTAGTAGGTCAAGGCGGCGGCGAGGATCATCAAAACCGCGGCGGCGTAAAGATCGGCGGCGACGTTGTAGGTGGCGCTGGTGAGGACCAACTCGCCGATTTCCTTCCCATCCCAAATGACCGGTTGGCGGAAAGACCGTTCAACAATGTGCGACGGAAAGACGATATCGGGGCGTTGGCGTTCGAACGCGACGAAGGGGTCGCCGTTCTCGTAGGTGACTTTGAGCGAAGAAATCCGATTGTCGGACACGACGACTTTCAGAAATTCCTGGGCTTCTTCCTGGTTGATTGTCCAAAGGTAGTGGGCGAAGAACCGGCTATACTCCTGCGCTTTTCCGATACGAGCGCTTTTTTCGGCAGTGTGGTAGCGGCTCATTGCAAAAATGACGGCGACCACCAGGAGAAGATAGCCCGCTATGAGGAGGCCCGATCTCTTCAACATTCCCTCCTTACCGTTCCTCTCGATTTTGTCTTATTGAACCCATCGCCATCATGACAAGCTGGCGCTATCATGGGCCAAATAGTAGTAGAGGCGCAACCGGGAGTGAGGGATGGTTACAGTTTTTGCTTCGGCGGGGGATTTGGCCGAAAAACAGGTGACGTTCTCGACGCTGGCCGAAGGGGTATACGCCTTTACGGCTGAGGGCGATCCCAACAGCGGTGTCATCGTTGGCGACCGCGGCGTGATGGTGATCGACGCCCAGGCGACGCCGCAGATGGCCAAACGAGTCATCGACCGGATCAAACAGGTGACCGATAAGCCGGTGACCCATTTGGTGCTCAGCCATTACCACGCCGTGCGGGTCTTGGGGGCGGCGGCCTATGGCGCGGAGGAAATCATCGCCAGCAAAAACACCGAAGCGATGATTGAAGAACGGGGAGCCGAGGATTGGGCCAGCGAGTTCGAGCGGTTCCCCAGGCTGTTCCAAGGCCATGAAACGATCCCCGGACTGACCCGGCCGACCCGGACGTTCGACGATCCCATTGCCATCGATTTGGGAAACAGGGTGGTAAAAATTTTTCATCCCGGACGCGGGCACACCCAAGGCGACACGGTGGTCTGGCTGCCGGAGGAAAAAATACTCTTCGCCGGTGACCTTGTGGAGTATGGCGCGACCCCTTATTGCGGCGACGCGCATTTAACCGACTGGCCGCAAACGTTGGCGGTCCTTGAGGAACTTGAGCCGGAAAAATTGGTGCCGGGACGGGGCGACGCCTTGACGACCAGCGCCCAATGCCGGGAAGCCATCTCCATGACCCGGGCGTTTACCGGCGATCTGTTTGAAACGGCCAAACAGGCGCGGAACGAGGGGCTATCGTTAAAGGAAACGTTCGATCTGGCGAAGCAACGGATGGATCCGAAATACGGAGACTGGGTGATCTATGAGCACTGCATGCCGTTCAACGTCGCGCGGGCTTTTGACGAAGCCGGCGGCATTGAACGCCCGACCGTTTGGACGGCTGAACGCGACAAGGAAATGTGGGCCGCTCTAAATGGATAGGAACAATGACTATTTGGCCGTTTCGGTCTTGGACGCGGCAATCGCCATGGCCTCGGCGATGACGTCCCGGTCCCCGATATGGTTGACGAGCAAAAGAACCAGCTTGGCGTTGGCTTTGACGCTTTCCTCGTCGCTGAGGTTCCGATGGAACTCGATCAGCATTTCATAGAAATCGTCGGGGTTGTCCATATTGGGGTCGGTATTGAGTTTCATTTCGCGATTCCCTGTCGCCCTTTGGCTTTTTGGAGCGCCGCTTCAATGGCGGCTTGATCGAATTGTTTCCAACGCCCCACGACGTGTTGATCGGGACGAATCAGATAAACGGCGGTTTGATCGCCGTCGTAGCGCTCTTTGATCAGGCCGTCGGTATCGAAGACGTCTTCGCCGACAACGACGGACTTGCACCCCTTTACCGTCCGGTTTTCCGCCGGACCGAGAAACAGCAAGGTAAAGGCGTCGCCGAGGCGGTTGAGCAGCCACTCGGGTTTCCCGTCGGCGGCGGTAACCGGCGCGTCCGGGCAAGGTGCGCCGGGAATGGGGCCTCGGTTAAACGAAGCTTCATCGGGCGTATTGAGGGCGGAAGAGCCGTAGGTCGCCGGGAGGGATAATCGGCCGCTGTTGATCAAGGGTCTGGCGAAGGCGTGATCTTGAGCCAGTTCCAGAACCGAATCGCGAAGTACCCGGCTCATCGCGCTTTTCGGGACGATAAAGTCCGTTGAGCGGGTTGAGTTCATTAGGTTGATATCGGCGGCCGCCACCCGTTCTTCGTCGTAGCTATCAAGCAAGGTGTCCGGTGCGAGACGGTCGATGACCAATTTGAGTTTCCAAATCAGGTTATCGGTATCCTGAACGCCGGAATTGGCGCCCCGCGCGCCGAACGGCGAAACCTGATGGGCGGAATCTCCGGCAAACAGGATGCGTCCATGGCGGAAGCGTTCAAGCCGTCGGCATTGATAGGTATAGACCGACACCCATTCGATTTCGAAATCCACATTGTCGCCGAGCATGGCTTTAAGCCGCGGTTTTACCCGCTCGGGCTTCATTTCTTCCTTGGGGTCGGCATCCCAGCCGAGTTGGAAGTCGATGCGCCACAGGTCGTCGGACTGCTTGTGAAGGAGCGTTGACCGTCCGGGGTTGAACGGCGGGTCGAACCAGAACCACCGCTCGGGCGGAAAGTCGTTTTTCATCACCACGTCGGTAATTAAAAAACGGTCCTTGAAAACCTGGCCAAAAAAATCGAGACCGAGAAAGTCCCGGATCGCCGACTTCGATCCGTCGGCGGCGATCACCCAGTCGGCGGCGACGGCGTAGTTTCCGGAAGGGGTGGAGACGGTCAGGGCGACCCGGTCGGCGGCGGATTGAATGCCGACAACCTCTTCCTGCCAACGGATGTCGACCCCGAGTTCGGTTGCCCGGCCGATTAAAATATCTTCCAGATGATACTGCTGCAGATTGATAAACGCCGGGATCTTGTGGCCCGGCTCGGGCAGCAGGTCGAAATTGAAAACTTCCCGCTCGCCGTTAAACAGGCGGCCGGTTTTCCAGACCACGCCTTTTTCGATCATCCGCCCCGCGCAACCCAAACGGTCCCAGATTTCCAGCGCGCGCTTGGAATAGCAAACGGCGCGTGAGCCGATACTGACGGTGGCGGCGCGGTTGAGAAGGACGACTGGAACGCCCTTTAGGCGTAGATCGATGGCCGCGGTCAGGCCGACCGGGCCGCCGCCGACGATAACCACCGGACGGTGCGCCGTTTTTCCCGATTTCTGGTCTTCCGAGATTCTGTGCGGATACTCGGTATAACGATAAGTCTGTAGCATTTGAAGTCCACCCTGGGGCGGAACATTAAACGGGGTTGGGAGAGATGAAAACACCGGAAATGCCCGGAATGTGCAACCGCCCTTTATAATTCGGTCCCGCACCCCTAGATAAGGTAGTAAATTTAGCGCTTTTTGACGAAATTTCTCAAATCAGAGCAAAGGGTTGCTTCATAATTCCTAAACCCGGCGCAGGTAAGATCGCAGCGCGTTAGAGTACAATTCACGACTTAGTCGGGATGGCAAAGCGATTCAGATTAAGTTGATCGCGCTCTAGTGTGGCGGGATCTTAGCGGGGGATTCCGGAAGTCGGTTTCGGTATGGCAATAAGACGGACGTACGAAGTCAGTATTCAAATGGGCGGGCGCTGGGAAATCCAGGCCCGTTATCCTTCGTCGGAAAAGGACGAAGCGATGGAGGACGCCTATTCGCTGGAGCGGATCAAGCGCGGAGCCGCCGTCAAGGTCGTCTTGGAGACCTACAACTCCGACACCGGCGAAATGAAGGAAGTCACCATCTATAAAAGCGCCGGGTCGGTCGGTTCGGGTGGCGGTGGGGCGTCGTCGTCCCGTTCGTCGGCTGGCGCGGCCCGGGGCTTTGGCCGGACGAACATGGGGGACTATTTGGACGATCCGTTCGAAGAAGAAGAGCGGGAGGAGGAAGTCCGGCGGCAGAGGGCCGAAAATATCGGCAAGGCGGTCGGCTACGTCATTTTGATTGTTTTATCCAGCACGGCTCTTTCGGCGGTTTTAACCCTTTTGTTTTCGATGATGGCGCCGCGTTACGGCCTCTACAACTTAGTGGCGGGCATGTCGAAAGGCGAGACGCTGGTCGGCGTTTTTGTCGCGCTGTTCGTTTTCTTTGCGCTGATTTTGTTTTTCATCTACCGCAGCAAGCTCTCCGTCGGCGGAGAGGATTTTGACGATCAATACGGTCTGGAAGAAGATAAGCCGCCGCCAAAACCAAAGGAAACGAAAAAGAAAGAAGAAGTCAAAATGGACTCCAGCGGGCTGTTGGAGGATGACGATGCTGCTGTTGACGTCGATGTTGCGGAGCCTTTGATCGGGAACGTCGACGATGTGGATGAACCGGCGGCCGAACTGGAACCGTTGCCCGAGCCGGAACCGGAGCCCGAAGAGCCTGAACCGGCCGCTCCCGAAGTTGAGCCAGAGCCCGAGCTAGAAGACGACAGTGGGTTGAGCGGCGCGGGGGAAATCCAGAAACTGACCATGATGAATTTCCTCAGCCGGGGCATTAAGGCGGTCAAGGAAAAGCATACCAAGCTCGATAACATGTCCCGTTTCGGCATCAATCTGTTTATGGCCGGAGCAAGCGAGGAGTTGGGATCGTCGCGCGCCCTTTCGCGGCTCGACGTTTCGATCATTCTTTGCGATACGGTAAAGGCGCTCGGCACCAACGCCTCCATGGCCGAGAAATTCGCCGACTCGTTCGAAAGCTATTTGATGAACCCCAACTATTTGAACATGGTCGACGAAGGCCGCGCCGCCATGGCGGCCTTTATCGACGGCGACGAAAGCGGTCCGGCGAAATTGCTTCAGGCCTTGGAAAATTGGCGCAATCCGAAAAACGAGGATCAGGCGGGCAAAGGGCCGATCGCGGTGATGTTTACCGATATCGTCGGGTCGACCGATATGACCGTAACCTTGGGCGATCATGCGGCCCAACACTTGGTCCGCACCCACAACAAAATCGTCCGCTCGGCTTTGACCAACTATTTCGGCAAGGAGATCAAACATACGGGCGACGGGATTATGGCGTCGTTCAACGATGTGACCAAGGCCGTGGCGGCGGGGATCGATATCCAGCGGCGGATCGAAGGCAATAACCGGGCGGCTCCCGATCAGCCGCTGCATTTGCGGATCGGCATCAATTGCGGCGAAGCCATTGCCGAAGACAACGATCTGTTCGGCGTGACCGTTCAGCTTTCCGCCCGTCTTTGCGCCGCCTGCGATACGGATAAGGTGTTGGTCTCCGACGCCGTCCGGACCGAAACGGCCGAGGCGGGATATGCCTATATCGACAAAGGCACTCGCAGGATGAAAGGGTTCAAAGACCCGGTTCCGGTGTTTGAGGTGGGATGGCAGCCCGGCGTTGGCGTTTCGATGCCCGGGGTGGAAAATCAAGCGCCGGCGGCAACCGGCCCGGCGGGTGGGGAGGCCTCGCCGGCTGTGTCGACGCAGGAAGCTCCCGCGACCCCTCCTTCGGCAAATGACGAAAAAGCCGTGGTGGAACAAACGCAAAGCAAAACAACGGAAGATGTGTCGGCTTAAGCCGGTGCTGGGCGGCTTTCATTGAAAATGTCTAAAATACATGGTTGTGCCCACGGCGGAGCGGCATTACTCTGTTCTTATTGCTGGACAAATGCCGCTGGCAGTCAAAAATTTGAACCCGTGACATGTCCCAGGGAAGGTTAGGAGGTTGGAGAGAAATGGCCCAGAACAGGTACCGCTTGGTAACCCGCAGCGATTTCGATGGTTTGGTCTGCGCCGTGTTGCTGAAGGAAATGGACCTTATCGACGACATCGCTTTCGTGCACCCGAAGGACATGCAGGACGGTAAGATCGAAATTTCAAGCCGCGACATCACCACCAACTTGCCCTATGTGCAAGGGGTGCACCTTGCCTTCGACCACCATGCCAGCGAACTTGACCGGTTGGATCACGAGCCGGGCAATCTGGTGATCGACCCGGACGCCCCTTCGGCGGCGCGGGTCGTCTACCGTTATTATGGCGGTAAGCAGGAGTTCCCGACCATCTCCGCCGATCTGATGGACGCGGTGGACAAGGGCGACGCGGCCCAGTTCAACAAGGATGAAGTGATCAACGCCCAGGGGTGGCCGTTGCTCAACTTCTTGATGGACGCCCGCACAGGGCTTGGCCGGTTCAAGGAGTTCCGGATTTCCAACTATCAGCTGATGATGGAACTCATCGACTATTGCCGCAACCATACCATCGAAGAAATTCTCGAGCTGCCGGACGTCAAGGAGCGGGTCGAGCTTTACCGGGAACATGAAGAAAAGTTCAAGGATCAGGTCAAGCGGTGTTCGACCGTGCATGGCAATCTGGTTGTTCTCGACCTCCGCGACGAAGAAACGATTTTCGCCGGCAACCGCTTCATGATTTATGCGCTTTATCCGGAGTGCAATATTTCCATCCACGTGCTGTGGGGCTTGAAAAAGCAGAATACGGTTTTCGCCACCGGAAAATCGATTTTCGACCGCACCTCCAAAACCAACGTCGGCGCGTTGATGCTGAAATACGGCGGCGGCGGGCACCATGCGGCGGGCACCTGTCAGGTCTCCAACGACAAGTCGGACGACGTTTTGAAGGAACTGATCGACCAGATTACCGCCGACGGCTAGCTCGGTTGCGTGGAGCATTGGTTTTTGGGGCATTAAGCCTTGGATGCGCCGGCATGGTTTCCGCCATGCCGGTCATCTTTTGAGCTGTTGGGATCGAAATGAGCGTGAAGCCGACGGGAAACCTGGGGCAGGATTTGGGCGCGGCAAGCCGTCTTTTGGAGATGGGACGGGGCAAGGAAGCCGAAAAGCTTCTGGTCCGGCTGGCCAAAAAAGCGCCCAAAGACCCGGACGTTCACAATTTTCTCGGACTGGCGCTCAAGCAACAGGGCCATCTCGGTAAGGCCAGAGTGCATTTCCAAAAAGCGCTCAAACTATCGCCCAAAAGCGCCGGGTTGATGGTCAATCTCGCCTTGTTGCTTAAAGCCGAAGGAAAAAACGCCAAGGCCGAAGAGCTTTACCGCAAGGCGCTCTCGCTCTCTCCCGACTTGGCGATCATTTACGTTAACCTAGGGGTCGTCTTGGCCGATCAGCGGCGCTACGACGAGGCGGTCGAGGTTTATGAAGCCGGACTGTCCAAGTCTTCCAGCTCTCCTGAGTTGCTGGTGAACCTAGCCGAGGCGTTGTCCGGCATGGGCGAAGCCGGAAAGGCCGAGCGCCGTTACAAAGAGGCTTTGGAGATTGCGCCACAGCATGTGAAGGCCTTGGTCGGCTACGGCACGATGCTGAAGAACCTGAAGCGTTTCGATGAGGCGGAATCATTATTTAAGCGGGCTTTCGCCGTGGCGCCCGACTCGATGGAAGTGCGTAACAACTACGGGGTCATGCTTCAGGCGGCGGGGCGTATCGGCGAGGCGGAAACGCATTTGGCCGAAGCCGTCCGGTTGTCCGGCGGTATTCTTCAGATGCAGCTCAATCATGCCTCCGCGATAAAGGAAATGGGCCGTGTCGACGAGGCCTTGGAAATGTATGAAAGCCTGTTGAATTCGGGGGACGAAACGCCGGAACTGATTTCCAACTACCTGTTTACCCTCAACTACTCGGACCGCCTGACGGCAGAACAAATCACCGAAGCCCATTGCCGGTGGGGCGGGCGTTTGGGGGCGCGGAAAGAAACGACGCGCCGCCGTCCAGCCGCCGATAAAAAACGCAGACTGCGTATCGGCTACGTTTCCCACGATTTTAAACGCCATTCGGTGGCCAATTTCATTCGTTTCGTTCTGCGCGAGCACGACCGGAAAGCGTTTGAGGTTTTCGCCTACTCGACGACGCGCAAGCCGGACGAGGTCACCGAGTCGATTGTCGACCTGACGGACCGCTGGATCGATGCTGCGGGGCTGTCCGACGCGGAGTTGGCCGAGAGAATAAATGAAGATCAACCCGACATTCTGGTCGATCTGGGCGGCCATACCGGACACAACCGCCTTGCTGTGTTCGCCAACCGCGCCGCGCCTCTGCAAATGACCTGGATCGGCTATCCGAATACAACGGGCGTCGCCGAAATGGATGTCCGGCTGGTCGACGCTTTGACCGATCCGGACGAGGCGTCATACGATTTGGGAACGGAAGCGTTGGTTCGGTTGCCCAAGTGTTTTCTCTGTTACGAGCCGACCATGACCTTGCCCGACGTGGCGGAACCGCCGTTTCGGAAGAACGGCCATGTGACCTTTGGCTGCTTCAATAACCTAGCCAAAATGCAGCCGAATGTCTTGCGCCTTTGGGGTGAATTGATGGGGCGCGTTCCGGACTCTCGCCTGCTGTTTAAGGGAAAATCGTTCATCGACTCTTCCGTTCAGGAACGTATCTTCCGGCTGATGGGGATGAGCGAGAAGGATCGTCAACGGATTGAATTCCGCGGCTACGAGCAGAGTCAGGAAGGACATTTGGCGGTCTACAACGCCGTCGATATCGCGCTGGATACGTTCCCTTATAACGGCACGACAACCACCTGCGAGGCGTTGATCATGGGCGTGCCGGTGATTGGCCTAAGCGGCGACCGGCATGCCGCGCGGGTCGGGCTCAGCCTGTTGAGCGCTGCCGGGGTGCCGGAGCTGGTGGCCGATACGCCGCAAGACTATTTGGCCATGGCCGCCGCGCTTTCAGAGGATCGTGATCGATTGGCGGCCTACCGTTCCGATCTGCGCGGAAAGCTGCAATCCTCGCCTCTGATGGACGCCAAAGGGTTCGTCGCTCGCTATGAGGAAACGGTGAAAGCTCTTTTCATGGAGCGCCAAGCGTCCTAAATAGTGTCGGCAACGACGATCCGTTCAAAGAATGACGAAAAGCAGGTCAAGCTGATCGATGAGCGAGGGTCCCCTCCAAAAATACCGGGCGAAGATTGCTGCGGAAGATTTGCGCCCCGATCCCGCCCAGGAACTGGCGGCGGAAAAGTTGCAAAGCCTTTACCATGCGCTGCAACGGTTCAAACCCTCGACCGGCCACCAGGGCTGGCGCGCCCGGTTCGGTCTGGCGCGCCCGCAGCGTGGCGACCCGCCGCAAGGGCTCTATATCTACGGCGATGTCGGCACCGGTAAGTCCATGATGATGGATTTGTTCTTCGAAACCGCACCGGTGGAGAAGAAGCGGCGGGTGCATTTTCATTCCTTCATGCAGGAAGTTCATTCCCGGCTCGACAGGTTGCGCAAGAGCAAGCACAAGGACGACCCGATCCCGGCGGTTGCTAAAGCCATCGCCGAAGAAGCCTGGTTGTTGTGTTTCGACGAGCTGGTGGTCGACAACATCACCGACGCGATGATTTTGGGGCGGTTGTTCGAAACCCTGTTCGAAAACGGCGTGGTGGTGGTCACCACCTCCAACCGTTATCCCGGCGATCTTTACAAAAACGGTCTCCAGCGCGACCGGTTCTTGCCGTTTATCGATCTGATCAAAAGCAAGCTCGACGTCATGGAGTTGGACGGCGGATACGATTACCGGATGAACCGGATCAAGGGCGAGGAAGTGTATCTCTGGCCCTTGGGTGCGGAGGCCGACGAACGAATCGAGCGCTGCTTCAATCTGTTGCGCGGCGACGGCAAGGCGCAATCCGACTACATCATGGTCAAGGGGCGGCGCATCGACTTTCCGTTTGTCGCGGGCGGCGCGGCGCGGACCACCTTCAACGCGCTCTGCGGTCAGGCCTTGGGCCCGGCCGACTATCTGGAAATCGCGGTGCAGTTCCATACCTTGATTTTGGAAAATGTCCCCCGCATGGGGCCGGAAAGCCGCGATAAGGCCAAGCGCTTCGTCACCCTGGTCGACGCGCTCTATGAGCATAAAGTCAATTTGGTTTGCTCGGCCGAGGTGGCGAGCGAAGATCTTTACCCGGCGGGCGACGGATCGTTCGAGTTTCACCGCACCGTTTCGC
>Ga0209475_10002371_pt1 | contig 19149 bp, 11 predicted proteins | sample tdDd471_FD_187128 | JGI IMG/M metagenome (GOLD analysis project Ga0209475, IMG submission 187128) | Marine sediment microbial communities from the Atlantic coast under amendment with organic carbon and nitrate - tdDd47.1 (SPAdes)... | ecosystem: Environmental > Aquatic > Marine > Coastal >... | reverse complement strand
TAAGCATAACGTGTGGCATCAATGAAAATACCTGAATTTGCTTCCTCGAACATAGAAATCATTTCATCCAGCTTGGCGGTTTCAGGGTCGCTCATAGTATGCCAATAACGGACTGTGATGGTATCTTGTGCCATACTCGTAGGCGCAAGAAGAATGGCAACGATAACTACTAACAATATTTTTGTAGACTTCATGATATTCCTCCTAATGAATAAAGTGTAAACAAATAACTTCTCTAACTAACTTCAATTTTCCCTCCTTTTATATATTGAATCGGTTCAATTTTGCTTAAAAAAAACTCACAGGGGTACTCCAGTGCTTTCACGGATTTTAAGCTCAGGACGGATCATCTGTCCTGTTAAACCTTCAGTGGGTTTCTGAGCGATTACGACTTGTAAAAGATCAAATAACTTCATCGCAATTTCCCGAACGGGTTGATGAATCGTTGTTAACGAAGGCTGACTATATCGCGCTAAGGTAATGTCATCGAAACCAATTACAGATACATCACGCCCCACTGTTAAACCTCTTGCTTGAATGGCACGTATCGAGCCGAATGCCATACGGTCATTTGCGCAAATAATTGCGGTTGGGACTTGCGGTTGATCTAATAAATAGTGTGTTCCGAGTTGACCAGATTGTTCAGTAAAATCACCCTCATAAATTAGATCAGAAGAAATAGTGAGATGATGTTGACGCATACTTTTTTCAAAGCCTATCCATCGTTGTTGCGCCAAGTATTGTTCACTTAGCGGTGACAAATACCCGATCCGTTTGTGCCCTAATTCTGCCAAATGATTAACTGCTAATTCCAACCCATATGCCCCATCAACATCAATCCAATTTAGGTCAAGTTCATCCCCATCATGACCAAATACAACAAATGGAAAGTCAACGCTTTTTAAGAATGTAATACGTGGATCATTTTTTCGTAATGCGAAGAGAATCAAACCATCCACTTGCCGTCCTCGCGCCAATTTTTCATACAAGTCTAATTCTTTTGTGCCAATAGGGATTGTCCAAAAGGTTAAGCCTGTCTCTGTTGCAACAGCTGCAGCACTAATACCTTCTATAAGATGTGTTATAAATGGGTCTGGCTCAATATGATTGTTTTGCATCCGTAACTCAGTACGAACTAAACCAATTGTATTCGTCCGTTGCGAGCTTAAACTTCGTGCAGCGGCTGTAGGATAATACGAAAGTATCTCTATCGCCTCTAATACGCGTTTTCTGGTTTCTTCTTTTACAACAGAATTACCATTAAGTACGTTAGACACTGTTCCAACAGATACGTTGGCATAGTTGGCTACATCACGAATTGTTGTCATAATCTCTCAATCTGAACCGTTTCAATTATTTAACAATATAATTTAAAAATTGTCAACTATGGTATGTTGATATTTATCGTATTCATCACATTTTGGTTAAGTGGAGCGGGTGATTGATAGAGTAAATCACACTGTAGCATGGTGGAGAACTTCTATTTATGAGTGGAGAAACAATCGAGAAGTATGTGCGATGTTCAAACTGATGATGATGAAGCTAACATCTTGGATTCGTAGATTTCCTTTAACCGTTTATACATATTAATTTCAGGTCGAAGTCTATCTTGAAGTACCTTCATTTCTTTAACAGTCGGCCTGTAATCATATTTTGTTTTACGATTATGGTAAACTTCTAAAGGTAAATCTAGATGATTTATGAGATACTGCATACCCTGATTAATCTTGGAAGTCAAAAAATAATATGATAGACTCTGCACATTCGTCACAGCTTCATCAACATCCAATCCCTCAGAGAACATCCTCAGCTGAAACAATAACTCTTCATCGGGTACCGCATCAATCATCGTCATAAAATCACTCGAAAACCAATCCTTTACGACATTCAAATGGAATTTATCAGGTTCGTACTCACTAAAATAGAGCAATTCCCGATAGCGTGAGAGGAATCGTTTAATGGGGTCTCGCAGACAAGTAAAGGTAAATGTTTTGGGTGGAAGTGTAAGTGCAGACATCGGCAGATGCGATGATGCAAAGAAATAATAGCCTTGATCGATCAATCCCTGATGATGACTAACATAGACACGCTTATCAAGAATTGCACGACGCACATCATTACTATGGAAAACCTGACCGACTTGTTTTCTAGCTGTTGACAGATTATAAAACGCACGGCGGATACTTGACCCACCCGCTTTCTGTACATGATAAAAATAAATTCGCCGATACTTGGCTTGACCGATTTTCGAGCGAGATGATAACCATCGCGCATTTGCGGATTCTAGAGTACGATGTAGAATGCTCATTTGCTACCTATATTACCTACAACAATCTACGTTAAAAATCTTGCCAACTGTAAATGTAAAAATCTGATTTTCAGGGTAATGGTATTATCCCTTCCCTCAAGTTTAACACATATTAGTTTTATTATACCATTCGGATACAACATGAAAACGCTGCCATGATTGTTTTGTTACAGCTTCTAATCTATGATTTTGTTATCTACGATTCGCTAAACAGGACTTGCAAAATTCGAAAATGCGTTTGAGGGGCAAACGCCCCTCGATTCATCAATTGTATCTGTTGTTTATTTAATATCTATCTTTGCCCCATTGACTATGAAGTTTACTTGTGTTGCCTCACCACCTAATACCTTGATTTCATAGTCGAAGTTGCTATCAGGTGTTTTCGTTTGACGGAATGTACCCCATGCAGTTCCTGTTGACCAAAATGTCTGGAAGAAGTCTTCGGTTGTAGAAGCGTCCATAATTGGATTGAAGTATAGCTCATTATCCGCCATATTAGCCTGTACACCACTTAGAGCTAATAACAACGCCCAACTAGACATACTACGAGCATAGTGATGTCCGCACTCAACTTCATTCCACGGGTTACGTCGAATACCGTCGTGGCGATCGCGAACGGCTGTCACAATATTAAGACCTTCTTGTATATAACCTTCATAAATGAGATGTGCCGCCACCTGATATTCGATACCTGTCCAGACTTCGTCAGAGTACACAAAAGGAAACTTCGGCTCACCACCATTTGGCCATGAACACAATAACAATCCAGACTCGTCATTGAGAACATAAGTCCGTTGAGCATTGATATGGTCTTCAAATCCTGTGCGGAAATTATGTTTATAGATAGCATGAACAGCCGATTGAATATGATCTTTCGGTAATAAGTCACCTAATCCAAGAACTCTTGCATGGAGTTGTCCAAGCAGTTGATCCGATAAGCAACCTAACCCATGCTGATATGGATATTTGTCTACATCGTCTAATTGTTGGATGTAAAATTCACCATTCCACAGCATATCATCAAGATTCTTACTGCCCGCTTCAAAAGCAGTACGGCAATTCTTAGCAATCTGAGGTTCTTCCATCACAATTGCCATTTCTTCTACAGCTCGCAACCCTGCTAGATAATAGATACTAGATAAGGGATTAGGTCCATAAAATTCGATATCATAGGTATTATGTTGCCGTCCATCGAGTACATTGTCTTGATCTGAATCCCATTGAGCCTGAGCAAATGCAATCGACTGCTTGATTGGATTCCATAATCTCCGTAACCAATCGGTATCACCGCTCAGTTGCCATTCTCGATAAGCGCGTAAAATACAGCCCATTTGACCATCAACTGCCGCTTCTGGTCGCTGATCTGCCCATTGCCAGACAAATTCACCGCCAAATGTCTTAAATGTGCGGAACGTCATATAACCGTCATCTTCGGTTTCGATCTCGAATTCGATTTCGCGCATATTCCGTTCTAAAGATGGAAAGAGGAAAGCTGATGTCTGTGCGTAGCTCCACACATGAGTACAACTACCGGGACAACACCCCTCATCATCAAAACACCCTTCCCAACCATAAAAGTGACCATCCTCTAACCAGAAACAGGTTGTACTACGAATCGGAACGATATTTGCAGATAGAGCATCTAAAATCGTGGGTGATAAAGTACTACTAAACAGTGCATCATGGAATGTACGAGTTGTACGATCCAGTCGCTCAAATTCTGTTTGAACATAGTTAGCAACCTGCCACGCATCATCAAAACGTGTTGCATAATGATTACGAGTGATTGATGCTGTATTGATATCTTGCTTGAAATTGAACGCTGATGATTTCCAATTGTTTATACGATTTGGGAAATACCATGCTAATGTAAAACGATATGTACGGGTCTCTCCAGCATCTAAGGTATCAAGTAAAGCAAGGGAGCCTGTATCGGGTTTACCATCAGAAGGTACAGAATCATAAGCGAGGTCATTAAGTTCCCCATCCTCTACAAGATCGTTCCAGAATTCGCGAAGATTATCAAACCAAGCACCTCTTAACCAAGCTCTTTTGTAGCTGACATTCTGATGATCCGTCACAAATGCCATATTACCAAAATCTAGGTCATCAGATGAGATGTCATCGTTACCGCGCAAATATAACCCACATAGACCATCATTATCACGATAGTCAATCATAGGCGCGCCACGACGAGATGGACGAATACCACCATATGGATCATATTCTAGTCCGCCTATGGGATTGATGATCGAACCAACCAGCGTAATGTTCTGGGTTGTCGTAGAAGTATTGGTCACTGTGTAGGTTAAGATAGTGGCAGGAATGCCAGAGTCTTCAGCATTGAGGGGTATCAGTGGAGTGTACGCTTCTAATTGAACATGAACAGGTAATTTATTGTCCTCAAAATCCACAGTTACTAATGGATATTCACCATGTAATGTACTGTTTGTAAATCGTGGTAGTCCAGCCGTGGTTGATGGATGATAACCATGCGATTTGATATGCGGATGCTGAATAGGTCCTTCAATAATCCGGGTAATAGGATCATTATTTCCTGATTGAGTGCGAATAGCAAAAAACGTATTGGGTAAATTATTTCCTTTAGCTGGACTATTAAATATCTCCCAATCGCGGAGATCACCCCGCGCCCCTAATGATACATTTCCAGTACCAATTCCACCCAAAGGAAATGCTACTTCACTTGCACTTGATTCAAAGCTACGAATCCCATCCGTCTTTATCATAATATTATTCCTTATAATTGATGTAGTCATTAAATCTAAATATCTTCTATCGCGATATGATATACAGGTTCAGGTGGTAAAGGACTAAAACATTCCAATGAATGGAAATCAACCATGAATCGGTTTGATGATGCAACCGTCTGGAAAGAGCTTGTAATCATGTCTTGCAATATTTCAGGGGTTGTCGTCACTCGTGCGTTAACAATGAACTCAATTGATAAGATGGATTTTGCCTGTGGAAGTTTATCCCACAATATATCTCCCCCTGTCTGAATCAAGCTAGCCTTTAGTTCGTAGTTATCATGTTTAAGATGTGCTTTTACATGAGCAATACTAGCATTGGTTGACTGACACGTTTTGTTAATTTGATCGAGAATTGATTTCAGCACGATTCTAGGATCAAATTGCATATCAGATAAGATAACACCGCGCCCGTTCAACCAGCCTAAATCAGCTTCTGCTTTGGCATAAATATCATAATCCACATCAATAACATGATTCCCCGCAGTTGATTGAGATAAGCAAGCATCTAACCATTCTTCCAACCCATCACCTGATTGCGCTGAAATCTGTATTACTTTCGAAGATGGATACTTTGTGGCAGTCTTGACTAGCTCATCATCTAGGCGACCCTCATCTAATAAATCCGACTTACTAATCGCAATAATATCCGCTTCGCTGATCTGCTTTTCATAAAGATATGCAATATCAGATAACGATGGATCAAGTTTTCGGGTTGGATCAAACAATATCGTCAGCGGAGAAACAACAAGTTCATCCCCATAATATTTTAAGAAAGGTCGGATCACGGTTGCCATCAAGTCCGTACAACTCCCAACAGGTTCAGCTAAGATTATGTCTGGCTGAATTGAATCTTCCAATTTTTGAATGGTCTCTTGTAAGTCGGTAAATCTGCAACAAAAACACCCCCCTGCAATCTCACTCACGCTAACCCCTTGTTGGTGGATGACGGCTGTATCTACAAGATTTTGCCCCTGATCATTTGTAATCACCCCAACGCGATAGCCTCTATCCGTTAAGATTTGTGCTGATCGTGCTAACAAAGTGGTTTTCCCAGCTCCGAGAAAACCACCTACTAAAATAAGTCTCGTCATTTGATAGTCCCTTCACACTTATGTGGAAGCCTCTAAGATTTTCTTGAATTGAATAGATGATTGATCTTCTGGTGGAATCCATATCAAATCCATCCAGAAGAAACCATTTCTCTTAATCAGAATACACACTGTTTATCTCTAATTTGACACATTTATATGACAGATAAGGGAATCCCCTTTTTGTAGAGCTTGAACTTCATCAAATTGATGTTTACCCAGAGAGGTGAGTTGCATCACTTCGAAATCTATCTCGCCATATAAAACACTAAAGTCAATGATACAAGACCCATCTACTTGTGGGGTTTGCTTATAAGTCCCCCACGCATAGCCATTCGACCAGAAATTTTCACATGGTTTTGAGGATGCACTGAACGCGATTGTTTTATCAACGGCTGAATATTGAAAACCTGTCAGTGCCAATATAGCCGCCCAGCTTGCCATTGCTCGTGCATAATGATGACCACACTCCGCTTCATCAAACGGATTCCGCTTGAGTCCATCATAGCGATCTCGTATTGCTTGAATACACTTTAGTCCGTTTTCAATATCGTCTTCGTATAACATGCCTACTGCCGCTGTATATTCAAAGCCAGTCATAACCTCGTTATAGTATGGGAATGGACGTGCGGGGCGATTGCCACGTGGGTAAGTTGCCATCAATAAAGCCGCTTCATCATTGAGTACATAAGATCGCATATGATTAAAATGACCAAACATATTTTCTTTGAAATTATAGCGCATGATACTATCTAATGTGTTCTTGACATTGCCTTCATCAACAAGGTAACCCAAGCCACACACATGCGCCATGAATTGCCCTACCAATTGATCGACAAGACAACCTGATCCTAATTGGAGAACAGGTTCGGTTGGATCAGCCGCCCCCATCGTACTCATAAGCATCCCAAAAACAGAGTCTTTGCTTGCCGCAGGACGAATTTCATGTTCATAATATTCGCCGTTAAATAGATTTTCATCCATCCACTGCCGACCATTTTCGTATAATGCTCGGCATTCTTCGGCAAAGTCTTCATGCCCTAAATGTCTTGCCATTTCTTCGCTAGCACGCAATGCACCCAGATACCATATTCCCATCTGTGGATTTGGTCCGTAGTATTCTACGTCCATCGTATTATGTTGACAGCCTTCCATCACGCCGTCCTTATCAGCATCCCATCCACCCGCTATCCAGCAGAATTCAAGTGCTTTACGTGCATTTGACCATAAATTACCCAGCATTTCGTCATTACCGGACAGTTGCCACTCTCGATAAAGTTTCATGATACAACCCAATTGACCGTCGGCAGCTGCCAGTGACCATGTCTTTGCATGTTCAAGAGGTAGATCAACCCGAAAACTCATCCCACCGTTGTCGCGGGTAGAATAAAGAAATTCGACCTCTCGCATTCCAATTGCTAAGTCTCCGAATAGAAATGCGGTTGCTTGTTCATAATTCCAAACATGGGTACAAGAACCAAAACAACATCCTGCCGTGTCATCGCATCCTTCCCAACCAAACATGTATCCATCCGGTGTACGGAAGACCGTTTGTGATCGGAGTGTGCTCAAATTATATAACGCAGCTTCTTTAACCACCGTCGGTAAATCACTATTACATAAGCTATTTGCAAATAACAGTGACTCTGACTCTAACCAGTCCAAATTTTGGGCGGTATAAGTTGCCGCATCCCACGCATCTTTATATTGAGTTGTGTAGTAATTCCCAATGTTAGTACTTGCTTGAACAGGGCTTTGCGGGTGATTTAGACCCGATTCTTTCCATGTTGTCCGATTAGGGAAGTGCCAAGCCAACAAAAACGTGACCGATTGACTGCTATTGGCAGGTACAACGGTGGATATAGATAGAGAGCCTGTAGGTGAATTATTGCCGTCTACATCACGTTCTTCAAGTTGACCATTTGCACTAAAGTCGTCCCAAAAATCGAGTAATGAATCTCCCCAGCTATAATTTGCCCATGAAGTACGATGTGTTACACCCGTTTGTTCAGGAGTTGCCAATGCGAGTGTTCCCCATTGAGGAGCATCGGTTGCAACACCTTGGGACTGCATATAGATTCCAGATAAATTGTCTTCATTACGGTAAGTATTGATATTTTGCTTGCATTCGCCACTTGTACCATCCGTACCAATGAAGTTTTGCAGACTACCACAAACTGCGGCTTCAATATCCTGATTGGTGTTGTTTTCAAGTACAAATCGAAGTACTGCAACAGGTATACCACTTGCATTCGCATCACCGGGAATAAGTGGATTAAAGGCTTGAAGGCGAACATTCAACGGAACTTCAGAGTCACTGAGTACCACTTGACCAAATGGATAAGCCGCTTCAAATTTGCAATTACGAAAACGTGGTAAACCATGATTCGGTACAGTTGCACCGCGTGCTCCTTCATAGTCTGCCGGTGGAATAACACCCTCAAGCGCATAAGCTGTTGTATTACCATCGTTTGTTTTTGTATATAGTGCAAAAAAAGTCTGTTTTAACTCAAATCCTTTTGCAGGGCGATTAACGATCTCCCAATCGTGTAAATTCCCCCGTCCACCTAGCGATACAACACCAGTCCCTATCCCTCCAAGGGGGAGCCCTATTTGTCGTAGATGATTCTGATCATATGTCGTCAAAACTGGCCAGTTGGTAGTTGATTGTGTCATAGGTAAATCCCTCTTTATGTATATTTTGATTATTTAGCCTTTTAACCCAGATCGAGTAAGTGCTTCAATAATCCACCGTTGAGCAATAATAAATACTAAAAGTACAGGCAGAATCGCCATTGTCACCGCCGCCATCACAACAGATGGATTTCCGGACCCCATATAACCAGTCAACAACGCGATACCTTGTGGGAGGGTCATATTGTCCCATGAATTCAGGAAAATTAGTGGCAAAAAATAGCTATTCCAAATGGCATTAAATGTAATAATACCCAGTGTTGCTAAAGCAGGACCTGCTAACGGCAAGGCGATTTGTAAAAATGTACGAATATATCCTGCGCCATCAACTTTTGCTGCATCGAATAATTCTTCTGGCATCTGTTTGAAAAATTGACGCATCAGAAATACGCCAAATGCACTGACAAGTCCGGGCAAGATAACCGCTAGATGATTGTCAATTAATCCAAGTGATCGCATTGTTAAGAAAATAGGGATGATCGTAACTTGACTAGGCACCATCAAGGATGCCAACAGTAAGATAAAAAGAAAGTTACGTCCCGGAAATCTTAAGCGTGCAAACGCATAACCTGCAGTAGAGCACGTAATGAGCTGTCCAATCGTCACTGCCAATGTGATTTTTAAGCTATTGAAAAAGAAGCTCTGAAATGGAACATTTGATTCAAATGGCGCTAGATAATTCTCTACCCGAAATTGAGTGGGTAGCCACTGGGGAGGAAGAGAAAAACTTTCAGAGGTTGGGCGTAGTGATGTAGAAAACATCCAAAGTAGAGGCATCAGCACTAAAATTGCCGCTATTGTCAAAATTATGTAAGATAAAATATCTCCCCTCTTAAGTGGCTTTTTACTATGAGAAGAGATTTTTTGACGCTTGGTTTTACCAATATCTATTTGTATAGCCATGTCAACCACTCCCAAACAATCTACTCATCGTAATAAACCCATCGTTGACTGATGTAAAATTGCAAACTTGTTAGTATCAGAATAATTGCAAACAATGTCATGGAAACAGCGGAAGCATATCCCATATCAAATTTTTGGAATGCTTGTTCATAAATATAGAGTACGACACTCCGTGTAGCATCACCAGGACCTCCAGCCGTAAGTACAATAATCGAATCAAAGACTTGTAAAGCACCAATCATAAAAATGACTAGGATAAAGAAGATCGTTGGGCTTAGCATTGGAATTGTTATTTTAAAGAAGATCTGACGTTCATTTGCACCATCTAATTGCGCTGCTTCATAATAAGTTGCTGGGATACTTTGTAATCCCGCAAGAAACACCAACATAGCAAAACCAGTATTTTTCCATACATCCATAATAATGATTGCTGGCATTGCCCATGCCGCACTACTAAGCCACGGTATCGCATCTATACCTAATAAACCCAGATAATAATTAATGACACCTGTATCTTGCTGATATAAGAATCGCCAGATTACCGCAATATACGTATGTGCAATCAAGACCGGGAAAAAGAAAATAGAACGATAAAGGTTTCGAATCAGAAAGGGTAGTCGCCGATTCAGTAACACGGCGAGAATAAGACCAATCCCTGCATTAAATGATACAGCAAACACAGTAAAAACGATCGTATTCAGATATGATGTTCGCAACCGCATATCGGTTAGAATTTTTGCATAATTTTCCAAACCGATATATTCGGATTTTCCAATAATACTAAATTCCATAAAACTAATTCGGGTTGCTTCGATAATGGGCCACAGTATAAAAACTGCAAAACCGATATAAGTTGGCAATATAAATAGATAGCCAATCATTGCTTCACGCCGTTTTGGCGTTAACTCCGGAAGCAAGCCAGACTTTGGCATAAGGTAATCCTCCGTTTCAATGGGAAAGCATGTATCTGCGATATGTATTCCGCAGATACACTATTCTATTTTGTAGAATGTTTAAGAATTATGAAGACATTCTTTCTTTGAGCTCATCCATTGCAACTGTGAGTTCTGCATGTGCCATTTCTAAACCTTGTTCTGGTGTCACCGAATTTGCCATAATCGCACCCATATGACGCATGAAGATACTTTCAACTTCGGCAAAATTAGCAGGAGAAGGAACAGGTTTGATGTCATTTAGACTATCAAAGAACAGCGATGCATGTTCTGGGAATGAATTAAATAAGTCATTTTCGGTTGCGGATCGGCGAGCTGGCAGTGAAGTACCAATTGCAACAGCTTCCATATCGGTTTCAATACTTGCGAGGTCTTTGATTAACTCAATTGCTAGCGGAATATTTTCAGTTGACTTTGAAATTGCCCAACCACCTGATCCAAATACGGTTGTAGCAGTTTCTTTGCTTGGCCACGATGCGATATCAACTGTACGGAAATCAGCAGACACGTAGCTTGCAAATGGCCAGCGACCAGCACCAGACATAGCAGATCGACCAGACATAAATAGTTCGGTCATATCTGTTCCTTCAACCGATGGTGACACACCGTGTTCATGCACGAGCGAATGGACGAATTTGACAGATTCCAGCATCTTTGGATCATCTAAGTTAGAATCTGTCCAGTCTTCGGTCAAGACAGATGTTCCGTTAGTATGCCACCATGGGGTCAGACCAAAGTTGAAATATGGAATCGCAAATCCAAATACCTTGTCGCCACCTTCACCTGTAGTTAAAGTAAGGGCTGTCTCCAAGAAATCATCCCATGTCCAATCTGGTGCCGGAATATCTAAACCAGCTTCCTCAAACATCACAGGATTATAATGAATAATCATATTATTCCACTCCCGAGTGAAATAGTATGTTGTTCCATCGGGTCCCTTCAGCGCATTGTGCAGAGCAGGCTCAACCTCATCGACAAGAGCTTGCAAGTCTGCATCCGCTGCAATGGCATCATCCATTGGTAAGAGAATATCTTGTGCAATACTTTCTTGAGCACCTTCAATAGCTAAAGCAACTATATCAACAGGTAACCCACTGGCAACACGTAGTTTAAGTTGTGTAATATATTGCCCCCAACCTTCAGGAAACGGTGTGTAGAGATCTTCGATAACTACATTGGGATAGCGTGCGTTGAAACGTTCAATTGCATTCGCATACATACCCTGTTGTTGTTCGCCCCCAAAGTTAAATATTGTCAATTGACCAGCGGTATCACTCGGAGGTGGATTGCCTTGCGCTAATACAGTACTAAGTGGTAAACCATAAGCTGCCGCAAGAGCCGCTGCACTACTCATCCCTGAATATTTCAAAAATTGTCGACGCGAAATATTTTTAGACATAATCTATTCTCCTGATTAAGAAATGTATTAAACTGACAACCAGATTATACAACTTTTAGTAAATTAGTCAAATAATTAGTGAGTTATTTTAGTATAATTTATACTTTATTTTCGGTAATTTTACTAAATATTTCTCAATCTCCTTAATTGGTCTTATATTGACAACTGATATAATTTTAGTAAAATTGAAAAAGATTTACTAAAATACTGAATTGAGATAATATGGCAAAACCAACTATCACAGATGTGGCGAGACTATCCGGCGTATCACCTTCGGCTGTCTCCATGTATTTGAATAATCGACCGGGTATAAGTGAAGATACACATCATCGTATTGCTCGTGCAATCGACGAGCTGGGATATGTACCTCGCACAAACGGCGCAAAAAATAAATCTAAGGGCTTTATAGGACTGGTCGTTGAACAACTACCAGCTTCACTGACTGGTGATTTATTCTACGCAGATGTCGCATCGGGGTTACAAAAAGAAGCCGAACAGTTGGGATACAACATTGCAATCAGTGTGATTGATGAGCCTATTAACACTTTACCTCGATTGGTGGATGAAGATTCTGTTGTTGGCTTAATCGCACTTGGCGGAGGAGATATTACAGATGAACTGCTAGAGCGTATAGTTAATAGCAATATTCCTGTAGTCACTGTTGACAATATGAGCAATCTACGACCCATTAATAGTATTATGATCGATAATCATCGTGGAGCATATCTTGTTACTCGTCACTTGATTGATTTAGGACATCGTCGGATTGCGATCATCCAAGGTCCGGGAAAATATAAAAGTCTAACTGAACGCTTCTATGGTTATATCAATGCGCTACTCGATGCTGAAATTGAAATTGACTGGAGTCTTATTCAAGCTCCCTTATCAAAAGGAATTCCCAATAAGGGGTTTAAAGAAATGCAGGCACTGTTAGAGCTTGATCCACCCCCCACCGCAGTATTCGCAGTTAGTGACAGAACCGCATTGGGTGCGATGTCAGCTATTGAGGAGGCAAATCTAAGAATACCAACGGATATCAGTATTGTTGGTTTTGATGACTTACCACCCTATACATATGCGAACAAGCCAGCATTGACTACCGTTACAAGTCAGCGATTAGAAATGGGGCGTATTGCTATGCAAAGGCTACATCAAATTATCAACGATCCGAGTCTGGTGCCGATTAATATCGTAATGCCAAGCCAACTCGTTATACGCGATAGTAGTTCAAAACCTCGATGAATTTAACAGGATACAAAACATATGAATTCAAATGAACTCACACAATCGACACTGTTGATTACTGGGATTATGGCTTCTGGAAAATCTACTATTGCTCAGCATATGGCAGAATCCATTCCAAATAGCGTTCATTTACGTGGCGACGTGTTTCGTAAAATGATTGTTAATGGGCGTGCAGAAATGGAGTCTCCCCTATCTCAAGCCGCAATAGATCAACTGCGCTTACGGTATCATTTGGCAGCACTCACGGCTAACAAGTATTGTGAATCAGGTTTTACAGTTGTTTATCAGGATGTGATTATTGGAGAAATACTGAATGATGTCATTGCAATGCACAGCAAACATCCTTTATACATTGTCGTACTGTGTCCATCTCCAGATGTCGTATTAAACCGTGATGCAACACGCCATAAACAAACTTACCACTCATGGACTCCACATATGCTTGACCAAGGATTGAAAACCGAAACACCAAAAGTTGGTCTTTGGATAGATACATCAAATTTATCAGTTGATGACACAATATCTACAATTCATCGTCAGCTTAATCAAGCAAAAATATCGAACGACTAAAATCATTGAGTTGTGATGCAAGGAAATTAAGAAGGCATTTAAACTTTTAGAATTACCATCGTTTCAAAAAATAAATAAATCTCTTCAAAATCTGTCTGTGGAGGCTTTTCATTGCGATAATCCCAATTTGGATATATCTTAAGTGAGTCGGGATTTCACCATGGAGATGTTGTAGAGTTGAAAAATATATTATTGGTAGCTGGAAGTGATCATCGCAAGATTGCAAATTCTCTAAAGCAATTATTACTCGCTGAGGAAATCCAATTACATATCATCACCATAAAATCCCAACGTGATATTCTTGTTCGTTTAATTAAAGAGTGTTCGCAAGCGATTTGGTTAGTCAGTCCCCAAACGGTTCAAGACAAACGTTATCTGGCTATTCTACAAGGTCTAAACCGTAAAGGCGTTTCCATATTACCTGTCATCGTTGTTCCAGTCGATAACCTCCCATTCTCAATATCAGCGATTCGCTTAAACCGAAACCATAATCAAACTGTATCTGAGATCATTCAGTTACTGAATGGTAATAAGCCGTCATCAAACCACGTGATTTCTCGCAAGCTTGCGATTGGTGCTACCTTATTAGGGATTTTACTTATTGTGGGGATAGTTTCTGCAATTTTGATACAAGAAACTCAGAGAGATACATTGCTGCCAACATTCGTTGCATTGAATTCACTACCCCTATCAACCTCAACTACACTAGACGAAATTCTAATCACCGAATCTGCTACTGATGAATCCGAGATCGAAATTCCGACTACGACAACCCCAATTATCATATCTGAAGCAACCGAGGAAGTAACACAAGAAATAGAAGAAACAGATGAAGCTAACTTTCCAGAAGCGACTCTTGATGTTGAACCGGAATCAACAGAATCGGTTGAACCGATTGGGCTTGCTGACGAGCCTATTGATTCCGTTTTTCTAGATGCAGGAGGACTTCTTTTAGCAGATTTTTCTGCGGATCCACAGCGCGGTGACGCTCCATTGAAAGTAAACATCACAAATTTGTCAGCTGGCGGCATCGAGGCTTATCGTTGGGATTATGAAACAGATGGGGTAATAGATAGTACGGATTTCGAGCCACCAACAATTATCTATGAAACACCCGGCATTTATACGCTGACATTAACAACAAGGGATGTCAGTGGAAATATTGTAGAGAGTGTAAGTATCATTGAAGTCTATGATGTTGAGGACTCTTCAAGCTCTAAAGCAAGTAGTGGCTCTACTTTCGCAAGTTTTGAATCGTCACCATCTTCCGGTCAATTTCCTCTTTCAGTACGATTTATTAATCGATCATTGGGTTCTAATTTAACATTTGAATGGGATTTTAACGGTGATTCACAAGTCGATTTTATAGGACCCAGTCCGTCTGCATATGAATTTACTAAGCCCGGTACTTATACGGCACGCCTAGATGTAATTTCTCCGAACGGGTCTCGTGAGCGAGCAGAAACTCAGATTAATGTGTATTCATCATCACCAGATAATTCAAATGAGGTAATTTATGATTCTGATTCACGAGCAAATTTTGAAGTATTGCCGTCAACAGGCACTGTACCATTCCGAGTCACAATACACAACTTATCTGTAGGTAGCAATAATAGTTATGAATGGGATTTTAACGGTGATAACATTCCAGATAGTGCATCAGCACAACCACCAGAACAACGATATGCAGACTCAGGATTATATACAATTTCACTGACCGTCTATGGATTTGATCGTTTTGGTAATTCTAAGATTAGTCGTGCTCAAATCAAGGTATTGGCAACAAGTGCTAAACCCCCTAACGGATCGAATGAGACTTACGCAGAGTTCGGTTTAGAGGCTGATTTTGTTGCTGATACCTTTCAAGGAACTGCACCACTCACTGTTGCATTTTATAATTATTCGACAGGTGAAATATTGGATTACCAATGGGATTTTAATAATGATGGTGTTATTGATAGTGCAGAATTTGAACCTATCCACACATTTAATAGCCCCGGAAATTATGAAGTTTTGTTGCGAGTTTCAGATGGTACATCCTTTAACGAGACAAGTTTGGATATTGAGGTTCTTGCCCCATCATCAACAAAAACACCATTGCCTGTTACCATAGTACCAAAAACAGCTACACCAACAGTTGTACCTACTATAATAAATGGCACAGCAACGCTGACCCGTACACCTACTCCTACATTGACACAAACAGGAGAAGTTATCGTCATTACTAGGACGACAACACCGAATGCTACAACCTCCGGAACAACTGCAACGGTCGTCAGCAAAACACCAACATCCACAGCAATGCCAGCATCTCCATCGGTTACGAGCACCGCATCACCTACAACAATACCGACACTAACAGCCACAATGACAACGACGAATACGGCTACCACAACACCATCCCGTACGCCGACCCCTATCCCAACCAATACGGCAATTCCTACGGCTACAAATACCCCAACCGTAACCAGCAGTCCACTCCCTACGCAAACGTCTCCTCCCAGTAATACACCTGATCCAGAGGCGTAATGAAAACTAAAATTAATAATGCGAAATTATTGGTGTGTTTTTTCTAACCAAGTGTTAGCAGGTATTTGCACGCTTTTGTAATTTATAGTAAGGTTATCTGAATTTGTAAGGTCTATGTAAGGTAAAAGATGTTAATCTTAAATACCGTAGATAAAAAAATGCATGCAGTGTCAAAATATGGTTGTTCATAAAGGGTCAATCACAATGGATTTTGTTAGACGGATAAATGTTCTTTTACTTTTATTACTTTTAAGTTTTATTGGGTTCGTATCTATTATCAATGTTGAACGAACATATGCAGTTGATGGTACAGAAACATGTGCAGTAACACCTGATCAAATAGATGGACAAGGTTTTCGTGTATCGTCACAAGGATTCCGAGTGTCATCACAGGGATTCCGAGTATCTTCACAAGGTTTCCGAGTATCTTCATTTGGTTTCCGGGTTTCCTCACAATCCGACTTAGATGCGATCATACACGAAATTGTCAATAATCCCGTGACACCCAAATTACTCGTTGACGATTTGCCAGATATTATTACTGGATCAGGTTTTAATTCACAACCTGTATACCTATTAGTTGTTGATGATTTTAGCGCACCAGATTCGCATGGATTTAAAGTCCGAAAAACGATGGAATTGCTGATTTCTGCCATTGATGCGAATGATGGAGATCCGTCACACTCACCCAATATTAACATCATCAATGTAGATATTGCGCCAGTAGATTATGATGCGTCTCTAATTGCAGGCTCTATCAAAAATGCTGTAGATTCATTATCGAATCCGAATAATTCTCATGTTGTTGTTAATATGAGTTTTGGTTTAGTACCTTGCAACGATGCATCGACTCCAACATTAGTTGATTCCGAGTCAGGCGAATCATTTACTGTTACAAAAGGTTTCAATTTTGGTGAATACCAAAGTGGACCACCTGTAGATCGTCCATTTGAACCAGTATCGCCAATTCTTGAATGTATTGTGATTCGATATAAAGATGGTGAAGGTAGTGAAGGTAGTGAAGCATCGGGTTTTGGTTTTCACGGTCATCATTCGAACAATATTGAAGGATATACTGCGTACTTTGGATATTACAATCCCAACTCATATGGTGTCGAGCCTCCTGCTGGATTCAAAAATATGTTTACAGGATGGGAAAAAGATCTCGGACAACCTACAAAATTTGCACCCGGTCGTCAGCATTTTGTTTTCAGTGCAGATTTTAAGTTCGGTGGCTTGATCTGGCACTTAGGTCACAAAAAAGCCATTGCATGGAAAAAATCACCCGTTTGTGAAGGTGAAATCCCAGAACCTTCTCCTCAAATCTTCCCTGATGGGTTTGGCATTGATGATTATGCTACAGAAGTCTTAGGTATACCTCAAAAATTTGTAGATGAATATTACGATCATCTGTTTAAATCTGCTGTGGAAACCGATCCATTTTCTAACCTTGATACCTTGATGCAGGGTTACCTACAGTTATCACATGACCATGCCACTGATGGCGATCCAAATACGAACTTCGCATTGATTCCGATTGCATCCGCTGGTAATTTTCGTCCTACCTTTGGTGGCCAACCGTTAAAACCAGCCGCTTATGATAGCGTCATTGCGGTTTCAGCTAGTGTTGGCGATACAGGTATTGCAGATGTCGAGCCAATCCTATTTTGGCAACTCTCTCATGATGGTAATATCCTTGCTCCCGGTGTCAGTGTAGCTCTTGCTTACGATGCCGAAGGAGCAGTAACTGACATTGGTGCTGGCACGTCGCACTCTGCTCCTTTTGTGAGTGTGTTGTCGAGCTTATGGTTGACCTATCCCGGAGCATGTAACTTTGACTCAGACGAATTGCCACCATTGGCGAATTTGTCACAATTTAAGGATAGCAATGCTTTCTTCACAGAAAATGTCTTAGATTGTCACTTTAACCTGCCTCCAGCAATTGACATTACGTTTGGTGGTAGCTCTGTTGATGAGAATACATGGCAACTAATGGGAACTATGTCTGATCCTAACGGCGATGCTATTGAACTTTCAACCGAAAGTACTGGTGTTTTGGTCCGGGATAATGAAGATGGAACATGGTCATTACGGGCAAAAGATAACATCACACCACAAGGTCCACAGACGATTATCGTCAAAGCAAATGATGGACGTGGCGGTATAACAGAAATTTCCGTTGTACTTACCATTTTAAATGTTGCTCCCACAGCAACACTTGAGGTCGACAAAACAACGGTTAATGTACTGGAAACTGCGACACTAACGTTAATCGATGCTACTGATAAAAGTAACATTGATGCAGAATCATTAATGTATGTGTTTGATTGTGATACTTCAGACGCATTCGTCAATGAACCAAGTGGTATTAACTCTTATGGATGTGCTTATACGAGCCCTGGAACATTTGCAGCAACAGCAACCATACTCGATAAAGATGGTGGTTCAAATACATATGATACTGAAATTACGGTTGTATCATCTGATCCTAAAACCTGTTATGCAGAATCCGTTGTTTCATATATTGAGGGAAGACGAAAAGACGGACGAAAAATTGACCCAGAGCGTACAGATCCAGAAAAAGCGTTAGGAGAACCACAAAATAATGATACGCAGAATTATGTATCACTCGGATTTGCATGGAAAAATGGACCAGCTGGCTCTATTATTCTAGCATTTGGAGAGCATA
>Ga0209475_10002368_pt1 | contig 19164 bp, 17 predicted proteins | sample tdDd471_FD_187128 | JGI IMG/M metagenome (GOLD analysis project Ga0209475, IMG submission 187128) | Marine sediment microbial communities from the Atlantic coast under amendment with organic carbon and nitrate - tdDd47.1 (SPAdes)... | ecosystem: Environmental > Aquatic > Marine > Coastal >... | reverse complement strand
GTTGAACAAGAAATTGCGTCTCGTCGGGAAATGGGTTATCCGCCATTTCGACGGTTTGCGCGTGTACTCTTCCGATTTACCGATTTCTATAAAACCCAAAAAGAAGCCGAAGAAGGGGCGCGCCGTATCCGTATTTTACTCGAAAAACATGATCTTTCAGGCACTGAGTTGATCGGACCCGCGCCTTGTTTCTTCACACGGATTGATCGCCATTATCGCTGGCATCTGCTCTTGCGTGGACCAAATCCTGCGATTGCATTACGTGAGCTGAAATTAGAGCAAGGTTGGCAAATCGACATCGATCCTGTAGATGTGTTATAGCTATTTCAAAGTTTATAGCTGATTCAGTTATTATCTGGACAATAACCGCTTAAAATTCTTACCACAGAGGGCACAAAGATCACGAAGAAAAGGCTTATCAAAGGTATTTATATCAAGGAATATGATAGATGATTGAGTTATTTTTCCCTGCGCCTTTGCCTCTTTGCGGTCTCTGCGTTAAACCTTTAATATGTTCCGTTGTTATCTTAAATAGCTATACAGAGAGATGATAAAACTTATACCAGCACCATCTGTGTTTGACGTTCTCGCCAGAAAACATATGACCAAGCCAGTGTAGCGATAATGCCTGCCATGTCTGCTATCATTTCGGCAATGATACAAATCTGTGCTTGTCCCATCAGTGAACATAAGCCGTACGTCGCAAAACCAGCCCCACACAATACAATCGAAATACCAAGTGGTTTAAGTAAGCCATAGAATTCTTCGTGTAATCGCAAGGTTTGTTCACCGATAAAAATGAAGCCTGCCGCCGCCAACAATAATCCTGCAATTGACACCAGATTTAAGCCCATCTCCCACATCGAAACCGCATCAAAAATACTGCGTGAATACGATTCAAGGATGGTCGGTTGATAATAAATACGCCAACCGATAAAACGGGTTAGGCATAAGAGGATAATGCCCCATCGGATCAACAAAATATTCTTCTCGATGTCTACTTGGCTAAAGCGATCCCGTAAGAGGGTACGGAAGCTACTCACAATATAAATCATCGGCAGAAAAATTGCTAAGTTAAACGCAACCCCACCCACCAGTGCTTCGTTAAAGGGGATGCTCAGGAGATAGCCGATAGGATAGATTAAGCCGACCAGCGCATATGCTAGATAACGCCAATTGCTATAGTGTACCTGTCGGAAACCCACCCCGACTGCTGATTCATCACCGAGGTCACGCATTGCCATCTGATGAGCAGTGGCTAAATCATGTCCATCATTTTGATAATCTTCGAGCGCATCTTCATAGTGTGCGGTGATGTCATCGCGGATTAAGTCGGATAAGTCTGCATCCAATCCACGAGTTGATTTTTTCAACCAGCGTTGTAAATCGGGATGGGGCATGATTAATGCGCTCCTTCTAACACGGAGTTCACGGCGCTTGTAAATTCATGCCATTCATTAAGCTCAATTTTCAACATCTTCCGCCCTTTATCAGTCAGGCGATAATAACTGCGTTTGCGTCCATTGACTTCTTCTTTGTAAGTCTCAACCAACCCCTGTTTTTGCATCCCATGTAACGTGGGATACAGTGTGCCTTCTTTAAAATCTAAGACACCATTGGTTGTTTCTTTGATATGTTTTGCAATAGCATACCCATGATTGGGTTCATGTTGAAGGTTGTGCAAAATTAATAAGGGTAAACTGCCTTTTAAATTCATGTGTCTATAACTCCGATGTATCAATCCTCTATGTATCGTACACCGATGATGAATAGCATGTCAAGCACCCTTTACAAGTTGGTGAATTTCAATATTTTGGAAGAGTTCGAACTATAGACCATAAAATTTACGAAAAGGATTATTTACTCAATGTTAGCTATCCTAAAGAAATCATATGCGATTGCCCTAACCCAAGCACAAATTATGATGCAGATATGCGAAGCTATGTTATGATTGTACTAACCACTCCTTATCAAGTTCCTACGGGTGATTCGTGAATACAGCACAACGCAATAGTCTTGTTGTATCGAGCTTCATTATTTTTGTACCCCTGTCATTTGTGGCATTAGCGTCTGGAATATCGCTGATTGGCTTATTAGTGACGGTGTTTTTTATGGCATTGGTTCTGCCATTACCCTTATCCGACAGTGGTACAGTCCGCTATCAAACCATTCCGTGGGTCACAATAACTATTATTATCATTAATATCGTGTTGCTGTTCTGGTGGCAAGGGTTTCTGGATGCGATCTCGTCGTTTTCGTCAGTGGATGATGTGACAGCTAGTACCGCGTGGCACAACTTTGAAAGTCACCTATGGACGTATGGTATCCGCAGTCGGTATATCTACGAGGGCTATAGCATCGGGGCATTTACATCGATTACGAGTGTCTTTATGCACGGCGATCACAATCATCTGATTGGCAATATGGTTTTTCTGTGGGCATTTGGACGACGCTTAGAAGATGCTTGTGGACATTGGCGTTTTCTCGTTTATTATTTGCTAGCGGGGATTATCGCTGGATTAGGCAGTATTTATCTATCACCACCGCATCCATCAGGCTTTGATGTTCCGTCGATTGGGGCAAGTGGGGCAGTGTTTGGGGTGATGGGTGCTTATCTGATTTTGTTTCCTACATCACGCATACAATCGTTATGGTTACCGGGTATTTTCCCGATACGCTTCTTGATTATGTTCTTCGCACGGGTATTTGAAGAAGATGATTACAAGCGGTTTCGGTGGACGATTAACTTGCCTTCGATTATCGTGATTGGCTTATATGCTGGCTATAATCTGTTGGATGCGCGTGATATTTTGGGTGGTGAATACCTCTCGAATGCAGGCGGAACACTGGCGCATGTGGCAGGTTTCCTCGCGTCGATCTTGATCTTTTTATTTGTGCGAAAAGATTTGCTCCGTCGTTATATTCAAGGGCGTAATTTGTAATTCAGTATCATTTAAACTATTTGTGAGAAATTTGAGTTTACTCAAGAATGCCAAGTCAAGTGATGAGAGATGAGTCATGAGTGGCATGTCCTGAGTGGCATGTCCTGAGAACTATATTGTCACTTATATAGCACCCTCTTTCTATTTTATTTCCTCTGCGCCTCTGTGGTAAAATCCTTGTGCTCATCAATTTATCGATAGATGAATTATTACGTGGTTCAATTATACGGTTGTTTGACAGCCACAGCCACAACCGCTGGCACGAGCAGACGAGACATAACCATCTGTCCCAAAGATCAACCCTGCGCGGGTGGCGATGTCTTCTAGCTGGCTTATGAGAAGTGTACCGGGGCATTCTGTCCAATCGTTAAATTGCTGATGTCCTGTCAAATGGGTGAGTTCTAAGCGGAACACCAGCCAATCATTGAGGGCATATAGAGCATCCATTTGGGCTTGTGGGGGGGCTTCAAATCGGAAATCACCAAACAAACAAACGCCTGCGCTCCCTGTGTTATACCCAGAGACATGTGCACCTCTTACGGTGAGATCACGCCCTTCATAAATCGTACCATCTTTATCAATCATGAAGTGATAACCCACATCTGCCCAACCCCGATCTTCATGATGGGCGCGCTGGACTTCTGCGAGCGTACTGAGTCCATCCTCTTCATAAAAAGCACTGTGATGTATGACCAATGTTTGATAGCTATCTTGCAAACGATTGGGATAAACATACCAACCTTCTGGATTATCGAGTTTGTTATAGTAGCCTTTTTCGTTGCGAGCATTGATGTTAGGGGATAATGCGCCCCATGTAGCGCGGTCAACCACTGGTGGTTTTTCGACGATGGGGGTTGTTACTGTTGGGATAGGTATTGGAGCATCTGTCGGTGTGGTCACAATCACGCGAGTTGCCAGTAAACTGCTTGCTGTCAACCCACCACATAACGCACCTGTTCCAGCCCCAAATACACCCATAATACCGAAGAATTGACGACGGGTTAACTTCACACGCTGTTTGGCGAGATTGCGTACAGTGACATGATTCGGATCGTTCATACGGATAGTATATCAAATTTTGGCACAATGCCTCAGGTGAATATTAAAAATATTTACTGATTTCGATTCCAATAATGTCATGTCTTATGCGAAATCTAGCGATCTTTTAACATTGTGAGCTTGCTACAAATTTAAAAAATGTGGTAAACTACGGAAACTTTGTAAACTAGTTCAGATAACCTTGTGATCGACACATCCGAACCGCCCTCACATAGTACGAATCACATAGTAAATCGACACCTTGCCAATCATGTTTTAGCATGTCTGGTTATTTTTGCATTTCCCAATCTCGAATAATTCGGAAGGAATCTGATGGACGATAGTACAGCCTCGCTGTTACTTTTATTTATATTACTCAGTATCCATGCAGTTGTGAGTCTGTTTAATGCCTCACTACTCAATGCCCATCGTGCAACGCTACGTGAGCAAGCTGAAGATGGGGATAAAGCCGCCAAAGGTATCCTCGATCTCACCGCGGGAACACTTCAATTGACAATGACGATAAGCTTAACGCACATTATCACACGCTTTGCGATAGCCACAGTACTGGCTTTTATGATCATGACATCCCTTGCCAATGAAGATAGTTCTACCGTATTAGGTTCAACGATTTTGCTTGTTATTGTTGGGGCAAGTGTCACCTTAATGTTGGGGGATCTCGTTCCCGAAGCAATTGGTTCAGCTTATGCAGATCCGATTGCACGATTGGCTAGGCGACCCATCCACACGTTGATACTGCTACTATCACCATTAACTGTGTTACTTGTGTTGATTAGTAAATTCATTTCTAATATCTTTGGAAGTGGTCAATTGGTGAATTATGTCACCGAAGAAGAAATCATGACCTTGGTCAATGCAGGACATACAGGTGGCTCAATCGAAGTCGAAGAAAAAGACATGATTTATTCTGTGCTTCAACTGGATCAAACGACAGCCCGCGAATTAATGACCCCGCGTATGGATATTGTGGCACTGGATGTCAATAACAAGATTGCTGATGCATTATCTGCTTTTGTAGAATCGGGATTTTCGCGTATCCCCGTTTACGAAGAGAGCATTGATAATGTAATTGGTTTGCTTTATGCCAAAGATATTCTCTCGTTATTACGTGAGAAAACGACATTCGAGAACAGAGCTGTTCGTGATCTCATTCGTCCATCTTATTTTGTACCAGAGACCAAACGGGCTGATGCACTACTCAAAGAATTGCAAGCACGGAATGTTCATCTGGCAATGGTAGTCGATGAATATGGTGGTACATCTGGTTTGGTGACGATTGAAAACCTCATTGAAGAGATTGTCGGCGATATTCGGGATGAATATGACCTTGATGAAGAAGAAGATTATGTCGAAGTCGGCGATGGAGTATATGTTATTGAAGCCAGTATGGATTTGGATGACCTCAATGATTTACTTGATTGCTCGATTGATACCGAAGATGCTGATACGCTTGGGGGCTATATCTTCTTGACACTAGGACGTGTCCCAGAAGCTAACGAAACCATCGAAACCGAAATTCTGTCGATGACGGTTCAATCCATTGATGGACGTAGAATCCGTAAAGTCAGAGTTGCAAAGAAAATGCCAGAAGTCGAGAATATCACTGATTTTGAATCTGAAGAATTGAAGGACGAAGCATCTTGAAGAGTACGTCTACATCTACTGATCGCGAACTAATTCAATCCGCCATTACTGCCAGCAAAAACGCTTATATCCCCTACAGCAACTATGCAGTGGGGGCGGCGTTACAAGCAGATGATGGGACTGTCTTTACGGGTTGTAATATCGAAAGCGCGGCATATTCTCCAACCTTATGTGCGGAACGGACAGCTCTTGCTAAAGCTGTCAGCGAAGGCTATCGTCAATTTGATAAAATCGCTGTGGTTACTCGTAATGGTGGGTCGCCGTGTGGGGTATGCCGTCAATTTTTATACGAATTCTCGCCAGAAATGACCGTGATTATTGCCGATTTAGACGGTAACGTGCATCATGTTATACCACTGTGCGATTTACTACCCCACGGCTTTGGTCCTTCTAAGTTAGATAGCTAATACTATAGAAGGACATTGCAGTCCTCCGTTTCTTTGCATCTCTGATCCCACACATCAAAATTTTTATGTCTCGTAATAAAATGCCTGATCTCTTAATTAAGTTGTGTTAAGGACGGCAATGTTGTATGCTTAAAAGAATGCAGGTATATGGCAAGTTGGAATCATGAGTGAAAAATCAGCTCCATCTTCAAGCAAGGATAATGCAACACCACAACATATCCCCAATAGTGGGGCGGTCGGTGGTGGCTTTGAAGGTGAATTCGCGTCGGAAAGTGGCGATATTAAATCCATCTTGAATAGTAGCTCTGGAGTTGCACCACCTGACCCCAAAACCGTCTTACAAATGCAATCTGTATTCGGCAACAAAGCAACCCTCCAGCTATTACGTAAGAATAATTCCGAAACCACCATACAACCTAAAAAGAAAGCCAATGCACTCCCCTTTAGTGGATTACGCATGGTTCAAAGAGAGTCCGAGACAACATTATCTGAATCTTCTACCGCTCATAAACTGAAACCGCCACCCTTCACAAGCGATTTTCAGTCTAACCAGTCAATCTCATCGAATGGACTCGTCGTTCAACGCAAGGAATGGATAACAAAAGATGGGATTTATGCGTGGGATGAGATCATTGACGGCGTTCAATGGTATGCTGAAGGACCTCAAAAAGTTTGGTTTGAAATCACGAATACAACTGAAGAAACCGGGTATGAAGCTTTAGCAGGCAAGTTAAACGCAAAATCGTGGACAGAATGGAATTCTGAATCCCCTCCTACTAATGTGCCAACTGAGGATAATACATCATCACCTCCTATCGGTGGCAATACTGAACTTCAAGACAAACCGGAGACACCAGAGCCTGCACCAGTAGTGGATCCTACTAATGATCCAACGACTGACCCAACGACCGACCCAACCAATGAACCAACGACTGATCTAACCAACGATCCAACGACTGATCTAACCAACGATCCAACGACTGACCCAACCAACGATCCAACGACTGACCCAACCAACGATCCAACGACTGACCCAACCAACGACCCAACGACTGATCCTACAACTGATCCTACCGATGACCCATTAGTCGGTGGAACCACCACAACTGATGATTTCACTGAAGATGAAACTGATGATGAAACTGATGATGATGTTACGGAAGAAGAAGCCAACGAGGTCTTACAAGAGACTGGCATTGATCCAGATCATGCTGATCCAACTCGGTGGGAGAAATTTAAGTCAGGTGCAAAGGTTGTTGGTGAAAAAGCATTAAAGGGCGGTAAATTTGTTGGTGGACATGCCTTAGGAGCCGCCAAGAATATCGGCATTGGTGCGTTAAATGCAACGGTTGGGCTTGGGCTCAAATCGGCAGTCGATTTCTGGAAGGGTGTGCTTGAGGTTGATAAAGAAAAGCAACAAACCCTTTATGGTGATCACTGGAAAGCATGGTCGTTCCTAGAAAATACAGTTAATCTGACACAAGCGATTGCTGATATTACTTCATCGATTGGGTTCTTAAGTTTGATTGCGGGTGCAGTGACTGCGATCGTCTTCCCTGCCGCCGCGCCATTCTTTGTGTTGATGTCGACGATTGCTGGAACATTTGCAACCATCGCGCACATTATCACAGGTGTTGGACGTATTATTCTGAGCATTAAACTTGGGACACGCCTCAGTGAATTAGAAGATGATCCAGTTAAACATGCCCTTGTCAAAGGCACGATGATCCGACAAATTCTTGGAGCAGTTGCCAATACAGTGGGTGCAGTCGTCGGTGGTATTGGTGGCGCATTCGACTTTGGTGGATCAGGGTTCACTAGTCAAGGTGCAACGGAGGTCGCATTCGGGTCTGCTAAAGAGGGTACAAAGGGACTGACGGTAGGCGATTCTATTGGTACGGGTGTACTCAATCAGCTAAAAGGTGGGACATCTGGCGATACATCGAATGCCATCACCGAGGAATCCACCAAGCACATGGTTGATCGTAAGGCTGATACAGGACTCATCCAACGGGATGGTGATGGAGATGCTGTCAGTGATCTTGATGCCAAGATTCAGGAGATTCAGGAACTCAAAACCAATCTACGGGCTGGATTACCTGATATTGAGGAGTCGTTATCAAAAGATGACGAAACCAAGACCATGCGTCAACAGCAATTGGACGGCATTAACCAGAGCCTGCCACAGCTTGCTGAGCTAGATAAAGCGAACACAGATGCAAAAGAACAAGCCGAAACCGCTGAAAATGCGTCAGATGAGCTTGATAACCAGATCAAAGATGTAGAGCCTAGCGAAGAAAAGAAAAAGGGTATCCTAGGTTCGATTAAACGTGGCGTTAAGAAAGCATTGAAGAAGTTCTTAAAAGCATTTGCCGAAGCTAAACGAAGAGTCATGGGCATTATTGCAGACATCAAAGCAAAACTGGTTAACTTCATGATGAAACTCTTAGGTGTTGATAAACCAGCCAAAGAAATTGAAGGGGTAATGGAAGAAAAGCAAGAACAATTACCATCTGCAATGGCAAAACAAGACGAAAATAAACAATTAACGACGAGTGTCAAAGATGAGGTTAAGCAAGGTATCACTGACCTAGACAAAGCTGAAGAAAAAGCACAAGAACAGAAACAACAATTGATAGACGGATCGAGTGAGTAAATTTGACAAATTCAATGACAGTGATGCAACTTTTTAAACAGCTAGCGAATCAAATCGGCACACTAGGGTTTATCGGTGCAGTCGTAGGAGGATTATCGGCGTGGTGGGGTATTATCCGCGCCGATGGTGATATTCCGATTGCAACCGAAATAGGTAATCTCATGATCGTGCTGACAGTACTAATACCTTTGGCATTTGCTGGACTGTCCTACACAGAACAAAAAATTATCGGTAACCAATCCCGTTTGAAGGTCGCTATGGTATTGAGTATCATTGGATTACTCGGTGGTCTTTTTGCCGTAGCCATCTACTTTTTTATTGGTTTCCAAGTACCTGTAAGATTTGCAGGCGCAGATTCTATGGTGATATTTAATACGCTACTTCCCGTATTCTTTTCTATGGGGTTGATTGTGGCAGTAATAACAGCAGTTACGGGGGCGCTGGTTGGTTTTAAGATTGGCACATCGGCAACCGACTCATAGTTTTTGATATCGGTTTAGCGATTCTCACATAGGTTTGAACCTCTATTCTTCGTTTAAAATCCTTGTAAGATACATCAATTCCATACAATTCTCTTGACGATAATTTGGTACACTCTAATCATCAATGACCTGTTCAGGAGTATGACACATGAAAACGATTGGGCTTATCGGCGGGATGAGTTGGGAATCGAGCATCGAATATTATCGGATTATCAACCAAGAAGCCAAAAAGCGTCTGGGTGGATTGCATTCGGCCGAGTGTATCATGTTCTCCTTCGATTTTGCCGAAATTGAAGGGCTACAAATGGTAGGCGATTGGGAGACTGCAACCCAACGCATGATCCAAGCGGCACAACAGGTTGAACGCGGTGGCGGTGAGTGTATCGTCATCTGCACCAATACCATGCACAAAATGGCAGATGCCGTCCAAAACGCTATCGACATCCCCCTCATTCATATTGCAGATGCGACAGCTGAGGTCATCCAATCAAAAAAAATCGAGACAATTGGCTTGCTCGGTACACGTTTTACGATGGAAGAAGATTTTTACAAAGGGCGTATGATCGACAATTTTGGGCTGAATGTGTTGATTCCAGACAGTGACGGACGGGATGCTGTTCATCGGATTATCTATGATGAATTGGTTGTTGGGGAAATTAAGGATGAATCACGCGAACGTTATCAGGCGGTTATTGAGGCATTGCAAGCGGATGGCGCAGAAGGTGTGATTCTGGGTTGTACAGAAATTGGCTTACTCATTAAGCCTGAACACAGTGTAATGCCGGTATTTGATACGACTTATCTCCATGCATTGGCGGCAGTAGACTGGGCGTTACGAGACTGATACAGGTTGATTATCCATTTGTTCAAGGCGTACATAAAATTTACTGCCTTCTCCGTAAACACTTTCGACGGTTAAATCACCATCATGCAGCATGATAATCTCTCGCGCAATATTCAGCCCTAATCCGGTTCCTTTTGTTCCCTCATAATTAACCCGGATGAAGGGCTGGAAGATTTTTTCGAGCATATCAGATTCGATACCCATACCTGTATCTTCCACACAAATTTCAATCTGTTGATTATATGCTGTGCGGAGGTGAACGGTAATTTGTCCATGATCGGTATAATTAATGGCATTGCTGATGAGGTTGGTTAAGACTTGTACCATGCGGTCTTTATCAATATTGGCGTAGAGCGGGGTATTGGAGAAATTTTCGAGAAGGTCTATGGATTTGGCTTCGGCTTCGGGACGTTGTGTCACGATGATGTTGTGAATCAAATGTTGCATATTTTCTTTCTTACGTATTAGTTGAATTTTACCACGTTCAAAGCGCGACATATCAAGCAGATCATCAATCAAGCGTTGCATCCGCCCTGTGACACTCCGCAGAACATCATAATGTTCGTTGAATTTGTCGGGCTGATGGCGGATGAGGTATAAACGTGTCTTCATATTCGCAAGTGGTGTACGGAGTTCATGGGCGGCGTTGGCAATAAAGCGTGATTTCTGTTCTTCAAGGGCTTTTTGCTGACTAATATCACGGATAATCGTGACCGCTCCCTTAGCATGTTGGGCTGTTGTATCGCGTTGCACAGCTGTACAAAGAACATTGGCATCAAACTCTGTTCCATCTGCGCGCACGAGTCTGATGTCTTTTTCCCAGATGCCTTTTTTCCCAACACTATCATAAATTTCATTTTGCATGGCTCGTGATTCTTCTTGGGACATGTTGGCGGGTAAGATGGTTTCAAACATGCCGCTCCACTCTGTCAGCGTATATCCCGTTAATTCAGTCAGAGCTCTATTGGTATATATTGCTTTGAACTCTTCATCGTAGATTAACCCATCACCCATTGAATTCAGAATCACCTGTAATTGGGCACGTTCTGATTCTAACTCCTGAGTACGTTCTTGCACCCGTTGCTCTAGAACATTCGCATGGGCTTGGATAACTTCATTCAAGTTCGCCTTCTCGATTGCGACCGCCAATAAATCTGCCATCGTCTGCAAAATACTCACATCATCTTGATCGAATGCATCTCGCTCAAGGCTTTGGACATCCAATGCACCGATGATCTGATTGCCGACTTGAAACGGTACTGCAAGTTCGGAACGGGTTTCGGGTAAAATGGGGTTTTTATAATAATGGTGATCTTCATCAGTATCCAATACAAGCAGTGGCTGGCCTGTCGATGTGACAAATCCCACAATGCCCTCTTCACCGACTTTGAGTCGATGTTTACGGTCTAACATCTGATGACTGGCTTCTACGCCGTGTGCCGCCCGTATAACTGCATAATCGGTTTCTTTGTCGATCAGAAAAATACCAGCATGATAAAAATTAAATCGCTCGCAGATGAGTTGAACAGTACGATCTAATACCCCTTGAAGATTGGCTTGTGATGTTGCATCACGGGCGATCTCGGCGGCAACTTGTAATTGATTAATCGAGCGTTCCCGATTGGCGAGGGCAGACTGTTCAGATATGGCTTGATTCAGGGAAGTTTGTGTATTTTTATAGAGTGACTGCATGATTAAGGCATGACAAAATAAGAGGATGAGAGCTAATATCAGATAAACAACAAGGAAACGTAATTGTAAACCCGATGATTCGATAGAAAGAATCGCAGCAAGCCCCACGCCAAAAAAGATGAAATTAACCACTGCCAATAATATACCGTTATGAAACGTTTGACGGTATATTTTGGTGATGAGGTTCGTTACTGTTTTCATCGCACCATATCTATCATACTATAAATTAATATTACACATTATAACGTGTTTGATAGAAAAAGGGAATTTAGCTACAATTATCGAATTCTAACAAATCAACCCACCACAGTCCCCCGTCTGTTCCATTAGCAGAAATAGCGAGTCGCGATTTATCGGGCGAAATCCAAGTGAAAGCACGGGCTTCTGTCGTTAAGGTAAAGGTTAATGGGGTCAAGGTTTCTAAGCTATTGCTAGTCCGCGACCAGCATTGTAAGGTTGGAATATCATCCACAGGGCGCACAAAATAAATGATGCGGTTATCAGATGTATCGATAACGATTGGTGCAGGGTAATTATTACCCGGTAAATCTGCTTCAAACAGTAATTCGCTCGTATTATAGTAGGAGGATTGCAAATAATAACCGGTTACCTCGTCGATGGTGTTTCCGACAACAGCATAGATACCATCAGGGGTAACGCCCGGTACTGTCAGCGATGGTGTAACATTTTCCAATCTTGCACTCAGCAGTCCCCCATCAATATTCCCTGTGAAGTAATGCACAGGATCACCATATAAACCGAAATAATAAGCAAGGAATATCCCCGGTGTATCTGTCCATAAAAACCCTTTTAAGCTGAACTGATGTAACTTGTCGTGTATCAGTCGCTTGAATGAACCATCGGGTTCGGTGGATAAGACGGTGTGCAAATCATTTTGATATATTGCCCGGCGGGAAGTGGGTGAAAAAGTCAATTTCGAACGATTGTAAAGTGTGGGATCTTGTTCACCGGATTGTGTAATCATTGTTGCGCCACTTTGCCTTAACATTGACTCTGTTACAAAACTCGCATCAGGATGATTAACACTAATCAGGTCATTATCAGCAATGCTATATTGTCGCCATTCCAATTCTGTGAATACTCTATCATCGCAACCAACACCATAAATCATCACATCGTCATCAATCCATTCCAACATGACAACTTCTTCGCTTCCGATTTCATAAACACCCACAACCTCAATGTCTGGACGAGGCGCAAACTCAACGGCTTGAGCTTCTGTCGTCACCTTGACGCTTGCAACTTCTTCGTCTTCAAATAATTCAAAGGGCGCACTAAAAGTTTGTAATTCATCAGGCAGCATCACATAGTCCAGCAAAGCTGTTCCACAGGCATTTACCAGATAGCCAAATCCCTCGCCGATGAGGTCTTCATCTTCATTGAAGGCTTCAACATAAACATTGATGTTGGTATATGCTTCTGTGCCAAAGTTATACAAGTCACCAGATACAGCAAATATCTCTTGCTCAAAGATATCGATTTGTGTGCCAATCTGGGTATTTGAGGAAATGAGGGTCGGTTCATCTTGTGCCAAAAGCGGAAAACTCAATAGAAACAATAGGCACAGCCAGACCAGTTGATTTGCACGCATAAGTTGTTCCAATGTCAGTTTACAGTGCTTTTGATTATATGCTGAGTAACGTAAATGAACAGTGTATCTTGCCAGATTACACAAGTTGTTTAAGGTAACTCTAAGAAATACAAGCGAAGGCGTTATACTTGGACATCAAGGGCAATTATACGACGTGCATCAGCTAGGGTATCTGCGTAATGGCTATGGATACCACTCATTGACTGTGCATAGGCTTTGCGGATAATCTGTTCAAATGTTTTGATGAGAACATTACCCCCCACAAATACTACATGATTGGCATAATTGGGATGGAGATGGATAAAGAGATGTTTGGTATAGATGAGCGTACCCGTCTTCGGGAATGCTGGACTCGCCATGACAATAATGATATGTACAGGATGATCGACGGTATCCAACATGGTATGAATATCACGATTGATTGTAAAGACATCGTTCCATGTCCATACAATATCAAATTCACAACGAATAATAGTCTTGGATACATTATCCCAAGATACGGTAATTGACATAAACAACCTATTGTTTATCTTATGAGCATCTATTTTAACAGAGTTTTTCATAAGATAACTACTAGACATTTGACTATTTAATCCTCATGGATCAATTGGGAACCCCGCGCAGTGAGCGTATCCAACCATGACGCACAGACCGTGCTTCTTCGATAGAGATAAATGTTTCTTCTTCAAAGTCTTTGATGGTGTTGATAAGGCGATTGACATCGGTATTGATGACGACACTGCGTAAGATAACCACATGTCCATCACGTCCTTCACCATGCGACTCGGTAACACCAAAACCTGCATCACGGAGTATGACAGCCATTTCGTGTCCATTGGTATGGGTAATGATATTTACAACGCGATAGCTAGTAATGAATCGTGCCTCCATTATCATCCCCAGATAACTACCCACTGATGCCCCTAAACAGTAAGCAAATAAATTCAAGGTATCATCTAAATTTTGAACAATGTTGGCAATGACCACCGCAAAGATGAAGGCTTCGATAAAGGCAAAGGATGCCGCTAGGGCGCGCATATTCCGTGTGATGACAACTAAGCGTAATGTACCCACAGCATAATTGATGATACGCATGATAAAAATTGCAATAGCGAGCGATAACCCTTCAAGTACCATGATTTTTCTTTCAGCTAAGTCGCTTGAGTTCGTTTAATGTTTAGTTGAGAATCATGCTTACGTCTCAAAAATCAAGTTGGGGTTAACCGATAGTTGTTCTAACCAATGTCCATCAATGGTTTCATCACGTCCCATACGAATCTCAAGATGGAGATGCGGAGCGCTAGAACATCCATGATTCCCTGTCAGTCCGATAGATTGACCCTTTTTTACAACATCCCCAACTTTGACATTTGTCATACTGAGATGAGCATACAAGAAATACACAAACCCGTTTGTGAGGTTCTTGCTGTCCATGTGCTCACGCATTGAAGGAGGCATGAATTCATAATTATGACGGACGACCACAAAATTACCATACCCGTATCCCCACTCTTCGCTAGTAAACATCCAGCTTGGGCAAGGTGGCGAGAAATTAGGGCGTGAACGGTCTTCGCAGGCGACACAATTAATCTGGCGAATCACTAAGCCGGATGTGGTGGCGGCAATCGGTGTACCGCTGTCTGTAGCGAGGTCATAAGCCCGATGTTGGCTGTTATAACCCTGATTAAGATCGACATTCGCAGGTAACGGAAAACGCTTTGTCGGACTCGTAACGACAGGGTCGGGTGGGGTTAAATCAGCTTCTGTAATGAAGGTAAACGGCAAGCAATCTTCACCGATAATCACCATATCGCCACGTATCCAGCCTGTGCCACTCGGCGTTTTGACGGTGTACCAGCGATACCCGTCTGGATCGGCTTCGGACGCGCCCTGTAATTCAAAACTTGCGCCACCTTCTGTTAAGGCAATTACACCATAATCTAAACGTGGACCAACGCGAACATTCACGACACCTAGCGATGGACGTACCTGTATCTGGCAAGAAATATCAAATCGTTGTGCCGAAAATTCTGTTGCACCCTGCGCCGATGCGGTTGCATGATAGACAGGCAAGCTAGACAAATCTTGGCTGGATGGAATTTCGACGTTAAATACACGACACTCTTCATCTGATGACGGTGTTGTCGTATCTGGCTTGGGTTGGGGTGATGGTGTTTGTGTTCCCCCGAGAATTGACCGTAACAACTTGAATATGGCTTGTAGAAATTGACCCATGTTATCCTCCCATCGGTTTGAAAAAATGGTGTTACACTATTGGCTATCCATCATCGTCATCAATACTTCGATATCCGGCGAAGCTTGACGAAAAATCCAGTCATTCGAGTTCGATTTATAAAATCCATAATTTAAATTATACTGCTTTCCAAATTAATTAAGTGTGTTGTAGGGGGCAGGCTTCTGTCTATCTGTCAAAAACTGCGAAATGATTACCCAAATACGATTATTCTTCTACCTCGGTTGTGATGATGACCGCATCAAATAGTGGGATGTTTGTGCCGACATTCCCGATTTCAACCGATTGTTGATTGAGTCGCGCAAATCGTAACTGAAATCCGTTGGTGGCAATTGCTTGACTGGTGACAAATACATATACGTCATCCGTGATAAATTTAGGGGTATAGACCACTTCTTGAGACAATAATTCGGGGTCTTTACCACGTTCACCAATCATGACATTCCCCAAATTTTCTACTGTGTAGATGAAACGGTTACTGTTGGGTAACCATTGCGGTAATTCGATTGTGCCACTGTCACCGGTTAAATAGTCACTGGGATTATCGCCATTGGCATCAGCAACCACAATCGTAAATTCATTGCTCTGTGGAGTCCGTCGTAAATATAGGATCTGTGTATCTGTGTCTGACCACAACGGTAAGCCGAAGAAACTCGCGCGAACACTCCCCATTAAATTACGATCTGAGGGGGTATCAATCGGTAATTGCCATAAGCGGGTTGGCGGGACATTCGTTTCGGATTCGCTATAAATTAAATCTGCGTCAGGTATCGCAACCAGTATGGATAGGCTATCTTCTGCCCATTGGATATGCGGATGGAAAACACCCTCAGACCCTGTCGCCACGCCAATATAAAATAAGAGGTTGGTCGCACCATCAATCGCCAGTGGGTCAACAACACTTATCCGCGCATCTTGCCTGCCATATGTCCCAGCGGATACTGTGGCGATTTGTGTATGATCGGGACTGATAGCAAATCGTCCGCCCTGTCCTGCTGGTAAAATGAGTGAAACTTCACGAGTACGGGCATTCACACGGTAGAGATCATCGTTAAATTTTAGATCGGCATTACGCCCTGTATAGGTATTGATGTAAAGTGTCGTCGCGTCAAACCATGCCACATCCCCAACCTGTGATGCCCCGTTGCGGAAGATGCGCGGATTGCCTTCACCAACAACCAAAAATTCAGTTGTCCCTGCCACATCTACAATCCAAAGGGTTTCGGCGCGTCCATTTGGTCCCCGTGTATAGGCGATACGTTGTCCATCCGGCGAGACAAAAGGACGTATCACACCACCACTCGCCACCCGACGGGGATTTTCTTCACCTTGCCGCCAGACAATGAGGTTTCCGCTATCGACCCATGCCACAACCAGCGATTCTGTCGTCTTGAGCTTAGTAATCGGGCGCGCTTGGTCAAGATTACATCCAGTTAAGGTCATGAGGGTGATGAGAAAGATAATTATTTTATACGCCATAACTTGATTTCGTCCCGATTTCGATGTGCCACTGATGAATAACGATACCTATATTATAACGTGAGTTTGATTTCAGCGAATTGTGGAGGGTATTCCAAGATTGAATATCGAAAAACAGAGGTATAGAAAAAAGGGACGGTGCTTCGTCCCTATGGTGAAGGTGTTTTTGCGATAGCCGTCTGTGTGATTTCAACCGCGCGCTCTGTTTCACGCACGAAGATTTCATCATTGTCTACAGTGAAGGGTTTAGTCGCTTTTACTTCGGTTATTTTAATCTGCTGACCGCTATTGTTGACGGATGTTGCTTGTTCGCTACGTGGTTGAATCCCTAAGGGTGTCCATGTCGCGGTTGGTGTTGATGTGAGCGTCAGCGTTGGCGTGATTGACGGGAGAAGGGTTGGTGTACGAGATGGGGTCGGTGTACGGGTCTGTGTAGGCTCACTCGTCATGGTCGGCGTATAGGTTAATGTGAATGTTGGCGTGGCTGTCAATATCGCTGTTTGAGTCAGTGTAGGTGTGGCTGTCAATATCATGGTTGGTTCAAGTGTTGCGGCCTCGTTATCATCAGGTTGTGGTAATAATTCTTCACCATCTGGTAATATCAAATGACCATTCGCATCCATTTCTGGAGATAGAATACGCAAAATACGGAAACGTTGCATTTCATTCGTGGATAGCAAAATCGCCTCAGAAAAGACAGGATGTAACCCCTCTACAAGGTCAATATAAGCTTGCTCGGTATCATCTGTCGCATATAGAATCGCGGTTTCTGCGGTGGTATAGAACGTATCCAATACATCATCCGTTAAGCGTCCATTTTCGTATAACACAAGAATTTCATTGGCGCGGGTTTGTGTTAGATGCAACCATACTTCATCTTGATTGTTGAAGAAGGTTGAGATCAAAACAATGACCTGTTCCCATGCGATTTTAACGCTGTAGAGTGTCTCGCCGGGTAAGCTCGTGCTCGATGCGTACACCGTTCCGCCACCTGCTCCCATTAATAACATGAAGGCAATCACAAAACCAGCTACCCAGCGCAGATAAGATTGTCGCATGGGTTGGATGCGTGTAGGCTGTGATTGTTTTGTTTGGGTAGGACGTTTAGATTGTGTCGAGCCACGATTAAATTGCTTGAGTAACTTGGCTTCTATAGCATCGACAGATTGTGATTTTAATTGTGGGACACTAATACGCTGAGTGAGTTGAACAATCGCCAAATCGTGCTGGAGTTGTTCGGCATACACAGGGTATTTTGCCAAACAGCCTTCATAAGTCATTAACCCATCTTGCAGGTGGGTAATGCACTCATCTAAGATTTGTGGATATTGGACATCCAGTGTGTTCAAAATAAACCTGCCAATATGGACTCAGCATCAAAACCAGATCGTTCTAAGAAACTTGCCATCGAGCGTACCGCACGGAATTGCATTGCTTTAATGGCGTTTCCCTTTTTCCCTAATTGTTCTGCAACAGCTTCGGTTGATAACCCATCAACAAACCGTAGGATAATCACTTGCTGTTGCTCATCAGTTAACGATTGAATCGCTGTCAACAGAGCGTTTGACGCATGTTGCTTTAACATGGTTGCGTCCATATCTGGTGTGACAGACAGATTAGCATCTTCAACATCGGTGGCCGTTGGGCGACGATCTTGCCGCCGATAATGGTCAATGACTCGCGCATGAGCAATCCGATATAACCACGAAATAAAGGGTTTTCCCTTATCAACATATCGTGATAGACCTTCAATGGCTTTGGTAAACACATCCGCCGTTAGATCTTCGGCTAGGTGTTTGTCGTTTGTACGATAATAAATGTAACGATAAATCTGTTGTACATGTTCTCGATACAATACGGCAAATGCTTCGCTTGATCCCTCTTGCGCTTGTTGAATTAACTGTTGTTCTTCAACGCGATTCAAGATTTCTCCCCATAAATGCCTGATACCTATGGTTGTTGAAAGCGCGTCTAAAATATATACCGCACAACAACGAATTTGGTTACGGGCATCTCATCATATGATTTGGATATGCGTGAATAACTCTATTTTAACCTGAGTTTTATTTGGACACCGTTTAGAAAAAGTGAAT
>Ga0209475_10002365_pt1 | contig 19186 bp, 24 predicted proteins | sample tdDd471_FD_187128 | JGI IMG/M metagenome (GOLD analysis project Ga0209475, IMG submission 187128) | Marine sediment microbial communities from the Atlantic coast under amendment with organic carbon and nitrate - tdDd47.1 (SPAdes)... | ecosystem: Environmental > Aquatic > Marine > Coastal >... | reverse complement strand
GCTTCCGACACGCCCAGCCCGGCGCCGCCGACCTCCTCGGGCATCAGGATTCCCTGCCAGCCTGTCGCCGCCATGGCCTGCATGAAATCCTCGGGATATTCGCGCGCGTTGTCGCGTTCGCGCCAGTAATCGTCGTCAAAATCGGCGCAGACCTTGCGCACCCCCTCGCGAACGGCCATTTGGTCCGGGTTCAGGAGATGGTCCATCGAGAAGAGGTCGTCGGTCACGGCGCGGGCGTCCTTGGGCGCGGGGGGATTAATGGGATTTCGGCAGGCCGAGTACCTTCTCGGCGATGTGGCAGAGCATCCATGGCTGCGTGATCGGCGCGACGCGCAGGCGGATGGCGCCGTAATCCCGCGCCAGCCAATAGGAATCGTCGAACTTCTCGCAGAGCTTCTGCAGGTTTCGCCGAATTTCCATCCGCGGTGGCGACAGAATCTGGGCCAGGGAATCCATGGGCCGTTCCGTGCGATATGTGCGCTTCCTCATTGCCGAGACTAGCGGAAGCGGCGCCGCGCGATCAATTGCGACCAGATACGGGCCGGGCCGTCGGTTAACCCTTCGTTAAGGGCACCGGCGTCATGTTCGACCCGAACCCAGATGCGGAAAGCGCCGCCATGAAGATCTCCGGAACCGGCCCCGTCCGACCGCCCGACCTCCGCGATCGCCGTCGGATCAAGGGGGCGAAGGGGACCGACTTCGCGGCCCAAACGGATGCCGCGCCGCCGCCCGCGCAGACGGGCGAGACCGCCGGCGCCGGCCCGGTCGCGTCGGTCGAGGCGATCCTCGCCCTGCAACAGGTGCCCGACGCGACCACCGGCGCGAAACGCGCGATCGCTCATGGCGCGACGTTGCTCGACCGCCTCGACGATTTGCGGCTCGCCTTGTTGGTGGGCCGTCTCGGCCGGGCCCAGATCGAGCGTCTTGCCGAGCAGCTTCGCGCCCGCCGCGAGACGGCCTCGGACCCCAGCCTCGTCGCGGTGATCGAGGAGATCGAGCTGCGCGCCGCCGTCGAGTTGGCGAAGCTGGACGGCGCGACCTAAGTCGTTCCGGGAGCAAAAAGGCCCCCGCCAGGAGGCGCTTGATGCGCCTTGCCCCCCTACCTATACTCCGCGCCCCCGGGACCGATCCGATCTGGAGGGGCGAGGACGAGATGGGTGCGAGGCTTCCAAAAAACTACCGGCCGTCGGACGACGAGCCGTTCATGAACGCCAAGCAGCGTGAATATTTCCGCCGCAAGCTGCTTGGTTGGCGCGAGGAGTTGGAGGCGGAATCCCGCGAGACGCTGAACAAGCTGCAAGAAGGGCCGGTCAACGAACCCGACGTCGCCGACCGGGCGTCCCGCGAGGCGGACCGGTCGCTGGAACTACGCACCCGCGACCGCGAGCGCAAGCTGATCTCGAAGATCGATGCCGCCTTGGCCCGGATCGAGGACGGGAGCTACGGCTATTGCGAGGAGACCGGCGATCCGATCGGCTTGCAACGGCTGGAGGCGCGGCCCATCGCGACCCTGGGCATCGAGGCGCAGGAACGCCACGAGCGGCTGGAGAAGACCTACCGCGACGATTGATCTGCGCGTCGTACGGGGGATGAAGGAAGGGCCGGCGCTGGCAAGCGCCGGCCCTTTTCGTTGGCCCTTTCCTTCGATTTTCCCGTCGATCAGAAGGGGAAGATGATGTCGAAGATCTGCTGGCCGTAGCGGGGCTGCTGAACGTCGCTGATATGGCCGCGCCCGCCGTAGGAGATCCGCGCCTCGGCCACCTTGTCGTAGGTGATCGTGTTGTCGGGACGGATATCCTCGGGACGGACGACGCCGGCGACCTGAAGCTCGCGGACCTCGAAATTGACCCGTACTTCCTGGCGGCCGATCATCACCATGTTGCCGTTCGGCAGGACCTGGGTGATCACGGCGGCGACCTTAAGCTTGATGCTTTCGTCGCGGTCGACGCTGCCGCTGCCCTCGTTGCTCATGGTGCTGTCCAGATCGACCAGATTGCCGGGCGTGATGGTCTCCGGCAGGAAGCGCGTCAGCTCGGATTCATAGCCCAGGAACTTGGCCAGCGCGGCATCCTCGTTGTTGGTGCGGCTGCGGGTCGTCTTGTTGTTGATTTGGGCCTCGTCCTCGATCTCGATCAGGACGGTCAGGATGTCGCCGACCCGGCCGGCCCGCTGGTCCTTGAAGAAGGCGCGCGCGCCCGGCCGCCACAGCGAATTGGCCTGGCGGGTGGCCCGCTCGGGGCTGGGCATCGGCAGGCTGACCGGACGGTAGCTGGGCTGGCGCACCGGGTTGTCGATCGTCGTTATCTTCGGTTCCTCGCCGACCGAGGCAAGGCGGCCGAAGGCGTTGCAGCCGGCCAGGCTCAGCCCGGCGACGACAAGGCAGAGAAGCCGCGACGCGGTCTGGCGGCGTCGGGAAAAGGTCGAAACGGTCATTGCGAAGCTCCCGAATCCTGGGGCGTGTGGGCGGCGAGATGCTGGACCGGGCGAACGGTGACCCGGTCGGGGCCGGTGACGACCGCATGCACGGTCTTGCCGCTTTGCAGATTGCGGATCCGCACGACGTCGCCGGCGCTGCCCTTGTCCAGGGCGACGCCTTGCGCGGTCAGCGACATGTAGGGGTTGCTGATTTCCATCGTCACCGCCGATTTGGGCCGGACCAGGATCGGCGGGCCGACCTGGTCGGCGCGGACCATCTGTCCGGCGCGCAGGCGGCGGCGCGGCGATTGGCCGACGAGACCGTCGCGTGCCGCGATCAGATTGTCCTTGATCCGGCTTTCGCGGACCGTGATCCAGGCCAGGTCGCGCGCCGAGATGACCTCGCCGGCGGCGATGTCGCGGCGCGGAACCGGCACCCGCGCCACCGCCGCATAGAGACCGGTGAGGCGCAGCCGGGTCACCGCCTCGCCGTCGCCGGGCAGGGCGATGCGGGCGGTGAAGCGCTGCGAGCGCCGGTCGAGGGCGATATCCTCGACCCGGACCGACGGGGCTTTGCCGGTGGGGACGAACAGGCGCAGGTTTCGGTTGAAGATGTCGACCTCGCCGGATGTTCCGGTCCGGTTCTCCAGCGCTTCGGTCAGGGCCGAGGTCAGGCGGTCGCGCGGGACCGGCGTGCCGGCGCGTTCGACCGTGATGCCACCCCGCCCGGTCGGGCGCCACGCCACGCGATGGGCGCGGGCGAGGCGGGCCAGCCAGCGGCGGTCCAGGGTCAAATGCCGTCCCGGCGCCGGCGCCCGGGCGACGGGCGTGTCGGCGCGGGCGTCTTGAACCTGGAACAGATCGCCCAATCGGATCGTGGCGTCGGTGACGACGATCTTGGCCGCCGCCGCCACCGTCGGCGCGGCGAGCAGCGCGCCGGCGGCCAAGGCCAGCGCGGCCAGAAGGACGGCGATTCGGGGCGGGCGGGGATTGCGGACGATCATCGGGGCACCTAGCGCATGTTGGTGATCGAGCCGAGCATCTGGTCGGAGGTCTCGATGACCTTGGAGTTCAGCTCGTAGGCGCGCTGGGCGGCGATCAGGTTGGTGATCTCCGCCACCGCGTTGACGTTGGCGCTTTCCAGGAAGCCTTGCAGGAGGGTGCCGAACCCGCTCGTGCCCGGCGTGCCGGTGGTCGGCGAGCCCGACGCCGGCGTTTCCTCGAACAGGTTGTCGCCCAGGGCGCGCAGGCCGCCGTCGTTGGCGAACAGCGCGAGCTCGATCTGACCGACATTGGTGGGCGCGGTCTGGCCGGGAAGCTTCGCCATGACCTGGCCGCTTTCGTTGATCGCGATTTCGGTGGCGTTGGGAACGGTGATCGCCGGCAGCAGCGTATAGCCGTCGGCGGTGACGATCTCGCCGGTGGGGCTGAGCTGGAAGGCGCCGGCACGGCTGTAGGCGGTGGTTCCGTCCGGGCGGCGAATCTGGAAGTAGCCGCGGCCTTCGATCGCGACATCGAGGCGGTTCTCGGTCGAGATCATCGAGCCCTGTTCGGTGATCCGATAGACGGTGCCGCTATGCACGCCGGCGCCGAGCTGCACGCCGGCCGGCACGATCGTGCCGGTATCCGACGAGTTCGCACCGACCTGGCGCATATCCTGATAGAGCAGGTCCTGGAATTCGGCCCGCTGGCGCTTGTAGCCGGTCGTGTTCATGTTGGCGAGGTTGTTGGAAATGACCTCGACATTGAGCTGCTGCGCCAACATGCCGGTGGCGGCGATGCTGAGAGACCTCATCGGCGTATCCTTTCTATCGGTCGCACGTTCCGGCGCCGGCACCTAGCCGGCCGTGGTCGTGGCGAGCGTGTCGATCATCTCCTGCTGGAGCTGATCTTCCTTCTCGATCAGTTTCTGGGTCAGTTGGTAGACCCGGTTGAGCTCGAGCATGCGGGTGATCTCGATCACCGGCTGGACGTTCGATCCCTCGATCATGCCTTGCGCGATCTCGGCGTCGGCGGCGGCTTCCGGGATCATGCCGTCGGCGTCGTAAAGGCCGTCGCCCAACTTGCGTAGGGCCCGCGGGTCGGCGAACCGGACCAGGCCCAAACGGTCGACCTCGCCGTTTTCGGTCGAGACCATGCCGTCGCGGGCGACGACGATGTTGGTGTCCTCGGGGGTGAAGGCTATGGGCGCGTTGCCGGCCGAAAGGACTGCGAGCCCGCTCTGAGTGACGAGTTGCCCCTCGGCGTCCAGACGGAAATGGCCGTTGCGCGTGTAGCGGGGCCCGTCCGGCGTCTGGACGACGAAGTAGGCCTCGCCCTGGATGGCGAGGTCGAGCGGGTTGGCGGTGTTGGTCAGCGGACCCGGCGCGGGGCTGCGAAACATGCCGGTCGGTTCGACGAAGGAGATTTCCTCCTCGGCCGCCAGCGACGCGCCGAGCTCGGCGAGATGTTCGACGAACAGCATGCCCTCGCTGCGGAAGGCGGGCGTGCCGGCATTGGCGACGTTGTTGGCGACGATGTCCATCTCGCGACGAACAGCGGTCAGCAGCGACAGGGCGACGTAGGACGAGTTCTCCATGCGGGCTCCGTGGGGGACGGTCCGTGCGTCCCATGGGTTGTTCCGTCGCGCTCCGCCTTGCAGGACCCATGCCAACCGATGAAAGAAAGCGAAATCAATGGGTTGAGGGGCGATCGATCGAGGGCCGCGCGGCAGAATCGTCGATTCGGGAACGCCTTGCCGGGCAGAAGTTGCCTTTCCCGGGGACGAATGGGCCCGCCTCAACCTGTTGTTAACGATCCGGGCCTAGCATTCCCAACGACGAACGCAGCGCGCCGCGATCCGGCGCGGTGACGGAAGTCTCAACCGATGGATCGAAGATGAGCGACGAACCGGACGATCAGGAAATCAACGAGTCCGAGGCGGCCGAGGGCGAGGACGGAGAAGGCCCGGAGGGCGCCGGCGGCGGACGCCGGTTCAGCGGCAAGAAGATCGTTCTCATCGCCGCGCCGGTCCTTCTGCTCCTTCTGGGCGGGGCCGGGGCCTATTTCGGCGGGGTCTTTTCCTCCGGCGACGCGGAGAAGGCGACGGCCGAGTCCGAGGCGGCGCCCGAATCGATCGTCTTCTATGATCTGCCCGACCTTCTGGTGAACCTCAACAGCCGCTCGCGCAAGCCGGTCTTTCTCAAGATGAGCATCAGCCTGGAGCTCGGCGCCGAATCCGACGCGGCGCGGGTGCGCAAGGTCCTGCCCCGGGTGATCGACAATTTCCAAACCTATCTGCGCGAACTGCGTGCCGAGGACATCCAAGGATCGGCGGGTCTTCACCGTTTACGTGAAGAGCTTCTCGTTCGCGTAAATATAGCCGCCGAACCGGCACAAGTCCGCGACGTTCTGTTCCGCGAGATGCTGGTGCAATAGGGCCCCGACGATCGGGGCCCGTTTGGGGACGACACGAAGAAAGCAATGGCGGACCAGGAAGATATCGACGAGATCGAAGCGCCGACCGCCGCCGGCGGCGGCGATGGCGAGGAGATGAATGAAGAGGAGCGCGTGGCGGCGGAATGGGCCGCCATGGCCGACGAGGACGAAGACGGCGACGGGTCCGCCAATCGGGGCGCCCGGGTCCTCAACCAGGACGAGATCGACAGTCTCCTCGGCTTCGACGCCGGCGCCGGGGATCCGAACGGCCTGTCCGGCATCAACGCCCTGCTTAACAACGCGCTGGTCTCCTACGAACGGCTGCCGATGCTGGAGGTGGTGTTCGACCGCCTGGTCCGGCTGCTGACGACCAGCATGCGCAACTTCACCTCCGACAATGTCGAGGTCTCCCTGGACAGCATCACCTCGATCCGCTTCGGCGACTATCTGAACTCGGTGCCCCTGCCGGCGATGATGACCGTGTTCAAGGCCGATCTCTGGGACAATTACGGGCTGCTGACCATCGACAGCGCCCTGATCTATTCGGTGGTCGACGTTCTCCTCGGCGGGCGCCGGGGCACCTCGGCCCTGCGGGTCGAGGGCCGTCCCTACACGACCATCGAGCGGACCCTGGTCGAGCGCATGATCCATGTCCTTCTCGAAGACCTCAGCGCCGCCTTCGAGCCGTTGAGCCCGGTCAATTTCAGCTTCGACCGGATGGAGACCAACCCGCGCTTCGCCACCATCGTCCGCCCGGCCAATGTTTCGGTCGTCGCCAAGCTGCGGATCGACATGGAGGACCGGGGCGGCAAGATCGACCTCCTCTTGCCCTATGCGACCCTGGAGCCGGTTCGCGAGATGCTGCTGCAGATGTTCATGGGCGAGAAGTTCGGCCGCGACGCCATCTGGGAAAACCATCTGGCGAACGAGCTCTGGGACACCGACATCGAGATCGAGGCCGTCCTCGGCGGCGCCTTCATGAGCCTGGAGGAGGCCCTGTCGCTGGAGGTCGGCACCTGCGTCATGCTCCGGTCGCAAGTCGACCCGGAGATCGAGCTGCGCTGCGGCGAGGTGCCGCTGTTCCGCGGCAAGATGGGCCACAAGCAAGGCAATATCGCCGTGCGCATCAACGAAGCCGTCGCCAAATTGGAAGAGACCGGATGACCATTTCCCTGCTCTTCGATTCGCTGCTCGCGGTGCTTTTGATCGTGACAATCGTCTGTGCCGCGATCCTCAACGTCCGGTTGCGGGAAGTGCGGCGCGGCCGAGAGGAGATGGAGGCCATGCTTGGCCGTTTCGCCGACGCGACCGCCCGTGCCCAGGCGGCCATCGCCGGCCTCAAGGAGACCGAGGACGCCGTCGCCCGGCCCTTGAAGGCGGAGCTGGCGCGCGGCCGCGCCTTGCGTGACGAACTCGCCTTTCTGACCGAGCGCGGCGCCCGGCTCTCGGCGGACCTGGCCGCGCCACGGGCGCGCGCAACCGCGCCAGCCGACGGGGACCGTCCCGCCCCGTCCGGCCGGTCGCCGGAGACCCCGCGGCTATCCGAAAAACCGCGGCCGGCCGCCCCGCCGCGTCCGGCGGAAACCGGCGACGACGCGCCCGTGCCCTTCATTCGGCAGAAAGCGCCGCGCCCGCGCGAGACCGGCGCGGCGCGGCGAGATCCAGATGGCGCCGAGGCGCGCTCGGCGGCCGAGCGGCAACTTCTGCGCGCCCTGCGCGCGGCCCGCTGACGGACGGCGGCCATGACCTTGCGCTTGATCCCGACCCTGATCTTCGCCGCGGTCCTTCTCCTCGGATTGCGCGTCGGCGCGCTGTGGGAGGGGCTGACCGCGACCGAGACCGGGATCGGGGTCGGGGTCGCGCGGTCCCTGGCGAAATCGGCGGAGGAGTCGAAGAAAGACGCGGCGGAGACCGCCGAGGACGCGGGTGCGCCCGACAAGGCGGACCCGTCGCCGGCGGTGGACGAGGATGGCAAGCGGATTGTCAAGGCCCGTGCCATAGAAACCGACCCGGTGCTGTTCACCAAGTCGGAGGTCAAGCTGCTTCAGGACTTGGCCAACCGGCGCGCGAACCTCGACACGCGGGAGAAGGCGCTCGACGACCGGGCCGCGGTTCTGAAGGCCGTCGAGGATCGGATCGACGCCAAGATGGCGGCCCTGAAGGAGACCCAGACCCGGATCAAGGACCTGCTCGCCGAGTATGACGACAAGGAAGCGGAGAAGATCCGAAACCTGGTCAAGATCTACGAAGGCATGAAGCCCAAGGCGGCGGCCCGGATCTTCAACAAGCTGGAGATGGAGGTGCTCCTCCGCGTCGTCGCCAAGATGAGATCGAACAAGTCGGCGCCCGTCCTCGCGGCGATGGACGCGGACCTCGCCCGCGCGGTGACGCTCGAACTGGCCGAGCGGGCGCGTCTGCCCGAGACGGTGGCCGGACGATAGCCGGGATTGCGATGGAAGCCGGCCATCTACCGAAGGTTGCGTTTAACCCTCGTTTAACCGGTGGGGCCTAAGCTGACCGCGATGTGGGGGCAACCGACGGCCGGTCGGCCGGACAAGTTGGCAAGTAGGAGAGGGCGCCATGCCTGATGTATCGAACCTTCCGGTTCTGATCGTGGACGATTACAAGACCATGCTTCGGATTATCCACAATCTATTGAAGCAGTTGAACTTCAAGAACGTGGACGATGCGTCCGACGGAAGCGCCGCTCTGACCAAGCTTCGCTCCAAGCAGTACGGGCTCGTGATCTCGGACTGGAACATGGAGCCGATGACCGGTCTCGAATTGCTCAAGGAAGTACGGGCCGATTCCAAGCTCGGCGATATTCCGTTCATCATGATCACCGCCGAGAGCAAGACCGAGAACGTCGTCGCCGCCAAGCAGGCCGGCGTGTCCAACTACATCGTCAAGCCCTTCAACGCGGCGACGTTGAAGTCGAAGATCCAAAGCGTCATCGGCGATTTCTAGAACGGGGTGCGGGCCATGGCCGGCATGGATGGCGGCGCGCAGGCGAACGGCGTCGTTGCAGCGCAAACCGGCAGCGATTCTCTTGCCGCCGCGACACGCGCCTTGCTCGTCGCGGTGGGCGCGGGTTTCGCGGCCCGGGTACCGGAGGCGCAGTTCGAGGAAGCCAAGGCGGAGCTGGATGCCATTCGCGCCGCCTTGGAAGGTGCGACCAACAAGATCATCGACGCGGGCGCCAAGGTCGACGCCATCGCCGAATCCGTCGACGAGGAAAATCGCGACCGGCTCGGGACCGCCACCGCCGCGATCTACGAGTCGATGGAGTTTCAGGACCTGACCGGACAGCGCTTGACCAAGATCGAGCGTTTCCTGACCGGGATACAGGCATTGCTCGCCGGCGGCGAATCGACGCCGAACGAAGCCGTCTCCGAGGACGACAAGCTGCTCCACGGCCCCCAGCTCCCCGAGAACGCCATGGACCAGGACGAGATCGACGCCCTATTGGCGGGCGACGGCTAGGCCTCGATGTTGCCCCCCATGCCGAAACCGGCGGACCGGGCCACTTCCGACGGCACGCCGATCCTGCTCTTGGGGCTGTTTCTCCTGCTCCTGGCCTTCTTTATCGTCCTGAACGCCTTGTCCACCTTCGAGGCGACCAAGGCTCGGCAGGTGCTGGAAAGCGTCGGCAAGACCTTTTCGCCGCATCGGGCCAAGCCGGGTCTGTCGTCGCGGCTCGGCCCGCGAACCGGCGAGGCCCTGTCCCTGGAGGAGATCGAGCGGATCGTCGCGACCGAGATTCCACTGGCGCGGGTCGAGAAACCCGGCGACGGTCGCCTCCTTCGCCTGACCCTGCCGGTCCAGGCGCTGTTTCAACCTGACGCGGCCGCGTTCCTGACCGAACGGTCGGTGCTGCTGGACCGGATGGCGGCGATCCTCGCGGCCCCGCCGACGGGCGTTCGCTACGATCTGGAGTTTCTTCTGGGCGGCGAAGGCGCCGCTCTAACCGCCGATGCGCTGGCGGTCGGCCGGGCGGGGCTGTTCGCGCGCCGACTGCGCAGCCGGGGGGCGCCGGCGGATCGGATCGCCATCGGCGCGGCCGGCGTCGCCCGGGACGAGGTCGTTCTCCGGTTCCTGATCCGGCCGGCCGACGAGCCGCGTCCCGATTTCCGCGGAGCGAGCGATGCCATCGACCGATGATGAGTTCGAGCCCGTTCGAGGCCCGCGCCAGCCGGCCTTGAACGGCGGCTGGATCGTGACCTTCACCGACCTCGCGGCCTTGATGCTCGCCTTTTTCGTCCTTCTGTTCTCCATGTCCCAGGTCGAGGAGCATAAGTGGAAGGCCCTGGTCGACGCGGTATCCGAGAATCTGTACCCGGTGCGCGCCGAGGTGCCGGTGGGGCCTTCGGCGCGGCTGAATATCGGCAGCGACCAAGGCTGGCCGGCGGTCAGTCTGGACTATCTCCGGTCGGTTCTCCTCGCCCGGTTCGCCCAGGATTCAAGCCTGGAGGGCATTGTCGTCGAGCGGCTGGAAGACCGGCTCGTGGTCGCGCTGCCGGGCCGACTCGCCTTCGCCTCCGGCAGCGCCGAGCTCAGCGCCGCCGGGCAGGCGGCGCTGTATGCCATCGGCGGCGCGCTGGGCAATATCGGCAACGACGTCGCGGTCCTCGGCCATACCGACCCCGAACCGACGCGCGGCACCGTCTTTTCGTCGAACTGGGAATTATCCCTGATGCGCGCCGCGTCGGTCGCCCGCGGGCTGCGCAAGGTCGGCTACGACCGACCGGTCCGGACCCTGGGCCATGCCGAGGGCCGGTTCGCCGAACTGTCGGACAAGCTGGCGCCCGACCGGCGCCTGGCGCTCGCCCGGCGGGTCGATATCGTGATCCGCGAGGGCGTGGGAGGGGCGCCGTGATCGGGGTCTCGAATTTCGCGCGGCGCGTCCGTCCGATTGCCGCCGGCCTGCTGGTCGCCCTGGTCGTGGCGGCCCTGCCGGTGGTGCCGGCGCAGGCGGCGGCGAAACTGCGCGCCTGGGCCCATGATGGGTTCGGCCGCATGGTGTTCGACTGGGGCGAGCCGATCGGCCATCGCCTCCGCCGCGACGGCGACCGCTTGGAGATCCGTTTCGACCGGCCCATCGGTCGTGGAACCTCGATCATCGAGAAGAGGCTTGGCGCCTATGTCGCGGACGCCTCGCCGGATACGGCGGGTCGGACCCTGCGCGTCGCCCTGAAAAGCGATTTCGAGCATCGCGTCTTCCGCGCCGGCACGGCGGTCGTCGTCGATCTCCTCGCCGACGCCGGGTCCGACGGGCGTGGGGGCGCCACGCTGCCCCGGGTCGCGGTCCGGGTCGGCGAACATGCCGGGTTCACCCGGCTGGTCGCCGACTGGAAGCGTCGGGTCACCTACAGCGTTCGGCGTCAGGGGCGCGAGGCGGTCATCCGATTCGACGCGCCGGCGCGGCTCGACCTCGGTCCGGTACGCCGGGACCCGCCCAAACATGCGGCGCAGGTCGCCGTGGCGCGGGACGGAAAGGCGACCCTGCTGCGCATCGTTTTGCCGGAAGGCGCCCGGTTGCGTCATTTTCGCAGCGGCTTGCGGGTGGCGCTGGATATTCTCCCGGCGCCCCAGACGGCACCGGTTCCCATCGCCCGGGCGCCGGTCCGGGAGAAGCCTCGGGTGCCGGAGGCCTCGGCCCCGACGGAAGCGAAGACCGCGCCGGCGACATCCGCCCCCGCCCAGGCCGCATCCGACCCCCGGGAGATCGCCGCCCCGGCGACGGTGGAACCCGCCGCCGGCCCCGCGGTGCCGGCGCGTCTGGTGAAATCGACGGACGGGCTGGCCTTGCGGTTCGACTGGCCGGCGCTCACCGGCGCCGCCTTTTTCCGCCGCGCCGGATTCCTGTGGGCCGTGTTCGACCGTCCCGGCCCCTTGGACCCCAGCGGCCTGCCCACCGGCCCGCGATCGGTCGTCAGCGACTATCGAACGGTGTCGGCGGGACAGGGAAGCGCCTTGCGCCTGTCGATCCTGCCGGGCTTCTATCCGCGGGTCGCGCGCGACGGCACGGCCTGGGTGGTCTGGCTGGACCGCCGGCCCGTCGAGCCGACCGCCGCCCTGGAGGTCACGGTGGAGACCAGCGGCCTGCGCGGTCCGCGCCTGTTCGTCGCCGCCGCCGATCCGGGACCGCCGCTGATCTTGCAGGACCCGGAGGTCGGTGACTGGCTCCATGTCGTGCCCTTGCCGATCCTCGGCCAGGGGATCGACAGCGGCCGGCGTCACGCGAAGTTCCGCCTTCTGCGCTCCGTCCAGGGGATCGCCCTGGAGGGCAAGGACGACGACCTTCTGGTCGCGCGGCTGCGCAACGGGGTCGAGGTCACGGCGCGCGACGGCGCTCTCCACATTTCGCCCGCCGACGACAAGGCCGCCGCGGAGAGGGGCCGAAAGACCGTCGTCGCCGGGCGGCTGCTCGATCTGCCGAAATGGGGCGCCTTCGACGCCGCGTACCTGGAGCGCAAGCACGCGCATCTCGTGGCGTTGGCGTCGGCGCCGCCGGCCCGGCGCCAGGCGCGCCGCCTGGCCTTGGCACGGTTCCTGTTCGCCCGCGGCTTGGCGGTCGAATCCCTCGGAGTTCTGCGGGCGATGGCCGAGGCCGACGCGAATACGGGCGCCGACCCGGCCTTTCGATTCTTGCGCGGCGCGGCGCGCTTCATGGCCGGGCGCTACGAGGCGGCGGCGGCCGACCTCTCGCTGCCCGAACTGGTCGGCCATCCGGAGGCCGACCTTTGGCGCGCGGCGCTTGCCGCGCACCGATACGAATGGTCCAAGGCGGCGCAATCCTATGCGGTCGCGAAGGACCTTCTGGCCGGCTATCCGCCGCTTTTCCGCCGCCGCCTGGCGCGGCCGGCCGCCGAGGCGGCGCTGGCCGGCGGGTTCCTGGAGGACACCGACGTCTATCTCGGTCTGTTCGAGGACAATGCCGTGACCACCGCCGACATCGCCGAGGCCAACTATCTGCGTGCCCGGCTCGTCCTCGCCGATGGCAATGTCGAGGACGCGGCCCGCCTGCTGGCCGATCTGGAAGGCAGCCCGCACCGGCTGTCGGGCGCCCGGGCGACCGCCGCTTTGACCGAGCTTCTGCTCTATAACGGCACCATCACCCCCGCCGACGCGGCGGAACGGCTGGAGAAGCAGCGCTTCGCCTGGCGCGGCGGCGATTTCGAATTCGAGCTTCTGAACCGGCTGGGGGCGATCTATCTGGAGAGCGGCGACTATCGCAACGGCCTGACGACCATGAAGGGGATCGCCGCCAACTTCCCGGAGAAGGCCGAGGCGGCCGGGATCACGGAACGCATGCGCGCCGTGTTCCGGGCCCTTTACTTGGACGGTCGCGCCGATGGGATGGAGCCGGTCGCGGCGATCGCGCTGTTCGACGAGTTTCGCGAACTGACCCCGGCCGGTGCCGAGGGCGACGCGATGATCCGCAAGCTTGCCGACCGGTTGATGAGCGTCGATCTCCTCGACCGCGCCGCCGACTTGCTTGCCCATCAGGTGCGGTTTCGCCTGGAGGGGGAGGACCGGGCGCGGGCGGGGACCCGGCTGGCGACGATCCGGCTGCTCCTCAAGGAACCTGCGGCAGCGCTGGAGGCGCTGGAGATCAGCGCCTACGACGCGGCCCCTCGGCAGGTGATCGCCGAGCGCCGGCTGCTCCGCGCCCAGGCGATGATGCGGCTCAGCCGGGAGGACGACGCCCTGCGCCTGATCTCGGGCATGGACTCGCCCGAGGCCGAGCGCATGCGGATCGCCATTCTTTGGCGGCAACGCCAATGGGCGTCGGCGGCGTCGGCGATCGAGGGGCTGCTCGACGGCTTGCCGCATCCGCAAACCCCGCTCGCCGAAACCGAAAGCGGGCTGGTTCTCAACTGGGCGGTGGCGATGTCGCTGCTGGGTGACGAATTCGCCTTGACGCGGCTGGCCCAGCGCTTTGGCGAGGCGATGGAAGAGACATCCCATCGGGACGCCTTCCTGCTGGTCACGACCGGCGCCGACGGGGCCGCCGACTATGAGGGCATCGTCGCCCAGATCGGGGCCGTCGACCGGTTCGCCGAGACCCTGACCAGCTACCGCGAGCGCCTGCGCAAGGCGGAGGCCACCGCGGTCAATTGACCTGCCGCCGGCGGCCGGCCGCGGCTCGCGCGATCAGCCCGATCAAGGCCAGAAACGCCAAGCCGGCGCCGGCCAGGAACGGAATGTCGGGCCCAATCATGTCCCACAGGATGCCGGCGCCGACGCTCGCGACCAGCAAGGACAGGCCCGAGGTCATGTTGAACATGCCGAAGGCGGTGCCGCGCAGGGTTCGCGGCGCGGTGTCGGCGACCAGGGCGGCGAAAATCCCTTGGGTCATGCCCAGATGTACGCCCCAGAGTGCGGCGCCCACATAGACCGCGGCCAGCGAGTCGGCGAAGCCGAGCAGGAGATGGGCGGCGATCAGGGCGCCGAAGCCGCCGGTCAGCAGGCCGCCCCGGCCGATGGCGTCGGACAGGCGCCCGATCGGATAGGCGGTCACCGCGTAGGCGGCGCTGAGAACGACCAGAATCAGCGGGACCAGGGCGGGGCGGAGGCCCAGATCCTGGGCGCGAAGCAGGACGAAGGCCTCGCTGAACCGGGCGAGGCTGAACAGGATACCGAGCGCGGTGACGGTCCAGAAGGCGCGGCCCAGCCGCTTCGCCTCCGGGCCGGGCAGTACCGTCGGCGTCTCCTCGGCCGCCTGGGCCTTGGCCTCGGGCTCGCGCACCGCCCCGGCAAGCAGGAGCACGGCCAGGAGGCCGGGAACCGCCGCGATCCAAAAGACGAGCCGAAAGTCGTCGCTGCTCGCGGCCATGATGGCGAGCGCCGCCAGCGGGCCGAGAACCGCGCCGACGCTGTCCAGGCTCTGGCGCAGGCCGAAGCTCGCGCCGCGAACCTCGCGCGGCGCCACATCGGCGATCAGCGCGTCCCGCGGCGAGCCGCGAATGCCCTTGCCGAGACGGTCGAGGAACCGCGCCGCGACGAGCCAGCCGAGCGACGGCGCGAGGGCGAAGACAGGCTTGGTCGCGGCGGCCAGGGCGTAGCCGAACACCGCCAGCGGCTTGCGCCGGCGCAGCCGGTCGCTGACCCGCCCGGACAAGAGCTTGGTGATATAGGTGGTCGCGTCGGCGATCCCCTCGACCAAGCCGACGGCGGCGGCGCCCAGCCCTAACACCGACACCATGAACACCGGCAGCAGGCTGTGGATCATCTCGGAGCTGACATCCATCAGCAGGCTGACGAATCCCAGCGCCCAAATGCTCCGCGGAACGGCGGTGCGCCGCCGGTCCTTTTTTTGGGAAGCCCGGTTCGTCATCGCCCCAGTCTAGAGCCGGGGCTGGCGGAAATGAATCGGCTTGCGCGCGCCCGTCGGGGCGTCAGGGGGCGAAGCTTCGGACCAGGCTGCCGGCGATCAGATGCCAGCCATCGACGAGGACGAAGAAGATCAGCTTGAAGGGCAGCGAGATCATGATCGGCGGCAGCATCATCATGCCCATCGACATCAGGATCGACGCGACCACCATGTCGATGATGAGGAAGGGGACGAAGATCAGGAAGCCGATCTCGAAGGCGCGGCGCAGTTCGCTGATCATGAAGGCGGGGATCAACGCGGTGAGCGGCGTCTCCGTCGGGTCGCCGACCGCGCCGGTCCGGCCGAGATCGAGGAACAGGCCCAGATCCTCGGCCCGCACCTGCTTCAGCATGAAGGCGTGCATCGGCGCCGCCGCCCGGTCGAAGGCCTCGGCCTCGGTGATCCGCTCCTCGATCAAGGGCGCGATCCCGGCCTCGTAGGCGGCCTCCAGCGTCGGCGCCATGACGAAGCCGGTCAGGAAGAGGGCGAGGGCGATCAAGACGGCGTTGGGCGGCGTCTGCTGGAGGCCGAGGGCGCTGCGCAGGAAGGAGAGGACGACGACGATCCGGGTGAAGGAGGTCATCATCACCAGGATCGACGGTGCAAGGCTGAGCACGGTGATCAGCGCGATCAGCTGGATCAGCCGCGCCGTGGTCGATCCGCCCTCGCCGAGATCGAGAGACAGGCTCTGCGCCGCGACCGGCCCCGCCAGGACCGGAAGTAGCGCCAAAGCCAACAGGGTAGTTCTTACGATTTTCCTCATAAAAACAATAAATTGAGAAGGTAAATCATACCTAATCCGACCGGGGCTCCGGCGGCGAGCCGGGGCGGTCGAGATGGGCGGCGAAGGCGTCGGGGGCGGCGATTCCGGTCTCGATCACCAGGTCGCCGGCGGGGCCGACGAGTAACAGATGCTCGGTGTCGTCGCGGCGGACGAGGACCAGGCGGCGGCGGGCGTCCAGGGTCGTCGCCTCGACGATCCTCACCCGCCGGGCGCCGCGGCCGGCCAGCGCGCCGCCGCCGAGGCGGAAACGGCGAACGATCCAGGTCAAAAGCCCGATCAGCGACAGGACGAAGACCAGGGCCAGGATCAGCCGGATATAGGCGTCGGACTCCATGGGAACGGGCTAGCGGCCGCCGCGGGGCGCCCGGTGATAGGCGGTATGGGCGCGGCGTCGGTTCTGCGATCCGCCCATCTCGCCGGCGATCTCGCGATGGCGCGCCCGCAGCGCGTCGGCCAGGCGGTCGAATTCGTCGATCAGCCCGACGAGCAGGGGCTTGATCTCGGCGCCGCCGCCCGGCGCGATCTCGGTGCCGAGGGCGCAGAGCGCGTCGGCCCGATCCCGGAGGGGCGCGAGGTCGACCTCGGTACCGGCGAGGACCGCCTCGCGGGCGGCGCCGATGGTGCCGGCGAGGGCCTGGATGTCACGGCGAACGCGGGCCTCGGCGGTCACGGTCGGGCCTCCGTCTGAGATTGGGCCGGGTCGGGCTGTCCGGTGGCCCGGTACAGATAGGTCAGGATTTCGGCGACGGCGGCGAGGGCCTCGAGGGGCACGTCGCTATCCACCTCCAAGGTCGACAGGAAGGCGACCAGGTCCGGGTCCTCGCGGACCTTGACCCCGTTGGCGAAGGCGATGTCCAGGATCTTTTCGGCCATCGCGCCCTGGCCGGTGGCCGTGATCCGCGGCGGCGCGCCGTCTTCCCGGGCCTCCAACGCCACGGCGGCGCCGGTTCGCGGCATCGTCGATGCCGCTTGGGCGCCCGGTCTGGACGGTGGCGGACCGGACGGTGGCGGATCCGACGGTGGCGGATCGGATGGTGACATATCGGGTCGGGGCCTGTCGTTCACCTGGGGCTCACTCGGCGCATTCGCGATGTCGGCGCGGCCGGCTCGACCGCGCCACAACCATCGCGCTTTATGCTTAAGAAAGGCTTAAGGCTGGAGGACCCCAAGCCGCGACGGCCTCTCAGGCGACCGGCGCGGCCTCAGACCTGATAGCCGCCGTCGACGGCCAGGACCTGGCCGGTGACGAAGGCGGCGCGGGCCGAGGCGAGGAAGACGACCGCCTCGGCCACCTCCTCGGCGGTGCCCAGCCGCTTCAGCGCCGTCGCCTTGCGCATCGCCTCGACGGTGCGCGCGTCGTAGATCTCTTCCTTGAAGCGCAGGAACAGCCCGGTATCGATCACCCCGAGGGCGACGCAATTGGCGCGGATGTTGAACCGGCCTTCCTCGCGGGCGACGCCCTTGACGAGCATCTCGACCGCCGCCTTCGGGGCGTTGGACAGGATGTCGCGGGGCGAATGTCGTTCCACCGCCGCCGTCGAGATCGCGGTCAGCGAACTCGGCGTCTGCCCCCGCAGATGGGGCAAGGCGGCGTGGACGAGGTTGAAACAGCCGTTCACGTCGGCGTCGAATGTCCGGCGCCAGTCTTCGGGCGTCACCTCGTAGATGTAGGGCTGGGGGATGTCGGGGCCGGCGGCGTAGATCACCGAATGGAGGCCGCCGAACCTCGCCGCCATATCGTCGACGAAGGCTTGGACGGCCGCCGGGTCCTCCAGGGCCAGTTGCCCGACCTCCGCCGTTCGGCCCGCCGCGCGCACCGCCTGGGCCGCGGCGTCGGCGCCGTCTCGGTTGTTGCGGTAGCTGAGCGCCACATGGGCGCCGCGCGCGGCGAGCTTGGCGCAGATGGCGCCGCCGATCCCGCCGCTGCCGCCAACCACCAGGGCGGCCCCGGAATCGGGGAAATCCGGTCCGCTCATTCGCCCTTGCCGCCGGTCTCGGCGTCGGGCGGAGCCGCCGCCGCGCCCTGGGGAAGCGCGTCGATGGCGCTGGGCGAGGCCTCGGCGGCGGCGATGTTCTCCGCCTTGATCTTGTCGTACAGCTCGCGGCGCAGCACCGTCGCCTCCGGCGGAAAGGTGAACCCGATCTTGGCCGTCTTGCCGCGAACCTCGACCAGCGTCACCTCGATGTCGTCGTTGATCACCACCGATTCGCCGATCTTGCGGGTGAGATAGAGCATCCTGTCTCCCTTTCCGCCCTGGTTGACGCCCGGCGGCAACGGTTGGACCGGCGCCATCGACGCGCCGTGCCGCTTGCCACCGCGAGCGCCCATCGAACAGTAGCGCCGTTTCGGGGGGCGCCTCAAGGTCGGACGGATTTATCTCGAATGCCCGATTTCATCTTTCCTTAACCCCTTTTTAACGGGGCGGCGCGATGATCGGCGCGTCCCGCCGATGCCGTATCGGCGCGGATCGACCGCAAGTTTTTGTCTGGCAGGTATATGGATCCGGGCGAAACGTCTCTGTTCTCGTTGATTGCCAAGCGCATGAGTTGGCTGAGCCAGCGCCAGAAGGTGCTCGCCCAGAACATCGCCAATGCGGACACGCCGGGATTCGCGCCGCGCGACCTGAAGCCCTTCGCGTTCCGCCAGATTCTTCGGGGCGAGAGCGCCGGTCCCCGGGCCCAGGTCAGCCGCACCGACGGCGCCCATATGTCGGGGCGGAACCGTCGGGCCGACGCCGCCGACGAGGCGCGCGCGCGCCGCACCTACGAGACCTCGCTGTCGGGCAATTCGGTCGTGATCGAGGAGCAGATGATGAAGGTCGCCGAGACCCAGGCCGCCTATCAGCTGACGACCGGCCTCTATCGCAAGCATCTGGCGATGATCAAATCGGCCCTCGGACGGCCGACCCAGTAACGGAGACGGGCCATGGACCTGGTCAAGGCGTTCAAGATCTCGGCGGCGGGGATGAAGGCCCAGAGCACGCGCCTGCGGGTGATCGCCGAGAACATGGCCAACGCCAATTCGCTCGGCGATGGCGACGGCACGCCGCCCTATCGGCGCAAGGTCGTCACCTTCCGCAACGTGCTCGATCGCGCCCTCGGCGCCCAGACCGTCCGGGTGGGGCGAATCACCGAGGACAAGAGCGACTTTCCGCTGCGCTACGACCCCCATCATCCGGCCGCCGACGGCGACG
>Ga0209475_10002363_pt1 | contig 19192 bp, 15 predicted proteins | sample tdDd471_FD_187128 | JGI IMG/M metagenome (GOLD analysis project Ga0209475, IMG submission 187128) | Marine sediment microbial communities from the Atlantic coast under amendment with organic carbon and nitrate - tdDd47.1 (SPAdes)... | ecosystem: Environmental > Aquatic > Marine > Coastal >... | reverse complement strand
TTTGTTGAGTGCTCCTTCGACAACTTTCAGTTCGCTTAAAAACATTCCAAAAGGAGGCATGCCACTTAAGGCCAAAAATCCTGCCAGCCACAACACACCGGATATCGGCAGAACTTTCAGTACGCCACTGACGTTCTTGGTGGATTTGGATTTGTATAATGCCAGAATGTTTCCTGAAACAAGAAAGAGTAAAGCTTTGGTGAATGAATGGTTAACCGCATGAAGCAGTGCGCCGAAACTTGCCGCGCCACCAATACCGATACCAAAAGCTACAACTCCCATATGTTCCACACTGGAGTAGGCCAGCATACGTTTGTAATCCACCTGTCTTAGAATGAAGATGGCTGCAAAACCCATGGATAGAAGTCCCAGCAAAATTAACAGGCTGCTCGAAAACTCACCCTGCCCGGCTTCCATGCACAAAGAGTGCATACGTAAAATTGGCAGAAAAGCGCAGTTTAACAGGGCACCTGAAAGCAGAGCCGAAACCAGTGCCGGAGATTCGCTGTGTGCATCCGGTAGCCAGGTGTGCAGTGGAGCCAGTCCCATTTTGGTACCATAACCCACCAGCATCAGGATGAAGGCTGCATTGAGCCACGAGACATGCAGACTGGCAGCATTTTTAATCAGCATATCAATGGTTAAAATGGTGCTTTCACCAGAGAGGTTTGAAGAGGCCACAACCAGAAAGAAGTTGCCTAAAAGGGCGATGGCGATACCTACCGAACAAATCAATAAATATTTCCAGGTGGCTTCCAACGAACGGCTGTTACGGTGAAAGTAGATCAGTGGTGCGGTGGTAAGGGTCGTTGCCTCGACCGCAACCCACAAAACACCGAAATGTCTGCTTACCACTACCAGACTCATCATCGACAAAAACATCAGCAGGCAGCCGGTAAAGTTTGCCTCGGGAGCATTGTTGAAGAGGAAGCCCTTGTCCTGGCTCAACTCCGCCTTGTGTGCCTCGCGTCCCAGATAGCCGATGGCGTAGACTGAAGACATTAAAAACAGTGCAGAGGTTAAAGTCAGAAACAATAGTTCCAGGCTTTCAACAACCAGCCAGTTATTGAGGATGGCCGTAGGCTGGATTAGCCAGGATGCAATAACAAGGGCAAAGTGGACGATTGCAGACGAGAGTAACAAGGCTCGTCGAAGCTTGTCATTCTTCAGCACAAAAGCCAGCAATGCTGCGACTAATGGAATTCCTATCAGAGCTAAAATCATCATTTCAATCTTTCAACTGCGTTAGTAACTCAGTGTCAATACTGTCAAACTCGCGGTTAATGTTGAATATCGCGATGCCCATTACGAAAACCGCCACGAAAATATCAAGCAGCATTCCCATTTCGACAATCAGTGGCTCGGTGTAGGCGAAAGTAAGACCAAAGGCGTAAATGCCGTTTTCCATCATTAGATAGCCTACAACCTGAGTAATTGCTTTCCCACGAGCCACGATCATGAAAAGGCCGGAGATCATGGTAAAAATTGCCAATGGCAATAGCATCGAATTAGCAACTGTTCCCGGAAGCGGTAACTGCTGGCTTAACCAGAAGGAGAGCCCAATCATGGCTATACCGCAAATCAGCGAAAATACATATCCGACGATAGGTTCCATCTCGCGCGTAATGTGTGCCTCACGCATGGCTCGCATTAAAAGCCAGGGCATCAAGAAACCTTTAATGGCACCACTGATCAGGGCTACGATAGTCAGATGAAGCGTTATCTCACCCTGTCCGGCCAAAACCGGCAAAATGGAAAGAATCAGAGCCTGCACTGCTACAACTCGAACACAGGTTTTAAGCTGGCTTGAGCCTAGCAGCCTGAAGTTGGTCAGGATAACCACAATAATCAAAATGTCTACTATTGAGTTCATGTTATATCTGCATTCCGTTGGTGAAAGTTGAGAGCGCAATTGCCAGCAATGAAAGCACCGTTGCCGAAACAAGTAAAAGCGGAACGCTCGGAAGTTTCAATCTGGCCATAACAGACTCGACCACACCGACAGCAATCGCAATGCCAAACAAAACTGCGATTGAGATTCCTGTCAGTATAAGCGGGTTTGCCGTGCCGGTAATCGGGGTTACAATGCCTGTCAGAATCAAGCCCAAAACCCACATTTTAAGGGCTGCCGAATATTCGATAAAGGCCAGATCCGGCCCACTGTGATCCAGCACCATTACCTCATGAATCATGGTTAATTCAAGGTGAGTGGTGGGGTCATCGAAGGGTATGCGACAGTTTTCAACCAGAAAGACAATAGCGAAAGATGCCAGAACCAGCATAATGGACATTCCGCCGGGAGCCAGAAAAGTCTCTAAAGGCAGTCCGTTGAAGATACCGGCCAGAGACATGTTGTCGGATAAAATCGCCAGTGCCGCCAGTCCCAGAAGCAGAGCCGGTTCTGCCAAAGCAGAGAAAGTCACTTCACGACTTGCGCCCATGCCTTCAAAGGGAGAACCAGTGTCCAGTGCGGCCAGAACCGTAAGGAAGCGCATCATGCCGAAGAGGTAGGCCAGCAAAATGAAATCGCCGGAAAACGACAGTATTCCTGCCGATCCACCCATGGGGATAATCAACAAGGCGACAATGGTTACCGCAATTCCCACAATTGGCCCGGCACGAAAGACCCAGCTTGTTGTGGTGCTGTACACCGCAGCCTTTGAAAACAACTTGAAGATATCGTAATACGGTTGCAAAAGTGGCTGACCGTGGCGACCTCCAAAAATGGCCTTGGTGCGGTTGATGACTCCTATCATAAGTGGAGCCAGTAAAAGTCCTAGTATAATGTTTATTACTGGAAAGACATACATGGCGTTAGAGTTTCCATATTAAAAGCGTCAGTAAAGTGATTCCGATATATAAAACGTACAACTGTATCCGACCCTGTTGCAGCCAGCGCATCTTTGACATCAGCCAGTCTGTAGCAAGAAAGAGCGGGCTGTACAGTTTTGCAATAACGACATCCGGGAATTTAGAGCTGAAGTCTCTTTTTTCCGGGAAATATTTTTTAGGCGGTGTAAATTTACTTTCACCCTGTAAACCATCTTTAAAAAGATTGGTAACCGGCTGTGCAAATGAAGAAGCAGTGTATTGCATACGTGTATTTGGTGCCACATAACCGCAACCCCAGGTGCCAGCAGCGGTTACGTTGCGTCCGGCAAGCAATTGTTTGCGGATAAGTGCCAGTGTTAAAACAAACAGTATCAGCAAGCAGGAGCCTGCTGCAATATAGAACAGTGCGTTGGAAAACCAGAGTAAAGATCCTGTAGTAAGCTGGATCGAGTTTTGTGTAAGTTCCAGAACAACAGGTTTTACAAGCTCGAAAACAAACGGTGCGCCAATGCCCAGCAATACGCAGCCAGAGGCTAAAATTATCATTGCCAGACGCATGGGCCATTCTGCCTCATGAGCGTTTTCGGCCAGATCGCTTCGTGCTGTGCCAAGAAAAACAATCCCGAAAGCTTTGGTAAAGCAGGTGGCAGCCAGACCACCAATCAATGCCAGTGAAGAGATGACCACGACAGCAACCGCAATACCATTGTCAGCCTGGCTGGTCAGGGCCATGAAAGCTGCCACATAGATGCAAAACTCACTTATAAAGCCGTTTAAAGGAGGAAGTCCGCTGATTGCAGCAGAGCCTGTTACAAAGGCAGCGCCGGTTTTTGGCATACGTTTCAAAAGCCCGCCAAGCTTTTCAATTTCCAGGGTGCCGGTGGCATGTTTTACGGCTCCGGCTCCCAAGAACAACAGAGATTTGAAAAGGGAATGATTCGCCACATGTAAAAGGGTTCCTGAAAAACCTAAAACGGCGATAGCAGGTTCATTGTTCTGAATTCCAAACAGTCCCATTCCCATGCCGAGTGTAATAATGCCGATATTTTCCACACTACTGTATGCCAGTAGTCTTTTTAAATCTTTTTGTGCCAGTGCGAAAACAACACCCACGATACCGGAGCATGCACCAACAGCAAGCAATGTCCAGTACCACCAGGATGGGCCTGTTCCTAAAAATTCAAAGGATCGCAAAATGCCGTAGATGCCGGTTTTGATCATCACGCCGGACATTACCGCAGAGATATGAGAAGGTGCAACCGGATGTGCCTCCGGTAGCCAGGCATGCAGCAGAATAAAGCCGGCCTTGGTTCCAAAACCTATCAGAGCCAGTACAAAAGCTATGTTGAGCAGAGTTTGTCCGGAGTTGGCAAAACTTGAGAAAGTCTCGAAATCCAGCGATCCTTTACCTTGGCTTAGCAGCAGGAAAAACACCAGCAGAAATGCAGCACTAAAATGCATGGCTATAAGATATGTCCAACCGGCCTTGCGCACCTTCTCTTTTTCGTCTTCCACCACAACCAGAAAGAAAGAAGAAATAGACATGATTTCCCAGGCTATCAGGAACAGCAAACCGTTTCTGGCAATCACCACAAACAGCATTCCAAGTGCAAGCAGGTTATAAAAGAACCAGATCGAACCCAGATTCTTTTTGCCAATGTAGGATTTGAGATACTGATATCCGTAGATTGCAGCTACGGCAGAGATAAACATTATCACCAGTACAAACCAGGCAGAAAGTCTGTCCATGCCAATGCTGAAAGACCCCAGAGGAATGCTCCAGTGGTATTTCAGAGGATTAATAACACTACCGGAAAGGCATTTAATCGCGGGAACAGCAGCCAGTGCCGACCCACTCAATGCTCCGATCATTCCAACAACATTTGCCTGTCGCTGATTCCTGAAGAGGATCAGCGATAGTACTCCGCAAATGAAAAAAGTAAGTCCTGCCGCGATTATTAGTAGCATTTATTTTTTTCCAAAATGAAATTATGTAGCCAATTCATAAAGATAACTTATTAGATCAACAAAGTACTCCCAGGGATCAGCAATTTCTAGATTTTCTTTAATAGGATTTTTAGTAATTTACAGAAACAGTATCGTTTTGACAACACGACGAGGTAACACTAGCAGATGGAAGTTTTTCAGTCAACATCTCTTGTGAATATTTTTCATTGATTTTGCACACAAATATGGTGTTAATTCCAGCCCTTACCCCGATTGTCAGCTAACATTCAGCTTGCTGTTACAGCTCAAGAGTCTTGAAATATCCCGGTTTGAAAGTGAAATTATCCAGGATTTTCTTTCCATCGTTGCCCTGCAAAATCAGTTCAAAAGGATAGACCGGACTGACTGGTGTGAGATTGTCAAATGTATAATGAATTTCTTCGGGAGAAAGCTCTATAACATTTGTCGAGTTGGGTGGCTTGATGCATAAACCCAGAGGTTGATACAGATTGATATAATTGCCGAGCGCTTCGTCATACATGTCAATAATCACCCCTGCAAAACTTGCAAACGAGTTTTGTTTGTATTCAGGCAACCGGACGGAATCAGAAATTTTATTGTATTCCAGATTAGTTTTGATGATTGCGGCCTTGAGCGCGTGTGGAGAATTATGTGCAGAGAGAATATATTTCATATAAAGGTTAAGTTTATCATGGGGCAACCCAACATCATCCACATCCGCATCGGTATCGAAAATATTGAAGTAACGATGAGTCAGTGTTTTTCCGATCGGCGTAGGTGTACTGTTCTGGAAGGATTTGGCAACTTCCAATTCAAGGTTTTCCAGAAATTCAGGTTTCAAATAAAAGAGCGATCTGCCAATTGGCGTATGGGTGTATTTCAAATCTTGTTTGTATGGCACATCACTAATGGTCAGTCTATCGGTGTCAATTAATAGTTTGATATTATTGGAACTCCAGTTGGGCTGGATAAATTCATTTGGAATACTCAAAATGACTTTCCCGCTCCCAGGGTTGAAGGCCATAATACTTTTGCAGGCATCATCGTAGACTTCTTTAAAAGGGGCGATGCGTTTCATAATATGCCCACAATCGGTTGAGTATTCGCCATATTGTGGTCGCCAGATTTTACCGAATTCTCCGCCAAATTCGTTGGGGACATAGCCCACATGCGAACCGCCGAAATCCATATTCACTTTTCCGTGATGAACAGCGGCACCGATGGAATGCTGATTGAAAACGCCACCAATTTGTCCTTTATCAAAGGGATAGTGGCCAGTAAAAGCTGCGATAGCCAGATCTATGCCAAAAACAGATTCATCTGCACATTTCCATTTGCAGGGCAATGTATGTTTTGGATCGTAGATAAAGCCCATTTTTTTAACTTCATCACTTCTGAGAAATCTCAGGGCGCGACCCATGAAATCGCTGAATAGATAAGGAGGTTTGGAAAACTGGCTGCGAGTTTCCTGAATCTTTGGCAGATAAGCGGTAGGATTGCAATAAGCTGGCAACCAGTTTCTGTTTGTCATTTTCATTGGTCTTCTCCTTCGGACATAAAATCTGCATTTTCGCATACTACTCATTTTTAACTCGCAGCTACTCCACTTCTAATATATTACAATTTCTTATAGGTCATTCTGGCAAAGACTGCACAAAAAGGCAAGCATTTCTCTTATGTAATTTTATAATATTTGTATAAGTATTTGGTAATAAGAAGAATTACAACCATTATGGAGCTGTTTTATTACATCTTAGGCGGTTTGCAAACGAGAACAAAATATATTGATTTTGTTTTTACAAAAATATAGAGTGAACCGATAATAAGTTTTAAATGCATTAAATTTTACATATCCTCACAAAATCGGGAGGTTGCAGCTTTGGTGTATATTGGCAGAATTCTCTTTTTAATCTCTATAGTGGTCAGCGGAGCCCTTTTGGGCTGCATAGAAACTGAAATCGAATCTTGTGCGAAAGATACTGACTGTCCAGAGAATACAGTTTGTAAAGCAGGGCTTTGTGTGGCTGATACCACTAATACTGATGGTGATAACGGCGTTGATATAGTGGATGGTGATAATGAATCTGATGTTGAATCTGATTCAGAAGAAGACTTGGAACCTGAAATAGAGAATCCAAATTGCAATTCGGATGAATTTGAATGTAACAACGGGTCTTGTATCAACAACGAACTGCTTTGCAATGGCGTGGACAATTGTGGAGATAATTCCGATGAGACACAAGATTGCCCCTGCATGGTAACAGAAGACTGTTTTTCAAGTGGATGTTTTGAAGGTGATGTTTATTGCTACGATAATTGTGGCTACAAACAGGAAAAGCAGGCGGAATGTTCTGATTTTGGTTGTGTCGATGGCAGATGCCAGAGATGCATTGTTACAGATGATTGTGCATATCGCAGTTGCTTTGAAGATGATCTTTACTGCTTCGACAATTGCAACAATAGAAGAGACAAAGCACAAAACTGTGCAGGAAATGGTTGCAGTAATGCCGGGTGTCTCGATTGCGAGATAACTGATAATTGCTCCGCAATGAAATGTTATTCCGGCGATCTCTGGTGTTTTGACAATTGTGGAAACAGGCAAAATCTATCAAGTGATTGTCAGGGACATGGCTGTGAAAACGGTGAATGTCTTGAATGTTCGGCAAACAATACTTGTGCAAGTCAAGAATGTTATTCCGGCGATCTCTGGTGTTTTGACAACTGTGGAAACAGGCAAAATCTATCAAGTGATTGTCAGGGTTATGGCTGTGAAAACGGTGAATGTCTTGAATGTTTGCTAAACAATACTTGCGCAAGTCAAGAATGTTATTCCGGCGATCTCTGGTGTTTTGACAATTGTGGAAACAGGCAAAATCTATCAAGTGATTGTCAGGGTTATGGCTGTGAAAACGGTGAATGTCTTGAATGTTTGCTAAACAATACTTGCGCAAGTAAAGAATGTTATTCCGGCGATCTCTGGTGTTTTGACAATTGTGGAAACAGGCAAAATCTATCAAGTGATTGTCAGGGACATGGCTGTGAAAACGGTGAATGTCTTGAATGTTCGGTAAACAATACTTGCGCAAGTCAAGAATGTTATTCCGGCGATCTCTGGTGTTTTGACAATTGTGGAAACAGGCGGGAAAAAAGTGAAGATTGCGGAGGATATGGTTGCGAAGATTGGAGATGTCTCCCCTGTATGGCGACCGATACCTGTGCAACACAACAGTGTTACGAAGGTGATGTCTGGTGCTATGATAACTGTGGCGCAAGGCGGGAAAAGAATACGGATTGCGAAGGCTACGGCTGCGATTCTGCGAGCTGTCTTGAGTGTCAGGTATGTGATGAATGCGCTTACAAAAAATGCTACGATGGGGCGGTTTACTGTTATGACAACTGCGATAATCGACAAGCCAGAGATGAATATTGTGAAACAGGTTATCACTGCGAGGATGGAAGTTGCACCGAAGACCGTTACACCTGGAAAGGACGATGGGAGAAAAGAAGATATCATCTGATTTATCACCATGAGGATGCAGTTGAATATTGTGATAAACTGGTTTTGGATGGATATGACGATTGGCGCATGCCGAATATCAGTGAACTGCGAAAATTGATTCGCGGATGTGGCTACACAGAATATGATGGCAGTTGCAACATTAGTGCATATGGTTGTCTGGATTATTCTTGTGCAAACGATGCATGTCGCCAAAGTTGCGAATATCACGGCGGGCCAGATGAAAGCATGTGCTACGGTCCGGACGAGATGGATATGCGTCAATATGACTATTGGTCGTCTTCCGCTTTGGCAGATGATACTGAAAGATTCTGGTGTGTTGGCTTTACTTATGCTGACATGTATACAAAGAAAGGTTACTACGACCTGGCTTTTGTCCGTTGTATTCGACCTTAAGCATTAAACATCACAAACGAATAACAGATCCGGCTAAGGAAAAGCCGATTGTCATTGTTTGACATTAAATACACTTTATGATATTTTTCCATCCTGAATTTTATTGAACCAGAATTTCACAAAAAGAGGTGCGGTATGCAGGCAGGTTTTTCGTTTAAATTGGCTATTATATTGATTTTACTACCTGTTTTCATGATTGCGGGTTGTGGTAAATCAGAATTTGAACAGGGTAAAGAACTCTACGATCAGGGAAAAATGGAACAGGCATTGCCCCTGCTGAAAAAGGCAAGTGGCAAGGAGAAAATTCCTGCACAGACGATGATAGCCGAGATTGAGAAAAAGCAGGAGGAGGATGCCGAGAAAAACTGTCAGGAAAGAGTTGAAAACTACCTCAAAATGCTTTCCCAATGCAAAACAACCACCGCCTGGGACAAGACTATTGTCGAGCTGAAAGCCTTCAAATGTCGCAAAGTTGACCCAAAACCATATATAGACAAAGCCTACGTTCAGTTTATCAGTTATCTTGCCAAATGGGACAACTATCCTCAGGCCATTGATAAGTTCTGCGAGTTCACCGGCTGTGAAACGGAAGAGCCACATCTCTTGATTCGTGAAGAAGACATCATGATCACCAACGACGAAGGTAAAAAAATCGAGGAAACCATTCAGCAGGAATTCCTGATTGCTCCACACGAGTTATCAAAAAAGATGTTTTTGTGGTTAATCGAGAAAGATCCTGTCAATGCCCGCTGGTTTGACCGCTATGCCAAGTATCTCTACACCAATGAAAGATACAAAAACGCACAGGATTCCTACGAAACCATTGCCAACCTTGAAAACATTGGCTACGAAGTTAAATCCCGAGCCAAAGTTGCAGCCGATCACCTCAAAAAAGGTGGCCGCGCAAAACGCATTTCTGGCGACAACCATCGTTATTTCTGGGTTGAAGATGTCAAGAAAAAGAGCAAATTGAAAGCTCTGAAAAAAGATCTGATAAGTGAACAGAAGAAAAAAGCAGTTGAAGAAATGAAAACAAACAAAGCTGCCGGTAAATAAATTTCAATTTTTTCAAGTTTATGCAGGCTCCCTGGTGGAGCCTGTTTTTGCTTGTGTGTGAGAGAAAATGCGGCTTCAGTCCAAACTCAAAATGGTACAGGAATACAAGGATCGCTACATCTGGCTGATTCTTGCCGTACTGATTTTCTTTCTCATACTGATTATCCGCTTGGCGTATTTGCAGTTGGTCAAGGGAGAAACTTTTTTTCTGTTATCCCAGCAAAATTTTGTGCAGGAAAGAATAATACCCACCTTGCGTGGTCGGATTGTGGATATTGAAGGGCGAAGGCTTGCAGAAAACAAGCCGGCCTACAACGTTTACATTACTCCCGCCTTTGTTAAAAATGCCGACAACACTCTGGTTAAGCTGGAGGGCTATTTAAACCTCTCCGAAAAACAGTCCTTAAGGCTGCAACATGCCTACGAGAAATCCTATGGGCTTTTGCGCTTCAGGGAAATTCTGGTTAAAAGCGATATCTCCAGAGATCAGCTGGCTATTTTGGAGAGCTACAAACTAAACCTTCCCGGGGTTTCTATCCGTCCGGGGCCGAAAAGATTTTACAATTACGACGAGCTGTTTTCTCATGCTATCGGTTATGTCAGCAGAATTACCGAGCGCGAAATGAAGAACAAGCAAAACTATCTGGCCTTTGACCAGATTGGTAAAAAAGGCGTCGAGCGGGCCTATGAAGAGCTTCTGCGTGGTACTCACGGATTAGAGCGTGTTGTGGTGGATGCCAGGGGAAGAGTAAAGAGTGAGCGCGAAGCCAGACTGCTGATTCAGGATCCAATCTATACCCCGCCGGTTCCCGGAAACGATATTCAACTTTCGCTTGATCTGGATTTGCAGCAGGTGGCCGCCAGAGAAATGAAAGGCAAGGCAGGCGCTTTGGTGGTGATGGATGTAAATACAGGTTTTATCAAGGCCTGGCTTTCAAACCCCGGTTTCAACCCGAACAAGTTTGTCGGTGGAATTTCACATGTGGACTGGTCCGGTTATCGCGATTCAATTCTGGATCCACTGCTGGACAAGGTTTGTCAGGGAAGTTATTTCCCCGGTTCAACCTATAAAGTACTTCCGGCTCTTATGGCACTGGAGTCTGGCGAATTCACTACCGAAGACAAAACAAAATGTCTCGGTGTAAAATATCTCGGCAAGCATCCTTTCCACTGTTGGAACCGTGGTGGTCATGGCAATGTCAATCTGCGCGATGCAATCAAGGGCTCCTGCGATGTCTATTTCTACTGGCTGGCAGAAAAACTTGGTTACGATCCAATGTATAAAATGGCCAGAGCTTTCGGTGTGGGCGAGATTAGCGGTGTTGGTATCAACAGCGAAAGCAAGGGCGTCTTGCCAACCAAAGAATGGCATGCAAAGGTTCAAGGCAGAAGATGGTTTACCGGTGATTCTCTGACACATTATATCGGGCAGGGCGATTTAAAAATGACTCCATTGCAACTGGCTGTGATGTATGCTGCCATTGCAAACGGTGGTGACGTTCTGGTGCCCCAGCTTGTAACTAAAATTAGTGATACAGATGGAAACGTGATACAGGAATTTGCCCCGCTGGTGAAAAAATATGTCGAGATTAAACCGGAAAACATGGCTGCCGTAAAAGACGGTTTGTTTGCTGTTGTAAATGAAAAAGGCGGAACCGGATATTCTTCAAGGCTCATCAAACCGCAGTTTGTGGGCAAGACAGGCACCGCCCAGGTGGTGCGACTTCCGAAAAACAAAAGGGCGCAGGATGATTATCTTTTGAAAGATCACGCCCTGTTTGTTGGTTATGCACCATATGACAAGCCACAAATTGTAGTTGCCGCCATTGTGGAACACGGAGAACATGGCTCATGGGTGGCCCCGTTTATGCGTGAAATAGTTGCTACCTGGTATGAGAAAGAAACAGGCAAGCCTGCCGAGAGACCGGACTATACCTGGAAATCTCCATTGTCCAAACCTGAACGGTAAGTCTTCTTTTATTATTCAATTGAATACTTATTGCGTAAATTACTATCCATCTTCTCCTGTCACTAGAAACACACTCCAACCCAAGGAAATACGAGTCTGCTCTGCATCGACATGTGGTCTGAGCGATTTATTAATTACCAATTCTGGTCAGCAGTAACTCTTCCACGTTGTCAATTTTGGTGCGCCCTCCCCTATCACCATCTTTGGCAAAGCAGGCGTAATGAATTCGGCAGTTGTCAAATTTAATTTTTTTTGCTTTCCAGCCATAAGTCATGATGCCACTTAAATCACAATCCCTGAAGAGACAGCCTTCCATGTTGGCGGTTCGCAAATCAGAGTTTTCGAGATTACAGGAAAGGAAACGGGCCATTTTGAAATTGGCAGTATTAAGTTCTGCAAATTGAAAAGAACAGTTTTTGAATTCGCATCCTGAAAAATCTATGTATTTCATTTCACAGCCAATTAAAACTGTCCCTACAAATATTGTATCCACCACAGTAGCTGCAAAGCAATTTGCGTTTTTAAGGTTGGTGGCGGTCAGGTCTGCGCCATACAGATTGGCTCGGCTCAGCAAAGAACCGGAGAGATTGGCGTGGGAGAGATTGGCAAAACTAAGGTCGGTACCAATTAAGTATTGCCTTGAAAGATCGGCCCCTCTAAGGTCGGCACCTGAAAAATCCGGGCTGTAGAACAGAGCATCATTGATACTTAATCTGGCGTTAACCATATAAGAATTGACAAAGCTGCTTTCAACAAAACGAGCCATTTTAAAGCTGGCCTTATCAAAGTCACACCTGTCCATTATGCTTTCGCTTAAAGTGGCCGAACTGAAATCTGCACCGGCAAAACATGAACCGGTGCAATTGCTATGGTTAAAAATTGTCTTGGATAAATTGGTGTTAATCAGATGTGTAGAAATTAAACTTGCATCTGTAAAATCTGCCTGAGAAAGATTGCTTCTGGATAGTTCCGCATTGTCCAAATGTGCTTTGCTGAGATTTGCTCCTGAAAGATTCAAGTCTGAAAAATCAAGGTTGTTCATCAGCAAGGCTACATTGGGATTGTTTTTCCGCCACTCGTTCCAATCCTGTATGCGTGATTCTTTTAATAACTCTATCGGAAGCTGTTCCGACATTTTTCGTCCTTCCGTTTGTTGGACTGCATAAAATGCTAAAACCACACATCGTAACTTTCTGAAGTTACATTTATCTCTTGTCCCTTTATTTTATAGACATATTTAAATTGTTACCAGTAATTATTTATCGTTGCTTAATCCTGGGGCTGAATTATTTTATCGGAAAACTCTTTAACCGCTCAGCCTGAGTGAATTTTTAAGTGCTTTATCGCTTAAAAATTAGTATCGAAGGCTTAATGGCTCGATTACTCGCCATGAGCAAAATACGCGGGGCATGTCTCAGAAAATGCCCCGAGCTTTAAAATTAACCCTTGAAACCTTTGCCAACTGAAAAGGCTTTGGCAACCTGTTTGCCAAGTTTCCAGTAGTGACGGTCTGGGCTGGTTAAAATTAACGGATCTGCTTTTAAAGGATCAAGTTTGTCATCGCTCAAACAGTCCTCACGCACATAACTCTCAATGATTTCACCGATAACCAGATGAGGGGCAGCCTCGATTGGAGCCTCTACCACCCTGCATTCCAGGGTCAAGGGACAGCTTTTAATCATTGGTGCGGTTTCTACTGCACCGTAAAAAACGTCAAACAGGCTGGATTTATCCACCTTGCTGCCGGAGACAATTCCGCAGTAATCGGTTATTTCCACCATCTCGGTGTTGGGAAAGTTTACACTGAAGGTTTTGTTTTGTCTGATACCTTTGGCAGTGTGGTGCTTGCCGTTAACCTCTACCGCAATCAGGGGCGGGTTAAGTTGCACCCGGGAAACCCAGGCGGTCGTCTGGAAGTTCACTTTTCCATCAACTACTGAACCAACCAGTGTAACCGGCATAGGTAAAACCGGGAAATTTGCGCCCATTTTTTTCATTGTCATATTTACTCCTTTATAAACTTACAAAATGGCACCAATGGGATTTTTGGCGGTATTGATTGTCATTGAAGCGATCTTGTAGGCGTTTTCTTCAATGACTATCTTCAGTTTCAGATCCAGCAGTGCCTGTTTCAGATAAGATTGTCCTTTGGGATGCGCTTTATAAAGCACATTCATGGTAACATCTGCAATATCGTCGGTAATCTCAATCTCGATGTTAGAAAGGGCAAGTGTGGAACCTTTGGTCATTCTGCCATAGAGTCTGGCGGCATTCAGAAAACTTTTCTGCTCATTTTTGGCGTAATTTGTTTGGTTATTGCGGATTTTGAGCCTGAAACCGTATTGATTCAGATCAAGATAATGCAGAAAATTATCAGCTTCGTAGCCCGGAATTAACTCAGCCTGCAAATTAAGCCAGTTTTCCAGCTTTATTTTTCTGTCATCAGAAAAATAATTCAGCAGCAGGTAGCTTGAAACTGCAACCAGCAGCATGGCAATGGCAATTGTAACCAGTTGTTTCACTTTCATTACTTTTATCCCGACCATATTTTATGGAGTCAACCCTGCAAAAATGCAACTCCAATTAATCTTATATGCTAATTGTTAGCAGAAAAATTGTTGAATATCAAACGCTTATAATGTTAAAATTCGCCAATAGCGATATTTTTGCAGTGCAGCACTTGACAATTGACTCTTCAAGGTTAGATTATTTGTACCTGATGAAATGAAATGTTCCGACATTTCTATTTTTATATCGAAACAAAAGGAGAAGTTACATGAGCGACCTTATTAAACATGTTGGTGATAGCGACTTTGAAGCGGAAGTGAACAATTCCGGTGTTCTGACCCTGGTAGATTTCTGGGCCCCCTGGTGCGGTCCCTGTAAGGCAATCGGCCCGGTACTTGAGGAACTGGCCCCGGAATACGACGGCAAATGCAAATTCACCAAGGTAAATACAGATGAAAACCAGGCAGTTGCAATGAAATTCGGCATCCGTTCCATTCCTACGCTGATTCTGATCAAAGACGGTAAAATCGTTGATACAAGAATCGGTGCCCTCTCCAAGGAACAGATGAAGGGCTTCATTGACGGCGCACTGTAATTCTCTGTAATTATTGATAAATTAAAAGACGGGCATCTTGCCTGTCTTTTTTTTGTGCCTTATTCAGGCATAAAAAAAAGCGACTCCGCTAAATCAAATAACGGAGTCGCTTTGTTTTTTTGTATATCTAGAGTTGTTTACTCATCCATGGTGATTGCGCCGACGGGGCAAACTTCCAGGCATTCTTCACATTCAATGCATGTTTCGGGGTGAGTCACGACTGCTTTTTCGTTGAGCATTTCGTAACAATTTGGTTCGCCGGGGCAAACTGCTTCACAGGATCCACAACCTTCACATAAGGCTTCGTCTACGATTGTTGCCATAATATATCCTCCAGGTTAAGAAAAAAGTCGCTACACACGACGTCAACACGTTACCACAGAAATGCTCTAGCACTGCTTTATTGTCTCGTCAAGTGAAATTAGCATTATTTATTGGATAATACCATTAAATTCTTAAATATCGCCTAGTTAGCTTTTGCTTACTGGCTCGGAAACAAGCAAAGCATACTATCGTGCATAGCTTAATTTTATCATTATGCTGCTGTTTTGCCAGGTAAACTTCTGTAAATACTGGCGATTTTCGAGCTTTTTTGAAGCTGTTTCCCGGGTTTTTCTTCTAAATTCAAGCCCTATCCTTCTTCTGCTGTGTAATCTTCTTAAAAACTTGAGCAGAACTTGAAAAATGCTTGCATTTTTATATATGCTCAAGTATGTTGACTACCTTCATTTATGAAGAGTTAAGTACACGGAATTCGTTCGTTTATTGCCAAGGAGTTACAATATGAATATGCAATGGATGCGTGAGCAGTCAAACTCACTTATCATTATGTTGATGTTCGGTATCATTATTGTGGTTTTTGCCCTCTCATTCGGGCCCGGATCGCGTTTGGCCGATGTTTCCACCGATTATGCCGCTAAAGTCAACGGCCAGGTTATCACCACCGGTGAATGGAGCTTTTTCTATAATCAGCTTTACAGCTCCTATCAGCAGTTCGACCCCAATTTCAATAATGACAAGGCCGAAATGTACAACCTTAAAGGTAAGGCACTGGATACGGTTATTGATCGTGCCCTGCTTTCCCAGATTGGCGATTCCATCGGTTTGGGCGTAGCTGACGAAGAAGTCGGACGCGACCTCGTTAACACCGCTGCCTTCCAGGACGAAGGAAAATTCGACAAGGATCTTTACACCAGAATGGTGGCTTACTACTACAAGATGAGCCTGGCCAGATACGAAGAAAAGCACAAGCAGGACATGCTGGGCAACCGCGTACGTGACCTCTTGAACAACGGCTTCGTAATTTCCGACAATGCCGCTTTTGACGAGTGGGCCATTGACAACGAGAAAGTCGATCTGGAATTTGTCAAGTTTGCCGCCAAAGATCAGACCGTCGAGCCTTTCACGGCCGAAGATCTGGCAGCCTTCCAGAAAAATGAAACCGAAAAAATCGAAAAATATTTCGAGAACAAAAAATCGGATTATGAAAAACCGGAGCAGGTCAGCGCACGTCACATCCTTTTGAAGGTCAATGCCAATGCCAGCGCAGCAGAGCAGAAGCAGGTAGAGAAAAAGGCTAAAAAGATTGCCAAGGAAGCTAAAGCAAACGCCGACAAATTTGCCGAGCTTGCTAGCAAGTATTCCGAGGGCCCAACCAAAACCAAAGGTGGAGATCTTGGATTTTTCGCCAAAGGTCGCATGGTTAAAGCCTTTGAGGATGCAGCCTTCGCCATGAAACCCGGTGATGTTTCCGAGCCTGTCAAGACCCAGTTTGGTTGGCACATTATCAAGGTTGAAGACAAAAAAGCAGCCGAGAAAAAGACCCTGGAAGATGTGAAAGAATCCATCGCCAGAGTGCTGATTACCAAAGAAAGAACCAAAGCCTCTGCCAAAGCCAAGGCCGATACATTTTTAGCAGAAGCCAAAGCCGGTAAAACTTTTGAAGAACTTCTTCCCAAAGAAGAAGCCGACAAAGAGAGCAAGAAAAAAGACGAGAAGAAAATTGCTCCAGTCTTGAAATTGCAACAAACCGGCTCCTTTGCCCGCACCTCCGGTAGCTACATTCCGCGCATGGGTTCCAGCGATGAAGTAACCAAGATGGCCTGGGAACTGAAAAAAGAAGCTCCGCTGGCACAGCAGGTTTACGAAATCGGCGATGACTACTATGTTATCCGTTTGAAAGAGCATATGATTCCCACCAAGGATGAATTTGTTGGTGTGAAAAAAGATCAGTTAGAAAGAGCCACCAGCATGCTTTCAAACAATGCCTATACCGCCTGGATGAAAAATGCCCGCGAAAATGCCGACATCGAAGTTCGCATCGACGCACAGATTATCAAGCAAGATAACTAGCATTTAAAGTAATAGAATTAAAAGCCACCCAAACTTTGGGTGGCTTTTTTAATGTGTAATTCATAATGGGTGGCATGGGCCAAGCGATAGCTTGCCCATGGATCAATGTTTTGATACTATTCAAATTGTGATTGCTGGCTATGACACACGGGCAAGCTCCATTTTATTACGCTTGGCCACGTGCCACCCGGTTATCATGGGCACCCGGCGCTTAAATCAATAATTATATTTTTGTAGTCAGGTAGGATGGGTAACTTGTTACCCATCTTTTCCAGCGACGTTGAAAGAGATGGGTGAGGAATCACCCATCCTACTATACTTGAAGAGCAATATGAATTTGGTTTTAAAATCATGAAACAGTTTGGAGTTAAATTATGAATGTAGAACTTGAAAGATATATTCATATGTATAGAGAGAACGCAATATTGCATGGTGAGGCTAGCCAAAATGGGGATTACAAATCGGCAAACAAGAGCCATGACATTATAATAAAGACTTTGTATAAAATAAGAGAACTAGATGATGTAGGAAATGATGCTTTGCTTACATTAACCGATGATAAAGATGCATCAGTCAGAGTTTGGGCTGCTACTCATTCATTGGAATATGATACTATAAAAGCAGAAAAAACTCTTTCACAATTGGCATCTTGTGAAGGAATTATTGCCTTGGGAGCTGAAATAACATTAAGTGAATGGAAAGCTGGTACATTAGAATTACCCTAACCCCCGCCCTGCCCGTGGGGGTGCCTTTGCCCTTGGCAAGATGGTTGGGATTTGATGGGTGAGAGTTTTCTTACGTAACCAATACGGGTATTTTGGGTAAGGATTCCTAAAGTTAAAGTCTTTTAAGCGGTTCTGGCTATCATAGCTGGAACCACCGCGTTGGAGCAGGGTTCCGACCCTGGTCCTGAATAATCCTTCTGTGGTGGTGAAGGTGGATACGAGGGAAGTGATAGGTAGTTAAGGAGATAATGGAGCAAGGTAGGAACCATTGCTCCAACCATGATAACAATCAGTTTTCTCATGGCGGCTACCATAGTCCGGTAGGATGGGTAACTTGTTACCCATCTTTTCCTTATCTACCAGAGAAGATGGGTAAAGGATTTACCCATCCTACAAGACTAATCCAAAACTTTAATCGTGGGTTGGAGTTTGTACTCGCCATTACCAGTCTGACTTACGGATTTCTCAGCATCAAAATCAAGTTTAATCTGTGTTTCCTGATCAGCCACAATTTTGAAATTACCGGTTAGCTTGACCGTTCCAGAAGGAACAGTTAAATCATGCTCCTCGGAGTCAACAACCAGCTTGGCAGGTGTAGTTTCTGAAAGAATCAAACGTATCTGCGTAACTTTTCCGGGAGCCAATTCGAGAATCCCCAATTCAGTGGGATTATCTTTCAGAGTAATCAGGTCAAACATTTTTGGTCCTGTCAGAAGAACTTTCCATCCTGCGTTGCCTGAATCATCACTGCCATCTTCCGTTTCTTCTTCGTCTATATCTATATCAACATCACCATCTTCTTCAACCGCACCATTAGGCACAAAGTGAACAGCCACTTCATCAATCGTAACCTCAAGTATTTCGATGTCACCGGGGGCATCCTGCAATGTTACCTTTAGTGTTCCTGTACCATCCGCACTAGAATCGCCACCACAACCTGCAACAAATACTGTTAATGCAATACAAACGACCATACTTAAAAAACACAGCTTGCTTTTCTTCATAAACCATCCCTCCTAAGATTATTAATCACTCATCTACCTCTGCCCTGTGCTTACAATCGTAACAACAATGGTAATTTTTGCAAGAAAAAAACAAATCCCGCTGGAGCATGTTGGGTTGGAGCAGGTTTCCCCGGATGGATGGCCATGACTTGAATGTTTGAGTTTAGTATGTCGGGTAATTGTTTTATCCGACACAATTTAAACCCCCGTCTTTGTGAAAATAATATCAAAAGCAAAACCTCAAAGTAAATCATACATTGAAGATGTTTT
>Ga0209475_10002358_pt1 | contig 19211 bp, 15 predicted proteins | sample tdDd471_FD_187128 | JGI IMG/M metagenome (GOLD analysis project Ga0209475, IMG submission 187128) | Marine sediment microbial communities from the Atlantic coast under amendment with organic carbon and nitrate - tdDd47.1 (SPAdes)... | ecosystem: Environmental > Aquatic > Marine > Coastal >... | reverse complement strand
TAGACATTCAAGAAGATCGGGGTCGAGAAACTCTACGATCCCGACCTGCACGTCATTGTGCTGGACCACTGCGCGCCGGCCGCCAACGAGAAGTTCGCCACCAACCACAAGGAGATCCGGGCCTTCGTGGAAGAGCAGGGCATCGAGAGCTTCTACGACGTGGCCACCGGCGTCTGCCATCAGGTGCTCGTGGAGCAGGGCTTCGCCCTCCCCGGTCGCCTGATCCTGGGTAGCGATTCGCACACCACCAGCTACGGCGCCCTGGGCGCCTTCTCCTCCGGCATCGGCCGCAGCGAGATGGCCGTCATCATGGCCACCGGCAAGATCTGGCTGCGCGTGCCCGAGACCATGAAGATCGACGCCCGCGGCCGCTTCGTGCCCGGTGTCTATCCCAAGGATCTCATCCTCAAGATCATCGGCGACATCGGCGCCGACGGCGCCCTCTACCGCGCCGTGGAATTCGGCGGCACCGCCATCGAGGACATGTCCATCAGCGGCCGCCTGACCCTGTGCAACATGACCATCGAGATGGGCGGCAAGAACGGCTACGTGCATCCCGACCAGCACACCCTCGACTACCTCAACGGCGTGGCCCGCGACAACTTCGAGGTCGTCAAGAGTGACCCCGACTGCGAGTACATCCAGGAACTCCGTTACGACGTCACCGACCTCGAGCCCCAGATCGCCAAGCCCCACACCGTGGACAACGTCTGCGACGTGAGCGAGGTCGCGGGCACCAAGATCGACCAGGTCGTCATCGGCTCCTGCACCAACGGTCGCATCGACGACCTGCGTCAGGCCGCCGCCATCCTCGAGGGCAAGAAGGTGAAGAACGGGGTGCGCACCCTGATCCTGCCCGCCAGCAGCGAGGTCCTCAAGCAGGCCACCGCCGAGGGCACCATCCTCAAGCTCATGGAATCGGGCTGCATCATCCTCAACGCCAACTGCGGACCCTGCATGGGCAACCACGAGGGCGCGTTGGCCCCCGGCGAGGCCGCCCTCAGCTCGGCCAACCGCAACTTCAAGGGTCGCATGGGCTGCAAGGAATCCGACATCTATCTCGGTTCGCCGGCCAGCTGCGCCGCGGCCGCCATCACCGGCCAGATCGTGGACGTCCGCGAGGTCGTCTCGGCCGAGATCCTCAACGCCGGCCAGGAGGTCTGATCATGGAACCCATCACCGGCAAGGCCTGGAAGTACGGCGACGACGTGAACACCGACGTCATCTTCCCCGGCAAGTACACCTACACGCTGACCGATCCCGCCGAGATGGCCAAGGTGGCCATGGAGGACATCGACCCCGACTTCGCACCCAACGTGCAGAAGAACGACATCATCGTGGCCGGCCGGAACTTCGGTTGCGGCTCCAGCCGCGAGCAGGGCGCCACGGTGCTCGTGTATGCCGGCGTGGGCGCCGTGGTGGCGCGGTCGTTCTCGCGGCTGTTCTTCCGCAACGCCATCAACGCCGGACTACCGCTGGTGCAGTCCGACGAGGCCGTGGATGCGCTGGAGAAGGGTCATGAAGTGACCGTGGATGTGGAGAACGGGAAGGTGATCACCCCCGGGGGGACCTTCGAATTCCCGCCGCTGCCCGCGGCCGTGATCGGCATCTTCGAGGACGGCGGGTTGATCCCTCATACGCGGAAGGCGTTGGGGCTCGACTGAGAACGTAATAATATTCTAGGGAACGGGGCGCTTCGGGCGCCCCGTTTTTTTTCCCCAATCCTTGATGCCTCCAGGTTCCACTTGACTCTTTGCAGAACCCTGCAAAATTTGTCTCCACCAAAAGATGTAGAGCCGTCTAACTAATAAAGACGTCTCTTTTTCATCAGCAATGGAGATCGACAATGAAGCAAGCTCACCCCTGGTTCCACCAGCTCGCTGGCAGCCTTTTCACCCTCATGCTTCTGGTGGGGATGACCACGCCCGCCCTCGCTCAGGATCAAGACCAGGCCGACCTCGCCGAGAAGGTCGATATCCTGGCCGCTGAGATCGCTCAGCTCCGAGAGCAGATGAACATTCCCGAGACCGAGAAGGAGCGCCTGGGGGGGCAATACGGCATGAGCCCGGTGGCCTCCAAGGTCTACGGCGGGAACCCCGGCCTCAGCATGGGCGGCTACGGCGAGTTCTACTTCGCCAGTCAGCTCCAGGACGTGGACGGAGTGGTCGGCCGCAACACCGCCGACTTCTATCGCTTCGTGGCCTACATGGGTTACAAATTCAGCGACCGTATCATCATGAACACCGAGATCGAGTTCGAGCACGCCACCACCTCGGGCAACTGGGCCGGCAAGGGCGGCAGTGTTTCGGTGGAGTTCGCCTACCTGGACTTCCTCATCGATCCGGCCTTCAACGTCCGGACCGGCAACCTTCTCATGCCCATGGGTTTCGTCAATACCCTGCATGAGCCGATCTTCTATCGCGGCAACTTCCGCCCCGAGATCGAACGCACCATCATTCCCTCGACCTGGCGCGAACTGGGCCTCGGCGCCCACGGCTCCTTCGGGCAAGGATTCCGTTACACGACCTACCTGGTCAATGGCCTCAATGGGGACAAGTTCTCCGATACCGGCATTCGCGGCGGACGCCAGAAGGGCAACCGCGTGGCGTTCGAAGACATCGGCCTGGTGGGCGCCCTCGACTGGGACATCCAGAGCAAGTTCTGGCTCGGCGGCTCCTACTACTACGGCGGCGCCGACCAGAGCGGCATGACCAACGACGCCCTCACTGACATCAAGGTGACCAACTGGATCGGCGAGGTCCACGCCCAGTACCGCCACCGCAGCCTCGAAGTGCGGGCCCTCTATGCCGCCTCGGGTATCGATGGCGCCAGTGCCCTCACCGAGATCATCTACGCCGACCCCGGCACCAAGCTCATTCCCGAGAGCCAGCAGGGCTGGTACCTGGACGTGGCCTACGACCTGGCGCCCCTGCTCTTCGGCGACGACGCTTCCTTCACCCTGACGCCGTGGGTCCGCTACGAGGACATGCAGCTGCAGAGTTCGGTGCCCGGCCTCGATGGTCGCGAGGCCAACCCGGCCCATGACCGTCAGATCCTGACCATCGGTCTGGAGAGCAAGCCCCACGAACAGGTGGTACTGAAGCTCGACTACGTGAGCAACAAGAGCGCGGCCGAGTACGACCCCAGTGACGAGATTCGCGTGGGAGCCGGTTTTGCTTACTAGCCTCTCCGTGAAGCGACACCTCATGCGGATGGCGATCCTGGCCCTGGCCGGGGTCGTCGTCCTCGTGCCCGAGGCCTGGTCGGCGGTCTACCACAGCCGGGAGTCGGCCCTGGATCTTGCCTTCGGCCAGGAGGCCGTGGTGGACTCCCGCGAGCTCTTCCTCAGCAAGGAGAAGCAGGCCCAAGCAGCTCAGATGGCCGGCAGTCCCGTGGCCTCCCGACTGGTACAGCGTTACGAGGGCTCGGTGGACGGCGCCCTCGTGGGCTATGCCTACTTCGAGACCCACCAGGTGCGCAGCCTGCCCGAGACCCTCATGGTGGTGGTCGCTCCTGACGGCGCGGTCCTCGCGGTTCACGTGCTGGCCTTTCATGAGCCCGAGGCCTACCTGCCCCACGATGGATTCCTGAATCAGTTCAACGGCACCGAACTGGACGGCGAACTATCGCTACGCACCGGCCTCCAGGGCATCGCCGGCTCCACCTTCACGGCCAACGCCGTGACTGCCGCCGTACGTCGCGTCCTCGCCGTGCACACCGTCACCTCCTCATCGAACACCGGGAGTCCCTGACCATGCGAGCACTCAACAACGGCGAGTGGCGACGACAGGACATGATGCGGCTCATCCTGGGCCTCTTCCTGGTGTACATGCTCCTCTTCTGGGTCACCAACTGGGTGCTGTTCCTGACCAAGTTCTCCTTCGACCCCTCCGTGATCGCCGCCTACTACCAGGGCGATCCGACCAGCGAATTCGGCGCCCCGCCACGGCCCATCGCCGCCATGGCCGAGAGCAGCCACATGCACCTCTTCGCCATGGGCATGCTCCTGCTCACGTTGACGCATCTGGTGATCTTCCTTCCCCTGCCGGTGCGCGTGAAGGGGACTCTGGTGGTGGGGACGTTCCTGTCTGCCCTGCTCGAGCAGGGAGCGGGCTGGCTCATCCGCTTCTATGGAGCGGGATTCGCGTGGGTGAAGATCGGTAGCTTCGTGGCCTTGCAGGTGATCCTGCTGGGGCTTATCACAGCCTTGCTCGTGGGGATCGCCCGACCCATGCCTGTCGCGCAGGCCGACCGCAAGACACCCCAGGCCCTGGTACAGGACAAGGTCGCCTGAATGGTGGCCGTCGTGATCATCCTCACTCTGATACTGGTGACGAGTTCGCCGGCTGATGAGCACCCCACAACCTTTGACCAGCAGACTCAATGGGTGATGGGCACCACTCTGCATATCTTTCTGCCCAATGATCTGAATGACCGGGACGAGATCTTCAGTACCTGCTTTGCCACCGCCCACCACTGGGATGGACTGCTCAGCCCCTGGAAGCCCGAGGCGCCCATGACGCGCCTTAGCCGGTTGGCCGGAACCTGGGTTCCGGTGCCCCCCGAGCTTCTCGATTACCTCGAGCGCGCCGCCCATGACGCGGACCGCAGTGGCCACGTCTTCGACATCACACTGACCCATGAAGGATCACGGCATCTGGCCATCGACCGCGACCACGGCCGGGCTCGCATCCCGGCTCGGTCACACGCCCTCGATCCGGGCGCCGATGGTAAGGGTGTCGCGCTGGACGCCATCGCCACCAACCTCGATGCCCTCGGTGTGACCAGCTACTTCCTCGACTTCGGTGGGTCGTCCTTCCTGGCACGAGGGCACGGCCCAACCACCGCCGGCTGGCACGTGGCCCTCACCGGGCCGAGTGGCCAGGTTCTGGGTACCATCCAGCTGGTGGATACCGCCCTGAGCGTGTCCAGCAGCGTTCAGCGTCGGCATCTGGAGGACGGCACGGTTGAGGAGCGATTCCACCTCATCGATCTGAGGACTGGCGACTCGGTTTCGGCCCGTCGGACGGCGGCCGTCCTGTCCCCTTCGGCCACCGAGGCGGAAGTGTTGAGCACGGTGGCGGCGATCCTCGGACATGGGGTCTCGGGTCGGTTTCCAGCCTGTGCGCTGGGTGTGTTCGGAGATCGGTCTGATGATGGCCAGGTCCAGATCGAGTTCGCTCGATTCTTCACCGCCGCAAAAAACGACGAGGGGGCGAATTAATTCTGTAGCCACTTCAGACAAATTGGCGTTTCCTGTTCATCATGTAGTCACAATCAGCCCAATCAATCTCTCTTTTCTGGAGGATCTTTCATGAAGCAACTGTTCGCCGCCTGCCTCGTCGTCGCCTGTCTTGTCGCCCTGGCCCCCGCCGCGTCCGCCCAGAGCGACGAGGACATGATCGAACTGCTCCGTCAGGATCTCACCACCGACGCCACCGCCATCATGACCGCCGCCCTGCAGCTCGACTCGGCCCAGTCCGAACTGTTCTGGCCCATCTGGCGCGAGTACAACCTCGAGTGGTCCAAGACCGGTGATGCCCAGCTCGCTCTGTTGAAGGAGTACGCCGACAAGCAGATGAGCATGGACGACGAGATCGCCGAGGACTTCGCCAAGCAGGCGTTCAAGATCGAGGAGAACCGCCTGAAGCTGCGCAAGAAGTACTGGAAGAAGGTCAACAAGGCCGTGGGTGGAATCATCGCCGCACGTTTCGTGCAGGTCGACCGCCAGCTGTCCAACCTGATCCAGGTGCAGATCGCCAGTGAGGTGCCGCTGGTGCAGGCGCCCTAGGCTGCGTTGTTGATGAAGAAGGGGCGTCGCGTTGGCGACGCCCCTTCTTGTTTGAGTACCAGCCTGGATCAGCGCGCCAGCAGCACCTTGCGGACCGCGCTCTCGCTTCCGGCATGAACCCGGATCAGGTAGACGCCGGAGGCTTCATCACGGCCCGCGTCGCCGCGACCGTCCCATTGCAGAACATGGCGACCGGCTGTTCGAGGGCCCACCGCCAGGGTGGCCACGCGGCGACCGGCGAGGTCGATGACCTCGGCCTCGATCGTGGCTGCTCGTGACAGCTCGAACGCCACCGAGATGCGTGGGTTGGCGGGGTTGGGCCAGGCGTCTTGGATGTTGATCAGCTGGGTGCCCTGCAACTGGATGGGCGTTTGATCGGGCACAGCGACCATGGTCGAGGGAATGGACTGTCGGGCCAGATAGACTTTGCCTCGAGAATCATCGACCAGGGCCAGCACATCACTGTCGGCCTGCACGTCGCGAGGTCCACCACCGCTACAGATCCAGCCGATCACTTCCGGCGAAGCACCAGATGTCACATCCACTACGGCCCAACCGAAGCCGCAGACTGCAACGTAGAGTTGCGTGCCGAGGTCGAGGCCGCATACCGATCCCATTTCCAACTGGTCCACCAGAGCCCAGTCCATCCCACTGGCTAGCGTGTAGATCCAGATGGAGCCGGCGTTGTCGCTCACAGTGAGGAGAGACCCGTTACAAGCTACCTTTCGAGGCGTGTAATTCACCATGAGACTGCTTGTGTGGATCAATGACCCGTCATCCGCCACTCGAACGATCTCGACATCCGTATCGGTGACCAGATATACGAGATCCTGGTGAATGCAAGAATCTCGGATCTGATCATAGTCCAGGCTCAGGTCATCCACTTGAATTGGCATTTCGGGATCGGTGACATCCCAGGTGAGGAGACTACCGGACTGGAAGCTCACCAAATGATCATGTGCAATACCCAGGCAAGTCATCATTCCTGAGCCGAAGGATCCGATGGGCTCGATGTTCTCCCCCAGTAAGAAAATAAAGCCATTGGCATACAGATGATTCTCACCCACAAATACCATGGGCATCAGGAAACCGAATTGACTTTGTCCAGCGAATAGGCCTGCCTGTTGCGGCTCACCATCGACGAGATCGTATACCCCTATCCAGATATAGCCAGCACCTTCAAAAGATGTGTGAGTGAATACTGCCATTCGATCACCAGACAGTGTAGCCCACTCACCATGCACCTCGTCATAGGGAACCGTGGGCACCAATGGTTCAGAATAGTCCGGAGAAAGCATGGGTCCCGAAAGGATAGCTAGGCCGGCCTCGTTACAGGCGATGAGCAAATAGTCGTCAACCCAGGTCACACTGTTCGGCTCTCCTTCGAGTGGAAGATCGTAAATCGGCTGATTTTCTAGAGAGCCATTGGTAGCGATGACTGTTAAATGGTCATGAAATCCCTCACGGGACGCTGCCACGACATAATTGTGCCCAGCAAAACCAGCCATGGATTCCAGTCCAGTCGCCACGACTTCAACAGGATCCACGCTTCCGTTCTCATGGATGTCGAATCTTCTCAGCTTAGTTGACCAGCCACCCTCATTCGCCTCCTCATCCCACCAAGAGTGCTGGTGGACGATGAAGAGGCCAGACTCACTGGCACAGACATCAAGGTATTTATCCTGAGAGAAAGGATGCCCGGTCTCGCTTGTCCCGAAATAGGAAATGGGGACAGGCAGGACTGGGTCGATAAGGTCCAGTCCATGAACCACACCGAAGTCACCATCCAAGTGGCCGATTCCCACCACGTAGGCGCGATCCCCATCCACGGCCATTGCCTGGTTACCATTCTCCAGGGCAACCTGCGCACCCGCCATCGGCGCCAGTGGATCCGCCAGGTCGACAACCTGCACTCCACCACTGACGAGCACGACGTAGGCATGATCACCGTGGACACGGATGTCATTGGCCTCAGCGATCCCCGGCACCTGACCAAGGGCCAGAGGCATTAGCGGGTCGGTTAGATCGAAGACCTCGAGATGGCCCAGTCCATCAAGGACGTACAGCGCCGCATTACCCAGGTCCAGGGATCGCGTGCCATTGGTCAGAGACACTTCCACACCAGCCACAGGGTTCGCTGGATTCGACCAATCCACGACGACGAATCCCAGGTCTTCCACCGCGACATAGGCCGTACGACCGAGTGTCACCACTTCGATGGCATCGCCGGATGAGAGTGGCGTGGAGGTTACAAACTGCGGTTGATTGCTGTAGTCGATGGGATCGAGAACTTGGGCCAAGGCAGTGTCGGCCGTGTAAATCAGCGCCGTGCAGGCGCACAGGACCAGGATGCGAAGCATGATATTCCCCCAGAATGCAATATTGGATAGCATGGTGATTCTCCCCCAAATCAGCCGCAAAGCATGGTGTCCGTGAGTAAGCTTTATCAGTATACCACGGGCTGTCGTTGAATCAAAAACGGCTTACCGCGCCAACAACACCTTACGGACCGCGCTCTCGCTACCGGCGTTAACCCGGATCAGGTAGACGCCCGAGGCTTGATTCTGGCCCGCGTCACCACGGCCGTCCCACTGCAGCACATGCCGACCGGCCGTCCGGGGCCCCACCGCCAAGGCGGCCACCCGGCGACCAGCAAGGTCGATGACCTCGGCCTGGACCGTGGCTGCTCGTGACAGCTCGAACGCCACCGAGATGCGTGGGTTGGCGGGGTTGGGCCAGGCGTCTTCGATGCGGATCAGACCGTAATCCTGCGGTACGACAGGTCCCTGGTCGGGCACGGCGATCACCGTGGACGAAGTGGCTTGCCGGGTCACGTAGGTTGTCCTGGGACAGGTGTTGACCAGGACCAGGTTATCACCGTCGGCCTTGGCGCATCGAGGTTCAGCACCGTGGATCCAACCGTCGACATGGGGTTGATTGCCAGGTGATACATCGACCACGGCCCAGCCGAATTCTTGAACCGAAGCGTAGAGTTGCGTCCCGAACTCGAGATCGACGATCCTCTCTCCCAGGTTCAATTGCGCCAAGGGTGCGGGGTCTTCGATGTTGTTGGCCGGGTAGAGGTAGAGTTCGCCCTGGGTGCCGCCCACGGCGAGCAAGGTGCCGTTGCATGCCAATGACGACGGTGAAAATGGTGGTGTGAAACTGTCGACGTCCATGATCGATCCGTCGGGGGTAATCCGGAAGATCTCAATGCCAGCTGATCTGACCAGGTAGACATGGTCCTCGTACGACTTGAGATTGCGGATTCCAGTGAAGTCCGTTTCCCATTGGTCAACCAGCACTGGCACCTCGGGGTTCCCGATGTCCCAGGTGCGCAACCAGTAGTCTTGATAGTAGCTCATGGGCTGATAGCCTACGAGGTACCCGCTGGCCTGGGTGATGAAATCGAAATCCCGCCCATCTTCCCCGAAATAACACAGGGAAGTGATGCCGTCATCCAACCTGAAGATTTGACCATCACCACACAAAATGTCCTCTCCAAAGAGGACCATGCTATTCATGAAAATCATGTCATGGCTCATGGTGGAATGTTCCAGTTGAGGCTCGCCATTGACAATGTTGTAGACCCACAAACTTGACCACCAGATCTCGTAGGTAAAGTCAAAGCAGCCATAAAAATCGAATGTGACCAGGCGATCGCCAGACAGACAGGCCTGCCTGCCCTGTACGGCATGCTGGGGAGAGATGGGTGTCAATGGCTCGGAGTACTCCGGATCCACCATGGGTGCTGAGATGATGGAAAGGCCGGCCTGCGAGCTGGTCACCAGCAAATAGCCATCAGACCAGATCATGCCACTCGGCCATGCTGGTATTGGAAGATCGTAGAGTCGCCGGTCATCGTCCGGTGTTCCGTATTCCTGGATGAACAGATGATTTCTGGTGAAACCGCATTGGGGGCAATCAGGATCTACGATACCTGTCATATGAGCAGCCACCACGATCAACTCGCCAAGGGGAACGGGACATATACGGCCGCTATACTCCAAGATCTCTTCATATGGGTAGGGAAACTCCGGGTTTGTGAAATCGAATGGCCACACATAATTGAAATAGTGTTCAATTTCGTCATCTTCGATCCAGGAGATCTCACCCACGACAAAGACGCCCTCCGCCCCGGCATGGATTTCCAAGAACTGAACAGGGTCAGCACCTCCATCGTCAAAGCTGCCTAAAATGACAGGTTGGGACGGATCTGAGAGATCGACTACATGGAGGTAATCGTAATAGGGAAGAGGAGTCCATCCCTCTCCCAGTACATAGGCCCGGTCCTCAAAGACAGCCACCGTCTGGTTGCCAAACTCGATCTCCAGTTGAACCCCCGCTATCGGCGCCAATGGATCCGCCAGATCGACCACCTGCAAACCACCCGAGGCCAGCACGAGGTAGGCATGGTCGCCTTGAACACATAGATCGTTGGCCTCACCAATTCCGGGAATCAGTCCCAGCGAACAGGGCATCAAGGGGTCTGTAAGATCGAAGACCTCGAGCTGCCCATATCCATCGAGGGCATACAACGCATTGCTGCCCACCGCCAGGGAGCGAGCACCTCCGGATAGGGGTACTTCCATTCCAGACTGCGGTGCATTCGGATTCAACCAGTCCACGACAGCGAATCCGAAGTCGTCCACCAGCACATAGGCTGTACGCCCCATCGTCACCACCTCGGAGGCATAGCCGGCCGCGATGGGCAGGGTCGTCAACAACTGCGGCTGATCACTGTAGTCAATGGGATCGAGAATCTGGGCCTGAGCAGTGATGGCTGAGTTGACCATCACCAGGCAAGTGAAACAGACAAGCAAGCGATGCATGTTCTCCCCCAAGAACGAGCCCGTATTTAATGAAATCGCCCGCTCAGTATACCACACCTCACCACGGCGTAAAACCGCCTCAACACGACCGCTGCAGCATCTCCCCCAACAGCACCGTATTCGCATCCAGCTCATAATTGGCCACCACCGTCCGCCGCGCCTCCTCACCCAGCCGCACCCGAAGCCCACGGTCGACCAGAATGCGTGCCAGCGCTCCGGCCAGCCCATCGGCATCTTCCGGTGCCACCAGAAGCCCGTTGCCGTCATCCACCACCAGCTCGGGAATCCCCGTCAACCGGGTCGACACCACAGGCAGCCCCCGCGCCATGGCCTCCATCATGGCCACCGGGATTCCATCCATCTCGCCACCCTGCCCCACGCAACACGGCAGCACGAAGGCGGCCGCCTCGCCGAACTGGTCGGCCATCTCGCCATGGGGCACGACACCGGCCAGCTCCACCACACCGTCGAGGTCGAGCTCGGCATGGAGACGACGGAGCGATGCCTCCTCCGGACCGGACCCGATGATGCGACAGCGGAACTCGAGGCCGCGGTCGCGCATGGTCCGGCATGCCTTGAGCAGGAAACGGAATCCCTTGTAGTCCACCAACCGCCCCACGGCCAGCAGCAAGGGCGGCTGCTCGGCCGACGGTCCGGTGGCCGTGAACTGCGACGGGTCGACCCCGCAACGAATGACCTCACACCGCTCGGGCATGATGCCCAGGTTCTCGTGGAGCCAGTTGCGGTTGAAGTCGCTGATCACGCGGATGGCCCGGGCCTCACCGATGCGCCGGCGCGACAGGGGCCGCGGAAACCGTCGCATGAAAATGTCGTGAGCATGGACGGCCACGGTATACGGAATGCCATACACACGCTGGACCACGCAGCCGAAAGTGGCCGCCGTGTCGGCGAACTGGATGTGGACGAGCTTGGTGCCCGCCGCCTCCAGTTCAGCGCCCCAGGCCACGGCCTCGAACACATGGATCTTGGTCTTGGCCATCTCCACCGGACTGGGGCCGGCGGCGAGGACCAGGTCCCACATGGCGCGCCACCAGCGCCCGGCGCGCGAACCGAAGGCGGCGCGCAAGTTGGCGGAGATCAGGCGACCCAACCCCAAGGGGCGCACATAGCTGGTGCGCTCGACCTCGAGGGCCAGCTCGCCTGTCATGAACTCCTCGGGCGGACGTCGCAGGGACCAGGGCACGACATCGAGGCGGTCCAGTTCGGCCCGGGTGAAGGTGGTGCTGTAGTTGGGATAGGTGTGGGTGAGGTAGGCGATCATCGGCGCAGGACCTCCTCGTAAATCGCCCAGGTATCCCGGGCACAACGATCCCAGCTGAAGGTGGTGGCGGCCGCGTCGAGTCCGTTCTGGGCGTACCGCGCCGAAAGGTCGTGATCGGACAGCAGATTGGCCAGGGCCAGGGACAAGGCATCCTCGTCGCCCACCGGCACCACCAGGCCGCAGTCGGCCTCCCGCACCGTGTGGCCCAAGGCGCCGGTGTCGGTGACAACCACGGGCCGGCCGGCGGTCATGGCCTGGAACACGACTCCGCTCTGGGTGATGTCGCTGTAGGGCAGAGCCACCACGTCGGCGGCGGCGAAGTGGGCGTCCACGTGGGCGTCGTCTACGAAGACGGGGCGGAAATCGACGGCGTCCTTGAGGTTGAGGCGGTCGATCTGGTGGGTGATCACCTCGGGATCGAGGTGGCGCAGCTTGCCTGCGGCCAGCAAGTGCGCGTCGGGAACCTGCTCACGCACCTTGGCCATGGCGCGCACCAGGCCATCCAGGTTCTTCTCGCGACGGATCTCGCCGAAGAAGAGGACCAGGGGCGCCTTGGCGTTGATACCCAGGAGGCGGCGGGCGGTTGCGCGGTCCACGGGGACGGTACGGAAGACATCGTAACTGCCGTGGGGCACCACGTGGATTCGGTCCTCGGGAATGCCGAAGGACTTGCTCAGATGAGGACGATTGGCCTGGTGATGCACGATGAGGGCCTGGGCGGCGTGGTAGGTGCGTCGTATGAGGATCGGGGAGTAACCCTTGACCGAGTCCCAGGCATCGATGTCGTGGACCGTGGTCACCTGGCGGCAACCCAGGGAATTGAGGGCCTTGGCGGTGAAGGCCTCCAGGGGCGGCAGGACGTTGAAGTGTTGCCAGTGGACGATGTCGTACTTCTGCCGGCGGATGTGGTCAAGCATGCGCATGGTGGCCGCCAAGTAGCGCAGGCCCTTGACCAGCTGGTTGGGCTGGATACGGAGATCGGGGAATCCGCGCCAGACACCGCCTTCGGTCTCCTCGTTCTCGGGGAAACAGGCGGCGGAATAGATGGTCACCTGGGCACCCTGGGCCTCCAGGGCCCGGGCCAGTCCGAGGTCGTATTTCCACATGCCGGGCATGGCGTGGGTCTCGATGAGGGCAGTTTTCATGGCGTTATTGTAACGTGTTCAGGACGAGGGTGGTAGCAGGGAGTCATGGGTGGGCGCCCTCAATGAACATCGACACCGAGCTTGATAAATGGTACCGTGTTTGTCTGATTAAGTGTCCCCATCGGGAGGTTCTTCCATGACTCGTTCGTTATCGCTCGTGAAAATGTCCACCGTCATCGCCTGCCTCGGGCTCTTCGTGGCTGCCCCAGCCCTGGCCGAGTGCACCATCTCGGGCGACATCGCTGCCGAAATGGTGAACGACCCCGACCTCGGCACCTATTGCTACACCCTCACCGTGAACTGGGACACCGGCGGCCCCCATGGCCTCAGCCATCTCGACCTCCTGGTGGACTTCGAGGAGGGCACATGTGAATGCGAGGATTTCCTGAATAGCATCAATTTCCCAGCCATCGCCGGTGAGTCCGACGGTGAGCCCGGCTTTTGTGTGGTCGAATACGAGGGCTGGATCGAATGTGATGGCGATCCCTCCATTCCCGGCGTCGACGGGATCCTCTTCAAGTACGAGCCCATCGAGGAGGACTGTGAGCCCGGTCCGATCGGCACCGGCTATTTCAAGTTCTACTCGGACCTCGAGCCCGTGCCGGTGGACGAGAGCCTGCCCCTGGTGATCGAGAAGGCCAGCGGCGAGAGCTGCGAGGGCCTGATCACCGGCGTCTTCCCGGGGCTCAGCTGTGATCCGGTTTCGGCCGAGACCACCAGCTGGACACATTTGAAGGGTATGTTCTCCGATTAGGCGTCGCTGCAGCCCAGCGACATGGCAATTGATTGAGGGGCCCCCCGGGGGCCCCTTTTTGCGGCCTATCCCGAATAATTCCCGATTAGAGGGCAAAACAACCACGGGTAGCACGGCCAGGCAAAATACCGTCATTTTCCTGCCCAATTCCCTTGTCCCCCCATTTTAACGTTCTATCTTTCCGGACAACCCCCGATCGTCGGTCGGCCAAGCGCCCCCACGGTCGAGAACCCAGGAGCCCCCTTGCGGAGGACGCGGAATCATGGCGAAGTACAAGATCGGTTGGATGCCCGGCGACGGTGTGGGCGTGGACGTGATGGATGCCACCAAGGTGGTGCTCGACAAGCTCGGCTTCGACGCCGAGTACATTCACGGTGACATCGGCTGGGAGATCTGGCGGAGCGAAGCCAACCCCCTGCCCGACCGGACCATCGAGATGCTCAAGGACGTGGACGCCGCCCTCTTCGGCGCCATCACTTCCAAGCCCAAGGAAGAGGCCGAGGCCGAGTTGAACGACGAGCTGCGCGGCAAGGGCCACGTCTACCGCAGCCCCATCGTGCGCTTGCGCCAGACCTTCAACCTCTCCACCAACCTGCGCCCCTGCAAGGCCTACGCCGGCAACCCCCTGAACTACAAGGACGGCCTCGATCTGGTGGTCTTCCGCCAGAATACCGAGGGCCTGTACGCCGGTGTGGAATATCACCCCATGCCCGAGGACGTGCGCGCCAAGCTCACCGAGACGCATCCCGCCCAGATGGGCCGCATGGCCGACGTCTCCAGTGACGACATCGCCATGAGCTGCCGCATCTTCACTCGCGAGGGTTGCCAGGGCATCGTGCGCGACGGTTTCGAGTACGCCAAGAAGTTCGGCTACAAGAGCGTGACCATCGTCGAGAAGCCCAACGTCGTGCGCGAGACCAGTGGTCTGATGGTGCGCGAGGCCCGCAAGATCGCCAAGGAATACCCTGGCATCGAGCTGTGGGAGACCAACATCGACGCCATGTGCATGTGGCTGGTGAAGAATCCCGAGGACTACGGCGTGCTGGTGGCCAGCAACATGTTCGGCGACATCGTCTCCGACCTGTGCGCCCAGCTGGTGGGTGGCCTGGGCTTCGCTTGCTCCGGCAACATCGGCAAGGAAGTCGCGATCTTCGAGCCCAGTCACGGTTCGGCTCCCAAGTACGTGGGCATGAACAAGGTCAACCCCATCGCCATGATGCTGTCGGCCAAGATGATGCTCGACCACCTGGGCGAGAAGGACATGGCGGACAAGCTGGAGAAGGCTGTGGCTGACGTCATCGCCGAGGGCAAGTTCCGCACCTACGACATGGGTGGCAAGACCACGACGACGGAGATGGCTGAGGCCATCGCGGCCAAGTTCTAGGCTGCGACACAATAAAACCCGCCGATGTCCTCGGCCCCTTTGGGGCCTGCGGAGTTCGGCGGGTTTTTTTGTGTCTCCGCGAGGGGGGTGGGGAATGGCGTGGCGCAACAGAGGGTGGGTGAGGTAGGATGTGGGGGTGGAAAAAGGTGGTTTTATTGGTGGATCGTTTGTTTTCTGTTGGGTGAGTTGTGCCCATGAAGATGCTGTTGAATGGTCGTTGAATGCCCTGGAGGAATTGCATGTCTTCGCCTGCCAAGTCTGTCTGGATCATTGTTGCGGTACTGATCACCATGTTATGCGGTCAGGCTGCTATGGCGACCGAGAAGGAGAGCGAGCACACCCATTACCTGCGCCTGGGAGGGCAGTGGGGCACGGTGCTGGAATCCAATGATTTCGTGGCGGGCGACAATGCCTCTGGTGAAAAGATCGATGAGTACCAGTCGCTGCGGTTGGAATTTGGCTGGCAGACCGATGGCAATGAGGACTGGCACCATCTGTATAACTTCCCGTCCTATGGTATTGGAATCTACTCTTGCGAGTATGCCAACGGTGACGAGCTGGGCAATCCTACCTCGTTGTACGGGTTCTTCTCCTGGCCGGCCAAGCGCTGGAGCCGAAGCTCCCTCAATGTGGACTTCGCTTTCGGACTGACGGATAACTGGGTCGGGTTCGACCCCGAGACCAATCCCTACAACACGGCCATGGGAGCCGGCAGCTCGGTGATCATCGACTTCGGCGCCAATTTCGAGTTCCCCCTGTCCAGGCGCTTCTGGCTCCAGGCTGGATTCACCGCCACGCATTTCTCCAATGGCGGATCCCAGCAGCCTAACTTCGGCATCAATCAGGTGGGCGGCATCGCCTACGTGAAGTATGACCTGCAGGAGCGGAACATTCCCTCCCAAACTCGCCCCCTCGCCCCCTTCACGCCGAGCTGGGAAATGAACCTCACCTTCATGGGCGGCGGCCGCAATCTGGCCCTCGACCTGCGTGATCAAACCGATGATCTGTCCGCTTATTACACCAAGGATTACTTCGTGGGCAACATGGTCTTCATGACCTCAAAGCAATTCGGACGCATGTCCAAGTACACCTTCGGCCTCGATGTTGGTTATGACGAATCCGTGTCCGACCGCGCGATCGTCGATGGGCTCATTAACGAAACGAACCCCGAAGAGATCGACTTCATCGACAAGTTTTCACTGGGTGGCGTGGCCGGCTACGAGCACGTGGTCCACCGTGCCAGCCTGATCGTGCACCTGGGCTACACCTTTTTCCAGAAGACCCTGCCCAACTCGCTGCCGCGATTCTACCAGCGCCTGGGCCTGCGTTACCACTTCTGGCAGGACCTCTACGCAGGCCTCAACGTCCGCTTCCACGAATTCTCCCGTGCCGACAACCTGGAGTTCAACGTGGGATATCGCTGGACCCCCTGATCAAATTTTCCACTCCTCCATCATCTTGGCCGGTGACGGTGGAGGAGTGGGCTGATATAGTGGAATAAGCGTATCAAGATAGAATTGAGGAGTCCCTGGTTTGTCGCCCAACCAGAACCCACTACTTGACCAGGCTAGCCTTGACATGGCCCGACGTCAGATCGGCGCCTTGCTGATTTTCTGGTCCGTGGGTTTGGTCACGTTGATCATTGTCGGGCTATATCTCGGCGAATCCGAAGCCATGATCATCAGTGGTGTCAACGCCATCGGCGTCGGCATCATTGCTTTTTTGCGCCACCGTGGTCATCTCCAGATTGCAGCGGTATTGACCTGCGCCATCCTTCTCGGCTCGGCCATCTGGGGAACCTGGACCACCAGGCTGGGACTGCTGGACTCGACCGTGGTCATCTTTGCCCTCACCGTGGTCCTGGGATCACTGCTCCTGAAGCCACTCCCATACAAGATCCTGATGACCTGCGTGGTGATCGCCGTCCTCATCATCGGCTTCCGCACACCGCTCGGCCTGAGCGCCCCCGTCGACCTGGAAGTCTACACTTTGCCCATCGACGTGGCCGTGGTCCTGCTGGTCCTGATGTTCACGGCCTTCTGCGTGCGCGCCCAGAACAACGCCCTCTGGCGCACTCTTCGCCGCGCCATCGAAAATGAGCAGGCGAGTCGACTGGCCAATCTGGAGCTGGAGAAGCAGCACCAGGTCATCACCACCTCCGAGCAGCGCTGGCGTTCCCTGGTCGATGCCGCACCCGACTGGATCGTCCAGCTCGACAACCCGGGCACCATCATCTTCGCCAATCGCCGCGGGTTCTTTCCTGGGCCCGCCGAAGGCCAGCAGCTGGCATCCATCCTCCAGCCCCAGGACCGCGCCCGCGTGGCCGAAGCCATGGCGACCGTGTTGAGCACGGCCAGGTCGGCTGTCCTTGAACTCGACGTCAATCATCCCGACGGCATCCGTCACTGCACCTTCCACTTCGGCCCCTTGGGCAGCGGCAACCAACCCGAAGGCGCCATCGTCCTGATCAGTGACATCACCGAGCGCCGCAACCTCGAGCTTCAACTCCAGCAGAGTCAGAAGCTCGACTCCATCGGCCAATTGGCCGGTGGCGTGGCCCATGACTTCAACAATCTCCTGACCGTGATCAGCGGCCATGCCGATCTCGGCAAGATGCGCCTCGATCCCAAGCACGAAGCCTACCGGGACCTGAACACCATTCTGGAAGCCAGTGAGAATGCCAGCGCCTTGACCAGTCAGATCCTGGCCTTCTCGCGCCGACGCCCCCTGGACCCCAAGGCCATGGACCTGAGCCAGACCATCACCACCATGCGCAATATGCTGCTCCGCTTGATCGGCACCGATATCAACCTGGAGCTGTCTCAGCCCGACAAGCTGCCGCCCGTGGTGGCCGACGCCGGTTCCCTGGAGCAGGTCGTGATGAATCTGGTGGTCAACGCCCGCGACGCCATCCGGGCCCATCCGTCTCCGACCAGCAAGACGATACGCCTCGAAACAAGACTCTTGATGATCGATGACCCCAGGCTGGAGCAACAGATCGGTCTCGGCGCAGGGCCGGCCATCGAGCTGACCGTCGCTGACACCGGCGTCGGCATGGAGCCAGACATCAAGGACCGCATCTTCGACCCCTTCTTCACCACCAAGGACGTGGGGCGCGGCACGGGTCTGGGACTCGCCACGGTCTATGGCATCGTCAAGCAGAGCGGCGGCATCATCCAGGTCGAGACCGAGGTCGAGAAGGGTTCTTGCTTCAAGATCTACTGGCCCGTCACCGAGGATACCGTCCTCGACAGCCTGCAAGCCTTCACCGACGGTCGCGACCTCACCGGTACCGAGCGTCTCCTGCTGGTCGAAGACAACGAGGCTGTCAGTAGCCTGGCCCGATCAGCCCTGACCTTGTTCGGGTACGATGTCCAGGTGGCCGAGGACGGGTTCCAGGGGCTAACCGCCTTCCAGGACCATGGCCCTTTCGACCTCGTGGTCACTGACGTGGTCATGCCCAACATGGATGGCTTCGAGATGCAGCGACGGTTGCCGGAGAACCAGCCGGTCCTCTTCACCTCCGGCCACGCCGACACCAGCTTGTTGCCCGACAAGAATCTGCAGCCCCACACCCGGTTCCTGGCCAAGCCCTTCAGTCCCAAGGAACTGGTGGCGGTGGTCCGCACCATGCTCGACGAGGGTTAGATCCCATTCAAGGGTGTGCCATCCCGGCACACCTGTGATTCTCCCACCACCATGGACGGCCCACCTCGGCTTGATCGAGAATTCTCCACTCATACTATTTGCTTTGTTTGCAGCATGTTGCGGAATATTGCCAGCCAGGCACGACCGATGCAATAGACCTGGCAAGATCGCGAACTCACAAACAATGAGGTTCCCATGCTCCCCCGCCGACCACACCGCCACGTCAGCCCCTCGACGGATCGAGGCGCACCCCTGACGAACTCCGGCGTAGACGGTGACGGTCGGCGGGGACCAGCACGGTGGGTTCGAGGGATCAGGCGGTATTCAGGTTTCGGCGCGGGGTCGTCCCGCAATTCAGCGGGGTCATGTCGTTCC
>Ga0209475_10002357_pt1 | contig 19229 bp, 10 predicted proteins | sample tdDd471_FD_187128 | JGI IMG/M metagenome (GOLD analysis project Ga0209475, IMG submission 187128) | Marine sediment microbial communities from the Atlantic coast under amendment with organic carbon and nitrate - tdDd47.1 (SPAdes)... | ecosystem: Environmental > Aquatic > Marine > Coastal >... | reverse complement strand
TTGAGGGTAAATTGCTTTTTCATCAATTATCGCAGTAATCAAAGCTGGCTGCATTGCACAGTTTGTTCCGAAAAATGCAGTGTCAGCACCATATTCTGCTACCATTTTTGGAACATCTTCAAGAATGAAGTTTTGTGTACCGGATACACCAGCATCTCCTGTTGGGTCTGGAGCAGTTGCATCAACAAACTCAAGGCCAATCTCTTCACATGTAGCTTTAAAAATGTCTCGTCTTTCAGCAAGAAGAGCATATGACATATGTCTTGGGAAAGAATAGTGAACAAATGTTGTTGCACCTTGTGCTTTTGCTTGTGTAGGAATTGCAACGCCCATACCAAGTTCGTCTGCCATTAGAACTAAGTCTGCTCTTTCAGCAATCATTGATGGGTCTTCTCCAGATGTACCAACGATGATTAAAATATCTTCTCTTGTTTCTCTGACTTTATCAATCGCTGCGGATGTTCCAGGAACCCCTTGGCATATAATCAATGCCTTAACGTCAGGATCACTAGCTACACCAACAATGTTAGAAATAACGGTTTCCTGCTCGTCCATGAATTTTTCTGGATAAGTTTGAAGAACAACTCTATCTTCACCGTATTTAGCCTGTACATTCATAGCAGCTCTGAACTCTTCTTCATTCTGGGCAACCGTTCCTGTAACAATACCAATTTTCCAATTGCCTTGTTCTGCAACGGTTGGTGCTTTCGGTGCACAACCCACTGAGAATGCCATAGTCAGTACTAGAACAACTACCAATAGTTTTTTCATTTACAATTCCTCCTAATTATATTTAATATATACAATTGTAATTTATGTTAATGTATATGTCAATATGCCTAAATAAATACACAATTATTTATGCAAAATGCACTAAATTAATCTAAAATTCTACATATTAATTCAAAAATTGCATTTTAAAACTAGTACAAAGATATATATATCTAGCTTAAAATATATATATGCATTTACTATTGTGCAATGGCACAGTGCAATTTATGGTTCTGGTGCAAAAAATCTTGTAGGCTAAAAGTTCACTTAAGGGTTGTTAATCTTTAAGCTGCTTCACTCATAATTTCATTTATAAGTTGTACCTCGGTATTGACACATTCAGTTCCTTGAATCTGTCCTTTGTGTATCATATGCGAGTGATTTCGGCTCTAATACAATAAATAGGTTTTTCAAGGTGCTTTCGAGCCCTTTTTTTATATGTATCAAATTCGCATGTTTTGGTTGAACGTTAGATGGTATTTAAAATATTCGCTGAGCTATAGAGATTTAGAAGAAATGATGTTGGAGAGAGGAATAGATGTATCCTTTACAACAATAATGCGATGGACCCATCAATATTCACCAATTATTGAGGAAAGAATGCCTATATGTACAGGGCAGTTGATTCTTCAGGTAAAACTATAGATTTTTATGTATCTGAGCAAAGAGATAAAGCTGGAGCACGGAATTTCTTCAAGAAAGCATTTAATGCAAAGCATAATCAAAGCCCAAGAGTAATAGCAACAGATAAGTATCCAGCAACAGAAATAGCATTAATAGAAGATACCTACTATGGTGATATCAGTTGCATAACTGAACACCGAATGTGTAAATACTTAAATAACATAATTGAACAAGATCATAGATTTATTAAAAAGAAGATAGGCACAATGCTTGGATTTAAGACACTTGACTCAGCAGAGAGAACAATTGCCGGAATAGAAATAATGCATATGATACACAAAGGACAGATTCAAGGAACTGAATGTGTCAATACCGAGGTACAATTTATAAGAGATTATGAGTGAGGCAGCCTAAGGGGGAAAATATTTTTAAGTGGCTTTTTAACTTTTAAAATTATTTGCAGCAGAACCGATATTTTAGATACCAACGAACACTTAGGAGGATTATATCTTTCTCAAAATGCTTCCACTTATATAGATTGCTTTTCATATGATATAATTCTCCCACATTTTTTATAAGAATTATATCATATTTCTCTAAATTCATTAATTGCAAGTTTTTTTGCACCAGAACCTTTTCTTTTGAAGATGAAGGCATAATCAAACACCATAACACTTATATAGAACCTTGATATGCCTGCACTTTTTAAGTATGGCACTTATAAATAGTAAAACCAACAAATAACATATTGGTATCTGATGGTTTTCTTTACAAGATGTATTTTGCAATGAAATAAGTTTATTCTATTATTAGCTCTTTTTGTATCAAGTCTTTTTCGTCACTGCTTGATCCAACCATAAATATATATGGTCCTCTTTCCAACTGCCAAGACAGTGAATCATTACTGAAATATCTTAAATCATTTACTGGTATTTGAATATTTGCTTTTTCACTGTCACCAGACTTGATAAATACTTTTTCAAACCCTTTCAGTAACTTTTTCTGACGGTCAATCTTCGAATCTGTCATGCCAACATATGCTTGTACTACTTCCTCACCGTCCATATCACCAGTGTTTGTGATAGTAATATTTATATCAATCACGTCGCCATTTCTTTCAACATTAACATCTGAATACTCATATTTTGTATAGCTGAGCCCAAACCCAAAAGGATATGCAGGATTAATACCGTCTTTATCAAGTTTTGTATAACCATGATATAAACCATATGTAATTTCATCATCTGTGCTGCTGAAATAGGGCAGATGACTTTCATTTGTCGGGATGCTGAAAGGTAGCTTACCGCTTGGGTTGACATCACCAAATAGTATTTTGGGAAGCGCATTTCCGCCTTCCATACCACTGTACCAGCTGTAGATAATTGCAGGAATTTTGCTGTCCCATTCCTTTGTCATCATCATCGAACCACCAATTAATGAAACTACAGTGTTTGGATTGATTCTGCCAATCTCTTTAATCATCTTTATTTCATCGTCTTTCAATGATAAGCTTTGCCTATCACCACCGGCCGGTTCGCCATCAGACATTGTATAGACCATTTTTTTTGACTGCTGTTTTATTAATAGTGAAGCTAAATGATTGCCTTGATTTTTTAAGCCTGTTGCAACAATACCCATATTTACATCTGCCTTCTCATCCGGTACAACACTTTCACCTTCATCTCTTGCATCGTTACCTGCAATGATTATTACACAGTCACATTTGCATGCTTCCTGCTTTGCTTTTTCTATTTCAGATTCGTTGCAGTATACAATTTCTGCCTTATCTCCAAAATAGTTTTCAAAGCCTTCCAGCTGTGTAACTACATATGGTGCATATATTCTGCTGCTACCAAAGTCACCTGTATTTGCCTTTGCAGCCAGCTTTCCTACTACCAATACTCTTTTGACTTCTTTGTTAAAAGGAAGAACATTATCCTTGTTTTTAATCAATACCATTGATTTCTCTGCTGCTTCCAATGCTAATGCGATATGTTCTTTTGCTGCTACTAAATCTTTAGTATATTCCATTTTCTCCAGTGCATTGTCGAATACCAAAATAGTTTTTAATACTCTAAGTGCTGCATTATCCACTGTTCCTTCTGCTATTTCACCGTTTTTAACCTTTTGAAGCAGTTCTTTCTGATAATGAATAGGCATAGGCATTTCAATATCCAGACCGGATTCTAATGCTTTTTTTGTATCTCTAACACCAAAAATAAAGTCTGAAATTGAGAACCCTTCAAATTCCCATTCATCTCTTAAAACTTTATTAAGCAGATGGTCACTCTCGCAGGCATGGTCGCTTCTGAACTTATTGTATGCTCCCATAATGGATGCTGCACCTGCATCAATGCATTTTTTGAAGTGTGGAAGATATACTTCTCTTAGTGTTCTTTCATCGCATTTAACATCTACTCTAAATCTTGAATTTTCTATACTATTTACAGCATAATGCTTAAGACATGCCATAACATTATGCTCCTGCACAGCTTTGGTTAGCTCTTTACCGAACTCACCGACATGATATGGATCTTCGCCGTATGTTTCCTGTGCTCTGCCCCAAGCAGGATGGCGTAGCAGATTAATACAAACACCTGCAAAGTAATTTGCTCCTTGTGCACGTACTTCTTTGCCTATTACATCTCCAATTCTTCTTTCTAGGTTTCTGTCAAAGCTTGCGCCTCTGGCCATAGAAACAGGAAAGCAAGTTGAATGTCCCATAACTACGCCTCGTGGGCCGTCTGTAAATTTTACAGGTATAACTCCAAGTCGTTTACAGCCGTTTGTTGCAATTGGTGTTGGGTTGTAAGCATTCTTATGAACTATAATATTCTTTAAAATAGTCCAGTTGCCATTCAGCAGATATACTTTTTCTTTTAATGTCATTTGGGAAATAAGCTGATTTGCTTTTTCATTAATCTGTTGATCAGATAGTTTGCATTCCTTATTAAACATATTTGTCCTCCTTCTATAGACACAATGCTAAATCATGCATGAAGTATATCACTTTTTTCTCAAATACCATATTAATATATTTACTTATATGGTATTATATTTACATCAATTCAAGGATTTATAAGAATATGAATAAAAACTGGCTTTTTGATAAAATCACTGCATATAACTTGATAACAGATTTACCAATAAAAGCATACGATAAAAACCGAGATTTTCTGTTTGAGCAGGGGAAAATAGAATCGCCATATGATTTTTTAGGTGACTTTGACACTTCAATTTTTTCTGTAAAAAAACTTTATAAAAACTATAATAATCAGAATAACGAGTACTTTATATTAGTTAATATTGACAATAGATACGGGAAGTTTTATATTCTAGTAGGTCCGTTTATGTATCATTCTGTAACATATAATGAACTGATGGAAATTGCAAAGGCAAATCATATACCAAGTGATAATATTCATATTCTGCGCAAATATTTTTCCTCAGTAAAAACAGTTAAGCATAATTCTTTGATGCATCACTATCAGTATCTTGCACAATTATTTGAAATTGATGATTCAATCCTAGATGATAATTCAACTGATTTATATGAGCGAAAAGCTGTAGAAAAAAATAAACTTGAGTATAGGGAAATAGATTTCTTTCACCATAACTATTTGATTGAAAATATGTTTTTTCATCATTTTTTTAATGGAAGGTTAACCAAAACTAATATTGATGATCTCACTAATGTTGAGCCCGGATTGATTGCTGATGACTATTTAAAAAGTACAAAAAATCTAGGGATCGTTTCACTGGCTTTAATAGAACGTTATGCAATTGAACATGGAATGGATGCACATATTTCATTTACAATAGGCGATGCGTTCCTTCGTAGGTTAGATAAGGCAAATAATATATCAGATATTAGAGTATTACTTTGGCTAGCTTTGGAAGAATACTCCAAAACTATGAAAGAGAATAATAGAAAAAGATATTCAAAAAAGATTAATGATGCAAAGAATTTTATAGACCATAATCTGTCGATGGACTTTACTTTGCAGGATATTGCTGACTTCGTTAAAATGAATCCATCATATTTATCAAGACTATTTAAAAAAGAAGTCGGAGTAAACATCTCAGATTATATACTTAATGAAAAGATTATAGAAGCAAAAATCATGCTAGACTATTCCAATTATTCATTGCTCGAAATTTCGGATATTCTTAATTTTAGTTCTAAAAGTTACTTTATAAAATGTTTTAAAAAAGTTGAAGGTATTACACCAGGAGAATATAAAAACAAATAATTGTTCAGATACCAAATAACATCATATTATAGTGATGTTTTAGGTTCTGGTGCAAATAATTTAATAAAACATAAAGCAGCTTAGGAAGTAGAAAATCATAAGCTGCTTCACTCATAATCTCATTTATGAATTGCATCTCGAATAGAACACATCGAATTCCTTCGATCTGCCCTTTGTGAATCATATGCATGATCTCTATCCCAGCTATAGTTCTTTCAGCTGATTCGAAAGTCTTAAATCCAAGCATTGAATTAGTCTTCATCTTAATAAACCTGTGATCTTGTTCAATAATATTGTTTAAATATTGATTCATCCGATGTTTTGTCCTACAGCTCAAATCACCATAATACGTTTCTTCAATAATAGCTATTTCCGTTGCCTTGTATTTATCTGTTGTTATTACTCTTGGTCTTTGATTATGCTTTGCATTCAATGCTTTATTGAAAAATAGTCTTGCTGTTCTTTTATCACGTTTCTCTGATACTAGAAAATCAATTGTATCACCATGTGAATCAACTGCTCTATATAAATATGCATTCTTTCCTTTGATTGTTATGTATGTCTCATCCATTCGCCAAGAATCGTTTGTTAGCCTAATATGTTTTCTTATTCTTTCTTCAATGATTGGAGAATACTGATGAACCCATCGCATTATTGTTGTATGAGTTACCACGATTCCCCTCTCTTCCATCATTTCCTTTAAGTTTCTATAGCTCAATGGATGTTTTAGATACCAACGAACACATAAAAGGATTATATCTTTCTCAAAATGCTTCCATTTAAACAGATTATTCTTCATACGATATAATTTTCCTATCAGTTTTATTGAGATTATATCATATTTATACTGCTTTTATTAAATTGCTAGATTTTTTGCACCAGAACCAATTTTATGAGTAAACGCGAAATTGCTTACTATATCCACATTATAATATCACATTAAAAAAGCTATAAATAGCTATGGACTTACAAAGTTAATATATGGTAAAATATGCAGAGTATTGTCGAATTATTGATCTATACTTAAAAATACTAATTATAAAGCAATAGATAAAAAAAGGTGATTAAGATGAAAAGAATACTAGCAATTTTTCTAGTAACCGTAATTATGATTACAACAATAAACATTACACCAGAGTTTATGCAAACTACATTTGCTTTGAGTGGAACCTATTATGAATCAAGAGATGGATTGTGGACATTGGAATTTACAGATAGTGAAAGATGTATATCTAGTTATAATGGTCAGGATGACTGTGTAAGTATTCCACCTGCAGTGGATCAATATCCTGTGGAGATTATAGGATGTGAAATATTCAAAGATTATAATAATAATAATGCAAAATCATTAGTACTAAATGATTATATTAAAAAAGTCAACAATCAGGCTTTGTCAAATACAGACTTTGCAGTAATAAAAATGCCTAAGAATGTTGAATTTTTTGGAGAAGGGGTATTTGATAATTGCAGTAATTTGACATATGTTACTTTACCACAAAATTTGGCAGAAATTCCATCAAACACCTTTAGAGGTTGCTCTAGTATAGTAGGGTTAGCTATACCAGAGACTGTAAAGACTATATGTTCAAATTCATTTGAAGGATGTACCGGCTTAAAAACTGTAATAATACCAGAAAGTGTTGAAGCAATAAAACAAGAAGCTTTTACTGGTTGTTCAAATTTAGAAAGTATAGTGATACCTGCAACAGTAACCGAATTTGAAATAGATATCTTTGATCATCTGTATATAAATCAATTAACTATATATGGAGAAATTGGCAGTGTAGCAGAACAATATGCATCTAATAATAATATTGATTTTAATTTGATACAAAACTATGACATAAACTGTAAACCTAAAACAGTACCTAGCAATAATTTTGGTGTTATGATTTATGATAATAAAACAAAGTTACCAGTAGATGGTGCAAGAGTTGAAGTTGATGGGTTAGGCGAAGCAGTTACGGATGATGGAGGAGGAGTTTTCTTTAGTTTGCCAGAAAACTATTCTGGACCTTATGTCGCGAACATACATATAACAAAAGACAATTACTATGATTCTACATCAGAAATATATGTAGAAAGAAACAAGGTTGGGAGAAAAAACCTACAATATAATGATGAGAAAATACATGTCTTAGAGTTTGTAAGAGTTAGTGATGGTTACGATTTATTAAATAAAAGAGACACATTTTATTGTAATAATCCAAATAGTACTGCAGAAGGATATACGGTACGTTGTTCAACACCTAACAGCTCCGATCTTGATTACAGAATAATCCAAAATGAAGAAACAATCGTTACCTTTACTACTGGCACATTTAATATTGATTTTTCTCAATTAACACCTTCAGAAAAAGTATTTATACAAGCAGTAAATGAAGACGGCATGGTATCTGATCCGGTAGAGACAGGGATAACTATTATAGAGAATATGCCAGCTCTTGAAGATTCCCCTATGTTTTTTGATAAATTATTAAGTGGAACCGTATCTGAAAGTGTACCTATATTAGGGGGAGATAATTTTGAAATCAGTATCTGCGATAGCGTCCTAATTAATTTTGAAGAGACTAAAGATGGACTAGTTAAAATTTGGGTTGGAGCAGATTTTGCAAGTGCTGAACAGGGGTATCAAAATCTGTACGAGGGTTATAAAGATTTATACTCTGCAAAACATATTAATTTGGATAAAATGGAAGAAACCCTAAAAAGTTTAAAAACAGAGACATTAGATATGGGTACTAGTTTCGAGTTTGGTTGTAGTGCGTATTTTTCAGCATATGGAGAAGGTCATAGAAGAGAAGATGGCTCTCTCTACATTGATGAATTTAAAGCAATTGCTGGTGTAAGGGCAGAAGCAGAGCAAACATGGATTTTCTTTGTTCCACCGCTTCCGGGTTTTCCCTTTTATGCTCAAATAGAAAGCAGTTTAAAAGGAGAAGCTATTACAAAATGGTCTAGTGCAGATTTTCATGAAGAACATGAAGGCATTTCAGCTCCATTTACATTAGCTGGAGCATGGCAGGTTGGTGGGGGTCTTGGTGCAGGTGTTCCTGGTGTCCTTAGTGGGGGTGTTGAATGTGAAGGAATACTAGAATGGCAAACCGATTTTCATCTACAGGATCAAGAAAAATTAGATCTTACAATAGCAGTAAACGTAGAATGGACTGTAGTGATATTTGAAGGACAACATTGTCTAGGTAAAACAACTTACGATCTCCTTGATAACGGTGATAATAGTAATCTAAACAGTGAAATGAATAATAACCAAGCAGATATTAGGCAAACTGATGCAAATTACATTAAAGCATCAGATACACCTGATAATAATTTAGTATCTGATTATCTAAGTCCTACGGTTATGTATTCATCTGAAAATTATTCAGTTATGCAAAGGGTTGAACCAATGCAGTCTACAGTAGTATACGATGACAATATATCCGTAGTTGAAGCAAGCACATTTAAAAATGCTAGTCCACAAATGATACAACATAATGGTACTCCTTATGTATTCTGGCTTGCTGATGATACTACTAGAAATGTACAGGATAAAACAAAGCTAGTTTATTCCAAACAAGTAAATGGAATTTGGTCAACACCAGTAGCTATTGAAGATGATGGTACTGCAGATGGATACTTTTATGTAACAAGTGACGATGATGGTATTTATTTAGTATGGCATGATAGTAAAGTTCAATTTGTAGCCGATGTATCAATGGAAACATTCTTTGAACAATCAGAAATTAACTTTGCATATATAGATACAACTACTGATACAATAACCATACAGAACATTACTAATAATAGCTATATGGATACAGTACCAGCTTTATCTGTTATTGATGGTAGTGGTTGTATAACATGGATGTCTAATAATGAAAATAATATATTCTTCAATAGTGGTACTAATACAGTATATAAGATGCTAATTACAAATGGTGTTGTAGGTAATATAGAAACAATATATACCACAACTAAACCTATAACTGAGTTAAATGCAGGACATTTAGGAAATAGTTCCCATATAATTGTATTTGGAGTAGATGAAGACAGTGACCTTACAACTATTGATGATAGAGAACTCTATTTTCAAAGATATACTTCAGCCCCGATTAATTTTACAAATAACGATGTAGTTGATTCTAATGTAAAATTCTCTAAAATATATACTGATAGCAATGATGGTATGTTTTGGTATTCAGACTCAAATATTAAGTATTATCGCAATTCGGTGAGAGGTACACCATATGAAGTGTTTACTGAATATGAAATTACAACTGATAAATATGAATTAATAACAGATGGGTACAATATAAAAATAATATGGAATGAACCAATATTCAATGATGGAGAAACTTCTCAAGCTTTATATGCATGCAACTTAAGTACCACGTCATTTTATACATGGTCTAATCCCTATATTTTAACTGAATCAGGTAGTGGAAGCACTTTACCAACAGGATATTATGACACACAAAGTAATATTTGCTATCTTAAGAAAAATGGTGATTCTGTAGATTTAGTAGCAGAAACGGTTGCTGATGATTCTGATATTAGGTTAGTTTACTTTTCAGGATTTGGAGAGGAAGTACCTGAATATGGTATTTGGAACCCGAAATTCATGGTAAAAAATATTGGTGCAAAAGACATTGAAACTTATGAACTTGAGATATATAGAAATGATGTGTTATATTACAATTCAACAATTGTAAATAATCCACTTGATATTGGAGAAGAGCAAGAACTAAGCATTAGTAATTATAATGCCATACCTATTGATGCTACATTAGATGATACTTTTAAAGCAGTATTGACTGTTGTTGGTGAAAGTAATACTAGTGATAACAGTTATGAGTTTAAGGTAGGATATCCTGATATAGAAATAGAATTAGAAAGAGGCTTTAGTAAAAGTGATGACCTGCTAACAGTTTATACTACTAATAATAGTATATTCTTTGATACAGATGCTACACTACTAGTTAAAGAAAATAATGAAGAAGGTAATGTGCTAAAAAGAATAGAACTTGGTACTATTACTAATGATTCAATTACATATACAACACTAAATCTAGGAGAAATAATGACTAGAACAGATGTAGATATGCTATATGTAGAAGTTGTTAGTTTAAAAGATGATAGTAATATTTGTAACAACAATGATAAAGTATATGTTCGCGATGAGTTTAATGGTGAAGATAGCTTTAAACCTATAGAAGTTAGTTATGAAGTAACTAACTGTACTGGTGTTGCTGCTAAAGATGGAAGCATAACATTTACAACCACATACGGAAGTGGAAATTATGAATACTCCTTAGACCATGGTATAACTTGGCAAGCAAGTAGCATCTTTAATAACTTATCATTTGGTGTTTATGAAGCTATTGTAAGAGACTTTGAAAATCACAGTGATATGTTTATTGAAACAATATCATTAGAACCAGAACCAATACAAAGTGTAACAATAGCTAATCCAGATTCGGAATACATTCATGCATCTAATGGAATAACATTAAGTGCAACATCAGTAGATGGATATGGGAATGATGGAACTGACACTACAGTACAGTGTAAATTTTATTACAGCACTGATAGTGGTGCAACTTGGACAGAATGTGCAGACTGGGGTGGTCATGAAATTACGTTTACACCAACAGCAGATGGAGACTATATGTTCTATGTAGCTGGTCAGGCAGTTGGAAGTACCGTAGCAGTAGATTCTACACACTCAACCACAACTACATTACATTTAGGAGAAAAGCCAATACAAAGTGTGGAGATAAATAATCCAGATGCAGAGTATTATAATGCATCTAATGGCATAACGTTAAATGCAACGTCAATAGATGGATATAGCAATTCTGGTACAGATGAAACCGTACAGTATAATTTCTACTACAGCACTGATAGTGGCACTACATGGACAGAATGTGCAGACTGGGGTGGTCATGAAATAACATTCACACCAATAGCAGATGGAAGCTATATGTTCTATGTAGCTGGTAAAGCGTTAGGAAGTACTGTAATAGTAGATTCTGTACACTCAACAGCAACTACATTGCATCTAGAAGAAAAGCCTATGCAAAGCGTAACAATAATAAATCCAGATGCAGAGTACTATAATGCATCTAATGGTATAACACTAAGTGCAACTTCAACAGATGGATATGGAAATGCTGGAACTGATACTACAGTACAGTGTAAATTCTACTACAGCACTGATAGTGGTACTACATGGACTGAATGTGCTGATTGGGAAGGACATGAAATAATATTTATACCACCTGCAGATGGAGAATATAAATTTTATGTACAAGGGCAGGCTATTGGAAGTACTGTTATAGTTGATTCATCATATTCTACAGCAACAACTATACACTTAGAAGAAAAACCAATACAGAGTTTAACAATTAACAATCCTGATGTTGAATACTATAATGCATCTAATGGCATAACGTTGAGTGCAACATCTGTTGATGGATATGGTAATGCTGGAATAGATACAACAGTACAGTATAAATTCCATTACAGTACTGATAGTGGTTCTACATGGACAGAGTGTGCAGACTGGGGTAGTCATGAAATAACATTTACACCAACTGCGGATGGAGATTATATGTTCTATGTATCGGGCAAAGCTGTAGGAAGTACTGTAACCGTAGATTCTGCACAGTCAACAACAACGACTCTTCACTTAGGGCAGCAGCCATAACATCATAATGAAAGATTACGAAATAAGAAATAATATTAAATATGGACTGGTATTATATGATTTCATGTGACAATGAAAGTGGCCTAAAACGGTCACTTTTCCTTAAGTAAAAATGCTATTTTAGTAAAAAGATATGATTAGGATTGCTGGTAGTTAATTATGGGATATGTAGACTGTGCTATAAAGCTTTCTTGGTGACAATAACATAGTATTTATGATTTTGTATAACATGTACCACTTTCGGAGGGTGACATTAACTGCGACAGTTACGGCTGTTGAGATAAAATGGGTTAAATGGTTGCTACAAGTGTAATAAACTGCGACTGTTGCGAGTAAAGACATAGCATCAGATTATTCATACCCGGAGTGTCACAGGTTAGAGTCCCGTCATCGCTACCAAAAGGAAGTTTCGGAAGAAGCTTCCTTTTTATGTAAAAGCCTTTATACAGTGGGGTTATGGGTTTTTAGGTTAAATTAAAATTTGGGTATGTGGGAAAGTTTTATCCTTTGGAAATGTCACATATTGTAAAATGTATAACATTTATATATCTTGCTGTTTTTCTGCAACCTGTGCAAGGAGCACAGTTAATACCTCTTTTGCAAATCTGGGTTACTTTTTATTAGCACTAGAACCAAATCAGGGTTAGTTACTTGTTCTTGTTTTATTATTCAATTGGGAACGGTTTAAATGTACTCTCTTTTTGGCTTTTGTATACAGCAGTTGGTGTTATTCTTGAATCATAACAATAATTGTGATAATGTAGTATGTCAGGAGGTTGACTATGCTTAAAAATGGTTTCTCTCTTAAAAGAACTATTCTGCTTATTTTAATTTTGTGCTGGGTTATTCCTGTTACAGCAATATTTATAACAACCACATATTTCTCCAATTTTAAAGCTAGAGAGCAGCTAAAGGAGACTATTATTAATAGTGTTGAAAGCGCTGTTGAGGTAACAAAAAATGGTCTTTTGCTAGGTGTTGAGTCTATGCGCCTTGAGTCATTCGAGTCAGAGATATTTAATGCACACAAAATATTCAAAAAGAATAATGACCAGACATATTTTTATGAGTCAATTATGGTAAGTTTAGCTCAACATTATAGAAGTAATAATACCTTTGTCACTAATATGATATACTTCTTGTCTGATGATGAGACCATATATTACATGGGTAGTGACTATAATGAAAATTCCCTAGAGCATGTAAACATATACAGAGAGACTGTGCATCCAACAGTAAAGAAGATACAATATGAACTTGCTGATGAAGTGAAATTTCTATCTTATGACAATAATATGTATATGATACGTGCGCTATATGATGATACAGGGCAGCAATATGCTGTTATGGTAATGGAGGTTGATGGCACTCAACTTTTCAGAGGGCTTAACAGTATTATATGGCTACGAGATGCTACAGTAAGTATAAATAACGTTGAAATAAACCCAGCCGGTATCGGAGTAAACTTGATAAAGCGAGATAGTGAAGATTCAGATGTAACTTATATAGAAGATGGAAATATTGTTAAAGTACGAAAGGATCAGACAATTGGCAACTATAATGTAGTGTATCTAGTGTTAATAGATAGTTCGCCACTACGAAATTTATTTTCTGCATTTGAAAAGATGCTTACTCCAACTATGTTATCCATTATACCGTTGCTAGCGATTGCAGTCTGGTTGTTTGTAAAGCACTTTACAAGACCGTTGGAAACCATGGTTACGGCAGCTTCAGAGATAAAAAAGGGTCATATTGGATATCAAATTCAGCAACAACCTTATAGCAAAGAATTTCGTCATCTCATTAATAACTTTAATAATATGTCTCGCAATACAAAGGAACAGTTTGAGCGTAGTTACAGGGAACAGATGGCGTTGCAGAATGAGCGGATAAAAGCTCTACAATCACAGATAAATCCACATTTTCTTAACAATACTTTAGAAATTATAGGTTGGGAGGCTCGCATAGCAAATAATGAAGAGATAGGCAACATGATAGATGCTCTTGGTACAATGTTTTCTGCTGCTATCCATAGAGAGGGCAAAACTAATGCAACACTAAGAGATGAACTAGAGGTCGTTGATGCATATCTTTATATATTAGAGATTCGAATGGGTGACAGACTAAAGATTGTTAAGGATATAGATAAAGAGCTTGTTGAAGTAATGGTGCCGTGTATGATATTGCAGCCTATAGTGGAAAATGCTATTGATCATGGTATGAAAGACCTTGAAGAGTATCAGTTAATTATCCGTGTATATGAAAAAGATGATATGCTAATATTTGAGGTAGAAAATGAAGGCGACTTTAGTGTTAGCGACAAAGAAAATATTGATAGATTGCTCAAATGGGATAAAGAGGACATCCACGCCGACTCTGAAGTAGGCATTAAAAATGTAAATTACAGACTAAAACTGCTATATGGAGATGGAGCAGGACTATATATATATCGCACTAAATACTCCACTACTATGGCGAAAATTTGTATACCAATTGCATAAATTTGACCAATTTAAAACAAATTAACGATTAGAATCAACAGATACCAACTTGTGCTATCGGAAATATTGCCACATTTTTGTATAATTATAATAAGTAAAAAGGCGATAAATGAACAAATCGTCTAAAAAAGAAAAAGGAGAATAAGAAAATGAAAAAAATAGTGGTAATGCTACTTTGTATCACACTAGCATTTGTAGCAATTGGTTGCGACGATAAAACTGAAACATCAGTTAATGAACCAAACAACAATACTACAATTGAACAAGGGGATACAAATGCAGAAGAAGTTACACTTACATTAGGGTCATGGAGAGCTGATGATGTAGAGCAAATGAACAATCTTTTAGCAGCATATAAAAAGATAGCACCTAATGTTACAATACAATTTCAACCTACTAATCCACCAGATTACAATGCAACGTTGCGATTACAGTTGGACAGCGAAACAGGCCCTGACTTGATGTATGCACGTTCATATGCTACAGGTGAAGAACTTTTTAACACAGGATATTTTGCTGATTGTTCTGATATCCCTGGAGTAAAAGACAATTTTACAGCATCTAACTTAGCGCCATGGACAACAGCAAATGGAGAAGTTTTTGCAGTACCTTTTGCTGCTGTGTCACATGCAGTATATTACAACAAAGATGTATTCGCAGCTGAAGGATTAAGCATACCTACTACGTGGGAAGAGTACATGACTCTTTGTGAAACTCTCAAATCAAAAGGCTATACACCAATAGCTAATGGTGTTGCTGATGAATGGGATATCCTTGAAACATTTTTCTTAGGCATGTTGCCAAATTATGTAGGTGGAGCTGACGAACGCATAAAATACGAAAGCGGCGAAAAAAAGCTTAATGACGAAGCATTCGTAAAGGCACTAACAGACATAGCTCAAGTTACACCTTACTTACCTGATGGATACGAAGCAGTAACATACAATGACAGTCAAATCATGTTTAACACGCAAACAGCGGTAATGTTTATTGATGGTTCATGGACACTATCAGTTTATAAAGATGCTGAATTTAACTGGGGAATATTCGCAATTCCTGCACCGAGTGGAAACGATACAGCAATCTGCTTCCACCCTGACATGGCTATTACAATGAACTCAGCTACAGAGCACCCAGCAGAAGCTAAGGCATTCCTAGAATGGATTGCAAGCGTCGATGGTGCAACAGTAGCTTCTACTCAATTGCCAACTGGTTTCTTCCCTATGATAGATGCCCCAATAGCTTTGGAAAATGCCCAAGCAAACGAGTTCTTGGCACTTAACACTGGTAAAGAAACAGACGCGCGATTCGTATGGCCAGCACTAATGGAAATGTACTCTCCATTTAATCAAGCTGTTATCAGCGTGATTAAGGGCGAAAGCACACCACAAGTAGCAGCAGATGACCTAGCAGAATTATTGCCATAGGATATGGTAACTATAGCATAATAATTTTGGGGGCATGTATTAAATATGCCTCCTTTATTATAAAGAGTAGTTTAGCATTAGGTGTGTATGATAATCTATGAGAGAGTAGAAAAACATATATGACCACAAAGATAGTTCATTAGAATTATAGGATAGTAGACAAGGTGAATATCATGAAAAAAAATAGAAGCATCAGACAAGTTAGTCCTAGAGGGCAGTATTGGATTTGGTATTTGATGCCCGCACTGATTATATATACATTATTTATGGCATACCCGTTGATCGATTCAGTACGTCTTAGCTTGTATTCAGGGAATGTTGGAAATCAAACATTTGTCGGAATGGAGAATTTTAAGACTTTGTTTTCATCAGCGGAACATTCCCAACGTTATTGGAATGCTCTATCTAATACTGGAATGTTTTTCGTAATACATATGGTAGTACAAAATGTGTTAGGTATGCTTTTTGCAGTGATTCTAACTCAAAAGGGATTGAAAGGTAGCAAAATATATCAAACAATCATTTTTGTACCTGCCACATTGGCTGTACTGGTAACAGGTTATTTGTGGAAGTTAATATTAAATCCAATCTGGGCAAGGGGTCTATGGTCTTCAGTAGGAATGGAATGGTTTGCACAGCCATGGTTGGGACAGGAGAGCACAGCACTAGTAGTTATCGCTCTAGTGTCCAGCTGGCAATGGGTTGGAATACCGACGATGATGTTTGTGGCAGGATTACTGAATATTAGTGATGATTTATATGAAGCTGCTGAAATTGCAGGTGCAAACAAATGGCAGGTATTCCGTCATATAAAGCTACCTCTAGTAATGCCTGTTGTTGGGATGATTTCAATACTGACTTTTGTAAATAACTTTAATGCATTTGATGTGGTATTTGCTATGGAAAATGTTAATGGTGCACCTGGTTTCTCCACTGACCTTTTAGGGACACTCTTCTATAGGGTAGGCATTGCAGGGCAGCATCCTATTGGTATTCCTGATCCAGGAATGGGTGCAGCCATAGCTACAATTACTTTTGTACTTCTATCAGTCGGTTCGTTAATTGTACTAAAATTGACTCGAACAAAAGACTAATGAGTACAATGTATGGATGGATATTAGCCAGAGTGTTTCTTAGAATAAATTAAGGCCAGAAAGGCATGGAAAAGAAATGAAGAAGCTTATAAAAAGACAAAATAAGAACCAAAATGTTTCATATAAAATAGAAGGCAGTAGAAATAGACATGTTGGTTCTCATATAATATTGGTTATATGGTCATTAATAGTAATTTTTCCAATATGGACGATGGTAATAAACTCATTTAAGGATCGACTTAGCATTTATTCAAATCCTTTTGGATTACCAGACAAATGGAACTTTAGCAACTTTGGTGATGTTCTGCAAAGTAGCGATTTTGGTAGATATTTCCTAAACAGTTTTATGGTTGTAGGAGTCTCACTTGTATTGATATTGCTTGTGGGGTCATTGGCGTCATATGCCTTGGCACAGTGGAAAGGCAAATGGTCAACAGTTCTATTTATGTTTATGATTGCAGGTATGATGCTGCCAATAAAGATAGCATCTATAAAGTTGTTACAAATGATAAAGACATTAGGACTGATAAATTCAGTATGGTCGCTGGTACCTATATACGTAGCTATGGGAATACCTATTTCTGTTTTCATTCTTACAGAATTCATTAGACAAATACCGTATGAATTGACAGAAGCATCTCTTGTTGATGGGGCAAGCAGATTTAAGATTTTTGTACGGATAATATTACCTCTCTTAAAGCCTGCATTGTCAACAGTTGCAATATATAATCTTGTACCTCTATGGAATGATCTTTGGTTCCCTTTAATATTTATAAACGATGAGAAGGCAAAAACTTTGCTTTTGGGTGTTACACGATTGTTTGGACAATACCAAACAGATTGGTCAAAAGTGCTTGCAGTGTTAACTTTATCATCCTTACCAGTAATAGTGATGTATATATTTATGAGCCAGCAGTTTATAAAAGGTATGACTGCAGGTGCTGTTAAAGGCTGACAAAATAAGGTTTTTACGTTATTATTAATTTATTAGACAAAGAATGAGAAAATTCTGATAAGGAGAAGTGTAAGTGTATAAAGTAGTTTTGGTTGATGATGAACCCAAAATAATAGATGGGCTTAAAGCTATAGTACCTTGGGACGAATATAAATGTCAAGTTGTGGCAATAGCTAATAGCGCACAGCAGGGCAGAGATAAAATATCCCAACACAACCCTGATATCCTCTTTACAGATGTTAGCATGCCGGGTGAAGATGGACTAACAATGTTGGCTGGGTTAAGAAGCCAATATCCTTCCATGCAGGTAATTATACTATCTGGATACAGTAGCTTTGATTATGCACAGAGAGCTATTCGCCTTGGTGTGTGCAGATACCTTCTAAAACCTAGCAAAATGCGAGACATAAAAGATGCTGTTCTTGTAGCAATCACAAATCTTAAAGGTGAGTGTGATGATGTCAAAGATGAAATCAAACCAAGCAATTTTGTTTTGGCAAAAGCTGTAGAGTATGTGAAAAAGAACTTTAAGCAAAAATTAACATTGCACATCGTTGCAGATAAATGTTATGTGTCTCATTGGCATTTATCAAAATTACTCAATACAAAACTAAACAAGAATTTTTATACCCTTTTAAATGAGGTGCGAATAGAGAAAGCAAAAGAGCTTCTATCAGATGCCAGCAATAGTGTCAGAGATGTGTGCGATGAAATTGGATATGGAGATTGCGCCCATTTTTCTAGAGTTTTCAAGAATACAACAGGCATGACAGCAAGTGAGTATAGAGAAAAGCATAAGTGGTAATTCTTAGTGATTTCAGTTCTACATTGATAAAGTGGCTTAAATGTCACTTTTTTATATGCTTTTGGATGAAGAAGAATATTATTATTAAAG
>Ga0209475_10002356_pt1 | contig 19240 bp, 13 predicted proteins | sample tdDd471_FD_187128 | JGI IMG/M metagenome (GOLD analysis project Ga0209475, IMG submission 187128) | Marine sediment microbial communities from the Atlantic coast under amendment with organic carbon and nitrate - tdDd47.1 (SPAdes)... | ecosystem: Environmental > Aquatic > Marine > Coastal >... | reverse complement strand
TGTAAGGCCATCCATATCCTGTTCATAGATTAAAGTACCTGCATCGGCACCAGTCCAGATTCTCATAGAGAATGTGGCAGTTCCTGATTCACTTCTTGGGAAGAAGTTAATTTTTGTAAGCGCATAGCCATCATAGGGTACCAGGTCGGCAGCATCCCAACGGATAGCTACCAGGAATGAACCACCGGCTGTAAGGCCAATGCCATCGGCATTTGTACCATCGTCATAGCCAATCCATTCACCTTCACCCGGGGTACCCGGAGCTTCCCATGTAAGATCAACTTCACATTGGTCAACTGTCGCTTCAAGATTTGTTGGAGGATCAAGGTCATTATTGGGTACAGTAACACTTACTGCTCCAGCACCTTCTGATTCACCTTCGTCCCAAACAGCAGTAACATCATACTCATAAGTGCCCGGTGCAAGTCCGGCATCAGTATACATGGTTTCGGTAGTATAGTCATAAACTGCACCACCCTTGTAAATATTAAAACCAAGCAATGCACGAATACCAGTGGTAGTTGCATTTGCAGCTGGCTTTAGGTTACCTATAGTAAGGTCAGTATTATCGTTGCTGATAGGTGCCTGTGCTAATGCAATAGGTTCAAGCATTTCCATGCCATCAACCGGAGGCATTACATAAGCTTGTAAGTTCCAGTTATAGTCGAGGGCATAAGCAATCGACATCGAATCCCAGGCAATACCGTCAAGTGAAATCATATCACCATAACCCGCAACAGCAGGTCCAGCATCACAGCCAGCAGGGAATTCACCTATTTGATCATCAATATAATAACCTACCCAAAGTTCATCGGAAGCATCAATTGTAACAGGAGTAGTAAGCATTACTTCGTTCCATTCATCGAATGTAAGGCCATCCATATCCTGCTCATAAATTAATGTACCTGCATCGGCACCGGTCCAAATTCTCATTGATAATAACACACTTCCTGATTCACTTCTTGGGAAGAAGTTGATTTTTGTAAGTGCATAGCCATCATAGGGCACAAGGTCAGCTGCATCCCAATGGATAGCAACATAGAAATTACCACCGCCTGTGAGGCCAATACCATCGTTATTTACACCGTCATCAAATCCAATCCATTCGCCTTCACCGCCTCCACCTGGAGCTTCCCAGGTAAGGTATGCATCGTTTGGAGGAACCAATACTCCAACAAGATTTGTAGGAGGATCAACCATTACACTACCACCCACGGTAAGGGTAACATCTACCATTACGGTTGCAGTTGGTGAATTATTGGTTATGGTAAGGTCTGCCATGTAATCACCAGTTTCAAGTCCGGTTGCATCAAAATCTAATGCTATCATTTCACTTCCACCAGGTGCAACTGTTCCGCTAAGAGGAGCAACAACGAGCCAGTCGCCGCCGCCACCGCCGCCAGTTACAATGGTGTAGTCTTCAACTTCGCCGTAGCTTGCATTTCCACAAGGTACCGGAGGAGTACTGTAAGTCATCCTTACACGCATTCTGTGTTCACCGTCCATGGTTCCTGCAGGAACTGCAATAGCACCTGTAAAGGTCTCACCTAATCCACCTTCGTTGGTTAGTTGGAATTCTTCAGCAGGTTCGAAATCATAGTTGTCGTTAAAGTCAACCCATACATAAACAATGTCAGATGCCCATGCATTACCGTTTGTTACAACGATATCTTCTGAAGCTCCGGCAGCAATTGTAGTAGACATATCAGTGTAATCTGCAACACCACCCTGCCATCCTGAGGCATTGTCGATAGTACCACACAATACATTGGCAATCCACTCGTCTTCGGTGGTTGTTGATGCATCGCAGTATGAAGGAGCTGAGTTGGTAACAGTTTTTGATTTGCAATCGTTTGCCGGGTTTTCATCACCAGCAAGCTCTGTACATGCATCAAAAGTATAATCGCCATAAGCTGAAAGGTCGGCAGTTGCAGCAAGGGTGACCTCTTCGGTCTCTCCCCAGGCAAGTGTGCCCGTTGTGCCGCTTTCACTTCCGCCATCCCAGGTTACTGTCCAGGGAATCGCATTTGAATCTGAACCATAGTTCTTAACAATAATAACAATGGGTTCGGTAGCGGTAAGGTCAACACCTGAAACAGGCTGAGAAATTGAGGAAACTCCAGCATCAGTTACAGGAGGAGCACCTGCCAATCCCATTTCAACACCCCACATTGAAGCACCCTGGCAAACTCCACCAAGAGTCCAGAAACCAGCTTCAATATCTGGATGCATAAATAAACCACCCGCGATATCACCAGTTGTACCTATTCCAAGAATAGTCAACATATCGAATTCACTGAGCAATGAACCTGAAGTTACATCATATAAGTACAGCATGTTCTGGCTGGTACCAACCTTTTGGCTGTAACCCCAGAGGCCTGTGCCTTCAGCATTGTCCATCCATGCAAATCCGTAGAAACTCTCGTCTCCATTGATATTAAATGAATTCAATACAGCACCGGTCATGTCATATAAAGTAGGTGTATCCGACCAGTTATTGCCCCAGAAGCCTTCACCATCCTGGTAAGCACACGCACGTGTAGCTACAGGAGCTGTAAAGGTGCTGATCAATGTTTCGCCAGCGAGGTCCATCTGGAAAATAGTGGTAGCAGCTGCTCCACCATAGAAATATGTTCCGTCGTATGCAAGGTCACGTACATTTGAAACACCAGCTACAACAAATTCTCCAACATATGATCCATCCATATTGTATTTGAAGAAGGTTGTACCATTCCACCAGGGAATGTAGAAATTACTTCCATCGGTTTCAATACCAGCTCCACCAACGGCTTCGTCAACAGGATATTCAAACTGAAGATCGAATGCATCATCAGTGTATTGAATTTCCCCTGCATAGGAGCCAGGAGCTGTTTCATTAACCCTTAGCGTTTCCATCTTCTGAAGTTCAGCCTTGGAAAGTTGAGGGCTAGTTTGAGAATACACGGCTGTAGATGCCAGGAAAAGCATCAATACGAGCCAACTTGTAATTCTTTTCATAAAATAAATTGTTTTAGTTAATAATAAGATTTAATGTTTTTTAAATTGTAAATTTTCATTCCATAGTCACACACAGTACTTCATAGCGTTACGGTGGAATGGTGATCTTCTTTTTTTTGTGCGTCATATTCAAGGTTTTGGTTAATAATAAATTAATTGTTCAATTTGAATTAACTATCAATGGTTGTTCAAACAAAGCCTGATCCAACAGGCAAACTGATTAAGCGCAAGGGGAATTTTAATTGGCATGTAATTAAAAGATTAGAAAGAAGAGCGTGGATAGAGTGCAGAAAAATAGTAAAGCCATACCTGCGGGTACAGGATGGACAAAGAGGTATTAGTTTGTATTCCGTTTGGAGTAGAAATTTACCCATGCTAAAAATTTAATGCCAGACTTACACTGCAAAAATAAAACATTATCCGAACCACACTTAAATATTCAGAAAAAAATATAAAAGTTATTAACAAAGGTTCGGACGCTGAAAACAGACCACTAAAGTACAAATTATGTAGAAAAACCAAAGTAAAAGTATAAATTTATTTAGAATCTAAGTTGATCGCAGCTGAACAACTTTTTAATACTTTTGCCCAACAAAATTATTCATCATTGTTACTCTTTAATTTATAGGAATTTGCATAATACATCTAAGCTTAAATCCTGGGGCATATTATTTATGCTTGTTTTAATTTGGGGAACTTCATTTATTCTTATAAAAAGAGGGTTGGAAGTTTATTCGAGTATGGTGGTTGGCGCGATCAGGGTTGTAGTCTCATTTTTTGTTTTGCTCCCTTTTGCCCTCACCCATATACGTAAAGTTCCACCCGGTAAACTTAAGTACATCACAATTATAGCAGTTATCGGTACCGGGATACCCGCGTTTTTATTTGCCAGGGCACAAACAGTTATCGACAGTTCACTGGCCGGGATACTCAATTCACTTACACCATTATTTACAATGATTATTGGCCTCATGTTTTTCAGACAAAAAACCGGCTGGTTAAATGTGCTTGGGGTTTTTATAGGCTTAGTAGGTGCACTCGGTTTAATATATGTTACATCTGATAAAACTTTCGAGTTTCATTTTTCATTTGCTATCTATGTAATTATTGCAACAATTCTGTATGCCCTCCATTCAAACATGGTGAAATTTTACCTTCAGGAGGTTAGTGCAGTAACCATTGCGGCGGTAGGCTTTTTTATTATCGGAATACCTACCTGTATTTATTTATTTGCATTCAGCGATTTTCTAGATATTTTAATTCATGATGAGAACGGGCTTGAAGGCTTTATGTATATTGCCATTCTTGGCATTCTTGCATCAGCCTTTGCCATCATTGCGTATAACCGGCTTGTTCAAATGACCAATGCTGTTTTCGCTTCATCGGTCACTTATTTTGTCCCTGTTCTTGCACTTGTTTGGGGAATACTCGATGGCGAGCGGTTTCCATTAATAGCCAGCCTGTTTATAGCCTTGATTTTGCTCGGAGTGTTTTTAGTCAACAGGACAAATAATCGCAAAAAGAAAAATAAAAAATCCTTAAAAGATTTGTAGAATAAAAAATAATTTTACCTTTGCACTCCGTTTTTGAAAAATAACTTATCAATCTGAAAATCAAATGTACGCGATTGTAGATATAGCTGGACAACAGTTTAAAGTTGAGAAAGACAACGAAATCTTTGTTCATCGCCTTGAAGGAGATGAAGGAGACAATGTGAATTTTGAAAAGGTTTTGCTCGTAGAGGATGGCGAAAACATCAATGTTGGCAAACCATTTATTGAAGGAGCAACAGTTTCTGCAAAAATTGTTTCTCACCTCAAAGGTGACAAAGTAACTGTCTTTAAAAAGAAGAGAAGAAAAGGTTACCAGAAAGAAAATGGCCATCGTCAGCATTTAAGCAAATTGCATATTGATGGAATTTCACTGGAAGCATAATTAATCTGTAAACAAAAAAAACATTAAGATATGGCTCACAAAAAAGGTGCTGGTAGTTCGTCGAACGGCCGTGAATCGCACAGTAAACGCTTAGGAGTTAAGATTTATGGAGGTCAGTTTGCACAGGCAGGTAATATTATTATTCGTCAGCGTGGCACAACTCACAACCCCGGACTCAATGTAGGGATGGGAAAAGATCATACGCTTTTTGCCATGTCAGATGGACTGGTTGAGTTTAAAAGAAGGAGAAATGACAAATCTTATGTGTCAGTTGTTCCTATGGAAGAAAAACCTGAAGCTGTCAACTAACCAGGAAAAAAAGTAATCGTTAAGATGGAGAATCTCCTGTTTATTTTAAAGCAGGGGATTTTTTTGTTGAAGCAAGTTTATATATAAAAATATTATCAGGCATGTTACAAATAGGTTTTATTCGCGAAAATCCTGAAGAAGTCATCAGCAGGCTAAAGATTAAAAATTTTGATGCTTCTGCTATGGTCACTCAAATAATCGAGACGGATGAAAAAAGGAGACAAATCCAAACCCAGCTCGACCAGGCATTGGGCGAAGCCAATAAAATTGCCAAAAGTATTGGACAGCTTTTTAAAGAAGGAAAAAGGGACGAGGCCAATAACATGAAAGCCCGCTCTGCCGAATTAAAAACACAAAGCAAACCATTGAGCGAAGAACTTGAGAAGTATAGTTCTGCCATGCAAGAATTGTTGATCCAGTTGCCCAACCTTCCTCATCCGTCTGTTCCTGCTGGTAAATCAGAGGAGGACAATGAAATTTTATACACCGAAGGCGACCTCATCGAATTGGAGGAAAGTTCAGTTCCACATTGGGATCTTGCCAAAAAGTATAGTATCATCGATTTTGAATTGGGCAATAAAGTTACAGGAGCCGGTTTTCCCTTTTACCGTGGAAAAGGTGCCAGGCTTCAGCGGGCGTTGATCAATTTTTTCCTTGAAGAGGGAATTAATGCAGGATATGAAGAGTACCAGCCTCCTCTTCTTGTGAACGAAGATTCAGCCTATGGTACGGGCCAGTTGCCGGATAAAGATGGTCAAATGTATGCAGCACCTCTTGATGGACTTTTCCTGATACCCACTGCGGAAGTTCCCATAACCAACATTTACCGCAATGTTATCCTAAAAGAAGATGAATTCCCGATAAAAAATGTAGCCTATTCCAATTGCTTCAGGCGTGAGGCTGGCTCATGGGGATCACATGTTCGTGGCCTCAACAGGCTACACCAGTTCGACAAAGTGGAAATTGTACAGATCAGGAAACCCGAAGATTCATACCAGGCCCTTGAAGAAATGCGCGATTACGTTGCTTCACTGCTCAGAAAGCTTGAATTACCTTTCAGAATTGCCAGGCTTTGTGGTGGAGATGTAAGCTTTACTTCTGCTTTAACCTATGATTTTGAGGTGTTTTCGTCGGCCCAAAAAAGGTGGCTCGAAGTAAGCTCAGTATCCAATTTTGAGGACTTCCAGGCCAACAGGATGAAACTCAGATACAAAACCAAAGAAGGTAAAACCATTATTGTCCATACACTCAATGGTAGTGCATTGGCTTTACCAAGAATCGTTGCGGCCTTGCTTGAAAATAATCAAACCGAAACTGGAATTAAAATACCGGATGCCCTGGTTCCTTATACCGGCTTTGATTTTATTGATTGAAGAGATTAGTGATTCGGGTAATGCTTTTTGTTGCTGGTAACTGACCTGATTAGCGATTAGAATTACACCTTCAATCATTTTTGCGTTCGTGCCTTCAACCATTCTCTCATTGCTTTTCTCTATCTTTGGCTCCTCAAAAAATCTTAAAAACATACTAAAAGGCCCAGCGACTGGTTTTATTTAGTAATCCTGAGAAACATGTATAAAATCAACCTCAAAATAATCATTTTAGTTTTCCTGTTCATCGCCTTTGCAGGCAATATTTCTTCACAAACAATACCGTCATTCCCACAGGCAGATGATGTTTTTGGCAAGAAAAAAGCTGCACCGGATGAAGAAAAACTTGCTGCCGAATATTTGAAAAATAAAGAATTCGAAAAGGCAGTTGAATTATACAGCAAATTATTTGAAGAAAGGCAAACCCATTTTTTCTACACCTATTATTTATATTGTCTGCTCCAATTGCAGGATTACAAAACAGCCTTAAAGGTTATCAGAAAACAGGACAAAAACAACCCGGATCATTTGCGTTACCTGGTGGATGAAGGTTATGTTTATACCCTTTCGGGTGAACCGGCTAAAGCAAAAAAAATATTTGATGAAGCCTTTGAAAAGATCACTCCAAATGCAAATCAAATCAAAGAACTTGCCAATGCCTACAACTACCGGGCTCAAACAGATTATGCTATACGCACTTATTTAAAGGGGAGGGAGATAATGCAGGGCACCCCATTTCACTTTGAGCTAGCCAACATTTACAAGCAGTTGGAAAACTATGATGAGATGGTGGTTGAATACCTTGATCTGCTTGAGTACGACTTATCAAGAATAAAAACCGTGAAAAGCAGGTTACAATCTGGTTTAAATGATGATCCTGAAGGGCTGATGTATGATGCTTTGCGTACGGAACTCCTGCGTCGCATACAAAAGCAGCCTGAAACGATTATCAATTCAGAGATGCTTATCTGGCTTTCGGTTCAACAAAAGGACTTCAACATGGCACTTATCCAATCCAAATCTCTCGACAGGAGATTACAGGAAGAGGGTTCAAGGGTTATCGAATTGGCAAACTTGTGTATTTCCAACGAAAGTTACGATATTGCAATTGATGCATTCAACTATATTTTAACAAAAGGTGAACTGGGCCCCTACTATCTTGACGCCAGGATAGGCTTACTCAATGCGAAATACCTGAAGGTAACCAACCGCTATGATTATACCCAACAAGATCTTATGGATCTGAAAGCAGAATATACAAAAGCACTTTCCGAATTTGGAGAAAATACCTCCACCGTGCCCATTATGAGATATATGGCGCATTTACAGGCTTTCTATCTTGATGAAATAGATGAGGCCATTGAACTGTTAAACAAGGCAGTTGAAATGCCAAACCTGAGAGGAGCTTTAAAAGCCGAATGCAAAATCGAATTGGGCGACATTCTTTTATTTTCTGGCGATGTCTGGGATGCTACTTTACTCTATTCTCAGGTGGATTACGATTTCAAAAACAACCCTTTGGGTCATATGGCTAAATATAAAAATGCGAGGCTTTCGTATTATATTGGTGAATTTGGCTGGGCAAAGGCACAACTCGATGTATTAAAGGCAGCTACTTCAAAATTAATTGCCAACGATGCCATGGAACTTTCATTACTGATCAGCGACAATATCGACATGGACAGTTCTTATACGGCCCTGAGATATTATTCACAAGCCGACCTGCTTGTCTATCGCAATAAACTGGATGAAGCTCTTGTAACTCTGGATTCTATCCAGATGGTGGCACTATGGCACCCCTTGCACGATGAGGTAATCTTTAAAAAGGGTGAGATCATGCTAAAAAAAGGAGAGTTTGAAAATGCTGACAGTTTGTTTGCCCAGGTAGTGGAAATGTACCCTGAAGATATTCTGGCCGATAATGCTTTGATGATCCGTGCCGATTTAAATGAAAGGCATTTTGGAAATATAGATGTCGCCATGCAGTTGTACGAACGTTTGATGTTTGATTACCCCGGCAGTTTGTTTGTTGTGGATGCAAGGAAAAGATACAGAGAGCTAAGAGGGGATTTGATAAATTAAGTTGAGCGTTTGGCGATTCGGGTTGCGCAATTTAAATGTAACGATGAAATGTATCAGGTTTTAACACACATCAACCACTGACTTCTAGATAATAACAATTAACCATTTACCTTTGATTCCTGTAAAACCAAAAAAAAACCTGGGGCAACATTTTCTTAAAGATGAAAACATTGCCCAAAAAATTGTTGACAGCCTCAACTCCACATCAAGTGTTTTGGAAATCGGCCCTGGAATGGGAGTTCTTACGAAATATCTCATTCCAAAATGCGAAAAATTAAAACTCATCGAAATCGACTACGAATCGGTTGAATACCTTACTGAAAATTACCCTGAAATTCAAAACGACATTATTCAGGCTAACTTTTTAAAGATAACTCCTGCTGAAATTTTTAATCAGCAATTTTCGGTCATCGGCAATTTCCCATACAACATTTCAAGCCAGATATTTTTTCGGGTCATCGAAAACCGGGAAATGATCCCCGAAGTAGTTGGCATGATACAAAAAGAGGTAGCCGAACGGCTTGTTGCACCTCCGGGCAATAAAACTTATGGGATCCTTTCAGTAATACTGGGGGCATTTTATAAGATGGAGATCTTGTTTACAGTCAGCGAAAATGTGTTCACCCCTCCCCCAAAAGTAAAATCTGCTGTGATCAGATTAACTCGCAAAAAAAACTTCAAACTGGACTGTGACGAAAAACTCTTTTTCAGTGTGGTAAAAACAGGATTCAACCAGCGCCGTAAAACTTTGCGAAACTCATTGAAAAGTCTTTGGGTAAACAAACTGGATACAGAGGATTATCCTATTTTTAAGAAAAGACCTGAACAACTTGGGTTGAATGAGTTTGTGGAACTCACTAAAGTTCTTTCCCTGTAGAAATTGACGACAAACCTCACAGGTAAACCCATCGGCTTATTGTGAACAACAAATACTAATGCTTCACAAACTTTTCAGTTAACCTTTCACCGTCTTGACGCAACTGAATTATGTAATTACCTCCTTTAAGTTCGGAAACATCGATTTGATTTTCCTGATCCGAATTACATTTACCCGAAAGCACAATCACCCCGGCTATATCCAAAATCTGAAAATCTACAACACCATTTAATGACTCAAATTTTAGATTCAGGATTGTGGAAACAGGATTTGGATAAATCTCAACCTGTGCGTTTGACGTTGGCAATTGCTCGATATCAACAAACTCATCCAAATAAATTTTATACATCGATCGGCCATAAGTAGCAGCAATCAGCATACGGTATTCATCGTGGAAAGTGAGATCACAGACAGGAACATTGGGCAAGCCCTCACCCATCAACCCCCAATTTTGGCCAAGGTTCCAACTTACAAAAGCACCCACATCCGTGGCTATGTAAATTGCCGAATCAAGCGTTGGATCAATAATAATGTCGTTAACAGGTGCTTCAGGCAAATCTCCCGATATGTCAGTCCACGTCTGGCCAAAATTGGTTGTGCGAAAAATATGTGGCAAATAATCATCATACCTGTAACCTGAGAAGGTGACATATGCGGTTGCCTCATCAAATGGATCGGCTGCTACACGTGTTACCCAACGTGTGGGAAGTTGAAATTCATTGGAGACTTTTGTCCAGTTACCGCCATCATTCTGGCTTATCCAAACATTACCGTCATCTGTACCGGCGTAAATAATATCATCATTAACCGGTGATACTGCAATGGTAGTTACGGTTCCATAGGTTTGGTTGTATTGGCCTGGTCCGTTGGTCAGATCTGGGCTTATGGCTGTCCATGAAGCAGCGTGATTTGTAGATTTATATACCTTACTTCCTCCATAATAAAGAATTGAAGGATCATTTGGATTGAAAACCAGGGGCGACATCCAGTTAAACCTATCCGATCCCAAACCGTTAGTGGCACTTGAAAATGATGAACCTCCATTGGTTGACCTTCCAAGCCCACCGTATTGATATTCGGCATATACATACTGGTTGTTTTGTGGATTTACCAAAACATAAAAACCATCACCATCATAAATGCTGTGCCAGTCGTCCCACGATCCTGTTAAAGTACGATTGGTTCCGTTATCCTGTGCTCCACCATACAATCGATCCGGATTTTGATAATCTACTTCCGATGTGTAAAACTGCAAATTGGGCAAGTTTTCGAGATGGTTCCAGTTATTTCCACCATTTTGTGAAATATAAACTCCTCCGTCATTGCCAAGCACAACAAAATCGTTGTTCAATGGATGGGCATTCAAACCGTGCTGATCGACATGCACCGACCAACCAATGTTTGACCATGAATTACCTCCATTTGTTGTTCTGAAAAGGTCGTATCCAATTGCAAAAACAATATCCGGGTCTGTAGGATCGACCCTGAGGCGACCAAACCACCATCCATAAGATGAATAAATATTACTCAGTGCACCGTCGTTGGTTTGTGACCAGGTATCGCCATTGTTAACAGTTTTGTATACTCCATCAAAATAGCCGGTTTTATCTGCATAAATCGTATACAAAATTTCAGGTTCGGATTGTGAAATAGAAATACCAATTCTACCAACATTGGATCCGCCGGGCAAACCATTTGTCAATTCTTGCCAGCTTTCACCACCATCGTAGGTTCTGTAAACTCCGCAGGTTTCACCACCATAATGACGTTTATCGGGTCTGCGGGTACGTTCCCACATACATGCGTAAAGCGTATCAGGATTGTTCGGATGAATAACGATATCAACCGCTCCGGTTGAATCGGTGAGGAATAATATTTTTTCCCAGTTCTGCCCACCATCGCTGGTTTTAAAAACTCCGCGCTGCTCATTTGTCGAAAACATTCTTCCCATGGCCGCTACATAACAAATATCCGGATTTAGTGGATGTACAACCAAACGACCTACACTTCCGCTTTCTTCTAAACCAAGGTCGGTCCATGAATTTCCGGCATCATCTGAACGGAATACCCCAAAGCCATCGTATGACAGTGAACCTCCACCTGGATTGGCCTCACCGGTCCCCACATAAATGATATCCGGATCAGATGGAGCCAGGGCAATATCACCAATGGATAAACTCGGCTGTTCATCAAAAACCGGTGTAAATGAGTTACCGGTATCTTCAGTTTTAAACACACCTCCCGAGGCAGAGCCGATATAAAATTCCTCCATATTTGTGGGGTGCAGAGCAACGGCAGTTACCCGCCCACCAATATTTACCGGGCCAGCAAACTCCCATGAAACACGGCTATCCAGAGATTTATATTCTTGCCGCATTTTTGCAGCCTGAGCTATCGCCTCACGATAGGCTGTATAATTAATCTCGTTGTAAGGATAGGCCCGTTGCAGGAAACCCCAATCGTTGGGTATTTTTTCCGGATCAGCCTGATCGCTGTGACGGAATAATTTATTCACCAGAAATATTGAAAGTAAAATAAGAAAAAGGGCAGTGATTTTGAGTAATTTCTTGTTCATTCGAGTTATTTATTTGAGAGAAATGTCGGCAAAAATACGACATATTTATTTGACCTTATCCTAATAGCTTTGCATCATAAAATTGTTAAAATCACCTAAGGTGTAACACACGACACTAAGATGGTATTGTTTACTCCACCGGGCTTGGAAAATATATTGAACAATCACCAGTAACCCTTATGTAGTATGCCTTGCCTGGCTCAAGATGGGTAAGGGTATAAATTTTTTGCGAAGGCCAGTACACTTTGTCTCCACCAATTTCCATTACCACATCAATTAATTCTTCCACATCCCTGAAAAGAACGAATGTTGAGGCTACCTGGGTTGTCAGTACCGGCATGATATGCCAACCTTCTTCAAGGAAGATCGTTTGGGATACTTCAAACAGGCCGGGTATTTTTACCTGTATCGGTTCAGTTGCATTAACAACATAGCCTTCAAAAGTATTCCAATCGCCAATGGTGTTGATTTGTTGCTCGGGCCAAAACATGCTATTCTGGTTTCTGATCACCTGGATTCTATCACTCACTGTGTCAAAAATATCTTCAAAACCAGGATGAAAAGGTAAAACATAACTTGATATTCCACTCCATCCGGTGGGGATTGTAAGGGTATGTGTTAGGTTATAAGGGAAAACAATTAAGGTAACAGGGATATCATACAACAAATTTGAGGAGTCATTGGTTGCAACATAAAATACACGATTGTAATAGCCTATTGGAATACCTCCTGAATTAAAGTACAATTCGACGGTTTTCTGCTCCCCCGGAGCAAGTGTTCCGGACTCCGGATCAGTGATTAACCATACATTTTCGGGTGATAAAATCAAAGTATCGAAAACAGTATGCGGACCCGACCCAAACACATCTCCAGAAATCTCGTAAGGAATGCGTAGTGTATCATCCAGAACTTCATCAAAGCTAAGGTTCAAAAGAGCAACTGCAGTTTCGTCCGGTAAAATATTGCCTCCGCCACCATTTTCATCATTCCACGAGGCAGTTACAGCATTTCCGGTATTTCCATCAAAAACCAAAGGCCCTACTGATCCACCGGAAAAATTGGTTGAATAATTCAAGGTTACACCTTCGGGAAAGTGCACAACCAGGGTATCCAGCCATTCGTTATCCGGGCTGCCATTGTAAAGGCTAAATGTGTAATCGAAAGCTTCGCCAGGGATGTAAGTTTGTATACCCGAGCTAAGCGTTGATCCTTCAACACTTCTATCATATAACGAAACAGGATCTGCCGCTGGCAATGTTTTTAAAATGTTGAATTCAAGTGTATCATTACCCTGGTTGAAAAATGTCATCTGAAAATTCAGAACCGTATCGGGTTTTATTACCACATAAAAGCTATCCGGTTGAATAACAATTTGCGGATTAAGGGTATCCCGAAATCCTCCTCCATTTGAACCTGAATTTCCAGGCAAAAAACTAAGATGATTTGAGTAAAGTAAAGTGGAAAAACCTACAAGCAGGGCAATTATTACCAGGAGTAACTTCGCTTTTACTGACATAATGATATAATGCGTTTTTGGTTATCTAAGCAAAATTACGATGCCATATCAACACTTCTGTTGCACCATAACCAAAATTTTTCAACGACGCATCTTTAGATTTCACATTGTCATACTCGTTCAGTATTTCCTGCATTTTAGATTTCAGCACACCGTCACCCACACCATGAATTATGGTAACCTTCGTCAAATGCTCGTGGATAGCGCTTTCCAGGCATCTAACAAAATAGTTGAGTTGGTAATTTAACATTTCGGCACTGCTCATTTTCGAATAGTCATCTACCAATTCGCCTATGTGTAAATCAACAACTGCCTCCCTCGGACTTGTTTTATGTTTGTTAATAACTTCTTCAGGTTTTTTTGGGGTTGCTTTTTGCAGCTTGATTTCCTCGTCATATTTCTCACCTAATTCCGACTCAGCAACAGCTGGCTGAACACCAATATCGTTTATGATCAACAGAAAAGCCTTATCCGAGATAAATGTAGAATTCTGATAAACATTTTCATGGTACAATTTTGCAGGCTTAAAACTGAAGGCTGTATTTACCGGGGCAAGCACTTTTGATGATAAGTCTTTATGATAAAGTAATTGCACCTGGCCAAATGTCCATTTTTCAATTTCTTCACGCTCGATGGAATTCAACAAGATCTTTGTATTTGGTTTCACTGCATCGTAATCTGTTCCTTCCCAGGCTCCCTTCGTAGTCTTTAAAAACAAACTGAACAACAGGTCATAGTCCGTATAGTTTACCAAATAAATATCCAACAAACCCGTCAATAACCATTTTTGATCCTGCGGCACAAATGCAAGGTACACCCCATTTTTGTCGTTGCCTTTGGCCTTAAAAATCTCAAGTGGGCTGGAACGGTCATCAAACACAATCTCTTCCTCCTCTTTTTCGATTGGCTGATGTTGGGGTTCGCCCGAATAAGTTCTTCCTGAAGAACTATCTACAAACATATGCCCCGAGTTCTGCATCATATCCTGGGCTAAAACCAACTCACTTGCCATAGTGGGAATCTCAAATCCATCTTCAATTTTAACGTACACAAGCTTACTGCTGACTACCTTGCTGATTACCCCACCACCATGTTCATTCAGGAATTTTACCTTGTCGCCTAATTTAAATTTCATGTATTATTTTTTTTGCAAAAGTACGTTATAATGCAACACATGGTTTAAACTCTAATTTAGAATAATTTCAAAACTTTTTTACATCCAAAGTATGTATTTTTGTTGTGTAAAAAAATGATGAAATGAAAAACTTACTCCTTAGAATATTCCTGAGGCTAGTAGTGTTTGTGATGCATTTTACTTTTTTCACTGCCGCAATGCTATCAGCCCAAAACACTTCAAAAATCAGTGGAACTATTTTTTCGAAGGAAACCGGAAAAATTATCAGCCAGGCTGAAGTGTTATTGAACCCTGGAAACCTGGGCACTGCTACTGATGAGGTGGGATCGTTTGAATTCAAAGGCCTGAAAGCCGGGAATTATGAAATTCAAATAATTCATCTTGGATGCAAAGGTTATAATGAAAAGTTCCGGCTTGGCCAGGGTGATCAAAAATCACTTCAGGTTTTCCTTGAAAAGGATATCCAAAATATTCCCGGGGTAGAAATCACCGACCAGGCCTTCGAGTGGGAACCATATAAAAAAGAGGTGGTGGATCAGGCGACCATTGAAAGTTTGCCGGCACGCGATCCTGGGGAATTCCTTCGCAGGGAGCCCAATGTGGCAGGTATCCGCAAGGGTGGTGGCAACATCGACCCGGTAGTACGAGGATTTAAATTTTCCCAACTCAATGTACAAACCAATACCGGGCAAAAGATTGAAGGTGGCTGCCCCAACCGTATGGACCCGGCAGCCTCACATATTGATGTAAACGACATCAGCAGGATAGAGATTATTAAAGGCCCATACGCCCTGAGATATGGCCAGGCCTTTGGCGGAGTAATAAATCTTATAACAGAAAAGGCCAAACCCTACGAAAAATTTGAGCTTCACGCCAATGCGCTGGTAGGATTTGAAAGCAACTGGAATGGTAACAAGCAACATGTGAGTATCAATGGTGGAAACCGGACCATTTATTTTGCCCTTGTCGGAAACCATTTGGAGTACGGAAACTATACTGCCGGTAATGGCGAAATAATTCCCTCTTCATTTAAAAAGTACAACTACTCTGCTGAACTGGGAATCAGTCCTGCTGAAAAACACAATTTATTGTTTTCATACAAAAATTCGCATGGCATGGATATCAATTTCCCTGCCCTGCCTATGGACGAGCGTGAAGACAATACACAACTAATGTCAGCAAATTATCATTACCTGTATAGCAGCAGATTGCTCCAATCAATCGATGCTAAAATCTACTACTCGGATGTAAACCACGAAATGGACAACAAATGGCGGCCCTTCTCTGACACCGTTGTAGCTGTATCAACTATTGATGCACGTAATGCTGGTGGCCGTGTTGACTTTGGCCTGGGAAATGACAATTACCGATTGCATGTAGGTGCCGATTACGAAGATATTTTTAAGGATGGCCAAAGAGTAAAAAACCTGATTTTACAACCAAAACTTCCTGTAAAAACAGAGAATTTATGGAGCAATGCCAGCATTCAAAACATGGGGTTTTTCGCTGAATACAAACGGCAGCAAAACCAAAAACTTGAATGGGTGGTTTCCGGAAGGTTGGACATGAACAAAGCCGCATCTGATCCCATGCAACTGAAAAATATGATGGGAATGGACATGTATTACAATGACTCCACGGATTCCGATTTTGTGAATTTCAGCATCAGCGCCGGACTAACCTATAGATTCAATAAATCTTTTTCAATCGACTTTGCCCTGGGACGTGGAGTTAGAAGCCCGGATATGACGGAACGATTCATCATCTTACTGCCCGTTGGCTATGACAATTACGATTACCTGGGCAATCCGCAACTAATGCCTGAAAACAACCAGCAAGCCGACCTTACCCTGAATTACTCCCATGATGAACTGGGACAACTTTCGTTGAATGGATTCTACTCGTGGGTTACTGATTACATCACTGGTATAAAAGTCCCACCTTCTGAAGTCATGCCACAAACCAAGGGGGTTTTAGGCGTAAAACGTTTTGAAAATATTGATAACACCTATTTGTATGGATTTGAATTCATGTGGTTTTCACCAACAAAATATACTTATGGCGCAAGCCTGACGGCTTCCTACACCGCTGGCCAAAATCCGGAAGTTGTAAAATACATTGCTGAAGACGGGCAGGTTATAGATTCAGAAATAGTGAAAAATGACCCTTTGCCCGAAATTCCACCGCTTGAAGTTAACCTTAGGGCACACTGGTATTTCTTCGACAACACCTTTAAACCTGAAATTCACCTGAGAATGGTTGCTTCGCAAAACCGAATTTCGGAGGCATATGATGAACTTGCAACCCAAGGATTCTTTACAGCAGGAATTAACCTTAGTTACCAATTCAATCAATATCTCTCGATGGCTGGTGGTGTTTCCAATATTTTCGATGAGCCCTATTACGAACACCTCAACCGTAGGATTATTGGTTCAAAAGCACCATTGTATGAGCCGGGGAGAATTTTTTATTTAAATGTTATGGTTAATTTTTAATTTGAAAATGTGGTAATTCGTTAATTTGAAGATCAAACCAATAATAAGAATTAATTATTTAAGAAATTTCAAAATGGAAACAAGATACATCATCATAACAATCCTGGCAGTTATTATTTTTTCTTCTTGTGAAAAGCGTGAGGAAAAATCTGTAAAATATATTACCACCAACGCCATTTCAGACTACGATCTCAGCTACCGCCTGCCTTCAGGCGAACTGAAAACCGAAACAATAGCTGCCACCAGCATGCAGGATCAGTGGAGTTTCTCCTTCCTTGCTGAACAGGGTGATATCGTTTATGTTTCGGGAAACTATAAAGATATCAACTCCGCATTAAATATCAGAATCCTGGTTGACGGGAAAGTTTACAAACAGGGGTCGAGCATTGGTGATACAGTGAGGTTTGTTACGGTTTCGGGGGTGGTTCCTTATGATTAGGCAACGTGTTTAAGTGACAGATGAGAGCAATCAATTTTTTCTCACTAAAAAAATTTATATACTATCGAGTTCACGGAAAATATTCATCAGGATTTTTGGTTATTGAACTACCATGGGACACAACTCTTGTAATATCTTATCATCAGCTATTCTTGTTTTCACTTTATTCATATTAATTTCTTCCTGCGATAAATCAGATCCGCCTTCCGAAACGGAACCGGGGAAAATCATCTTTCATTTTACCCACTTTAATGATGGTGAAAATTTGGAATATGACACCATGAAATACACCAATGCCGCCGGAAATAATTACCTCGTGAATGAAATCCAGTATTTTATTTCGGATGTAAAGCTTCACAATTCTGATGGGGGTGTAAAATTGATCGACGAGTGGAATGACATCTATTATGTAGATACTGATATTGAAAGTACGCAAAGCTGGCAGGTTTACGACCCCATCGAACCGGGCAACTACGAAAAGATTAGTTTTACTTTTGGCATCTCAGAAGAGAAAAACCAGTCGCTGATGTTTTTGAATCCTCCTGAAAGAGATATGTTTTGGCCGGAATTTCTGGGTGGCGGCTATCACTATATGAAACTCAATGGCAAATGGTTTGCGGAAGATGAAGTAGTTAAACCCTTTAATTTTCATTTGGGCATCGGGCAGGTTTACTCTGGTGGGGTGATTGAACCCGATTCCATTACTGGCTTCATTCAAAACTATTTTGAGGTTGAATTACCAGCATCCTCGTTTTCAATTTCAGAAGGTGAAATAATCAATTTCGAAATCAGGATGAATGTGAAAAACTGGTTTAACAATCCACATGTTTATGATCACGATGAATGGGGTGGCGATATAATGCAGAAACAGGATGCCATGAAATTGGGATGCGACAATGGACAGGAGGAGGTATTCAGCATTCATGAGTTGTTATTAATTAGTCCACCAGGGAAGTAAATCAGAAGTGATGAATTGGAAAATTGGAAAATTGAAAAGATGGAATGATGGGAATTCTGGAAAGAATTACTGCATCCATTTATTTCCTGTTTTTTTGTTGATTCTACTTTCTTTTTCATCCTGCAACAAAACCAATAAACCGGAGCCTTTCGAACCTACTCCCTACGAAATAGAAATTCCCTATGGTTTTCCTACCCAACTTAATATCCCGGAAGATAACCCAATGACCGTTGGAGGTGTTGAACTGGGAAGAACCTTATTTTATGATGGCCGCCTCAATGGCCGGTCACATCCTGATTCGATGATGAGTTGCGCTACCTGTCATCAGCAGGAACATAGTTTCGAAATCGGAACTTCCCGCCCCCACCCTTTCGGTATTACCGGAAATCCAACACATCATGCTATGCTACCCATGATTAACCTGGTTTGGAACCCGGGTTATTTTGGATGGAATGGCGGTGTAGGCACTATAGAAGAAGATGTGTTAGGCGTTATAAGTGATCCAACTGAATTTGACTCTTCACCGGAAAAAGTACTGGGTACAATTAAAAG
>Ga0209475_10002353_pt1 | contig 19255 bp, 15 predicted proteins | sample tdDd471_FD_187128 | JGI IMG/M metagenome (GOLD analysis project Ga0209475, IMG submission 187128) | Marine sediment microbial communities from the Atlantic coast under amendment with organic carbon and nitrate - tdDd47.1 (SPAdes)... | ecosystem: Environmental > Aquatic > Marine > Coastal >... | reverse complement strand
GCGCGGCTACAGCGGCTCGTCCATGAACTCCCTGGTCAAGTCGGCCGGCATCAGCAAGGGCTCGCTGTTCCACTACTTCCGCACCAAGGGCGACCTCTTCGGCAGCATCGTCGACCTCGCCTTCGGCCAGGTGAAGGCCCAGGTCAAATCGGTCCGCGACGACACCGATGGCGAGCCTCTCCCGGCCCGCCTCGAGCACCTCCTGGAGACCGGCTTCCAGTTCGTCGACGACCATCCAAGACTCGCGAGCATCTACTTCCGCGTCCTGCGCTCGGGCGACTCACCCTTCGGCCGCCAGCGACTCGAAGAACTGGGCCACCACAGCCGCCGCTTCCTCACCGAGCTCATCGAGGGTGCCCAAAAAACCGGCGAGATCCCGGCCACCATCGATGCCCCGCGCACCGCCTGGCTCATCGACGCCATGCTCGAGCGCCTCCTCGCCGACTGGTACCAGACCCGCACCAATACCGACCTCACCGAATCCGAGCGCGCCGAACACCGCCGCGCCTGGACCACCACCTTTCGCACCTTCGTTCAGCAAGGCCTCGCACCCGTGGCCAAGGAGACCGACCGTGGCTGATTCCAAGCGCTGGCTCGTCCTCGACCTCGACCCGGCCAATGATGGCGACAACACCCTGATCGCCGAGGCGGCCGCAGTCGCCGGAGGGACGGCTCCCCGGATCCACGACGCCGGTTGGGCACGCTACCTGGCTACCCAGCTGGCCGGCAGCGCCGGTCGACGGGCCGGCGATCCCGCCATCGACCTCGACGCCTGGCGCAACAAACCTGGCGTTCGTCGCGCCTGGATCCAGCCTGAAGACTCCATCCTCGCGGGCAAGTTCTGGCCCAATGGCAGCCCCGGCTTCGAGGCCGCCGGCTGGCAGAACGGTGGCGACGAGCTGCTGGTCATCACCGGTCCCTGTGCCGTGGAATGCGCCACCCAGATGAACGAGGTCGCCGCAGCCAGTGCCGAGGCCGGGGCCCACTGGCTCCGGGGCGGCGCCTGGAAGCCGCGCACCAGTCCCTACGAGTTCCAGGGCCTGGGTGTCCGCGGTCTTGAATTGCTCCGCGACGCCGCCGACAGCCACGGTCTCCAGGTCATCACCGAGGTCATCGGCGTGGAAGAACTCCCCCACGTGGCCGAGGCCAGCGATGTCCTGCAAGTGGGCGCGCGCAACGCCCAGAACTTCCCGCTGCTGCGCAAGCTGGGCAAGGTCGACCGACCCGTGCTGCTCAAGCGCGGGTTCGGCTGCACGCTGAGCGAGCTGGTTTACGCCGCCGAGTACGTCATGGCCCATGGCAATCCGCGGGTTCTGCTGTGTGAGCGAGGCATTCGCAGCTTCGAGGCAGCCACACGGTTCACCTTCGACATCAATGCGGTGCCGCACCTCAAACAGCGCGTGCACCTACCGGTGATCGCCGATCCTTCCCACGGAACGGGTCATGCCGAGCTGGTGGCCGCCGTGGCGCGCGGTGCGGTGGCGGCCGGCGCCGATGGGCTCATGTTCGAGGTGCATCCCGACCCCAGGAAGTCGGTCACCGATGCACGCCAGGCCCTGGGCCTCGACGAGCTCAAGCCGGTGATGGACGGGTTGCGGGCCGTGGCCCAGGCCGTGGGGCGCACGCTTTGAGAGCACCGGACCTGGTATCGGCCTTGCCGCTCATGGCCCGGGCGCTGCAGGAATTGCCCCATGTCGAGTGGCAGCTCCAGCGTCTGGAAATCGATCTGGACTCGCCTGGGGAAGCCCTCGATCTGCCCGCTGGATTCGAGGCCAACGATATCGGCCCCCGCGCCTTGCTCGGGTCGACCTGGAGCACCGTCGGTGCGGTCCTCGACCACGATGTCCAGTCCCTGGCCCGGCTCGGTGATCCCAACAACTGGATCGCCGCCCTGGGCTGGCCGGAGGAGGCGCCCGAGCTGCGGTTCGCCCTGCACGCCCGCTTCGACCCTGACCGTGCCGCCGCCCGGGAGTGGTCGGCCTTCGGGGACTGCCGCGTGTGGTTGCCCATGCTGGAGCTGGACACCGAGGCACGCCGGCTGGCCCTCAACTGGGTCGACCGCTCCGAGGAGCCGGGAGCCCGGACCGCCATGACCGCGGCCATGGAAGGTTGGCGTGACCACTCCAGCGATCGGCCGACTGGAGTGCGATCCCTGGCCTGGGATCTCGCCCCCGAGGCGAAAAACCAGTGGTGCGAACAGGTATCCCGGGCCCTGCAAAGAATCGACGACCCCGGCGCCGAGACCACCATGGACAAGATCGTCCTCGCCCGACGCCTCGACGGCATCCTGGCCGACCCCGTTCAGCCGGCCGACCTGTTGCGTTCCCAGACCATCGGCGCCAACGGCTGGCCCTGGTGGATCGAGCGTGACGGCTGGTCGTGGTTGGGCGAGAGTCCCGAGCTGCTGGGATCGCGTGACGACAACCGCCTGCGCACCATCGCCCTGGCCGGCACCCGCCCCCGCGACGAGAACCGCCTCAGGGACGAAACCCTGGGCCAGGAGCTGCTGGCCTGCGACAAGGACCGTCGCGAGCAGGCCGCCGTGGCCGACTGGATCGAGGGCCGGCTGCAAGACCTCACCGGCACGCCGCCCGCTCGCGGTGACCTGGAGCTGACGCGCCTGGCCAATCTGCAACACCTGAGCCGCCGACTCGAGGTCCGCCTCGGCCCTGATCACACCGACAGACACTGGATCGACGCTCTGCATCCGACCCCCGCCCTGTGTGGCGCGCCGCGCGTCGAGGTGCGGCGATGGCTGCGGCAGGCCGAGTCCTTCGACCGCGGTCTGTACGGCGGCCTGGTAGGCTGGCTGTCACGGTCCCGGGCGGAGGTGTCGGTGGCCATTCGCGGATTGCTGATGCAAGCGCAGCAGGTGTCGGCCTACGCCGGTGCCGGGCTGGTGCGGGGCAGCGATCCCGAGCTGGAATGGAACGAGACCAACGCCAAGCTCGGCGCCGTCTGCCGTCGGCTCGGCTTGCAATCACCCGGTCGCAAGGACAGCGCATGAAGTTTGACCGTGACGCTGCCGTGAACCCCGGTCGTTTCCTCTCCACCATCCTGGTGGAGGAGTTACGGCGTCAGGGACTGGGTTATGTCGTGATCTGCCCGGGCGCCCGGAACCAGCCGCTGCTCGGAGCGCTCAGCGTGCGCGACGACATCGAGCGGCACATCGTCGTGGACGAACGGGCTGCCGGACACCTGGCTCTGGGCTGGCTGCGTGGTCGAGCAGCCGCCGGCAAGGCCCCCGCTCTGGCTGCCGTGATCACCACCTCGGGCAGCGCGCCCCTCCTGGTGGCGCCGGCCCTGGCCGAGGCCCAGGCCATGAGCTTGCCGCTCATGCTCCTGTCGGCCGACCGCCCTGCCGAGCTCCAGGGGGTCGGGGCCAATCAGACCCTCGATCAGACCTCGCCGCTGCGGTCGCTGGTGAATGGTCAGTTCAACGCAGCCTGTCATGCAGGCGGGATCAAGCCGCGTAATCTGCTGGGCGTGGCAGCGGAGGCGGCGGCCGTCGCCATGGGCCCGCCGGCGGGTCCTGTCCACCTGAACCTGGCGTACCGTGATCCCCTGGCGCCCGAGCCGGCGCCCTTGCCTGATGGGTGGCGGGAATCCATGGCCGGCTGGGCCGAGCAATCCGCCACCGCCAACGGTCCAGCGGTGGAGTCCCGGCCCTCCTCAGTCGCCGTGGACCAGCTGCGTGAGGAACTGGCGAGCGCTCAGCGCCCGATCATCTGGGCGGCCGGCCTGAGCAACGACGCCGACCGTCGCGTGGCCCTCGGCCTGGCCTCCAGCAGCGGCGCCCCCTGGCTCGCCGACATCGGCTCCGGCCTGCGCCTCACTGCCGACCAGCCCCGCCGCCTCGACCACGCCGAGTTCTACCCGGACCGCCTGGCCGACGCCGACTTCGTGCTCCAGTTCGGCCGCCGCCCGGTGTCCCTGCGTCTGGGCAGGGCCCTGTCCGGCGCCCGCCGCTGGCTCGTGGACGACCATCCCGAGCGGCAGGACCCCTGGCGTCAGGGAGGCAAGCGCCTGACCATCGCCACGGCGGCCCTGGCCGATGCCCAGCTGAAGGCAAATCCCGAAGCGGAGTGGCGCGATCAGCTTCTGGCCACCGACACCGCCTGGGAACAGCACCTCACCCGACACGTGGATCAAGCCGACGACCTCAGCGAGTCCTGGATCGCCCGCGAGCTGACCCGCCGCCTGGATGCCGACCACGGACTCCTGCTCGGCAACAGCCTGGCCGTCCGCCATCTCGATACCATGGCCGCGCCGGTCGGTCCGTCGCCCTTCACCCTGACCAGCCGCGGCACCAGCGGCATCGAGGGCCTCATCGCTCAGGCTGTCGGCGCGACCCAGGGACTCGGTCGGCCCACTGTGGCCCTCCTCGGTGACCTCACCGTGAGCCATGATCTGGGCAGCCTGCCCCTACTCGGTCAATCGAGCGCGCCCCTCCTGGTCCTCGTGATCCAGAACCAGGGCGGCGCCATCTTCCGCCAGTTGCCCGGCGGTCGGCATCCCCATCTCCTGGAGCCCTGGCTGCTGGCCGATCAGGGGCTGGACCTCGCGGCCGTCGCCGACGCCATGGGTCTCAAGACTCATCGCGTGGCCGACCGTGACGGTTTCATCAGTGCCTTGTCGTCATTCCTCGCCGAACCAGGACCCATGGTGATCGAAGCCGTGGTCGAACCCGACGGTCATGTGCGGCTGCTGGACCAGGTTCAAATGGAGGGTCCGGCATGAAGGCCCTGGCCCTGCACGGATTCCTGGGCGATCACCATGACTGGGACGCGTTCCGGGATTCACTCCCGACCGGGTTCGAGATCATGGCACCCGACTTACCCGGCCACGGTCCGAGGCCCTCAGCAGTTCCCGACGATTTCGGTGGCTGGACCGCCTGGGTGCACGACCTCCTGAGCGCCCAGGATGAGCCGGTCCACCTCCTGGGCTATTCCATGGGCGGTCGCCTGGCCCTGGCCGCGGCCCTGGCCGACCCGCGCTACGTCGCCTCCCTGACCCTGCTGTCCGCCTCCCCTGGACTGGCCACCACCGAAGAACGCGTCGCCCGCCTCGAATCCGACACCCAGCGGGCACAAACCCTCGAGCAGCACGGACTCGAGGCGTTCCTCCACCACTGGTACCAGCTTCCACTCTTCGCCCCTCTGGTCGAGAGCCGCGGCCTGCACACACTCGTCGAACGGCGCCGCCACGGTCATGCCTCATCCCTGGCCCAGGCCCTCCGCACCGGCAGCACAGGTACCATGCCCGACTGCCGTTCCTTGCTACCGGATCTACAAATCCCCGTGCTTACCCTGGCCGGCGAGCAAGATTCGAAGTATCTCCAATTGGAACAGGACATCGCCGCTGCAGCGCTCCATGGCTTTTTCGCCGTGTTGCCTGGAGCCGGCCACGCCTTGCTCCTCGAAGCGCCCCATGCCTGCGCCCGTCGCTGGAGCGCGTTCATCAAGCAACTCCACCCTGAAAGGTCCCGCCCATGAGCGACATTCGCTGGGAATCCGCCGCCGAATACACCGACATCCGTTACGAGATCGGCGTTGCCGGTTCCGCCACCCAGGGCATCGCCAAGCTCACCATCTGTCGGCCCGAGGTGCGCAACGCGTTCCGGCCGCTCACGGTCAGCGAGCTGCGCAAGGCCCTGGACCAGGCGCGGGAGAACCCCGACGTGGGCGTGATCATCCTCACCGGTGAGGGCGACAAGGCCTTCTGCAGCGGCGGCGATCAGAAGGTTCGCGGCGATGCCGGCTACGTGGACCAGGAAGGTGTGCACCGCCTCAACGTCCTCGACTTCCAGCGGGAGATCCGGTCGTGCCCCAAGCCCATCGTGGCCATGGTCGCGGGCTACGCCATCGGGGGCGGCCACGTGCTCCATGTGATGTGCGACCTGACCATCGCCGCCGACAACGCGCGCTTCGGCCAGACCGGCCCCAAGGTCGGCAGCTTCGACGGCGGCTACGGCTCCAGCTACCTGGCCCGCATGGTCGGCCAGAAGAAGGCCCGGGAGATCTGGTTCCTCTGCCGCCAGTACGACGCGCAGCAGGCCCTGGACATGGGCATGGTCAATACGGTGGTGCCGCTGGCCCAGCTCGAGGAAGAAACTGTGCAGTGGTGCGGCGAGATGCTGGCCCATTCACCGCTGGCGTTGCGCTGCCTGAAGTCCGCCTTGAACGCCGACTGCGACGGTCAGGCCGGCCTGCAGGAGCTCGCCGGAAATGCCACGCTGCTCTACTACATGAGCGAGGAAGGGCAGGAGGGGCGCAATGCGTTCGTGGAGAAGCGACAGCCCGACTTCGGCAAGTTTCCGAGGCGGCCCTAGCTGATGAACGGTGACCTCACTCTTGACTGGCGACGCTGTTGCTGGCCCTTGGTTCTTCCGCTGACGGTGGGTGGCCGGAGGCTTGAGGAGCGACAGGGTTTCGAGCTGCGGCTCAGCAGTACCGACGGTCGTGTTGGGCATGGCGAAGCGTCGCCGTTACCCGGCCTGCATCGGGAGTCATTGGATGAGTTGCACGGCTTGTTGCCGGGCGCATTGATCTTGCTCCGCGAAGCCCTGGCTCCGGATATCGATTATTCCGGTCTGCTGTCCCTTCTCGGATCTGCCGAGGAATGGATGGCGCTGCCGGCGAGCCTTCGTTTCGGCCTCGAAGGGGCGGCCCTTGGTTGGCTGGCCCACTCCGCCGATCCCGCCGACTTGCTCGGATTGCCGGTGGGCACACCACCTCCATCCAGCAGCCTCTTCGATGGGACCGGTGAAACCGAAGCCCCCGAGGCGGCCACCTGCCTCAAGGTGAAAGTCGGCCGACAACGTCTGGAAGAGGACGTGTCCATGGTGCAGCGGGTGTGGCGTTCGGTGGCCAGCTCGGTGGAGATCAGACTCGACGCCAACCGGGCCTTCAGCCTGGACGAGGCCCTGGCCTTCGCTGAAGCCTGCAATGGATTGAGCCCGGCATGGATCGAGGAACCGTTGAGCCATCCAGCCGCCATGCCCGAATTCGCGACCCGTTCCGGTATGGCCGTGGCCCTGGACGAGAGCCTCCACGAACCGGAGCATGCGTGCCTGCTTGATGCGCCCGGAGTGGCAGCCTGGGTCCTGAAGCCCTCGTTGCTCGGAGTGGGCGGCACACTTGCCGCCTTCCGCAAGGCCGAGCAAGTGTCCGGTCGACCGTCGTGTGTGATCAGCTCCAGCTTCGAGGGCCCCTGTGGGCATGGCCTGCTCGAGACCTTGGCCCGCTGTGCGCCGGGATTACCGTCGCCCGGACTCGGCACCCAGCGCTGGTTCGGCGACGGCGAGGCGACACCCTGGACGGTGATCAATGGGCGCTTCTGAACCGCGCTGGCGCAATCTTCTGAATCAACGTCCCGACGACCCGTTCTGGATCGATGACGATCAGACAGTGCGCCGCGGCGAGCTCATGCACGCCATCGACAAACGGGTCCGGCAATGGCATGAGGACGGCTGGGCCGCCGGCCATCGCGTGGCACTGGATACGGCCCCGACCCTGGATACCGTCGTCAGTATTCTGTCGGCAATGCACGCCGAGCTGTCGGTCTTGCTCCTCCCTCGGCGTGAGCTCGCGGCACGCCGGTCCGAACTCGCCGAACGCGCCGGCGCCAGACCGGCCAACGGCTCACCCCTCTCCCGATCCCAGCCCATGCCGGGGACCGTCTGGGTGCGGAGCTCCGGCTCCCTGGGTCGACCGCGCTGGATCATCCACACCGCCAGTTCACTCCTCGCCGGAGCCGCACCGGCAGCTGATCATCTGGACTTCGGAGTCGGTGCACGCTGGCGGCTGTCGTTGCCCATGGATCATGTCGGAGGGCTGAGCCTGGTGTTCCGGGCTCTGGTTGGCGGTGGAGCCCTGCTGGCCGGCGAAGCGTCAACCGGAGACAGCCATCGATCCCTGGTGGCCACCCAGCTACGACGACTCCTGGACCTTGGTGACGTGGTCGATCTTCGATGCCTCCTCGTGGGTGGTGGCCCCATCGGCACGTCCTTGAAGCAGTCCGCCATCGAGGCCGGTCTGCCCCTGGTCGTGTCCTATGGCCTGAGCGAGACCGGCGCCCTGTTGTCGGCCAGTTCTTGGGATGATGAGCCGGGGCTTCTGACCCACCCGCATTACGCCGGGCGCCCTCTGGTGCCCGGTTCGGTGGCCGTGGATGAAGAGGGGGCGGTGTTCGTCAGGGGGGACATGCTTTGTGACGCAACGGCCGATGAGGATGGCGTTCCCGAGCCGCTGCCCCTGACTGAAGGTTGGCTGAGCACCGGTGATCTGGGGCGCCTCGACGGTGAGCGGCTTTTCATCACCGGGCGGCGGGACAACGTGATGATCAGCGGCGGGGAGAAGCTGCCGGCCGAGGAGCTGGAGGCGGCCTTGCTGGCCCTGCCCGGAGTGCTCGAGGTCGTGGTGGTGCCGGTGGATGATGAGGAATTCGGCCAGCGCCCGGGAGCGTTCATTCGCTGGATGGACGGGAGGGAACAATCACTGGCGGCGGTGCGCCGAGCCCTGGCCTTCGAGGTGGCGAGCTGGAAGATGCCGGTGGCCATGTGGGCGCTGCCTGAAGGGGTCGGTTTCAAGCCCGACCGGGTGGCCCTCACGAGGCTTGCTAACCCGCGCTGATATTGCCTTCCTTCACCATCTTCAACCCCACCCGCACCATGTCCGGCAGCTCCACTGATTTTCCCGTGCGGCGGTCCATGCCCACGTGCACGGTCTGGGCCCGGGCCATCTCCGTGCCCTCCTCATCGCGGAAGACATAACCCAGGGTGAAGGACCGATTTCCCTCGCGCAGCACGGTGATCTCGATGGCCACGGTCATGCCCAGCTTCAGGGGCCGCAGGTAGTCGGCCTCGCAGCGGCCGATGGGCAGAATGGGGCCGTCGGTGGCGAGCCCCTGGGCCAGTGGAAAGCCCAGGGCATCGAGCAGGGCCTCGTAGGCCTCGTGGGCCAGCTCGAGGAGGCGGGGAAAGAAGATGATCCCCGCCGCGTCGGTGTGGTGCAGTCGAATGGGCTTGTGATGGGTCCAGGACACGATCAGCTCACCCGGCCTTCGACGGTCCGGCGCATGAACTGCACGCGGTCGTAGGCGGTGCCCTCAGGCCAGTTGTCCTGCTGCATGCGGCCCTGGAAACGCGCCAGGTTCTCGAAGCCCTGGGCGTCCATCCAGGTCTTCACTTGCTCAAGCATGACCGCGAGGTACTCGATGTCGTGACGGTATAGCGCCGACACCACCTGCACGGCCTTGGCGCCCACCAGGAGCATCTTGACCACGTCGGCGCCATCATGGATGCCGGTGCTGCCACAGAGATCGCAGGTGGACTGGTTGCTGAGCTGGGCGATGGTGCGCAGCGAGAGGCCGATCTCCTCGGGAGTGCTCAGCGCGGGGCCGGCCACCACCTTGAAGTTCTCGATGTCGAGGTCGGGCTGGTAGAAGCGGTTGAAGAGCACCAGGCCGTCGGCGCCTTTCGAGCTGAGCCGGTTCAACGACTCGTGCAGGCTCGAAAAGAAGGGACCCAGCTTGATGGCCACGGGCACCGAGACCTGCTTCTTCACCTCGGCCAGGATATCGAGGTAGACCTTCTCGTTATCGGCGGCGGTGAAGTTGGGGGCGGTGGGCGAGGTGAAGATGTTCAGCTCGATGGCGTCGGCGCCCGCCGATTCGGCCCGCTTCGCGAAGTTGGACCAGCTCATGGAGGACGAGCAGTGGATCGAGGGAATCACCGGAATATCCACGGCCTTCTTGGCGCCTTCGATGATCCGCAGGTAGTTACCCACCGCGTTCTCGGCGCCGTAGCCCTGGATGTACTCGGCGGCCTCGGGATGCCAGTGCGGATCTTCGGAGGCGGCCATGGTCTGGTCGGCCTCGTGGGCGATCTGCTCCTCGAAGAGGGACTTGAGGACGACGGCCCCGGCACCCGCTTCGGCGCAGACCTTCACGCCTTCCACCGAATCGGTCATGCCACTGGATCCGACGATGATGGGGCTCGGCATGGCGAGGCCCAGATACTTGGCGGCGAGGCTGGTGCGGTCAGTCATCCCTCTTGGCTCCTGGGTTCGGTTGGGCGGCAGTCAAGCGTCTACGCAGCATACAATCGTGGAATGGAAAAGAAAAGTCCATGGAGGATCAGCAAGATGGGGGTTGTTTGTGTTCGAGCGGTCACGGCCTGGCGTGTATCGATGGACACAGCAGGTGCAAGCCCTCGCGGCGAGACAGCTCAACATGTTGTATAGATAAAGGTTATGGGCGCACTACCGCGGTCTCAGCCTGGCCCTGATCTTGCGACACCATGATGTCCCCAACCCGGAGGCCCATCATGTTCTCCTTCGCCCCCATGATCCTGGCCGGAGCGCTGATCATGCCCGCGGATCTGCCGACCGAGCTGGTCATCCACGGTGTGAGCCACCCGCTCTACCCGTCCACTACCCAGAGGTGCCCCGATGTCCCGTCGCCCATGGCCATCGTCGACACTGGGCGCGAGTACGTGGTCGTGCGCATTCATGACGGTACCTTTGGCCTGGTCGACGTGACTCCCGACGCTCAGCAATTGCAGATCAACGGTGACGACTTCCCCGCCCTGGAACGCACCGGCCTGCATGACCCCGTGGAGCTGTCGAGCATCGGCACCATCACCGGACGAACCATCGAACAGATCGACGAGTTGGCCAGCCCCGGCGTTCTCTCCACCGAGGGATTCATCGCCTCGGACGAGACGGTGATCTCGGTCCTCCTCGGTGACAACGAGATCGTGGCCGCCATGGGCCTCACCCATCCCGAGCTGGCCCGTCCGCTGTGGCATGTCTGGAACCTGATGCGGACCGACCTGGCGCTGGACCGCTGGAGCATGCGGCATCATCAGTGGCGTAACATGACGGCGATGAAATACAACGGGCGCTGGATCAACCTCGACGCCCATGACACCAAGGGGGGGCAGAGATCGCCGTTTGCTGATGGGCTCGAAGGGGGATTCTGGATTGTTATTGATCGGGCGCTGGAGGATGGGGAAGTGGCCTATCTGCGGGAGCATTATCCGCATTGCGATCCGGATAGGTGGAACAACCTATACGGGACCCTGACCCGGATATGGACCGGGGAGATGGAACCGCACTATGTGCAGTGGTATGGGTTCTATGAAGGGCATACGGCGTGGCGAGTGGATCCTGTGGGGATTGCCTCGGTGTTTGGGCTGCGGTCGCTGGAGGAGCTGGATGCTGTGTTTCCGCGGTATCTGGAGGATGTTGTCAGGGATCATCATTTGCCTGAGGGGTCGAGATAGGTGGAACTAGATATCCCTGATGATAACCTGATAGATAGCCAAAAGGGGCCCCCGGGGGCCCCTTTATGGTTCAGCTAGCGGGTCAGGACCATGGTTCGACTCTCCTGTCGGCCCCCCGCGTCGAGGCGATAGAAATAGACTCCGGAGCCGACGCTCTGCCCCCGATCATCATCCCCCCGCCAGGTGATCTCATGGCGGCCTCCTGCCATCGCCTCATCCACCAGGGTGCGGACCAGGCGCCCAGCCAGGTCGTAGACCCTCACCGAGGCGTGCCCGGCCACAGGCAGATCGAAGCCGATGGTGGTCTGTGGGTTGAAGGGGTTGGGGTAGTTCTGCTGCAGCACCGCCAGTCGGGGCACGCTCACCGCTCCAGTGGGCATATCGTGGCGGAACACGTAAAGACCGCCGAATCGGGCCGTGGCATAGGCGAATTGACTGTCTACAGCGATGGCGTTCATGTCACCCCGCACCGAACCGGTGGCCACCAGGACCGGCGCCGTGGGTTCGGCGATATCGAGGACAAAGACCCCGCCGAATTCATCGCCCATGTTGAGGGCCGCCACATAGACGTGCGGCCAGCGGCAGGCGATGCCCCGGGCGAATCCCGGCAGGTCCAGGGTCCCGACGACCTCGGGTTGTGCCGGATCCTGGACATCGAGCACGGCCAGCCCCTGGAGTCCATTGGCCACATAGAGGTAGTCGCCATGGGCTGCCGAGCCCGAGGAATTGCCGGGGAAATCCAGGGATCCGATCTCGGCCGGCGCCGCGGGATCGCTCACGTCGAAGACACGAATTCCAGGATAATCCGACACGGAATAGGCAATCCCACCCGACAGGGTGATGTTGCCCAGGTAGGACGTGTTGCATGATCCGGCCACCACCGGCGAAGTGGGGTCGCTCACGTCCATGACGCGGAAGTCCCCACCATAGAACGTGTAGGCGTGGTTGCCGGCCACGGCGTGGGAGTAATTCTCGGTGGTGGTCGGGAAAGTCCCCACTTCCACTGGCGCCCACGGATCCGAGATGTCCTGGATACGGATACTGCCGAAGTCCACCGACAGGTAGGCATGGTGCCCCGACAGCGTGATGTGCGCGGGCTGGAGACCCGTGCTGCAGTAGCCGATCACCGTGGGCGAAACGGACTCCGCCATGTCCACCACGAACAGGCCGGCACACTCGGACGGACCTGACACCTTCTCGTCCGTCGTGGCGAAGCCGCCGGCCACCCAGACCTTGTCGTCGGCGACCTCGAGGTCGTTGGCCATACCCATGCCCCAGTACTGCCCGACATCGGACGGATCCGAGGGGTCACTGACGTCGAGGATAGCCAGGCCACCGTATCGAGCGGCCACGTAGGCCAGACCATCGCGGGCCACCACGCCTCGGGATCCCCCCAGGACATCGTGGCGGACGAGCTCGACGGGGTTCGTGGGCTCGGAGACATCCACCGTGCCCAGGCCCATCCCCTCGAAGGTGACATAGGCCTGGCCGCCATCCACTCCCACTCCGTTGGCCCACAGGGCCCAGCCCTGATCGTAGGACAGGATTGCCTGCCCCCGCTGCTGGGGATTGGCGGGATCGGAGATGTCGAGGATGCGCAAACCCTGGTTTCCGCAGGCCAGGTAGGCGAGGTCGTCACGGATGAGGACATCGCGGACCGACCCGTAGAAGGGTGTGGTGTCGAGGACTGAGGGCGAAAGAGGGTTGGAGACATCGACCACGTGGAGGCCGACTAGATCGGCAGCGATGTAGACCACGTCCTCATCGTAATCGATGCCGAAGAAATCTCCAGCCAGGGGCAAGGACGCCGCGACTTCTGGCAAGGTCGGGTCACTGATGTCGACCACCTTGAGGCCGCGGGAAATCTCGGCGATATAAACGTGGTCCTCACCCAGAGCCAGAGCTCCGGGCTGGTCGGTCTCCGTGCACACGCCGAGGGTCTGAGGATGGACCGGGTCGCTGATGTCGATCACCACCAGCCCGAGGTCCCAGGCTCCCAGGTAGGCGCGGTCACCACGAATGGCGAGGCAGGTACTCCAACCAGCCAGAGGATGCATGGCCAACTGAACAGGCATGGCCGGATCAGCAATGTCCAGCACGAGCAAGCCACCGGAAGTGGCGCAATAGGCCAGGTCATCGATGATGACAGCCTGGTCCGTGTACCCGGGAATGCCACTGACAAATGGTAACGTTTCCGAATTGGCTGCCAAGGCGGGGACGGTCATGAGCAGGAGTAGGGATAGGAAAAAGAGTGTGGTCTTCATCCTTGGTCCTCCGTGATTCCGTGGGGGACCAATATTCTACCATGAATCGAGGTCCTTGGGCCATGCTATTGACATCGATGAAACCGTCATGACATTGTCAAGGTGGTCGACGCTCCAAGGATACCGCTCGATTCCTGGGCAGGAGAGACCTGTGGTCCCCGAAGAACACTATCTCAAGCAAGAACTGTATCGCCTCATCCAGGGCGATATCGCCGTGTTCGAATTCCTCCAGCACGGATCCCTGGATGGGATGTGGTACTGGGATCTGGAGTCGCCCGACCACGAGTGGATGAGCCCGGGCTTCTGGAAGACCCTCGGTTATGACCCCGACCATATGCCCCACCTCGCCTCGGCCTGGACCGATCTCATCGACCCCGAAGACCTGGCGATAGCCCGCGAGAATTTCGATCGCCACTGCGAGAACCCCGACCATCCCTACGACCAGGTCGTGCGGTATCGGCATCGCGATGGTTCCACGGTATGGGTTCGGTGTCGTGGGATCGCCATCCGCGATGATGACGGGAAGCCCATCCGCATGCTGGGCGCCCACACCGACCTCACGCTCCAGAAGCGCGCCGAGGAGCGACTGCAGCAGAGCGAGGCATTCCTCGAAGCCATCTTCGACGCCATCCAGGATGGGATCTGCGTCCTCGACAAGGACATGAAGATCGTTCGCCTCAACCAGGCCATGAGCAACTGGTATCCTCGCGAATCCGACGTTGTGGGGCGACAGTGCTTCAGCGTGTTCCATGGCCGGACCGAGATCTGCACGGTCTGCCCGACTACCCGGGCCATGAAATCCGGCCAGCTGGAAGTGGATGAGGTACCCATCACCAGGGCGGATGGATCGGAGGGGACCCTGGAACTCTTCGCCTTCCCCATGTTCGATGAACAGGGACTCATCAGTGGGGTTGTCGAATACGTCCGGGACGTGACCGAGCAGAAGCAGGCCGAGGCCCTGCTCAAGGAGCGCGAGGAACTGTATCGGTCGCTCTTCGAGAACAACTCCACGGTGATGCTCCTCATCGACCCCGCCGACGGCTCCCTGGTCGACGCCAATCCGAGTGCAGCCGTGTTCTACGGACATTCCCGCTCGAAGCTCAGGAAAATGAAGGTCACCGACCTCAACGACCTGTCGCCTGAAGAGGTGCAGGAGAAGATGCGCCAGGCCCAGGAAGGGCCACCTGGCTCGTTCAACTTTCGTCACCGGTTGGACGATGGGACGACGCGTGAAGTCGAGGTATTCAGCGGGCCCATCACCGTCCAGGGGCGCCCGCTGCTGTGCTCCATCGTCCATGACATCTCCGAGCGTCGGACGGCTGAGCGCGAGATGGAGAAGCTCATCGAGGAGTTGCAGCAGGCCCTGTCCGAGGTCAAGACTTTGCGGGGCTTCATTCCCATCTGTTCGTCCTGCAAGAAGATCCGCGACGACAGCGGGTACTGGAACCAGATCGAGATCTATATCAGCCAGCGGTCCGAGGCCGAGTTCAGCCACAGCATGTGCCCGGACTGTATCAAGGAATACTATCCCGGATTGAAGCTGGAGTGATGGCTACCTATCCGGATAGATAGCAGAAAGGGCCCGCCGGCGGGCCCTTTGCTTGTTGATCCTCGGTTGTTGACCGCTATGGCTTCCAGTGCTGCCAGACCTTGCCGGCCAGCTCCGGTCCCGGGGTCAGGGTCGGCTGCCCCGGCTGCCAGCCGGACGGCGTGACCTCGCCGGTCTTCACCACGTGCTGGAAGGCCTTGAGCTGCCGGATGAGTTCCTCGGGGTTGCGTCCCACCTCGGGGGTGAGGATCTCGGCGGCCCGGATGTTGAAGTCGGGGTCGATGATGAAGCGACCGCGGATATCGACGCCTGCGGCGGCCTCGTAGACGCCGTAGGCCGTGCCGACCGCGCCACCGGCATCGGAGAGCATGGGAAACGGCACGCCGCCATCCACCATCTTGGACAGCTCTTCTTCCTGCCAGACCTTGTGCACGAAGCGACTGTCCGTGCTCATGGACAGCACCTGGGCGCCCAGCTTCTCGAATTCGCCATGAAGGGCTGCGACCGCAGCCAGCTCCGTGGGTCAGACGAAGGTGAAGTCGCCGGGGTAGAAGCAGAGCACGATCCACTTACCCTTGTAATCGCTCAGCTTCACGGGCTCAAAACCCTTGCCGTCGATGAAGGCGGTGACCTCGAAATCGGGGGCGGGATGGCCGACCTTGGCTTGCACGCTGGTTACCTCCTGGGCCGCGGCGGAGGCGCCATGGGGGGCCGGGGCGGCATCATTGGCGATGACTCCCTTGGCCGGCTTGACGCAGCCGTCTTTCTGCTTTGACATGGTGATTCCTTTCCTCCGGGCGAATGTTGGGGCCCGGGTCGAGGAGCAAGGTAGCGCAGTAAGGGAATGGCGTAAATCCGCAGAGATACAGTGGGATATTGATGAGGCTGGATATCTTGGGAATATCTGGGATAGCCCGCACACAGGGCCCCCGGGGGCCCCATAATCCCCCAAAACAAAGGCGGGGCTCCACCAGGAGCCCCGCCTTCCCCTCTCAACCGAACGCACGTCGCTAGACCGACGCGCGAACCTCACTCAACGCCGCCTCGGCATCCACGCCCAGCTTCACGGCCAGGTCGCGCATCAGCTCGAAGTTGGCCGGACGCGGTCGCGAAGCCTGCAGCTCCACCACCCGACCATCGGTGCTGATCAGCGTGCCCGAGTCGTCCAGGTAATGCGTCCGCGGCAGCACCAGATCGGCGTCCACCGTGGTCGCATCGGCCAGACTCTGGGCCGCAAAGAAGCCACCGGGGCGCTTCAAGGAGGCCGGCATCTCGCCCAGCAGCAGCGTTGCCGTATCGCCGGGCAGTTCGGTCACCGCCTCGATGCCCAGGGACATCAGGCCGGCCGCGTTCACGCCATGGAACAGACCCAGCACCGGAGCGCCCGTCTTCTCCACGGCCGCCGCCAGCGCATCGCCCAGGTCGCCCACCGAAGGACCGGCCACCAGCACGGCGCCCTCGTCGGCCAGCACCGCGGCCATGGCCTCGGCATCGGACCGTTCCAGGGTCTCCACGCCACCCAGGCGCAGGCCGGCACTGTCCACGGCCACGACCCGGGTCCCGGCGCCATGGGCCCGTCGCACCTGGACACCCACGACGGGGAAGTCCTCGGCGACATCGGCGCCCACCACCAGGATGGTCGCAGCCTCGTCGAGATCGGCCACGGGGACCACCGCCTTGGCGGCGACCAGCACCCTGGCCTGGGCTTGCAGCGCGGCAACATCCCGGGCCAGCCAGTTCACCGAACCGCCGACCTTGGCGGCCACGGCGCGGGCCAACACGGCCTCTTCACGCGTGCACTCGGCGCCCAGCACGAACCGGCCACCGGCCAGTTTTTCGGCCAGCGTCGCCACGGCCGTGTCATGCTCGACCTCGACGGGCGAAGCGTTGGCCACGGCCCACTCGAAGCGACCCTTGCGGCACATGTGCACATCGTTCCAGCCGTCCTCGCGCGGGGTCACGCGGATGACGTTCTGGCCGTACACATGGACGCCCACGTCGCAGGCCAGGGAGCAGCCGGCACACACCGAGGCCGAGGCCACGGTGGGATACGGTCCCGGCTTGTCCAGAGGCACATTCTCCGTGAGGGCACCCACGGGGCAGGCCGCCACGCAATCGCCGCAAGCCTCGCACGCGGTCTCCAGCAGGGGTCGGCCCAGGACCGGGCCCACGCCGGCCTCGAAGCCGCGCTGGGTGAAGCCGAACACGGCCAGGCCGCGTCCATGCTCGCAGACCTCGACACAGCGGCCGCAATTGACGCACTTGTTGGGGTCGCGGCGCACGTTGGGATGACTGGCGTCGATGGCCTCGTCGTTCACGGCTCCGACATAGCGCTTGGGGTCGACGGCGTAGTCGTCCATGTACTTCTTGAGCTTGCACTCGAAGACGTCCTCGCAGCCACAGCTCAGGCAACGCGAGGCCTCGATCTGGGCTTGCTCCTCGTTGAAGCCGAGGTCGCACTCGATCTCGCTCTTGATGCGTTCTGCGGGCTCGATGAACACCGGCTCCATGCGGGGGCGCTCGTCGTAGCCCTCGAACAGCGAATCGGGCTGGTCCTTGCGGGTGGAGACGATGTCGAAGTCGGTGACGTCATCCTTGCCCTGGAACATGAGGTCGATGCCCTCGGCAGCCTTGCGGCCCATGTAGACGGCGTCGATCACCAGCTCCGGACCGTCCACCACGTCGCCCGCGGCGAAGACCTTGGGGCGGCTGGTGCGGAAGGTGGGCTTGGCCACGTTGACCGTGTTCCATTTGGACTGGTCGACCTCGTCGTGGGGTATCACGCCGGGCTCGATGTCCTGGCCGATGGCCTTGATGATGGCGTCGGCCTCGATGAGGAACTCGCTACCCTCGACGGCCACGGGGCGGCGGCGACCGGAGTCGTCGGGCTCGCCCAGTTGCATGCGCAGGCACTCCATGCCGACGAGTTTGTCGCCGTCGAAGCGCAGGCCCGTGGGTGCCACCAGGAACTCGTACTTCACGCCCTCGTCCTCGGCGTCGACGATCTCGACGGCCTCGGCGGGCATCTCGTTGCGGGTGCGGCGGTAGACCAGGGTCACGTCGCAGCCGCGGCGCAGGGCACCACGAGCAGCGTCGATGGCGGTGTTGCCGCCGCCGACCACGATGACCTTCTGGCCCAGGTCCACATCATTGCCCAGGGCTTCCTCGCGCAGGTAATCGATGCCGCCGAGAACACGCGGGTGGTCCTCACCCTCGACGCGCAGGCCCTTGGCCTTCCAGGCGCCGATGGCGATGATTACCGCGTCGTACTCGTTCTCCAGCTGGGTCACGGTGAAGTCGCGGCCCAGGGCCTGGTTGCATTTGATTGTGATGTTGCCCAGGCTCTGGATCTGCTCGATTTCCCAGTCCAGCACCTTCTTGGGCAGACGATACTCGGGAATGCCGTAGCGCAGCATGCCGCCCAGCTGGGGCATCTGGTCGTAGATGACCGAAGCATGACCCTTGAGGCGCAGGAAGTGGGCCGCCGTGAGGCCGGCCGGACCACCGCCGATGATGGCCACGCGCTTGCCCGAGAGCTCGTTCATCTCGGGCAGCACCATGCCGTGCTCGATCTCCCAGTCGGCCGCCCAGCGCTTGAGGTTGCGAATGGAGATGGGAGATTCCACGCGCTGACGCCGGCAGTCCTCTTCGCAGGGATGCGGGCACACGCGGCCCAGCGAACCCGGCAGGGGGATCCTCTCGCGGATGATCTTGATGCTGGTGGCCGGATCCTCGTTGGCGATGGCGGCCACGTATCCCTGGACGTCGGCGTGCGCGGGGCACTGCCAGTGGCAAGGAGGCTTGCAATCGGCGTTGTGGTCGGACAGCAGCAGCTCGAGACCGGTCTTGCGGGCCTCGCGCACCCGCGCGCTGTCCACGTCGATGACCATGCCGTCGCGCACGGCGGTGCCGCAGGCGGGCACCATGCGCCCCATGCCCTCGATCTGCGCCAGGCAGATGAAGCACGAGGTGAACGGTTTATCGCGATGGTTGTCGCGGCAGAGGGTCGGGATCTCGATGTCAGCCTTGGCTGCGGCGTCGAGAATGGTGGTTCCCGCCGGCACCTCGTACTGCTCGCCGTTGATGGTGATCTTGATGCTCATTTTATCACCTCGTGTAGACGGCCCCGGTGGGGCAGACCTCGCGGCAGGACCC
>Ga0209475_10002351_pt1 | contig 19264 bp, 19 predicted proteins | sample tdDd471_FD_187128 | JGI IMG/M metagenome (GOLD analysis project Ga0209475, IMG submission 187128) | Marine sediment microbial communities from the Atlantic coast under amendment with organic carbon and nitrate - tdDd47.1 (SPAdes)... | ecosystem: Environmental > Aquatic > Marine > Coastal >... | reverse complement strand
CAGGTGGTTGTTCGATTTAGTAAACATGTGAGCCAAGCGGATATTGAGCAGTTGCTAGAGGAATTCCAGCCGGACATAGCCGAGTCTGAGTAGGGTTGCCGGCTTGTTGGCGGGTGAAGTTGCGTATACGCAACCGGTAGAAGTGCACTGCGCGAGAGAGTGAGTTGCGTATACGCAACTCATGTTTGGCCCAAACGGCCCTAAGTGTGAGACATGTCCCGCGGTGAAGCTTAAGGCATCAACACCGTCTTCGAACTAGATGACTTTTTGCGAGTCCCGACAGCAGGCTTTTGGGGCCTGTTTTACGCCCGCCAATATCGCCAGGAACCCCGGCGCGTCATTTCGTGAAGGAACCCGTGTTCGCAAAGTTCCGCGATTGCATGTCTGACGGCCGGTTTGCTGACCACCAGCGTGGTCGCTGCAGTCGGGACGGAGAGGCCAGGTTCCTCTATAGCCATAATAGCAACGCGCCGAACCACTGGATCGGTGCCATTCCGAAGCGGGGAGGGGAGGAAGGCCCAAAGTTGTCCGAGCCTCCGGAGGACACTCTCGGCTTCTATTGAATGGCGATGCAACGCGCTTGCAGGATCTTCGTTCATATCCAGGCAATTCCGCGTCTCGATCATCAACGGTCGATTGAGATCGAGGATTTGAGCAAGCCCGATGGACTCGCTGTCCACTGCAGTGGACTCTCCAGCTTGGCTCGACCGAGTACGAGCAACTTCTTCATAGAGACCTTGGATTTGATCCAGGGGCGACCCTTGCAAAACATCGACGTCAAATTCCGGCCAAATGCTCAAAAGACGATCTTGCCAGGTTTCGCCGGCGCCAGGGCGGACGAGGGCTTTTGTTCGTGAGGCGAAAATCTCCAATCCGAGGCTGACGCCGGGAGAGGTCTTTTCGTGGGTGAAGACGAGCGCCTGGGTCAAGGCGTCGGGAGAGCAGGGCCTGCTCATCCGGGTTGCTTCGGCCGCGGAAGCGGCGATCAACAGCCGCCGATAGGCGCCGGTGACGACCGCACAGGGGAGGAGCTCCTCGAGCATTTTAACCCGGGTCGCCGCACAAAAGGCTTCGACCCAGGTTGCTGTGTCGGCTTCAGGCTTCTGATGTTCAGCCAGTGCATAAAGTGGGTCGACAGGGGAGGGGGCAAGAAACTCAGCCCGATCAGCCTCGTCCTCGTCATAAAGCGAGGTTTCTGGGATGGCATCGTCAAAATCAGCCTGTCGATCCATGCCAAAAAATCTTTCATCTCAAAGTGTTTGACCCAGTGAGGAAAAAATATGGCGATTCTTTTTCCTTGTGAAGAATCGTAAATCATTACATCTTCCGACAATTGACATTATCGGTTTTAATATCAGGAGATACTCTTTCTCGTGCCCGAATTCGACCGAAAACCGGCCACGATCCGCCGCGGTGCGCTCATTCGCCCGCCGGCGGACGAGGCGTTCCGGCTGGTGCGGGACTGGGCCCGGTTCGGTCTCGAGGCCGAAGCCGTCATCAATCTCCTGTTCGGCGCGGTCCAGGTCCTGGGCGAGGGCAGGGGGCCGGAAGCCGAACGCAGCCGCATCCTGGGCGCCTCGACCTTGCGGGCGGCGCGAACGGGCCTCTTCGCCCTGCAGGACATTCTGCTCGAGAAGAAGACAAACAACGAATGGCCGGACTCTGCATCTGTCGAGGCCGGAACGGCCGGGCTCTGGCCGACCGACAGAAGAATCCTTCGGCTCTGGATCGACGGGCGGATCGCCGCAGGGGCAAAACCCGTCTCGCTGCGGACGACGCTGAGCTGCCTGCGCGCGCTCGAAACCTATTTGACCGATATGCGGGACCTGCTCGGCTTGCCGTCGAACGAGATGGCGCCGCCGCTCCTGCTGCGGGAATGGGACACGGCGATCGCCGCCCAGGCCAAATCCGTGGGCGCCAAGCAGCGCCAGGCCTTCCCGATCCGTTTTGAAGACCTGCAGCGGTTGCGGACCAGAATCCTGGAGGAGCAGATCCCAGAGGCGCAATCCGCCTGGGACGATCAGCTCGCCGACCGCAACCATATCCTGCTCACGAAACACCGTGCCTCGCAACGGGAGGTACTGGCCCGGAACGCCTCCCTGCGCGAACTCGGTCTGCCGACGGAACCTTTACCAAGCCTCACACGGATCCATCCGCCGTCGCCGGCGGTCGCCCGGCTGCTGCTCCGGCTCGCCATTCTGGGGCTCGGTTTCTTCGGGAGTTTGCGAACCTCGGAGGCCCTGGCGCTGCGGGTCGGGGACTTCTACCAAGTGCGACGCGGGGAGCAGTTCCTGACCCGTTGCGTCATCCGCCGCTCGAAACGGGACCAGCATGGCGAGGAACAACCTGAATTTACCGTCGATCCGGTGACGGTCGAGGCCCTGCAGCGCCTTTGGTCGTTGCTTGGCATTCAGGCCGATCTTTCGGTCGGGGCGCCGATCGAGGATGCGGCCGCGGCGGATACCCCGCCGGCACTGCCCTACTTCAAGAGTGTCTGGACGGGGCAGGGGAAAAGGGTCGAGTCGCTCTATGTGGAGGCGACCCGGCCGATCTCGGAGACCCGCTACACGGAAGAAATCAAACAGGCCTGCCGGGACGATCAAGGTCTCCGATCCCGCGTTCCAGAAATCTCAGGCTATTCCCTTCGTGTTGGATCCGGGGTGACGCTTGCGGAAAATGTCGATCGGGACGGAAGGCCGATCTCCGTCGACCAGCTTATGGACCAGATGCGCCACAAGACGCCCACCATGTCGATGCGTTACATCAAACAGGCCCGGAAGCACGAGATCGGGGAGGCCTTCTTCGGGGAGGCATTTGTACAGTCTCTGTCCCAGTGATGTGACGAGAATCCCTAAACAAAGGTATGATCAGATAAAACATATCCAGGTTGAATTCTGATATAGGAAAGAAAATCAAATGGCATACGCGACTGAACATATCGCCGAGCGTTTGCGCACGGCAAGGAAAGCCATAAGGTTGAGCCAACGCGACGTCAGTGTCCGGTCCGGCGTGCCGCAGAGCCATATCTCGAAAATCGATAGCGGCACGGTCGACCTCAGGTTCTTGAGCCTTGTCGAACTCGCCCGTGTCCTTAACCTGGAATTTGCCCTCGTTCCCCACAAACTTCTTCCCGCAGTCGAAGCAATCCTGCGGAGGAAATTGGCTACCTTGCCCGCTGGTGGCGTGGCTCCGTGGGCGCATCGCTGCTCGTGCACGCCCTGTGCAGCCTCCTGATCGCCGATTCCGGTGACCCTCTTTCGCCGCGATCAAAATGACAGCCGCTCGAAGATCCGCATTGCGATGGCAAAGAGCGGTAGGCCGATGGCGAGAAGTGAAAGGGCTTGCGGCCACAGCGACTTGATCCCAGCGCCCTTAAGAAAGACGCCCAGCATCACGTCCATGTAGTGGCGCAACGGGCTCGCGAGAGAGAGCGTTTGAAGCGCCGCGGGCATGCTCTTGACCGGCGCCAGGGTGCCGGCGAGAAACATCAGCGGGAACAGGCCGAAGAAGCTCAGGAGCAAGGCTAGCTGTCCTCGGTGACGCCAAAATGGCAACCGCTCTTCTCGACTACCCCACTCTCCCTGCGAAATCATCGAGACCGGAAACGAAAGCTGGCGCTTCAAGAACAGCGAATAACCGGAAGCAGGCTGGCCCGATCCGGCTGCGCGACATGGAGGCTACGCCGCCTCGGGCCAGCCCAACCGGTAACGTAAGGGGTCAATTTTGCATCCCGATAGGGGGGCAATATTCCGTGTCAATTGACAATTAGAGACCGCGGAGCCCTGACCGATTAGATGCCGGGGCAATACTTTCAGGGATCTTGAGGAAATCGCCGGGAATACCAATTCCAGATCCACACGGGAGATCACGGTCCACCACGCAAGCGTCCAGAAGGCGGTATTGATGTTTGCTTTCGATCCCGCTAATAATCTAACAGACATTAGAATATTGAAAAGTCAAAAGTGCGGATGTCTGGCCTCCTTGATCAAATGAAGATTATAGAACTCGGTCACGTCATTGCCGGACCACTTTCGGCAACTTTACTCTCGGATTTTGGTGCAGCTGTCATCAAGATCGAAGCCCCCAACCGGACGGATATGATGCGCGACCATGGACCCAAGGCAGAGGATGAGGTGGGCATTTGGTGGAAGACTTTGGGTCGCTACACGAAAACTCTAAGTCTGGACTGGAAGTCCGACGAGGGCCGGGACATCCTGCGCAAGTTGGTTGAAGATGGCGACGGGCTTGTCGAAAACTTCCGGCCGGGTGTGCTAGAGCGTGCTGGTGTTGGGCCAGACGTCCTGCACGATTGGAACCCGGACTTGGTTGTTTTGCGGGTTTCAGGTTACGGACAGGACGGTCCGATGCGCGACGTGCGCGCGTTTGGACGTGCTGCAGAGGCCATGAGTGGTTTAGCACATCTGACCGGTTTTCCCGACGGGCCGCCGATGCACCCCGGCTTTCCGGCGGCTGACAGCACGACAGGGCTAATGGGCGCTTTGGGAATCATGATTGCGCTATTTGCTCGCGAAAAGGGGATAGCACGCGGTCAAGTCGTCGATCTTGCAGTATTCGAGGCTCTGCTTCGGTTGATGGATTATCCGGTTCCCGCGTTGACGGGCGCGAACCTCTCGCCGCGGCGCAATGGGCTGCGCCAGCTGATGGACTTTGCTCCGGGGGGGATGTTCCGAACCTCCGACGGAGTTTGGCTGACCGTTTCAGCAGGGAGCGCGGAAACCGCGCACCGGCTGCTGCGGGCGGTCGGTGGGGACGCTCTGGCCGATGATCCGCGGTTTGCGACACTCGGCGAGATGTCGCAGCACATGACGGTGGTCTTTGACGCGATCAATGATTTCGTCACGCAGCACACGGCTAAGGAAGTGGAGGCGGTATTCGCCCGCCATGATGCTGTTGCCTCGCGTGTGTTGAGTGTAGAGGAAATAACGACGAACGAGCAGATACGCCATCGCGGGGATATCGTGTCGGTCGCGGGCGAACAGATAAGGTCATTGGCCCGGTCCCTCATCTCAGCGCGACGCCCGGTCAGCTTTGTTGGCTGGGACGGCCACCTGGCGCAGACAGCCAAAGCATTCTGCGTGATCTTGGTTTTAACGATGAGCGGATCACTGCCCTGTGTGAGGCTGGACTCGTAAGATTGGAAGGAGGGCGCGCGCTATGACATTTCAATTGACCGCCGACCAACGAGAGATTCGCGATCAGATTCTGCGGATTTGCGCAAGGTTCGACGACGACTACTGGCTGGACCGGGATCGCAACGGTGGTTTTCCCCATGAACTGCACAGGGCAATGGCCGATGGCGGTTGGCTAGGTATCGCCATGCCAGAAGCTGTCGGCGGCGCGGGTCTGGGGATCACGGAGGCGACCATTATGATGCAGGCAATCGCCGAGTCGGGGGCCGGCGCGAGCGGAGCCTCGGCCATCCATATGAACATTTTCGGGCTCAACCCAGTGGTGAAGTTTGGGACCGATGAGCAGCGCGCGCGTATGCTTGGCCCTCTAATAGCAGGCGATGAAAAGGCCTGTTTCGCCGTGACCGAACCGACGACCGGGTTAGACACCACAAAGCTGACGACCATGGCAATACGGCAGGGGGACAGATATGTCGCGCACGGACAAAAAGTCTGGATTTCTACCGCGCAGGTGGCGGACAAGATGTTGCTTCTGGCCAGAACAACGCGGCTAGAGGATGTGAGCAGCCCGACCGAAGGGTTGAGCCTGTTCTATACTGATCTAAACCGTGATTTCGTTGATGTGCGAGAGATCGAAAAGATGGGGCGAAAGGCTGTCGATTCGAATGAAGTCTTCATCAATGGGTTACCGATTCCGGCTGAGGACCTGATCGGGGAGGTGGGCAAAGGCTTTCGGCAAATTCTGCACGGGTTGAATCCCGAACGCATCCTAGTGGCCGGCGAATGCATTGGTATTGCGCGCAACGCACTGGCGCGCGCGGCGCATTATGCAAACGAACGTGTGATATTTGACCGCCCGATCGGCCAAAATCAGGGTGTTCAGCATCCGCTGGCCCGGGCGTGGGCGCGGGTGGAATCTGCCAATCTCATGGTGATGCACGCCGCCGCCCTTTACGATGCGGGAGAGCTCTGCGGCGTCGAGGCGAACGCTGCCAAGCTTTTGGCCGCCGACGCCGCGGTCGAGGCGACCGAAGCCGCGCAAATTACATTTGGCGGATTCGGATACGCCAAGGAATATCACGTGGAGCGGTTAGTGCGGGAGGCTCTGCTATTCCGCATCGTACCGGTGACACCGCAGATGCTTTTGTCGTTCATAGCAGAAAAAGCCCTTGGACTTCCAAAGTCTTACTGATCGGAGATAACGGGCGGGGCTGGTGGGAAAAGGTGTCTTGACCAATTTTCTAACATGCGTTAGATTACTGGCAACTGCCCTTAATGGGGGATGGGAGGAAGCGTCATGCATAAGACGCAGTTCGGGTCTTCGATGGAGGACCTGTCGAAACGCGCAACCGTTTACGCGAGCGATTTATTCAGCGGCAAAACCGTTGTGGTGACCGGCGCTGGAGGCGGATTGGGGCTGGCAATTGCGACCCTGTTCGCGAGGCTTGGGGCCAATCTGGCGATCAATGGACGCAACGAAGAGAAACTGGCTTTGGCCAGGGAGTTCCTCGAAAGGTTCGGGGGCGGAGTTTTCGCTGTGCCTATGACTATCCGGGAGCCTGAGCAGGTCGAGGATTTTGTTGCTAAGACGAACCAGGAATTCGGGGCGATTGACGTTTTGGTGAACAATGCGGGGGGGCAGTTTCCACAGGCCGCGCTGGATTTTTCCCCGAAGGGCTGGAACGCTGTTATTGACACCAATCTGAACGGAACCTGGTGGATGATGCAATCCACGGCGCGCCACTGGGTTGCCAACAATCAATCGGGCTGCATCGTCAACATCGTGGCCGATATCTGGCGAGGTATGCCCGGCATCGCTCATACCTGTGCGGCCCGGGCAGGGGTAATTTACCTGTCAAAGTCGATTGCGGTGGAGTGGGCCCCGCATGATATCCGAGTGAACTGCGTAGCACCGGGTTGCTGCGAAAGTAACGGTTTCGGGAACTACCCTCCGGAGGGTTCTGCGACCTTTCAGGACTCCAATCCGATGCGGCACGCCGGGGACGAATGGGACGTCGCTGAGGGCGTTGTCTATATGGCGGCCAATTCAGGAAAATTCGTAACCGGTGAAGTTCTGAACATCGACGGTGGACAGCAATTGTGGGGGGATCCATGGCCAACGGGGCGACCGGACTACTTCCAGGTTACCTGATGATGGCCGTGAACCTTAGAGGGACAATGATATCTAGATGACGTCAAAGATTAAAACAGCAATCGGAGCCGATAATGGGGCGATACTGGAGTGCAGCGGGGTCGAACGACGGTTCGGCGGCATCGTCGCTGTCACCGGTGTGGACGTCTTTATTCGACAAGGGGAAATCTTTGGACTTGTCGGTCCGAATGGCAGCGGAAAGACAACATTAACGAACGCAATTACCGGATTTTACCCGCCAAACGAGGGCAAGGTCCGGCTGGCGGGAAAAGACATCACGGGCACAGCGCCTCACAAGGTTGCCAAGCTGGGGGTCGCACGGACGTTCCAGAATCTTGCCCTGTTCAACGGGATGAGCGTTCTGGACAACATCCTGCTCGGGCGGCACATCCACATGAGCCCAGGCGTTTTGCGCACGGCTCTTTATTGGTGGGCAGCACAGCGTGACGAAATCGAGAACCGTAGAATCGTCGAGGAGGTGATCGAGTTTCTACAACTCGAGAGCATCCGGCATGAGTTGGTCGATGGCCTTCCAATCGGGTTGAAAAAACGGGTCGAGCTGGCGCGGGCATTGGTGGCCGAGCCACAGATGCTGATTCTCGACGAACCGATGGCCGGCATGAACCAGGAAGAGAAAGGGTATATGTCCCGTTTCATTCTGGATGCCCGTGCCGAACGCGGCGTCAGCGTTCTTCTGATCGAACACCATATGGATGTCATTACCGGCATTTGTGATCGGATGCTGGCCCTGAATTACGGTGAAATGATCGCCAGCGGCATCCCGAAGGAGGTTGTGAAAAACCCGCGGGTCATCGAGGCATATATCGGAGGGTCGCATGGCTGATTTTACGAAGAACCGGTCTTCAGGCGGCGAAACGAACGGTGAACTGCTGGCGCGGAACGCGTCGCGCCACGGAAAGGATGTCGCGCTTCGCGAAAAAGAGCGTGGGATATGGAAAGAAACCACCTGGGCGGAATACGCCGAAGAGGTGCTGGCCTGTGCGGCTGGACTTGAAAAAATCGGCGTGAAGCCGGGTAAAGCCGTGCTTATCCTCGGCGATAACCGTGCGCGGTTGTATGGTGGCATGCTGGCTGTTTCGTTGCTTGGTGCCTACGCCATGCCCGCTTATCCGGGCGCAACGCTCGAGGAACTGCGGCACTTTCTTGGCGAAGTCGAGATCGTTGCGGCCATCGCGGAAGATCAGGAACAGGTTGACAAGATCCTGGAACTGAAAAACGCGGGCGCCGAGGGGATCGACCACATTATTTACGACGAAGCGCGCGGCCTTGGTTTCTATGAGGTCGAAGGGCTGATGTCCTGGGATCACCTGACCGAAGTTGGTCAGCACGATCTTAACGAAGCTCCGGGTCTGCGTGAGGAACTGCTTAGTCGTGCGAAACCGGAAGATCCGGCCATCTTTCTGCATTCCTCCGGAACGACGGGTGCACCGAAGGGGATCGTACTGAGTCAGAAGAACGTTCTTGCCGCGGCTCGGAATGGGCGTGCGGCGGGTGCCTTTGGCGAAAATGAGGAGATCCTTGCGTACTTGCCGATGGCCTGGGTGGGAGACTACGCCATAACCGTTGCGGCGGCACTACTTTGGCGTTTCACCGTGAATGTTCCTGAGCGCCAGGAAACAGTCGTGCGCGACATGCGCGAGATCGCTCCGACCTTCTATCTGGCGGCGCCGAGAAGCTGGGACCAGATGCTGACGACAATCCAGGTGGGCATCGAGAATTCGACCCCTTTCAAGAAATGGCTGTACCATTTCTTTATGGACCGGGCCATCGCAGCTGAGACACGCAAGCTGAACGGAAAAAGCGGTGGTATATTGGAGCCTTTGGGCCGACTTTTGGGTGAGGCAATCGTTTTTGGTCCGATCAAGGACCAGTTCGGAATGAGTCGCCTCAAGAACGCGTTCACCGGCGGTGAAGCGATCGGCGAAGACACCTTTGTTTTCTACCGAGCCCTGGGAATCAAATTGCGCCAACTCTATGGCCAAACCGAAAACAGCGCGATCAATGCAATACAGTCTCCGGGTGAAGTGCGCCTTCATACCGTTGGCAAACCCGTGCCGGGCGTCGAGGTGACTATCGCCGAGGACGGGGAGATCCTGGTACGCTCGGACAGCGTATTTGAAGGATACTTCAACAAACCCGAAGCGACCGCCGAGGCCCTTGAGGGCGGGTGGCTGCATACAGGTGATGCCGGGTATCTTGAGGAAGATGGACACTTGGTTGTTCTGGGGCGCGTCTCCGAGGTCATGCATACAGCAGGCGGTGAGCGTTATGTGCCAAACTATATCGAGAACCGGCTGAAGTTTAATCCGTATATCAAAGACGCGGCCGTTATCGGCGCGGGCCTGGACGAACTGACGGCGATGGTCTGTGTAGATTTCGAAGCGGTCGGTCATTGGGCAGAGGTGAACGGCGTACCTTATGTGTCTTACGCCGATCTGTCTCAGCGCCAAGAGGTTGCGATATTGCTTCGCGAGGCTTTCCAGCGGGTCAACAACGCCGTCACCGAACCGTTGCGCTTGCAACGCTTTGTCAGCCTGCCCAAGGAATTCGACCCGGACGATGGCGAAATCACGCGAACCCGAAAACTGCGGCGCAAGGTCATTCAGGAACGCTATGCTGACGTGATCGCGGCGCTCTACGACGGTTCAAAAGAGGTCCATGTAAGCGCGCAGGTGACTTACGAGACCGGGGAAGTAGGGAAGGTCGAAAGAAGCCTTCCTATCAGGGAGGTATAAATGGACTGGGTCTTTCTTACAGAGCTTGCGATCAACGGAGCCTTGACGGGTCTTCTATATTCGCTATTCGCCATCGGCCTTGTTCTGATCTACAAAGCATCCTCGGTGCCCAATCTAGCGCAAGGTGGGTTGACGATGGTCGCGGCCTATGTGGTCCTGGCGCTGGCGCGCGACGTGGACATGCCGCTTTGGGCCGCCATTCCACTCGCGGCAGTCATCATGTTTGGCTTGGGGTTTGGTATTGAGCGTGTTGCTCTGCGCCGTCTCGCAGGTCGGCCGGTTGTCATGATCCTAATGCTGACGCTCGGCCTAGACATTTTCCTACGGGGTACGACGCTTGCGATCTGGGGCGGGACGTCGCGTTCGATGGAACTGGGCGTCAGCTATGATCCGCTGTTTCTGGGCGACATCTTCATCAGCCGCATCCATCTGGTTGGTGCCGGTGTTGCGCTTGGACTGTTTGTCGCCTTCATGCTGTTCTTCCGAACCCGGACCGGGATCAAGTTGCGGGCCATTGCAGATGATTACATGGCTTCTTGGTCGGTCGGAATTTCGGTTGAGCGCGGCGTTGGGTTGTCCTGGGCGTTGGCATCAGTTGTTGCGGTCGGAGCAGGTGTTATCTGGGGCGAGATTCAGGGTGTCGATCAGGCGCTGTCGCTGTTGCTTCTCAAGGGTCTGACGGTTGCCGTTCTCGGTGGTCTGGACAGCATTCTCGGCGCCGTGATCGCGGGCGTCATCCTGGGCGTTGTCGAAAACGTCGGTGCTGATTTTCTTGATCCGCTTGTCGGAGGCGGAAGCCGTGAGCTTATCGTCGCCGCAGTGCTCATTCTAACGGTCATGATCCGTCCGCATGGGCTGTTCGGTCGTCACGACATCGAAAGGGTGTAAGGCATGTTTTACAGACTTTCTGGCGTCCATCACGCCAACTACGTTTCGGATAGCCGAATCTTCAAAGTACCTGCTGACCGGAATCTGGCTGCATTCATCTTCCTGATCGGCATTGCCGCGCCATTCATCATACCGTCGCTCTATCTGAACAGTTACGTACTTCCCTGGCTGATCTGGACGGCCGCCGCTCTTGGATTGAATCTGGTGACAGGTTGGGCAGGCCAACTTCACTTGGGTTATGCTGCGGTCATGGCCGTCGGAGCGTATTCGTCGATCCACGCCGCGCGTTTTGGGGTGCCGTGGGAATTAGCCCTTATCATCGGCGGATTGACGTCATCTGTGATCGGCAGCCTGTTTGCTTTTGCCGCCTTGCGTGTCAAGGGCCTCTACCTCGCTCTCACTACTCTTGCTATGCAATTCGTGATGGACTGGGTTCTGACCCACTCTCCGGCGATTTCGGGGGGCTCACACGCGTCGCTACAGTCACCGACATTGGCGCTGCTTGGACAAGAGATCACGTCTGATACCGGCTATTACTATGTTGCCTTTGGGTGGTGCGTATTGGTGACGGTCTTCATGCTTAATCTCAAGCGTACTGGGCTTGGTCGCGCCTTGGTCGCTGTACGGGAAAAAGACTTCGCCGCTGCGATCCTTGGTGTGAACAGTTTCTACTACAAGATCCTGGCATTCGCGACTTCATCGTTCATCGCGGGCGTCAGCGGCGCATTGCTTGTTGCCACCTTCTTCTTCCTTGCTGCGCCGGAGCAATTTTCGGTTGCCGTTTCGATCCAGGTTCTTGCGATGGTGATCGTTGGCGGTCTTGGCAGTATCATTGGATCTTATTTCGGTGTTGCCCTGATTCTCCTTGTTCCTGGTATCGTGAATGGTTTCGTCGTCACGCTGAGCGAAGGGCTTGGCACGCAGATCAATGTTGAAACGCTCGCCCACATCCCAAACGCAGTCTATGGCGCGCTGATCATCATTATCCTTCTGATCGAACCGCTTGGTTTGGGAAAACTCTACGGCAACATCAGAGACTATCTGATGGTCTGGCCCTTCGATCAATACAAGAAATAGGCAAAATGTCGATGCAGGAAAATTTTGAAGCCCCGAACATTCTGTCCTTGAACAGCGTCGAAGTACTGTACGACAACGTGATGCTAGCGATCAAAGGTGTTTCGGTCCAAGTCCCAAAGGGCGAAATGATCGCACTCTTGGGATCGAACGGAGCGGGAAAAAGCACCACGTTGAAAGCTATCAGCGGTCTTTTGAAGGCTGAGCGCGGGCGCATCAGCCGAGGTGAGATAACGTTCCAGGGAACGGACATTACTGAAGCGCTCGCGCAAAAACGCGTCGAGATGGGCATCTGTCATGTCATCGAAGGGCGACGGGTCTTCGAACACCTGACCCCCGACGAGAACCTGACCGCTGCCGCGCCGCGCGGAATGTCCCGACCTGCGCTGAATGCGGAAAAGGACAAGATCTACGTCTATTTTCCGCGGCTTGCCGAACGCCGAAATTCGCAAGCAGGCTATTTGTCGGGTGGAGAGCAACAGATGCTTGCCATTGGGCGGGCCCTCGTGACCCGGCCGGAGCTGTTGATGCTCGATGAACCAAGTCTCGGGCTTGCTCCGTTCCTGGTCGAGGAAATCTTCGGCATCTTGCAAAGGATCAATAAGGATGAGGGCCTGTCCGTCCTGCTGGTGGAACAGAACGCCCTGGCGGCTCTGGAAATCGTTTCGCAAGGGTACCTGATCGAGAACGGCCGCGTTGTTATGCACGGCACCGCCGAGGCGCTCAAATCTAACTCCGATATTCAGGAGTTCTATCTAGGCGGCGGAGAGACCGATTTTCACAACGTCAAGCACTATAGCCGACGCAAACGTTGGTTGAGTTGAGGTACTAATCTGAAGTTGTTCAGGGAGGAACAAATGAAGAAATTTACCAAAGCGTTGGCTGTACTATCCATGTTCGGAGGAGCAGTGTTCGGCGCCCAGGCGCTGTCTGAGCCATTCAAGATCGGCATCTGCTACGACCTCAGCAAAGCCTATACCTTTGCCACACCACAGGTGGCGCAAGCGGCACAGGATTTGGCCAAACTGGTCAATATGAAGGGCGGTATCGGTGGCGAACCGGTCGAAGTCATCGTGCGTGACCACGGGAACGAACCGCAGCGCGGGATCGAATGTTATTCCAAGCTCAGCCGCGAGGGCGTATTTGTTTTCGATACTCTGTCTACACCGGTTTCCCTGGCCATCCTGCCGCGCGCGATGGAAGACGGGCGCATCCTGATGCAGTCGCTTGTCGGCCGCGGCGACGCCGTGGATGGAACTGTCTTTGACTGGGTTTATCCGGTCGGACCGACCTATTGGGGACAGGCAGCCAATGATGTTGCCTACATAAAACAATTGCATGACGGCGACTTGTCGAACGTCAAGGTGGGCTTTGTTTACTTCGATTATCCCTTCGGACAGGAGCCAATCGAGATCCTGGAAACCTTGTCCGAGAAAGAGGGTTTCGAGCTTGAGATGTACCCCGTGCCGCTTCCGGGCAGCGACCAGGCCGGAGTGTGGTCCAAGGTGCGCCGCGACAAGCCCGATCATGTAATCGTCTGGATGTTGGGCGGTGCGCATGTGGTTGCGTCGAAGGAGATGCAGCGCAATCGCATTCCGATGGACAAGTATATCTCGGTCAACTGGTTGAACGAAGTCGATATCGCCAACATCGGTAAAGAGGCCGCCAAGGGTATCAAGCGCGGTACCAATGTCGTGGGCGGTCAGGATATTGCCCTGTATCAGGAAATCATGGCCGAGCTTTATGACAAGGGCGAGGGGTCCGGCCCGATCGAGAAGACGCAGGACGTGTTCTACAACACTGGTCTGGCCATGTATTCAATCATGTTCGAAGCCGCGCGCAGGGCGGCAGAACAGGAAGGTCTTCCGATAACCGCAGGGTCCTACAAAGCGGGACTGGAATCGCTTGAGGGATACGACGCGAACGGGCTGATGGCCCCCATTATGGTGACGCCCGAAGATCATGGCGGCGGCGGCAAGACCCGGATCGAGATGTGGGACGGGGAGACTTGGGTGCCGCAAACCGACTGGATCAATGAGTACACGGACGCCGTGTGGGACGTGGTGAAAGAAAGTTCCTCAAAATACGAGCAGTGAATGACTAATAACAGGAAGGGCGACGCTACGCGGGGCGGCAGCGGCGCTTACAAAACTGTGTCGCCGCCCTAAACCAAACCAACGGGAGAGAGAAAACATGAAAATCAAACAGCACATTAAGGCAGTGGTCCTTGCTACCGCGCTTGCAGCAAGCGCGACTGTGGCGTCAGCGCAAGACATGGAGCCAATCCGCTTCGGACTCTGCTTCGACCTCAGTAAATCCTACACGTTCATTTCGCCGCAGGTGGCCCAGGCCGCTCAGGATCTTGCGATGTACACCAACGAAAATGGCGGAATCGAAGGGCATCCGGTTGAAGTCATCATTCGCGATCACGGCAACGAACCGCAGCGTGGCGTGGAATGCTATGAGCAGCTCAAGCGCGAAGGCGTTTTCCTTTTCAATTTTCTGTCCACGCCGGTCACGAACGCGGTTTTGCCGCGTGCCATGAAGGACGGTAACGTACTGATGCAGTCTTTCGTTGGCCGCGGTGACGCAGTGGACGGCGAAGTGTTCGAATGGGTTTTCCCGGTCGGTCCGACCTATTGGCAGCAGGCGGCAAATGACGTTGCCTTCATCAAGGGCCAGATGGGCGGTGACTTGAGCAAGGCGAAAATCGGGTTCATCTATCTGGATTATCCCTTCGGTCAGGAACCGATCGAGATTCTGAAGACACTTTCCGAGAAGGAAGGGTTTGAACTTGAGCTTTATCCCGTGCCGCTTCCCGGGTCGGATCAAGCCGGCGCATGGAGCAATATCCGCCGCGACAAGCCCGACTATGTGATCAGTTGGCTTCTGGCGGGCGGCCATGTGGTCGCCTCGAAGGAAATGCGCCGCAACCGGTTCCCGATCGACCGCTATCTGTCGGTTAACTGGCTGAACGAAGTCGATATAGCCAACATCGGCGCGGAACAGGCGAAAGGCATCCTGCGCGGGACCAACGTGGCCGGTGGCCAGGAAGTTCCGATCGTAAAGACGATGCTGGACACCTACTATGCCAATGGCAAGGGCAGCGGACCCGAGAACTTGGTGCGCGACGTGTACTACAACACGGGAATGGCGATTTACTCGGTCGGTTTTGAAGCGGCGCGTATCGCGATTACCGAAAACGGTTGGCCGATCACACCGGAAAGCACGAAGAATGCCTATGAATCGATCGAGAACTTCGATGGAAACGGCATTATGGCCCCGGTAACAGTGACCGACAAAGACCACGGTGGTGGCGGCAAGACCCGGGTCGAGCAGTGGAATGGCGAAACCTGGGTTCCGCTGACCGACTGGAGCGCCGACTATCTCGACGTGGTGTGGGATGTCATCAAGCACAGCTCTGCGACGTTTAAAGTCGAATAAGACTGAGTTTCCCCGCGGCAAACTTGCCGCGGGGAAGCTTTCCGCAATTTGATTGTTCAAAAATACGAAGCAGGTACCATGAACGCCATTAACGTGAAGATCGAAGACGGAATTGCTACCGTCTGTATCAACCGTCCCGAACGTAAAAACGCGCTTTCTGTGGCGGCTGCGAACGGGCTGACCGACGCCTGGGAGAAGATCGAGGCGGACGACAGCGTTCGTGTGGCCATTCTGACTTCGGCCGATTGCGGCGTATTCAGCGCCGGACTGGATCTAAAGGAAGCCACACAAATCGCACGTGACGAGGGCATCGATATTCTCACCAAGATGCGCGACCCGTTTCACGAGACCATGCGCGCCTGCAAGAAACCGATCATCGCGGCGATGACGGGGTCGCTGATGGCGGGCGGAATGATGCTGACCTTGAATTGCGATCTGCGGGTCGGTCTCAAGGGGACCACGGTCGGTATCACCGAAGTAAAAATCGGTCGTGGATCGCCTTGGGCATCGCCGGCACTATCCATGCTGCCGCAGCCCATCCTTATGGAAATCGTTCTGACCGGCGACTTGATGCCGATCGAGCGCCTGCACGAATACGGGTTTACAAACTATATCGAAGACACCCCCGATGCCGTTCGCGCACGGGCCTTCGACCTTGCCAAACGCATTGCCAGCGCGGCCCCGCTTTCGGTGATTGCGGCCAAAGGCGGCGTTCGCGCGACCATGGACCTGGGCTGTGCGGGTGGCCTGAAAGAGGGCAAGCGTCTGCATGAGGTGGTTTACGCCAGCAACGACGCGATTGAAGGCCCAAAGGCCTTTGCTGAGAAACGAGCACCCGTCTGGACCGGGACCTGATGGAGGCTTGAATGACTGAACTTATTCGCCTGGACAGGGAAGGCCCTGTGGGAATCCTGCGTTTTCTTCAGCCGACAAAACGCAACCCTTACAGCATCGGGTTCGTCGAAGAACTGGTGGCGCTCCTAAGCGAAGCCGAGCGGGACGATATGATCCGTGCCGTTGTCATGACAGGTGGCGATCACTTCAGCAGCGGCGGCGATCTTGTCGGGTTTCAGTCTGAGATCGCGAAAGGCGCAAGGGCGACATCGGAAATGGTGGAGCTGGTTCACGATGGCGGACGCGCGGCCTATCTGTTTCGCAAACCTCTGATTTCCGCGGTATGCGGCGTGGCTTTTGGCGCGGGTCTAAGCCTGGCCTTGTCGGCGGACATTGTCGTTGCCGCCGAAGATGCCAGGCTGTGCGAAGTTTTTGCGCGTGTCGGCGGCTGTCCTGACACGGGATCTAGCTGGCTGCTTCAGCAGCGTGCCGGTGCGGGGGTGGCGCGGATGCTGGTGCTCACGGGCCGTGAAATCGACGGGCGCACCGCTAGGGACCTGCGCGTTGTCGAAGAATGCGTGCCGGCCAACCACGTCGAGGGACGGGCGCTGGAAATTGCCCGCGAGATTGCAACGCACCCTATGTTTGGCGCTCAGACCGCCAAGCGTGTGATGCGCGCCGCAGCCGAGTGCAGCTATCTTGAGGCGCTGGATATCGAGCGCGATGCCCAAAGCGTTTTGCTGTGCGCGCATGACTTTCCCGAGGCCATGAAAGCGTTTTCGGAAAAAAGAACTCCAGAATTCAAAGACCGTTAGATCGGTAAAAACCATATAGCAAAACTCAAGGAGACCGTGGATGAAAGTGCTTGTACCTGTCAAGCGCGTGATCGACTACAACGTGAAGGTCCGCGTCAAGGCGGATGGCAGCGGTGTCGATCTCGCCAACGTTAAGATGTCGATGAACCCGTTCGACGAAATCGCCGTCGAAGAGGCGATCCGCCTGAAAGAGGCCGGCACGGCCGAAGAAGTCGTCGCGGTATCCATCGGTGTCAAACAGGCGCAGGAAACCCTGCGCACCGCACTAGCCATGGGCGCCGACCGCGCCATCCTGGTCGTTGCGGCGGATGACGTGCACCAGGATATCGAGCCGCTGACAGTGGCCAAGATCCTTGCCAAGGTCGTGGAAGAGGAGCAGCCTGGCCTGGTTCTCTGCGGCAAGCAGGCGATCGACAACGACATGAACGCCACCGGCCAAATGCTGTCGGCTCTCCTCGGCTGGTCCCAGGCGATGTATGCCAACAACGTGGATATCGACGGCGATCATGCGGTCGTCACGCGCGAGGTCGATGGCGGGTTGCAGACCATCAAGGTCAAGATGCCCACCATCATCTCGACCGACCTGCGCCTGAATGAGCCGCGCTATGCCTCGCTACCCAACATCATGAAGGCCAAGAAAAAGCCGCTCGACGAAAAGACCGCCAAGGATTTCGGCGTCGATGTCAGCCCGCGGCTGGAAATCGTGTCCACCGGGGAACCGGCGGCGCGCGAAGCCGGCGAGATCGTCGGTTCGGTCGATGAGCTGGTGACGAAACTCAAGGAAAAGGGAGTCGTGTGATGGCCGTTCTTCTGATTGCCGAAATCAACGATGGCGCGCTGTCGATGGACGCGACCGCCAAGACCGTGACCGCCGCCGCGCAGCTGGGCGACGTGACCGTGCTGGTCGTCGGGGCATCCGCAAAGGACGCCGCCGCGGAAGCCGCCACGATCCAGGGCGTCTCCAAGGTGCTGGTGGCCGAGGACGACCTTTATGGCCACCGGCTGGCGGAACCGGTGTCGGCGCTAATCGCCAGTCTCGCGGGCGATTACAGCCACATCGTCGCCCCCGCCACCAAATAACACATCAATGCCCAGTCCACCAATGAGAATATCATCACCAAACCCTCCCTCCAGAACATCACCAAAATTCAGGCTTTGATTGCGGCCACCGCCGACTAGGGCATCGTCTTGTGGCTGTACCAATTGATTTTCTGTTGAGTTCGCATCGTTACCGATTAAAGTCTGATTTGTTCCATCTTCAAGCTGTTCTACACTATTAATCACGAAGCCATTTATTCCAGGCTGAAACTCAAGATCGGCTTTGAAAACACCTAGCGCAGATGTCTCGCCAAAGATTCGAGTGGTGACATTGACTTTGGGAAGCGTCAGTGAGCGGCTGCTAATATCGTATTGCGGCGTATCGGCAAAAATGCTGGTACAGATTGTTGATGTTGCTGCTGCAATTAATAAATTTTTGATTTTCATGTTTAAATCTCCATTAATCTTGAATTTAAGGTTCTGTGTTTTGAAATGTGTGTCACGTGGTACATCTGTGATTCCCTGGTGCGTGAAAAATGGTTCAAAAAATTTAAAAATTTTTTTGAACCATTGTCTTATTCAGAGAAAACTACTGATAAATGATCAATTTGATTCAGTGGATAAGGTATTGGATAGAGTGGGTAAAATGACTGTGTTAGACTTTAAATCTGGCGTTTGGGAAAGCATGATTGAGCTAACTAAGTCGGCATACACGATGCAACGAGATAATCCTGAGAATGACCAACTCTACGGATACATAAAAAAAATAGCGCAGCAAGATCGAAATGCATTTGAGCAGTTTTACTATGCATTTAGTCCACGATTGGCAAATTTTTTATTTAAGTTTTTAAGGCAACATGATTATGTAGAAGAGGCGGTGGGTGATGTGATGTTGGTCGTCTGGCAGAATGCAGCGCGTTATAGACCTTCCTCAAAAGTATCTACTTGGGTATTTGGCATCGCCTATAAAAAAGCCTTAAAAATTCTGGCGCGTGATCGAACATCGCAAAATCGCTATGTATCATTTGAGGAAGAAGAAATGGACTTAACCATCGAAGACTGTGAAAGACCGGATGCCTTAGCACAGCATGCTGAGCTGCGTCATGCCATCGT
>Ga0209475_10002350_pt1 | contig 19269 bp, 14 predicted proteins | sample tdDd471_FD_187128 | JGI IMG/M metagenome (GOLD analysis project Ga0209475, IMG submission 187128) | Marine sediment microbial communities from the Atlantic coast under amendment with organic carbon and nitrate - tdDd47.1 (SPAdes)... | ecosystem: Environmental > Aquatic > Marine > Coastal >... | reverse complement strand
GGCGGGGCGGCTGCCCGACGCCGCCGCTTTGCGGGTCATGGAGGGCGGCGCCCTGGACCTGATCGACGCCTGGTCCGGCGCCGCGCGGGCGATCCTGGTGGACGCCGCCCTGTCGGGCGCCCCGGCCGGCAGCGTGCGGCGCCTGGACAGCGCCGACGGGCCCTTGCCGAAGGACATGGCCCGCTGCTCGTCGCATGCGCTGGGCGTCGCCGAGGCCGCCGATCTTTCCCGGTCGCTGGACCGCCTGCCGGAGCGGCTGGTGCTGTACGCGGTCGAAGGCGCCTGCTTCGACGCCGGGACCGGGCTGACCCCGCCGGTCGCCGCCGCCATCGAGGGCGTCGCCCGCCGCGTCCTGGCCGAGATCGCGGAGACGGTGGATGCATGAGGCGAGCCTGATGCGCGACCTGATGCGCCGGATCGAGACCCTGGCGGCTGGGGACGGCGCGGCGCGGGTCGTCGGCGTCCGGGTGCGGCTGGGGGCGCTGTCCCATTTCTCGCCCGCCCATTTCACCGAGCATTTCGAGGAAGCGAGCCGGGGCGGCATCGCCGAGGGCGCGGCGCTGGCCATCGAGACCGACGACGATATCGCGGCGCCGGACGCCCAGACCGTGCGCCTGGAAAGCATCGAGGTCGAATGACCGCCCGTCCCGCGCCGGCCCCGCCGCCGTCCGCCCGCCGCTTGCGGCTCGAGGTGCGGGGGCGGGTGCAGGGGGTGGGGTTCCGCCCCTTCGTCTGGCGGCTGGCGCGGGGGCTCGGCCTCGCCGGGCGGGTCGCCAACACGGCCCAGGGCGTCGCCATCGAGGTCGAGGGGCCGGAACCGGCGCTCGCCGAGTTCCGCCGCCGGTTGAGCGCCGACGCGCCGGCGACGGCGCGGATCGAGGCGGTCGCGGCGACCGCCCGCCCGCCCGAGGGCGGCGCGGGGTTCGAGATCCAGGCCAGCGACCGGGCGGGCGCGCGGACCGTCGCCGCGACCCCCGACATCGCGACCTGCCCCGCCTGCCTGGCCGAGATCCGCGACCCCGCCGCCCGGCGCTACCGCTATCCCTTCACCAACTGCACCGATTGCGGGCCGCGCTACAGCATCCTCCGCCGCCTGCCCTACGACCGGGCGAACACGACCATGGCCGGTTTCGCCATGTGTCCCGCCTGCCGCGCCGAGTACGACGATCCGGGCGACCGCCGGTTCCATGCCCAGCCCATCGCCTGCCCGGAATGCGGGCCGCGCCTGACCCTGCGGGCGGCGGACGGGCGTTCGATCGCGGCGGAAGAGGCGGCGCTGGCCGCCGCCGCGGCGGCGCTGGCCGAGGGCCGGATCCTGGCGCTGAAGGGGCTGGGCGGCTACCAGCTTCTGGCCGACGCCCGCGACGCCGGCGCCGTCGCCGCCCTGCGGGCGCGCAAGCGCCGGCCCGACAAGCCCTTCGCCCTGATGGCCGCCGACCTTGCCATGGCCCGGGCACTGGGCATCGCCACGCGGATGGAGGCGGACCTGCTGGCGACGCCGGAAGGCCCCATCGTCCTGATGCGGCGGCGGACCGACGCCGGCGCGCTGGCCGTCGCCGAAGCGGTCGCGCCGGGCACCCCGCTGCTGGGGGTGATGCTGCCGACGACGCCCCTGCATCACCTGCTGGCCGACGCGGTCGGCTTTCCCCTCGTCGCCACCAGCGGCAACCGCGCCGACGAGCCGATGGCGACCGACCCCGACGCGGCCCGCGCCCGCCTCGCCGGGATCGCCGATCTGTTCCTCGACCATGACCGGCCCATCGCCCGGCCGGTCGACGATTCGGTCGTCCGCGTCATCGCCGGCGCGGCCACCGTCCTGCGCCGGGGGCGGGGCTACGCGCCGGACGTCCTGCCGCTCGCCCATGGGGGGCCGGCGCTGCTCGCCCATGGCGGCCATCTGAAGGCGGCGGCGGCGGTCGCGGCCGAGGGCCGCGTCGTCCTCGGCCCCCATATCGGCGATCTCGACACGCCCGAGGCCCGCGCCGCCTACGCCGACAGCATCGCCGACCTGGCGGCGCTCCACGACCCGGCGCCGGAAATCGGTGTCTGCGACGGCCATCCCGATTACGCCTCCACCCGGCTGGCCCGCGCCCGGTTCGGCCGCACCGTCGCCGTGCCCCACCATCTGGCCCATATCGCCGCCTGCCTGGCCGAGCATGATTGCGCCGGCCCCGTCCTCGGCGTCGCCTGGGACGGCACCGGCGACGGCGGCGACGGCACGGTCTGGGGCGGCGAGTTCCTGACCGTCGCCGGCACCGATTGGCGCCGGACCGCCCATCTGCGCCCCTTCCGCCTGCCCGGCGGCGAGGCGGCGGCGCGGGAGCCGCGCCGCGCGGCCCTCGGCCTCCTCTACGCGCTGGACGGCGCGGCGGCGCTGGCGGAGGACGGCCCCCTGGCCGCCGCGTTCGACGGGTCGGCGCGCGGCCTGTTGGCGGCGGCGCTGGCGCGCGGGGTCAACGCCCCTTGGACGACCAGCGCCGGGCGTCTGTTCGACGGGGTCGCGGCGCTCCTCGGCCTGGGCGACCGGGCGAGCTTCGAGGGCCAGGCGGCGGCGGCCCTGGAACATGCCGCCGACGGGGCGGCCGTCGAGCGGCCCTACGACCTGCCCCTGACGGCGGACACGCCGGCGGTCCTCGATTGGGGGCCGCTGGTCCGGGCGGTTCGCGCCGACGCCGCCGCCGGGGTCGCGGTCGCCGAGATCGCCGCCGGCTTTCACGCGGCGCTGGCCCGCGCTATCGTGGCAGTCGCGCGCCGCGCCGGCGCCCGGCGGGTGGCTCTGACCGGCGGCTGCTTCCAGAACCGGCGGCTGACCGAACGGGCGACCGACGAATTGACGGCCGCCGGGATCGAGGTCCTGCGCCATCGGCGGGTGCCGCCCAACGATGGCGGCCTCGCCCTCGGCCAGGCGGCCTGGGCGGCGCGGCTTCTGGCGGAGGAGGCGGGCTGATGTGCCTGGCGGTGCCCGGCGAACTGCTCGAAATCTCGGACGGCGATCCGCTCGCCCGCACCGGGCGCGTTGCCTTCGGCGGCGTGGTCAAGGAGGCGAGCCTCGCCTTCGTCCCCGAGGCGCGGCCGGGCGACTATCTGCTGGTCCATGCCGGGGTCGCGATTTCGGTCCTCGACCCCGCCGCCGCCGAGGCGAGCCTCGCCTATGTCGCCGCCCTCGCCGGCGACGGCCCCGCGACGGAGGGCACGCCGTGAAGTATCTGGACGAATTCCGCGACCCGGCGGCGGCCCGCGCCGTCGCCGCCGACCTGGCGCGCCTCGCGACCCGGCCCTGGACGATCATGGAGGTCTGCGGCGGCCAGACCAACGCCATCCTCCGCCACGGCATCGACCAGCTCCTGCCCGCCGGCGTCACCCTGGTCCATGGGCCGGGCTGCCCGGTCTGCGTCACCCCGCCCGAGATCATCGACCGGGCGATCCGGATCGCCCGGACGCCGGGCGCGGCGCTGGTCTCCTTCGGCGACATGGCGCGGGTGCCCGGAACCGGGGGCAGCCTGCTGGACGCCCGCGCGGACGGCGCCGACCTGCGGCTGGTCTATTCGCCCCTGGACGCGCTGGAAATCGCCCGCGCCGACCCCGAGCTTGAGGTCGTGTTCTTCGCCGTCGGGTTCGAGACCACGGCCCCGGCGACGGCGATGGCGGTGCATCGGGCGCGCCGGGAGGGGATTCGGAACTTCTCGCTCCTGGCCGCCCATGTGCTGGTGCCGCCGGCGATGACCGGCATCCTCGCGGCGCCCGGCAACCGGGTCCAGGGCTTCCTCGCCGCCGGCCATGTCTGCACGGTGATGGGGACCGACGCCTATCGGCCCATCGCCGCGCGCTTCCGGGTGCCGATCGTCGTGACCGGGTTCGAGCCCCTGGATATCCTCCAGGGCGTCCATATGTGCGTCCGCCAGCTGGAAACCGGACGCGCCGAGGTCGAGAACCAATATGCCCGCGCCGTGCGCCCGGACGGCAACGCCGCGGCGCGGGCCCTGATCGCCGAGATCTTCCGCGTCCGCCCCCTGCGCTGGCGGGGCATCGGCGAGATCGCCGAGAGCGGCCTCGCCCTCGCCCCCGACTATGCCGAGTTCGACGCCGAGCGCCGCTTCGGATTGGCCGACGCGGGGGTGGCGCACGCGGCGCCGCCGGCCGCCGGCCCCTGCATCGCCGGCGCCGTCCTCCAGGGCCGCGCCCGGCCGACCGACTGCCCGGCCTTCGGCGATGGCTGCGACCCGGCCCGGCCGCTGGGCGCGCCGATGGTCTCGACCGAGGGGGCCTGCGCCGCCTATTTCCGCCATCGCGGCGCCCCGCCCGCGCCGCCACGGGCGGCGGCCCGCGGATGAGCGGCGACGGCGACCCGGGGCCGACCTGCCCCCTCCCGTCGGCCGACCCGGCGCGGATCGCCCTGGCCCATGGCGGCGGCGGCGCCCTGACCGGCGCCCTGATCGACGGGCTGTTCCGGCCCGCCTTCGCCAACCCGGCCCTCGACGCCGCTCATGACGGCGCGGTCCTGGACGCCGACGGGACGCGCCTCGCCTTCACCACCGATTCCTACGTGGTGCGGCCGGCCTTCTTCCCCGGCGGCGATATCGGGTCCCTGGCGGTCACCGGCACCGTCAACGACCTGGCCATGTGCGGCGCCCGCCCGCGCTGGCTGTCGGCGGGCCTGATACTGGAGGAAGGTTTCCCGATGGCCGATCTGCGCCGGGTCGTCGCCTCGATGGCGGCGGCGGCGCGGGACGCCGGGGTCACGCTGGTCACCGGCGACACCAAGGTGGTCGGGCGCGGCCAGGGCGACGGCGTCTATATCAACACCGCCGGGATCGGGCTGATCGCGCCGGGGGTCGAGGTCGCGCCGTCGCGGCTGCGCCCCGGCGACGCGGTGCTGCTGAGCGGCGATCTCGGCCGCCACGGCATGGCGGTGATGGCGGCGCGCGAAGGGCTGGACTTCGCGCCGCCCATCGAGAGCGACTGCGCCGCCCTGCATCGGCCGGTCGCGGCCCTGCTGGCGGCCGGGATCGATATTCATTGCCTGCGCGATCCCACCCGAGGCGGGCTGGCGGCGGCGCTGGTCGAACTGGCGGGCGCCGCCGGCGTCGGGGTCGAGATCGACGAGGCCGCGATCCCGGTCGGCGACGCGGTGCGCGGGGCGTGCGAGGTTCTCGGCTTCGATCCGCTGCATGTCGCTTGCGAGGGCCGGTTCGTCGCCGTCCTGCCCGAGGCGGACGCCGAGCAGGCCCTCGATCTTCTGCGCGCCGATCCCCTCGGCGCCGACGCGGCGCGGATTGGGACGGTGACGGCGGAACCGGCGGGGGTGGCGACCCTGGCCACGGCGATCGGCGCCCGCCGGGTGTTGGATCCGCCCAGCGGCGAAATGCTGCCGCGCATCTGTTGAGCGCGGCCGGGGCCTAGCTCCAGGCGAGGGAAATCAGCAGCGCCAAGGCGAGGGCGGCGCTCGCCAGCTTCCAGAACAGCAGCGGGTTGCGGTCGTAAAGGCTCCGGCGGTGGGGCTGGTGCGGCACGGCGTCGGCGGCGACCCGGTTCTCCAACTCGAAGGCGAGCTCCAGCACGTCGCCATAGCGGTCGCCGGGATCGACCGCCAGCGACCGGGCGAGGACGAAATCCAGCCAGGCGGGCAGGTCGGGCCGGCTGCGCGCGAGCGGCGTCAGGCGGCGGAAGCGGGGCCGCGAGAAGGGTTCGATCTCGCCATAGGGATAGGCGCCGCCGGCGAACGTCCGATACAGGGTGACACCCAGCGCATAGAGATCGGACATCTCGTCGCCCGCCTGGCCCGCGAACAGCTCGGGCGCCATGTAGCTCGCCGTTCCCGGGATTTCCTCGATCGGCGTCTCCTCCAGCCTGGGAACCCGCGCGACCCCCAAATCCAGGAGCCGCAGCCCGCCGTCGGGCTGGAGGATGACGTTCTCGGGCTTGATGTCCCGATGGATGATGCCCGCCCGGTGCAGGGCGGTGACCGCCTTGCACAGCTTGATCGCCAGGTCGACCCCTTCGGCGAGCGAGGGCTTGGGCGCGCGCAGCAGGCGCGCCTCCAACGTTTCGCCCGGATAAAAGGGCATCACCGAATAGAGGCGCGATTGGCGGCCCTCGGGCAGTTCCAGGATCTCGCCGACGAAGGGGCAGCGGGCATGGGAGGCGACCCAGGCCTCGCGGGTGAAGGCCGCCAAATAGGTCGCGTCGCTGGCGACGCGCGGTTGCGGGAACTTCAGCACGACGCGGCGGTCGGCGACCTTGTCGTGGGCGCGGAACAGGCGGCTGTAGCGCCCGTCCGACAGGATATCTTCCAGATCGAACCCGTCGACGCTGTCGCCCGGCCGCGGCGGGTCGCCGACCGCCAAGCCGGCGCGGGTCGATTCCAGGCTCGCATGGTCGGTCTCGGGCAGGGTCAGGATGTCGACGACGATGGCGCTGGCGTTGTCCTGGCCGCCGGCGTCGATCGCCGCCTTGACCAGTCGCCGGGCCGCTTCCTCCGGATCGGTGCGGCGGGCGAGAATCTCGGCGATCCGCCGGTCGGTTAGCGGTCCGTGCACGCCGTCGCTGCACAGGAGGAACCGGTCGTCCGCGTCCAGTCCGCGGCTGGCATGGTCCAGGCGCAAGCTCTCCTCGATGCCGATGGCCCGGTACAGGACATGGGAAAGGTCGGGCCGGTCCAGGGTGTGGTCCTTGGTCAAGCGGGTGAGCCGCCCGCCGCCCAGTTTTCCGCCGCCAAAATGATAGATCCGGCTGTCGCCGACATGGATGACATGGGCGGTGCGGCCGCGCAGGACCAAGGCGCTGAAGGTCGTGCCCATGCCGTCCAGGTTGGGGTCGGCCCGGCCCTGGGCATGGACCCAACGGTTCAGCGGCTCCAGGACCCGGGCCGCCGCGCGCTCGATCCCGATGGTTTCGGGCTGGCTGTAAAAGCCGTCGATGAAGCCGCCGACCGCGATCTCGGCGGCCGCCCGGCCGCCCCGGGCGCCGCCCATGCCGTCGGCCAGGGCGGCGATGGCGCCGTGCGAGGCGCGCTGGCCGATACTGCCCGGCTGGGTGGCGACGAAATCCTCGTTCTCCTTGCGCCGCCCGGTCTCGCTGGCCAGGCCGATACGGATCTTCAGATCGCCCGCATAGGGTTCGGACACCGGCCCCGACTCCTCAACTGTGCCGCCCATGCCGCGCGCGCGCCGCGACCCCGCCATCCTTAGCATGGGCGATGGGCCGCGACGACGGCGCGGCGCGGCTAGATCTGGGCGCCCGACGCCGCGCCCCAGGTCGTCCGCCAGCGGGTCTTCACCGCCGTTAGGCCGCCGACCCCGACCAGGGCCAGGACGCAGAAGATGAGGAAGCCGCCGGTGAAGTCGCCGGTCAGCCCCCGCGAGACGCCGAGCGCCTTGGCGAGGAAGAAGCCGCCGATGCCGCCGGCGCAACCGACCAGCCCGGTCATGATCCCGATCTCGTCGCGGAACCGTTGCGGGATGAGCTGGAACACGGCGCCATTGCCCATTCCCAGCGCCAGGACCCCGGCCGAGAACAGAGCGACCGCGTACCAGGCGGCGGCCGGCATCTCGCCCAGCGCCCAGCCGCCGCCGGCGTCCGGCGCCGGCCCGACGGGAAGGAAGGCGATCGCCACATAGGCAAGGGCGACCACCGCGAAGAGGATGCTCAAGGTGCGAATCCCGCCGATCCGGTCGGCGACATGGCCGCCCACCGGGCGGAAGGCCGATCCGAACATGACGATCAGGGCGACCATGGCGCCGGCGGCGATCCCCGACAGATGGTACTGGACGGTAAAATACAGCGGCAGCGCGTTGGCCAATCCGACGAACCCGCCGAAGGTGATGAAATAGAAGAACATGAACCACCAGCTGTCCTTGTCGGCGAGCAGCGCGCGGTAGTTGGTCCAGGTCACCGGCTTGCGCTCGCCGGGGGCGTCCTTGGCGATGGCGATATAGACGAGGAAGGTCAGGACCAGGGGGATCAGCAGGAAGCCGAACGCGTTCTGCCAGCCGAACGTCTCGGCCAGCCAGGGCACGGTCAGGGTATCGATCACGACGCCCATATTGCCGGCGCCGGCGATTCCCAGAACGACCCCTTGATACCGGGGCGGGTACCAGCGGCTGGCCTGGGGCAGGGCGACGGCGAAAGAGGCGCCGGCGATCCCGAGGGCGACGCCGAGAAGCTGGACCTCCAGCTTGCTGTCCAATCCGGCGAGCCAGGCATAGGCGATGGCGCCGATGACGATGACCTGCGCCACCGATCCCGTCCGCTTGGCGCCCAGATGGTCGGCGAGGGTGCCCAAGGGGATCCGCAGCAAGGCCCCGGCCAGGATCGGGATCGCGACCAGGGTGAACTTCTCCTCCAAGGGCAGGTTGAGCTCCTTGGTGATGTAGATCACCAGCGGGCCCAGCGTGACCCAAACCATGAAACTGAAATCGAAATAGAGGAAGGCGGCCAGAAGCGTCGGCCAGTGGCCGGCCTTGCGGAAATCCTTGAAGTCCATGAAGAGGGAGGCCTTTCGGTCTTTCGCGTTTCGGGCGTCCGTGCGGGCGCGAGCATCGGCGCCGCGCGCGCCGCGCGCCGCTTGGTCGCTGGCCGGGGGTCAGCAAGAACCGTGCCAAACGACCCGGCCCGGGCCGCGCGCCGGCAAAGCCAGGCAGGGCGCCGATTTTTGCATTTGCACATTATTTATGCGCCGGTGTGTGGGCAGGCGGCTCTGCCTAAATAACAGGCTGCATGCCCGATTATTGGGACGGGTCCACCGGCTCGGTGCGCGGACGGAATGGGCCAACAGGCTGATATCAAAGAATAAACGACACCGTCGGGTGGCCTCGGCCGGTTGGCATGGATTTTGCTGTGACCTGGGGGGCTTTCGCGGGAGTGGAAGGGCGCCGGGCCCGACCGTCGCGTTAGCTACCCGGAAACCCCGCGTCGCCGGGCAGGACGACCGACCGGCGGCGACGGCTTGCACAAACGAAGAGACCGTTTTCATGAAAAGAAATCTTGTCGTCATCGGCAATGGCATGGCCGGGATGCGGACGGTCGAGGAGCTTCTGGCCCTCGATCCGGACCTTTACCGCATCACCGTTTTCGGGTCCGAGTCCCACGGCAACTACAACCGCATCCTGCTGTCCCCGGTGCTGGCCGGCGAGAAGACCGTCGACGACATCATGCTCAACGACGATCCCTGGTATGCCGAGCATGACATCCTGCTGCACAAGGGCAAGACGGTGAGCCGGATCGACCGCCGCAACCGCAAGGTCGTCGCCGAGGACGGGACCGAGGCGCCCTACGACCGGCTGTTGCTCGCCGTCGGCTCCAACCCGATCCTGTTGCCGCTGCCCGGCGCCGATCTGGCGGGCGTTATCACCTTCCGCGACATCGCCGATGTCGAGCGCATGCTGGCCGCCTCCAAGTCCCACAAGAACGCCGTGGTGATCGGCGGCGGGCTGTTGGGGCTGGAGGCCGCGAACGGGCTGATGAAATGCGGCATGAACGTGACCGTCATCCATCTGATGGATTGCCTGATGGAGCGCCAGCTCGACCCGATCGCCGGTCGGATGCTGCGCGAATCCCTGGTCGAGCGCGGCCTCGACTTCCGGATGGAGGCGCAGACCGAGGCCATCCTCGGCGAGGATCATGTCACCGGAGTGCGTCTCGCCGGCGGCGAGGAGGTCCCCGCCGATCTGGTGGTCATGGCCGTGGGCATCCGGCCCAACACGACGCTGGCCGCGGACTCGGGCCTTGCCTGCGAGCGTGGCGTGCTGGTCGGCGACACCATGCAGACCTTCGATCCGTCGGTTTACGCGGTCGGCGAATGCGTCCAGCATCGCGGCGCCGTCTACGGCCTGGTGGCGCCTCTGTTCGAGCAGGCCAAGGTCTGCGCCAATCAGCTCGCCCGGCTGGGCCATGCCGCCTATGGCGGGTCGGTGACCTCGACCAAGCTCAAGGTGACCGGCATCGATCTGTTCTCGGCCGGCGACTTCATCGGCGACGCCGATTGCGAGGAGATCGTGCTCCAGGACGCCGGCAACGGGATCTACAAGAAGCTCGTTCTCAAGGACGACCGCATCCGGGGCGCCGTCCTCTATGGCGATACCATCGACGGCGCCTGGTATTTCCAGCTGATGCGCGACGGCACCGACGTGTCCGCGACGCGCGAGCATCTTCTGTTCGGCCAGGCCCATCTCGGCGATTCGGGCCATGGCGGCGGGAACGCCGTCGCGGCCCTGGACGACGGGGCCGAGATCTGCGGCTGCAACGGCGTCACCAAGGGCGCGATCCTTCAGGCCATCTCGGACAAGAAGTTGTTCACCCTGGCCGAGGTGCGCGCCCATACCAAGGCGTCGTCGTCCTGCGGGTCCTGCACCGGCCTGGTGGAGCAGCTTTTGGCGCATGCGGTGGGCGGCGACTATTCGCCGACGCCCACCGAGGCCCCGGTCTGCGGCTGCACCGAATACACCCATGACAAGGTCCGCGAATCGATCCGCGAGCATGAACTGAAGACCATCGGCGCGGTGATGCGCTTCATGGAATGGCGGACGCCGAACGGCTGTCATGTCTGCCGGCCGGCGCTGAACTATTACCTGCTGTGCGCCTGGCCCGGCGAGTATGCCGACGATTCGCGCTCGCGCTTCATCAACGAGCGCGCCCACGCCAACATCCAGAAGGACGGCACCTATTCGGTGGTGCCGCGCATGTGGGGCGGCGTGACGACGCCCGACGAGCTGCGCGCCATCGCCGACGTCGCCGACAAATACGCCATCCCCACGGTCAAGGTGACCGGCGGCCAGCGCATCGACCTGCTGGGGGTGCGCAAGGAGGACCTGCCCGCGGTCTGGGGCGATCTGGGCGCCGCCGGCATGGTCTCGGGCCATGCCTACGGCAAGGCGCTGCGCACGGTGAAGACCTGCGTTGGGTCCGAATGGTGCCGCTTCGGAACCCAAGATTCCACCGCCATGGGGATCGAGCTGGAGCGGATGTGCTGGGGGACCTGGACGCCCCACAAGGTCAAGCTGGCCGTGTCGGGCTGCCCGCGCAACTGCGCCGAGGCGACGATCAAGGATTTCGGCGTCGTCGCCGTCGAGTCGGGATGGGAGCTGCATATCGGCGGCAATGGCGGGGTCAAGATCCGCGCGACCGACCTTCTGTGCAAGGTTTCGACCGCCGAGGAGGTGCGCGAATATTGCGGCGCCTTCCTCCAACTCTATCGCGAGGAGGCGCACTATCTGGAGCGCACCGCGCCCTGGATCGAGCGGGTCGGCCTCGCCTATGTCAAGGAACGGCTGATCGAGGACGAGACCGGCCGCCGCGCCTTGTTCGCCCGCTTCATCCACGCCCAGAAATTCGCCCAGGACGATCCCTGGGCGGCGCGCGCGCAGGGCGCGGACGCGGCCGAGTTCGCGCCCTTGCGGGAGATCGCCTGACATGGCCGACTGGATCGAGGTCGGGCCGCTGTCCGAGATTCCGCCGCTCGGGGCGCGGGTCCTGCGCCGGGCGGAAGGCGACATCGCCATCTTCCGGGCGGAGGACGGCAGCCTGTTCGCCGTCGACGATCGCTGTCCCCATCGCCAGGGGCCTCTGTCGCAAGGGATCGTGCATGGGCACAGCGTGACCTGCCCCTTGCACAACTGGGTGATCGAGCTCGAATCGGGCAGCGCCGCCGCCCCCGACGAGGGATGCGTCGCGACCTACCCGGTGCGGGTCGAAAACGAAACGGTCCTCCTGCAACTCGCGGGGGAAACCGGAAAACGCGCGGCGTCGGCGTGAGCGACAGCGTCGCCACCACCTGTCCCTATTGCGGCGTCGGCTGCGGAATCCGCGTCCGGCGCGACAAGGGCGGCGGGATCGCCATCGAGGGCGACCGCCACCATCCCGCGAATCGCGGCCGGCTCTGCTCCAAGGGGCTGGCGTTGGGCGAGACCCTGGATGCGCCGGGGCGCCTCCTCCATCCATGGATCGGGGGCGAGCGGGTCGGCTGGAACCAAGCGTTGGACGCGGTCGCCGAGGGCTTCGCCGCCGCCCTCGCCGCCTACGGGCCGGACTCGGTCGCCTTCTATGTCTCGGGTCAGCTCCTGACCGAGGACTACTACGTCGCCAACAAGCTGATGAAGGGCTTCCTCGGCGGCGCCAACATCGACACCAATTCGCGTCTGTGCATGGCGTCCAGCGTCGCCGGCCACAAGCGGGCCTTCGGGACCGACACGGTGCCCGGCTGTTACGAGGACCTGGACGGGGCGGACCTGGTGGTTCTGGTCGGGTCCAACGCCGCCTGGTGCCATCCGATCCTGTTCCGCCGGATCGAGGCGGCGCGCCGCGCCCGCCCCAACCACCGGCTGGTCGTCATCGACCCGCGCCGGACCGACAGCTGCGTCGGCGCCGACCTGCATCTCGCTCTGCGGCCCGGTACCGACGCGGTCTTGTTCAACGGTCTTTTGGTGTGGCTCTACGAGCGGGGCGTTGCCGACACGGTCTTTGTCGACGCCCATACGTCGGGCGTCGCCGAGGCGGTGGTCGCCGCGAGACAGACGGCCCCGAGCCCCGAGCGGGTCGCCGAGATCTGCGGGCTGGATCCGGCCGACGTCCACTCCTTCTATGAATGGGTCGCCGCGACCGAGAAGACCTGCACCCTTTATTCCCAGGGGGTCAACCAGTCCTCGTCGGGCACCGACAAGGTGGGCGCGATCCTCAACTGCCATCTGCTGACCGGGCGGATCGGGCGGCCGGGGATGGGGCCGTTCTCCCTGACCGGCCAGCCGAACGCCATGGGCGGCCGCGAGGTCGGCGGGCTCGCCAACCAGCTCGCCGCCCATATGGAAATCGGCGACGACGCGGATCGGGATCGGGTCGCGCGGTTCTGGAAAGCGCCCCGCGTCGCCGACCGCGAGGGCCTGAAGGCGGTCGATCTGTTCCGCGCCGTGGAGGACGGTCAGATCAAGGCGCTGTGGATCATGGCGACCAACCCGGCGGTCAGCCTCCCCGACGCCGACGCGGTCGCCCGGGCGCTGGACAAATGCGATTTCGTTGTCGTTTCGGATTGCGTCGCCCGGACAGACACCAGCCGCGCCGCCGATGTGCTGCTGCCGGCGGCGGGTTGGGGCGAGAAGGACGGAACGGTGACCAATTCGGAGCGCCGGATCTCGCGCCAGCGGGCCTTTTTGCCCCTGCCCGGCGAGGCGCGTCCCGACTGGTGGGTCGTCACCCAGGTCGCCCGGCGCATGGGGTTCGCCGACCAGTTCGACTATGACGGGCCGGCGGCGATCTTTCGCGAGCATGCGGCGCTGTCGGGCTTCGAGAATGACGGCAGCCGCGATTTCGACATCTCGGCCCTGGCCGAGATCGGCGACACGGACTATGCGGTGCTTCGGCCGGTGCAATGGCCGGTGACCGCGAAGCGCCCCAAGGGCACCGACCGGCTGTTCGCCAAGGGCGGCTTCTTCACCGACGACCGTCGCGCCCGGTTCCGCCCGGTTCAGCCGCGCCCGCCGGTGAACCCGCCGGACGCCGACTATCCCTTTATCCTGAACACGGGCCGCGTCCGCGATCATTGGCATACCCTGACCCGGACCGGCCTATCCGCGCGCCTGTCCGGGCATCTGGCGGAACCCTATCTCCAGATCCGTCCCGAGGACGCCGCCCGGGCGGGTCTCGTCGATGGCGGCCTGGCACGAATCAACAGCCGCTGGGGCTGGATGATCGCCCGCGTCCGCGTCAGCGAGGATCAGCGGCCGGGCGAGCTGTTCGTCCCCTTTCACTGGAACGATTCCTTTGCCGCGCGCGGCCGGGTCGACGCGTTGGTCAATCCGGAGACCGACCCGATCTCGGGCCAGCCCGAACTGAAGCACACGCCGGTCGCGGTCGCGCCCTACGCCGCGGCCTGGTACGGATTCGCGCTTTCCCAGGCGGCGATCGATCCGGGGCGCGAGGCGGGTTATTGGGTGCGGGCGCGCGGGCGCGGCTGCTGGCGGACGGAGCTCGCCGGCGAGGCGTCGCCCGATGATTGGGGCGCCTGGGCGCGCGACCGGCTGGGCGTGCCCGATGGGGCGCGGGGCTGGATCACCTTCGCCGATCCAGGGCGCGGCCGCCATCGCTTCGCCTGGATCGAGGACGGCCGGTTGCGCGGTTGCCTGTTCGTCGAGGCCGGCTTGGACCTGCCGTCGCGCGGCTGGCTGGAGGGCCTGTTCGAGGCGCCTTTGGACATGGCGGCGCGGCGCAGCCTGCTGGCGGGCAGTCCGGGCGCCGGCGGCGATCCCGGCAAAATCCTATGCTCCTGTTTCTCGGTCGGGGCGAACACGATCCGCGCCGCCATCGCCGAGAAGGGTCTGACCTCGGTCGAGGCCATCGGCGCCGCCTTGCAGGCGGGCACCAATTGCGGCTCCTGCCGGCCGGAGTTGCGCCGGCTTCTGGACGCCGCCCCGGCGGGTGGCGACGATGCGGGCGCCCGCGCCGCGCGCATGTCGGTGTGACGGCACCATGGGCGCGCTTCCCTACCGGACGACGGCGCGGCCCAGAGGGGGCGCGGTGTGGCTGGTCGGCGCCGGACCCGGCGATCCCGAACTCCTGACCCTGAAGGCGTTGCGCCGGATGCGCGCGGCGGACGTCGTTCTGCACGATCGGCTGGTTGCGCCCGAGATTCTCGACCTCCTGCCCGCCGAAACGCCGCGGATCGATGTCGGCAAGGCACCCGGCGGCCACGCCATGCCCCAGGCCGAGATCACCGCGCGGATGATTGCGCTGGCCGAGGCCGGCAAGCGCGTCCTGCGCCTGAAGGGGGGCGATCCCTTCCTGTTCGGCCGGGGCGGCGAGGAGATCGAGGCCGTGATCGCGCGCGGCCTTCCGGTCGAGGTGGTGCCCGGCATCACCGCCGCCACCGGCTGCGCGGCGGCGGCCGGCATCCCCCTGACGCATCGCGACCACGCCCAGGCCTGCGTCTTCGTGACCGGCCATACCAAGGACGGGCGGCTGGACCTGGACTGGCCGGCGCTCGCCCGGCCGCGCCAGACCCTGGTCGTCTATATGGGGCTCGCCTCCCTTGGGCGGATCGCCGAGCGGCTGGTCGCCCACGGGCTGGGCCCGGCGACGCCGGCGGCTTTGATCGCCCAAGGCACTCGCGCCGGCGAACGCGTCCTGACGGCGTCCCTGGCCGACTTGCCCGACGCGGCGCGGCGCGCCCGGATCGACGGTCCGGCGCTGGTCGTCATCGGCGAGGTCGCCGCTCTCTCCCCGGCCAATGTCACGGAAGCAACACTTGCGGCCGCTTCCGGCTGACGCGAAACTCGTCCCGACGTTGACCTAGCTCAAGGCCGGACGGCGCCGCCTGTCGGAAACTGATCATGCGAGGCCACCGGCGAATGGGGAGGGCCGATGACATTTCCGCGGATTCGCAAGGCGGTACCGAAGAGAGACGCGCCGAACCTCGTCGATTACGACGCGGCGCGCGCCGGCTTCTCCTGGGAGGCAGCGCGGGCCGAGCTCGACGGGCTGCCGGGCGGCGCCGGGCTGAACATCGCTCACGAGGCGGTGGACCGCCACGCCGCCGGCGCCGATGCCGGGCGTATCGCCTGGCGCTGGCTCGGCAAGGAAGGCCAGACCCGCGACATCACCTATGCGGAGCTGGCGGCGCTGACCAACCGCTTCGCCAACGCCCTCGGCGGCCTGGGGGTCGGTAAGGGCGACCGGGTCTTCCTGCTCGCCGGCCGGGTGCCGGCCCTGTATGTGGCGGCGCTCGGCGCGCTGAAGATGGGCGGCGTCGTCTCGCCCCTGTTTTCCGCCTTCGGGCCGGAGCCGATCAAGGCGCGCATGACCATCGGTCAGGGCAAAGTCCTGGTCACCACGCCGCATCTGTACAAGCGCAAGGTGGCGCCGATCCGCGCCGATCTGCCGGCGCTGGAGCATGTCGTCCTGATCGGCCCCGACGAGGCCGAGACCGATGTCCCGGACACCCACGACTACGCGCGGCTGATGGCGGCGGCGGGCGCCGATTTCGCGATCCCGCCGACCGACCCCGAGGACATGGCGCTGCTGCATTTCACCAGCGGCACGACGGGTCGGCCGAAGGGCGCGGTCCATGTTCACGGCGCCGTCCTCGCCCATCACGTGACCGGCAAGCTGGCCCTCGACCTGCGGCCGGGCGACATCTTTTGGTGCACCGCCGATCCGGGCTGGGTGACCGGCACCTCCTACGGGATCATCGCGCCCCTGACCAACGGCGCGACCAGCATCATCGACGCGGCCGAGTTCGACGCCGAGCGCTGGTACGGCATCCTTCAGGACCAGAAGGTGACGGTCTGGTACACGGCGCCGACGGCGATCCGCATGCTGATGAAGCTGGGCGCCGACATCGCCCGGAAATACGATCTGTCGCGTCTGCGCTTCCTGTCCAGCGTCGGCGAGCCCCTGAACCCCGAGGCGGTGACCTGGAGCGCACGCGCCTACGGCCGGCCCTTCCACGACAATTGGTGGCAGACCGAGACCGGCGGGATCATGATCGCCAATTTCGCGGCGATGGACGTCAAGCCCGGCTCGATGGGCAAGCCCCTGCCGGGGATCGAGGCCGCCATCGTCGCCCGCGACAAGGCCGGCGGCGTCACCGCGATCGACGCGGCGGACGAAGAGGGCGAGCTTGCCCTGAAGGCCGGCTGGCCGTCGATGTTCCGGGGCTATCTGAACGAGGAAGAGCGCTACCGCAACTGCTTCGCCGGCGAGTGGTATCTGACCGGCGATCTGGCCCGGCGCGACGGTGACGGCTATTTCTGGTTCGTCGGCCGCGCCGACGACGTGATCAAGTCCGCCGGCCATCTGATCGGCCCGTTCGAGGTCGAAAGCGCCCTGGTCGAGCATCCGGCGGTGGCCGAGGCGGCCGTCATCGGCAAGCCGGACCCGGTGGCCGGCGAGATCGTCAAGGCCTTCGTCGCCCTGAACCCCGGTTTCGCGCCCTCGGACGAGTTGATGCGCGACCTTCTGGGCCATGCCCGCAAGCGGCTGGGGCCGGCGGTGGCGCCGCGCGAGATCGACTTCCGCGCCAACCTGCCCAAGACCCGCAGCGGCAAGATCATGCGCCGGCTGCTGAAGGCGCGCGAGCTGGGCCTACCAGAGGGCGACCTGTCGACCCTGGAAAGCGAGGAGCGCAAATGACCGCCGCCAAGGGCAAGGTCCGCCTGACCCGCGACTCGGCGCTGGCGCTGCTCGCCGGGATGCTGCGCATCCGTCGGTTCGAGGAGACATGCGCCGAGCTCTACACCGCCGAGAAGATTCGCGGCTTCCTGCATCTCTATATCGGCGAGGAGGCCATCGCTGTCGGCGCGCTGGACGCGCTGGCGCCCGACGACGCCGTCGTCGCCACCTATCGCGAGCATGGCCACGCGCTGGCGCGCGGCATCGCGATGGATCGGATCATGGCCGAGATGTACGGCAAGCAGTCGGGCTGTTCGCGCGGGCGCGGCGGATCGATGCATATCTACGACGCGGCGACCCGCTTCTATGGCGGCAACGCCATCGTCGGCGGCGGCTTGCCGCTGGCCGTCGGCCTGGCGCTGGCCGACCGCATGCAAGGACGCGACGCCGTCACCGCCTGCTTCTTCGGCGAGGGGGCGGTGGCCGAGGGCGAATTCCACGAATCGGCCAACCTGGCGGCGCTGTGGAAGCTGCCCGTCCTGTTCGTCTGCGAGAATAACCGCTACGCCATGGGCACGGCGCTGGATCGCTCGGAATCCCAGACCGACCTGCATGTCAAGGCGGCGAGTTACGCCATGGGCTCGGAGGTGGTCGACGGGATGGACGTGGTCGCGGTCGAGGCCGCCGCCCGCCGCGCCGTCGACGCCATGCGGTCGGGGGGCGGGCCGCATTTCCTGGAATGCCGGACCTATCGCTTCCGCGCCCATTCGATGTTCGACGCCCAGCTCTATCGCGACAAGGCCGAGATCGAGGAATGGAAGACCCACGGCCCCGTGGTCCGCTTCACCGCCTGGCTGCGCGAGACCGGCCTATTGCACGATTCGGACCTGGCGCGGATCGAGGCCGACATCGCCGCCGAGATCGACGCCGCCGTCGCCTTCGCCGAGGCCGCGCCCTGGGAGCCGGTCGAGGATCTGGAACGCTTCGTCCTGATGGCGGAGGTGCCCGAATGACCGCCAAGGGGAAAAGCGCCAAGGCCCAAATGGGCGCGGCGAAGAAGGGCGCGGCCCGGAAGATCGTGGCGAGGAAGGGCCGGACGGTCCGCACCACCTATCGCGAGGCGGTGCGCGAGGCGATCCGCGACGCGCTGGCGCGCGACCCGCGCGTCTTCCTGATGGGCGAGGATGTCGGGCGCTATGGCGGCTGCTATGCGGTCAGTAAGGGGCTGCTGGAGGAATTCGGCGAGGACCGGGTGCGCGACACGCCCCTGTCGGAATCGGGCTTCGTCGGCGCCGGCATCGGCGCCGCGCTGGGCGGCATGCGCCCCATCGTCGAGGTGATGACGGTGAATTTCTCCCTGCTGGCGCTGGACCAGATCGTCAACAACGCCGCCACCATCCCCCATATGTCGGGCGGCCAGTTCGCGGTGCCGCTGGTGATCCGCATGGCGACCGGGTCGGGGCGCCAGCTCGCCGCCCAGCATTCCCACAGCCTGGAGGGCTGGTACGCCCATATTCCGGGGATCAAGGTGCTGGCCCCGGCGACCCTGGCGGACGCGCGCGGCATGCTGTGGTCGGCGTTGCTCGATCCCAACCCGGTCCTGATCTTCGAACATGTGCTGCTGTACAATATGGAGGGCGACCTGGCCGCCGACGCCGGCCCGGTGCCCATCGAAGGGGCGGCGGTCCGTCGCGAGGGCACCGACATCAGCCTCGTCACCTATGGCGGCAGCCTTTTCAAATGCCTGGCCGCCGCCGAGGAGTTGGCCGCCGACGGCATCGCCGCCGAGGTGATCGATCTGCGCTGCCTGCGCCCGCTGGACGAGGCGACGATCCTCGCCTCGGTCGCCAAGACCCATCGGGCGCTGATCGTCGACGAAGGCTGGCGCAGCGGCGGCATTTCGGCCGAGATCGCCACCCGTATCGTCGAGGGCGGCTTCTACGATCTGGACGCCCCCGTCGCCCGCCTGTGCGGGGCCGAGGTGCCGATCCCCTATCCCCGCCATCTGGAGGAGGCGTCGGTGCCCCAGACGGCGGACATCACCGCCGCCGCGCGGGCGCTGGTGCGCCCGGAATGAGCGACTTCACCATGCCGTCGCTGGGCGCCGACATGGAGGCCGGCACCCTGGTCGAATGGTTCGTCGGGGCTGGCGATACGGTGGCGCGCGGCGACATCGTC
>Ga0209475_10002341_pt1 | contig 19365 bp, 15 predicted proteins | sample tdDd471_FD_187128 | JGI IMG/M metagenome (GOLD analysis project Ga0209475, IMG submission 187128) | Marine sediment microbial communities from the Atlantic coast under amendment with organic carbon and nitrate - tdDd47.1 (SPAdes)... | ecosystem: Environmental > Aquatic > Marine > Coastal >... | reverse complement strand
TTGTTTCAAATCTTGCAAATGGGTATTTGCTTCCGTTGTTATCTACTAAAGATAAACTTCCTTCGCTTTTAAAATTAAAAACGCTACTTGTAAAGCTAATTATTTTGGATGAGTTTGCAGTGTAAACACTTGATACGGTTGTAGCAAATGTTGCTTGTCTAGTATGATCATAATTTGTATTACTTGTATCACCATTAATCCGCATATTAACTGACCCTGGTGCATTAGATAATATTTCTATTATGTAAGTACCACCATCAGCATAAATATCCAAATCCTCAATAAGAATAGATGATGCATCAGATTCTAGTACAACGCTTGCTACCAAATTACCTCTTGAACTTGACGCCACAAGCGCATCATAATCCATATTCCTCGCTGTAATATCTGCTATCAATGTATCTTCCACATCAAAGTTTAAAATCACATCAATTTGCGGTATGCTTTCTTTACTAAACTTATACTTTAGTTTTGTTACCTGTGCATGAAATAAATCACCATTTGCATCAACGCTAATAAAGTCACCTAAATCATAATCATCTCCAACCTGATATGCTCCTAAAGTATTTGCTTTAACAGATACAGATCTTGTCTTTGCAATTTCAGAAAGTTTTTGTGCTCCACGAGTTGATAGTTCATTATCATTCTCTATATCTCTAGCCTCTGTAAATACTTCACGTCTTTCATATCCTGTTGGTTCATCCTCAGGTGCTCCTAAGTGAACCTCTTGTATAGTACGATCTGCACCTTCACCTAATCCTGCTGTCACAGAAAGATTTTTATAGCTTAATTTATCATCAACATCTTTTACTTCAAGAGCAGTTTTATTACCCAAAGATAATACTATACCTCCTGCTTGTTCAATTTTTGCAGTTTTATCTTCTCCAACATCCACATCAAATGTTATTTTTTTAGAGTTAAGCTCTAATTTAGCTTTTAATCCCATTCCCATACTAGATAATAAAGAATAAATTTCTGTAGATAAATCCTTATACCTTGCAGAATAATTTATCGTTTCAGTGCCGTCTTTTAATCCTCTATTTTGATTATTAGCAACAATTAAATATGGGATTTGTCTTTTTTCTGAAGCAACTCCAACACCTATCAGTCCTTCAGATTCACTACCTGATGCATTTTTTTGTATTAGAGACTTTACAATGGTTTCCATATCTTCACTTGTATAGCTATCGCTTTCTAGGTCCTTAGCAGGATATATTACCCTGTTAAGTCTATCTTTTAATTCAACACCCTCTGCTATGATAAACTCACCAGATTTATCTGTTTTACGATCTATTGTTATCTTCTCAATATATCCTATCTTATCACTATCAATTAGTACGATTTTATCTATTTCTAAATACTTTGCATTATTATTGTTAGCGTTTATCTTTATTTTAAAGCTACCTTTACTATTCCATGCTCTAGTAAATTCAATGCTTTCATAGCCAGTTACTATTCCATGCAAAGCAAGGTCATTATTAATTATTTGTAAGTTCATAAAAAATCCTTATGTATAATTCTTATTGTTAAATATATTAATCTTTTTTAAATAGTTTTATTACTGTTCCACTTTTAAAGTAAGATGACGATTGCATTTTAAATGTTAATTTGGTTATGTTACTAAACGTATTTACAGAGTCTAAATCATACATTCTTCTCTGAATAGAACCATTTGTATCATAATTACATCTACTTTGACATATACATTTTCTAGTTATAGTATTTAGCCATATATTCCCATGTATTTGCCCTTGATTTGAACTAATAGCTCCAATACTAGCATCATTATATCTTCCTCCACTGGATGATGTAGAGTAATCAAGGTTATACTGGCGATAATAATTAGAATCTGTAATATCATCATTAATATATAAAGATATAGATGCTCCAGCAGTTGCTTTTCCACTTATCCAAAATTCATATGTATCACCATCAGCATTAATATCTAAATTATCTATAACAATAGATGAGGCATCAGAATCCAACACTACTTCTGCAACCAATCTACTTGCTATTTCTGTTTCTTCCTTGTTTGGTAATTTAAGACTTAATTTATCACTTTCATATCTTAAATAAGCACTCTCATCATCATTTAAATAAAGTCTACCATCATCATTTACCTTAATATTCGGAGCAGATATATCTTCATTAAATACTGGATTAGTTCTCCCATTGCCTATTACTCTTTTATCTTCAATATTAGTTATAGCTGTACCTTCTACATCAACTACCGCCAAACAAACTTGCCAAAGATTAGGTTCATCTGTTAGGCTAGGTAAAGCTGGATTAGATATATCCTCAACTCCCTTAACTAGCTTAGTTGCTGCTACAGAATTTTGTAAATCAAATTCAACAACAACCATATCTTTACGCAAATAACCAGCTTGAGCTGCTTCCAAAGTTAGTATTTTAGGACTATCTCCATCATATGGCTCATCCTGTATATACGTTCTACCATTAGAAATTAGTCCACCATCTTTTACTATTACTTGTAAACCTGTATATTGAATAACTTCCAATTCATTTAAGTAATTATAGGCAATTCCTTCTGCTTTTACTTGTTCAGTTTGCGAAAATGCCGCACTATCATAATAAGGACTTCCATTTGTTGCATCAACAAATCTTAAATATTCTGACATAATTGTTCCTTTCTATAATTTCAAAATATTAATAAATATATTTTGCATATACTATCCGTTTTGCTGTATTTGGTTAGACATTATCATTATAAAAACTCAAATTGATGTTAATTTTCATTTTTGTTACCTTTATTATCTATTCCACATTCACCAAACTCTGCTTCCTCAGTTCACTTTTTCTCTTTCAGCAATCTCTTGTTTATTTAATGTCTTACTAACTTCCTTTGACTATCTTGAATGTTGTCCCTGTGTAAAATGTTCCATTTTGCATTTCAAGTTTTAAGCTAGTTATATTAACTTCTGAAGGTATGCTTTCTTTATAAACTTGCGCAAAAGTATAATTGACTAGAGTACCCCCTACCGTTACGTACATACCCTCAGTTTTACACATAGGTATACCATTTGATAATGCTATAATATGTTTAGCTTTAAATGCTCCTGTTCCAGCTCGACCTGCTCTTGCGTCTTCTATATTATTTGGGCTATTAGCACCTGTAAAAGCCATATTGTATTCAGCCTCATAGTCTGTACTTGAAACGTTACCATTATATTCAATATTATAGTATGCATTTTCGTCCGCATACCCAATTACATATACTTTATACATTCCACCATCAGCATTAATATCCAAATTATCTAAAATAATAGATGATGCATCTGACTCAAGTACGACCTCTGCAACTAATCCTCCTAGCATTTTTGTCTCATCACGGTTTGGAACTTTTAAATTCAAGCCATTATCTGCAAATTGTAAATACGCAGTCTCATCATCATTTAGATAAAGTTTACCATTTTCATTCACCTTAATGTTGGGAGCAGATACATCTTTTTTAAATGCTGGATTTGTTCTTCCGTTTCCTATTACCCTTTTGTCTTCAATATTTGTTATGGTTGTTTCATCAACATTTATAACTGCCAAACTAACCTGCCAAATATTTGATTCCTCTGTAAGAGCTGGTTCTATTGGATCAGATATATCTTCTACACCTTCTACTATTTTAGCAACTGCCAAAGAATTTTCTAAATCAAACTCAACAACAACCATATCTTTTCGCAAATAGCCAACCTGAGCAGCTTCTAATGTTAGTATTTTGGGACTATTCCCATTTGATGGTTCATCCTGAATATAGGTTCTACCCTTTGAAACTAATGCTCCATCTTTTACTTTTACTTGTAGTCCTTCAAATTGTATAACTTCCAGCTCATTTAGATAGTTATACGCTATACCATTAGCTTTCACCTCTTCTGCTTGTGCATAATCTGCACTATCATAATATGGACTTCCATTTGTTGCATCTACAAACCTTAAATGTTCTGCCATAATTCAGTTACTCCTTCTATCTTACTATTAGAAATTAATAAGTTGAATTTTTTCTATTATAAAAAAATATTTAATAACAAATTGTAATTATCAATTTTCATACCATTGTATTACTTTTCCGTAAAAATTATATATTACCAATTTCTCTCCGACTGCTGATGCTAGGTTTGTCACTCTATAACGTATGTTATCTATACTTAGATTTCCTGGTAGTTCAAATGTATAAGATTCAGTTTTCGTATAATTATAAATTCCAAAAGTTTTATCCTCTATAAATGTCCAATTTCCATCTTTTTTATACTCCACTCTGCAATATGCTGGTATTCCATTTGAGTGGCCATATGCTGATATATATATATATATTTTTAATGGTCTTATCGAAGGAGATGTTGTAACGTTTGCTGTATAAAGAGTTTCTTCTTTATCCCTGGTACCACTTGCACTTGCATACATAATGGATCCTGCAAGAATATTTTTGTAGAATACTCTATTTATTGACCCTTGTGAGGGTGCAACGTAACCATATTGAATTTGCTTATCTATAGCACCTTGAGAATCTGCCACCCATATCTTACTTACACTTCTATCTATCGAACCTTGTCCATCTGCTACTTTAATTCCACTCATAATCAAGCCTCACAATCAATCATAATCCAAGTAAATTGTGTTTATTGGATAATTTTCTGTAGGTGTAGGAGCAGATGAAGATGTTCCAGCAGTAACCATAGCAATCTGAACTTCATCACAGTCTGGTAATTTAAGCCATAACTTATTTACATTAGCTCCATATCTTAAATATGCAGTCTTTTCAGCATTAAAGTAAACCTTACCCCCTTCAGCAACAACGTTAGTTGCTGTCAAATCTCCAGTTACTGAAATATTTGGAGCTGAAATATCCTCCATAAAAGCAGGGTTAACTCTAGCATTGCCTACTACTCTTGCATCTTCTATTCCTGTTATTCCAGTACTGCTAACATCAATAATAACCAAGGGAACTTGCCAAACATTATCTGAAGTCCAAGTAAACGTTGGCTCGCTAGGATTATCTGGTATAGGAGCTCCTTCTTTAACCTTTGCTTGAGCAATAGCATTATCTAAATCAAACTCAATAAATACTATATCCTTACGTTTTAATCCTTCAAATGTTACAGGTATTTCTAACGTCTTGGCATCATTTTCGGTTGATGGTACATTTTGAATGTATACTCTTCCTTTTGATATCAACGCACCACTGTCAACTTTAACCTCATTATGAGCACTTTGAGTAATTTCTAATTGATTCAAGTAGCCGTATGCTACACCATCTTTTAATTTCGTCTCTTCAACTGCTGCAAATTCAGCACTTGTGTATTTATATGCACTGTCATCAGGATCAGGTGCATCAACAAATCTTAAATACTCTGCCATATTTTTCTCCTTAAAAAGCCTATAAAAGGCATACTGTTAATATTACTTTAAACATTTTGCTGTAGTTAAACTCACCGAATGTCACACATTACTTAAGCAAGTTCCATTCTGGGATAAGCTATCGTAATGCGTTGCCAATATTTGTTTCTGTCGTTAAATGTTTTAACCATATTGTAGCAATTAAGCTCATTACATGGCACACATTGTTTACGTAAATTTACTTCGCAAATAAACAACCACAATGTGTAGCCAACATATGTCTAGGTTAATACATCTTTTAATGTCTTGTAAAGCAAGACATTTATACACCAGCATAATGTTCTCTATAATTCAAATATACTTCAGGGTCTCCATTAGAGGCCGTAAATTTGAATACGTTTAAACCTCTTTCACTTTCGTATTTATCAATATATAATTGAAAAAAGGTAGATCCAAATTCCAAACTCTCCCACTCATCAAACTCTGTTCCGTATTCATCTACAAAGGTAATCGATGGTGCATCTGGGTTAGTATCAACTAATATCTTTTGATTAGCTCTTAATGTTTTTTTCACTTGGATATATTCACCTAAATGGTTTTCTACTCTTGGATTTTCTACATCATCTCCACCATCAATTACACGGAAATCTAATATTACTGAAGCAGGGTTGTCTCCTTTATAAGTAATTCGTCCATCACCTGAACGATCACCAAATTTAATGGGGAATGCTAAGCCGAAAGTCAATCCTCCAACAACATCTACCATTTTTATCTGCTTACTTTCTGTCAGCCAATCAGGTTTAGGACACGATAACACTACATCAAATGAGCGTGACATCATTATGCTATCTTCACTGGTTTTATATATTTCAGGTTTAACTACAACAACAGCATCAATCATATATTTGCCAGTGTCATCTTCATATGTTATTTGTCCCATACCTAATCGAGGATTAAAAATCCTTGTAATATACTTTTGCTTTTCCTTACATTCAAGTTCAGAACTATAATTAAAACAAACAGTCATATTCAATGTTCTTACACCATCCAAAGTACCATGATAGTACATTCCGTTTTGGTTAAATCCTTGAGCCATTTGTGTCGTTACTTCATTGCCTGAAAAACCTGAATATCTTTTTAATAAGTAAGGAAAAGTAGAACTCATTTCAATAGAATCACCTAATGCGTTTTTAAATGTTACCTTAAGCATATGCTCTCCTTATCCTGTTTTCAAAGTCTGCCATGTTTACTTGTTCGTTGTCTGTTGTTGCTGCCTGATATGTAGTATTATAGGTATTATGATTTACATGGCTATAGGAATTTGAAGTAGCATTATTCATACCAGGACTTGCCATCAATCTATACGCTTTTTCAACATCTGGCATTTGTCTTTTCAAACCTATAGCAAATCCTTCTGTTGTATATGCTCCTAATTCCATCATTACTTTAGATGGTGACTGAATTCCAAGGAAATCTTTTAAACCATCTGTTATGCCTTGCCCTATTTCCTTTACAGACTCCCATAGTTTGCTTGCCATATTCTTTATTCCATCTATTAACCCTTGTATTAGGTCTCCTCCTATGCCTGACATATCTTCGAAGTATTCGCTAAATGCATCTTTGATTGCTGTCCATATTTCAGGTATTGCTTTTACAATTCCTTCTATTATTTGAGGCATTGCTGATACTAAAGCTATAAACAAATCAATTCCTGCCTGAATTAAATCTGGTATAAATCCTAATATAGTAGAAATTATTGAAGGCAGCATTTCAATAATTGTAGTTATTAAAGTAGGCAATGCATTAATAATTCCCATTATTAATCCCATCATTATTTGCAAACCAGCGTCCAATATTAAAGGTAAGTTCTCCAAAATAATGGTAATAAGACTTGATAAAAGAATTATAATAGTTTCAGTAATTAGTTCTACATTTTCAGCAAGACCGGTCATAAGCATTATTAATATATCCATGCCTGCTTGAAGTAGCACAGGCAGTTGCTCTTGCAATATTGTTAGCAACTGTGGAATTATCTCCGTTATTGTTGCAATCATTTCTGGTAACGCTGTTGCAATTCCTTCTATTAGAGTAGGCAATACAGTGGATAATACATTAGCTAGCTCACTAACTACTAAAGGAGCAGCTGTACTTAAACCAGTTGCAATTGAAGGTAATGCTGTTGCTAGCATTTCACCAGCTCCTGATACTATGCTTGATATTGTGTTAGCAAATTCATCGCCATCAATATCACCTCCGCTTAAAAGTACTTGGAACTGACCTTTAAGCCTTTCTATGCTATCTCCTATGCTATTATATTTGGACTCTTCCATATTGCCCATTTCATTATTTACTTCTGATATAGCACCTTTAGTATCAGTTAATGCCATAATAGCACCTGCACCTAAGTCTTCAAACTTACTACCAAATAATGCAACACCTATTTGATTTTGCTGTAATGGTTTTTCAACAGAAGACAATGCCTGAGCAGTTTTTTCAAATGCTGCCCTTGCCTCATCTCCTCCTGCTGCAAAAGCCTGTGTCATTTCATCAGCATCTAGCCCTAATTGGGAAAATGCATCTCTTGTTTGTGCAGAATTATCCTTTGACCTAATGCCAAACTCTTTCATTGCATCATTCGCATAATCAAGCTGATATACACCATTGTCAACACTATTTGCTAGAGAGTTAAACATTTCCTCAGCTGAAAAGCCCATATCCTGCCAAAGAGGTGCATACTCTGCTATCTGGTCCGCTAAATCACCATTTTGGTTTAATCCATTCTGCGCACCTTGTGCCATTAGATTAAATGCAGTTTCACTGTCCATACCAAATTGCTGCATCAATGCATTCGCTCCACGCAAACTCTCATTAATGTCCATTCCAAAGACATCCTGCATCATGTATGCACTTTTGCTAATATTTTCAATTTGATCTGGTGATAAATTGTCAAATTGCTGGGAAACTAATGAAACAGTGTCTGCAATATCCTCAAAACCAGAGCCATAGTTATTAGACATTAGATTGTCCATAACACCTTTTAGCATATCAGCATCTTTTGCAGTATAGTTGGTCGCAGAAATTATTTGGTTCAACCCTTTTTGGCTTGCATCACCTGCTGATAGTATAGAACCACCAATACTTAGCATGGATCCACCAATTGATCCAACTACGTTTGAAATCGGTCCTATACTTGCCATAAATGCATCTGCAAGTTTTTTAACCCCCTGTATTGCCATTTGGCTAAACTTGCTTTTTCCTACTTTATCCAAAGCGCCCCTTAACTTTGAAGCACCTTTTATTGCAGCTTTGCCAAATTTGGTCTTTCCTAATTTGCCCATAGAGTTCTTTAGCTTTTTAATGCTTTTTTTAACCTTGGACATACCAGTAATCATTTTCTTTAAGCTTTTTCTTGTGCTCTTGCTAGATTTAGATATAGCTTTGCTTAAAGTGCCAGCAGTTTTTGCTATTTTCTTAAGACCTCTACTACCAACTTGACCAGCTTTTGTAATAACTCTAGACATGGATTTGGTTAATAGAGATGTTTTACCTAAGCTTTTTTGACTGCGCTTACTAGCTTTTGACATTGCCTTGGCTAAGCCATTTGCACCTTTAGCTATTTTCTTTAAGCTCTTTCGGCTATCCTTGCTAGCATTTTTAATTTTTTTAGACAAAGATTTTGCCATACTAATTGTTTTGCTCAAACCCTTTTTGCTTTTAGTTCCAGATTTGGCCATTGATTGCCCCATAGCTTCAGCCACGCTATTTAGTGTCTTACCACTTGCTTTTACAATTTTTAAGGCACTTTTGATCTCTTTTTCTAGTTTGCTGCTATCTGCAGTTATCTCTACCCGTAATTCCCCTATAGTTTTTCCCATTTAATCACCCAATTTCATCAATATATCTCAAATCTCCAACCTCCTTGGCTTCTACATTTAGAACTTCAAAAAATAAACCTGCATCTTCTTTATCCAACTGGCTAGGGAGGATACCGAATTTAAAGAGCAGGTTTTGATAAATTATAAGCATTTGCTCATAGTTTTTTTTAGCTTGTATTTTTGCTTGTTCAGGTGTTAATCGATGTCGGTTTTTTTTTCATCACTTTTAATACTTTCGCCATCTGTCAGAATCCATGTAGATACTTTTTCGAACAAGTCATTAAAATTATCAGTCTCCATTTTATCTAAATCTTCTGTACTCATTTTGGGGAAAGCTGATATAACGAAATTATACATTTCATTAAGTAAGCTAAAATACACTGTAGCATCTTCCCTAACTTCCGATTCCATGTTTGCAATAGCTGCAGCCCTACGTTTATGCCCCATTGTAGGTTTGTCATAAGAATTGAACATTTTTCCATCAATCTTTGTAATTATTTTCATATTGTCCTCCAACGCTTTATTATTTTCCAACCTATTAAAATAAAGTAGGTGCGGTTGGAATACACCTACTTATTATTTGCACAATCACAGTAGCCACCTGTTTTTGTACATAAAAAAGGACTGTTCAAGATGAGCCAGTCACAATATTTATATCGTAATTTAATTGTATTAAAAAGCATACCCTAAATGTGCTAATTATAGGTATTAAAAAAGCACCGTCTAGGTGCTTTTAGGCTGTTCAGGTAGTAGAAACAACTAAAAAATATAAAATACTATTCTCTATTTTCTACAGATGAAAAACATATTTATCACTAACTCTAATCGACTTTGAACTAGCAGTAGGAAAAGGTATTATTATTCACTATCGCGAAGGCGCAAAAAGCCTAGACTTTATATCAGTCTATAGAATAATACTGCCTTTTCCGTCAAGCTACATTGAAAAGTCTTGAAATTCTTTTTTTGGTTCGGTTTCTTTCTTACTTCAAGGTAAGAAAGAAATGAACATAGGTTTAAAATCTTCTCAAAATATTCTTATTAAAATCCTTTTCTTATTTATTAATTAATAGAATTTATATACAAACTAGGTTATTATCCATCTACAATCTATCATCACCCAACTATTCTTTATAACTCAAGTAAAACACCTGTACAGTACTTATAGTACCTTCCAACTTCTTTTTAGCATCAAACTTACCAAAAGTATATGTTTCATCATATTCTTTATCTATAAGTGTAAAGCCTAACATGCCCACTTCAAAACTAGATTGAAGAGCCAATGTTGCCATCATCTGGTCAAGGGTCTCCTGTTCTCCAATAAAAATAGCACTGCTTATATAGTCATCTTCTATCCGCAGAGCAATAGTGCACGTTTCTTTCCCATCAACTTCCCAGTCACACTGATATTCATCTGGCTCTGTTTGTTCAAATTCATAGTCTCGTAAATAGTGGGAATCTTCATCTTTAGTCATCTTAATAAGCATCTCATCAAAGCGCTCAATAAACATATCATAGCTTACTCTATCACTAATATCTCTATCATTTTCTTCTGAAGGTTCATCAGCAACAGTTGTTTCTTCCTCATCTGCATCTAAAGCAGCACTAAGCACTCCCCCCAATGTCAGTCTTAAGTAATCATAAGACATTCCATCACATAATATTGTATCAAATATCATTGCTGGGCTCTCTACTACACTTGAATAGCCTAAATACTCTCCAAACACATAGATTTCTTTGCCCTCTAACAAACTAAAATCTTTCTCGCCAAGTTTGCTAGTATCCCACATTGCAATGTACCATTTATCTTTGCCGTTTTCCACAAAGCATCCTACATATGAGCCTTCTACAACTATCTCTGTACACTTACCATATACATATATTTTAGATCCACCTAACCCATTTTCACTTGCTGGCGAATTGTATTTGTCAAACTCTCCAAACTCATATCCACCCATGGCATCTGCACTATCTTTACTACCAATATTTAATGTATCAAGTGGTTTCTTATCTTCTTCATCTTTATCATCCAATGGCTCATTATCTACTTTTTCTTCTTTTATATCCTCTATTTCTTCATCATCTTTATCTTTAGCATCTACAGATTCTTGGGGTTCTTCTTTATAACCCTTAAGCATTTCCCAATCATCTTTATCAAAATAGACTACCTTCTTAGCATCACCATCTTTATCAAAAAACACTTCAGCAGCTTCAGTATCATCTTCATTTATCCATATCAGGCTGTATTCTCTATCGCTAGTCTTTTCGACTTCTTTATAATCCTCACCCATTATTTTTATGACTTCTTCTTGAGTCATATATCGTTTAATCTTGTCTATCTTCTCTACCAAACTCAATTCTTTAAATATACTACACCCAGCCAATAAAACTGCAATTACAATGATAATTAACAAGAAAATTCTTCTTTTTATATGCATAAGCTATCTCCCCAAAATTTAACTTTATTACATAATACACTAAATTTTGGCAAGAGTAAAGGAATGAGGATACCGATTTGCTTAAAAACAAATAGGTATCCTCGCCGTCATTATAAATTAATATTATGGGTTGATTATACTTAAAAAACTATCTTCAAAACTTTGTAATAGATCGTTCTATAGTTCAGTTTTTTTATCACACATTTTCCCACCAAAAAATTATATCCGATAAATCTACATAGTTTAAACGAAGAGTAACCATAGCTTGCAATGCTTCTTTTTCCATGTCAGTAATTACATGATCTATGTACCTATCATTTTCTCCTATAAACCTTAAAATTGGTTCTTCACAGCTAATTATCTGATTAATTTCCTGTTTGTAAATATTAGAATTTTCTGCCTCATATTCTATAATTAAACTTGAGCTTAATACTTCACGACAAACATTGTTATATGAAAACTTTCCTGTTATGTTTTTTTCTTCATCTGTTGCAATCTCATACCTTTCAGCAAATAACCAATTTGAACGTACAAAACCTACTATAACATTAAAATAATTATCCTCCATAAATGGAACAATGTTTATATATTTGCTTATTCTGTCCACACCTTTGTAATGGACAGTATATTCTTTATCAACTTTGTCATATGTTATATCACAGTTTTTAATAAGTTCACTGTTTTCTTCTGCCAACTTTAATATCTCAAAGACAGTATCAGATTTTCCAGGCTCTTCATTTTCAATGTACTCATTCGCTAGCTCAACTATTTTTGCGTAATCATAACTATCTAAGCTTTCTTTCACTAGCGTCCTGCGTTCATCATCCTTTAGGAAATCTTGATTTCTCTCTATTTTCAATGGTAGTGAAGAGATATCCATATTAGTCATTTGTGGATATATCTTAAATATTAAATCATCTTCTATCCAACTCATTTCACAGGTTACATCATCGTATGTTACTTCTCCCGCTTCACCTTTATCAATATTGCTTCCTATTAATTCATTTTCAGCAACATCAGCATTGTCTCTACTTACTCCAGATGCTATCAGTAATTTATTAAGTTTAATTTTTATTTTAGTATCATCTTTATAATAGTAATCTATATCACATATTAAAATTATACATGTTACATCCTTAGAACCTTTTTCTAAAAAGCATATAGTTTTACTGTAGTTTGAAACAAGCTGACTTGATACACAATGGACACTATAATTATCATACTCATAATCCCATTCAGTTGCACAATCTCTATCATTATCCGTATACATTATAGATAAAATATCATCTGATTCAAATGCAAATGCACCATTTTGCCCTATTTTAGCATTACTACTAATAGGTTCTTCAGTAGGCTCTGGTTCATTATACATTCTTACTTCTATATCGCTTAATTCTTCAACGGCATCTATAGCATGTTCTAAAGGGAACTCATCTTTTCTTCTTATGTTTTTTAAGCACTCTATATAATAAGACAAAGCATCTTCTTCTCTGTCTAGTTCGTTTTTATATAGACGAGCTATTTCATAGTACGCTGAACTTATTGATGAGCTATTCGGATAATCTACGATTACTTTAGCTAGCTGGTTAACAGCTTTCTTATATTGTTCTTTGCTTCTGTAGTTAGCTGCTAACAAAAACTCTATATCGTCTCGCAAAACTGAATGTGAATACCTACGCAAAAAGATTAAGCATGATTCAATGCTTTCCTCATTTTTATTATTATAAAATAAACCATATGCCTTATCATAATAGGATTGTTCAACTGCATGTACATCAGTCTCAATATCATCCATTATAGATACTACAACTCTCTCAGGTAACTCATCAGCAACTATCTTGTCTAGCAAACTCTCATCTATCTCCTCGTCTTTTACTTGAGATGAACTATTCAACTCCACCTCATCATTAAAACGAATAAAAGCATACCTAATTAACCATCCTATACCAACTATCATAGCCAGTATGCATGCAATAACAATTACAACAAATATTTTATTTTTACTTAGAACACTCATATTATCTACGCATTTTCCCAATCTCTAATTATCTAGTGCATCACAAACCAATACAATTGCTATACTTAACACTATGATTCAACTTTTATACTTTACCTTATACTCTCCTAATAAACATTAATTTAACAGGACTTCTCAACTAAAAGTGATGATTATACTACTATAGTCACTTTTATAATTAGCGATGCCCTGTAAAATATATTTTATAAGAGTCATATGCTTTATAACTGGTTAATTCCTCTGTTATTGTCTTACCTGGTTTCAGTTCATAGTCATCATCACTAAAATATCTAGTGTCAAATCCAACTACTTTTTCACCATTAAAAAATAGTACTGTACATTCTACAAATTCAGCAGCATCATCACCATTATTAGTAACAGATATTATCTCTTTATTCTTAGCTGAAGTAGATTCATATACCAAGTTAGCAACTACACACTCATACCAGTCTTCTTCTTTTGCACTAATCTCATATTCTATGGATGAAGGCTCTTCATCTAGCATAAAAGAAAAGATTGTTTCCGTATTGTTTTCAAAGGCTTCCTGAGAATAGGATTTAGCACCAATTATATTCCCATCACTATCGTAAGTTTTCAAATCAATCGTAATATCAAGATTGAATTTAGTATTATTCTTCACCGTTAAGAACACCCATGGTGTTTTTATTGAAGATGTATATTGGTATGGAGTAACTTCAAGTTGAGATATTACAGTTTCTTCATTAAAATTTTCTTTGTCTTCAACAGTTTTTATAGGCTCTGTTGTTGGTTTTACCAATACCTGTGTTGAATTCTTTGATGCTTCATTGATTAAAGCATCAAAGCTATATGTCTCCCCTTCACAAAGAATAGTATCATACTGAATCGCTGGCTTTTGTACAACATTAGAATATCCTGTATACATGCCAAATATATAAATTTCTTTGTGTACTAAAAAACTAAAATCCTTTTCGCCAACCATATCAACATTCCATAAGCTCACTAGCCATTCTTCATCACCGTTTTCAACAAAACAAGCTACTGAACCTTGCCTTGAAACTATTTCTGTGCATTCCCCATATATGTAGATTTTAGTATCACCCAAACCATTTTCACTTGCTGGAGAGTTAAACTTCTCATATTTTCCATACTCATATCCACTTACCATATCAGGAAACAATCTATTCTCTTCATTTGTTGATTCTGAGATATCTTGTTCCATTATCAACCATGCGATGCCAGCTACTATAGCTATTATGCTTACAACTGCTAAAACGCTATAAAGTTTATCTTTTATTACAATACTCATATGCTCTCACCTATTTTAATATATGAAAATTTTAACACTTATTTAAAGTAATGTCCATTATAAAAGGACTGCCTTGTATAAAAGACAGCCCCTAACTAACCTAAATTATAAATCTATGTTATTCCTCAAACATTTTTTCAAGCTTTTTATTTACTCTTTCAACGTTAATAATATCTAGACTATCATAATCACCATCAGTATCCTTTTCGTTCCTATCAAGTATTACTATGTTATCTGGGCTATAATAAGTTATTTTATATCTCTTTGTCACAGTAGATCCAGATGAATCTTCGCTTGATAATACTACGAATAATTCAGGTGTAGCTCCTCCTGAAAATTCACCACTTACTAATCTTACAGTACTTGGGTTATCAAATTGTTCAGCAGCTAAGCTTAGTGTCTTTGCCGATTTATTATCAGCATTAAATCCATAGACAACTATAGTAGTTACTACTGCAACAGCCATTAAACCAATAGCAGCAATTATTATAATTAATAAATTCCTCTTGTCTTCCATACAATCCTCCATTATATATTTCTAAATGATAATATACCATTTATATGGAGCGCTGTCTATGATTCTATGATAATAAATAGCACTCCCTAAGGAGTGCTTATCTATGTTAGATTATATCGCTTAATCTTCTGCATATTGGATTATTTCACTTAACCAATAATCTTGCAGTTGAGTCATCACTTCATAGCTACCAAATGTATATAGCTCATCATATTCCAAATCTGTTACTATCTCACCTAACATACCTGTCTCCATAGCAGATAGCAAAATAACAGTATATTCTAAATATTTATTTACTTCCACTCTACCAGAAATAATAGCCTGGTTAACATATTCATCTTTAATCTCTAGGGTTATTAAACATACAATTATGCCATCCATTTCAAGCATATAGTTTAACTCGTTAGGTTCACCTTTTTCAAATTTAGTATCTAGTAAAATCTCTTGTTCATTAGTTTCTATCAATAGGTCTAGTGTATCATCAAATCCATCCATAAAATCATCATAGCTGACTCTACCCTTAGTTTCAATTTCTTCTAGCCACTCTTCCCAGTCATCTTCATCCATCCAGTCAACATCGTCTACTTCTTTGTCATCATCAAAGTATACCTCTACCACCTCAGATTTATCTTCGCTTATCCATACCAAGCTAAATTCATCATCATCATGTTCATACTTTTCATAGTCTCTCCCCAATATATCAACAACTTCCCTTTTTGACATATTCTTTTCTACTTTAGATGATAATGCTTCCAAACTCTTATCACAACCTGCTAACAATAATGAAACCATCATTAGTGCTACTAGAAACAAACATAACCTTCTCTTATTTTCCATACATCCTTCTCCTATCAGTATTAATATATGGTAATTTTAACACATATTCGCAATATTGTATATAAAAATGAACTTTTTTTCTTTTTATAGAACTTTTGTTTGTGTGCAATAATTATTATCTAATTCATTATTTATAATAAAAAACCATCCTATATTACTAGTCCAGTTCTTCATACTAGTAGATAACCACTTTGCATGATTAATGTTAGATATCTGCCAATCAGCGGATATTTTTAGGCACACCTATCAGGAGTGCCTATACTTTGGATTTACATATTTTTTACCATATAGATAAAAGTACTTTATTATTTCTTTGTCTTTCTTTTCTACATCTTCCTTCTTCTTTACACCCATAATACCTTTCCTTTAAGGACATACCGCATATTATTATATGTAGTCTACGGCAGCACTTTGCGGCAAATGTGTTGTATAAGAGCCAAGCAATCTTTAGTAATAAAAATGCAATGTAGCGATAGAAGGTTTTGAAAAAACCTTTGTAAGCCAAGCATTCTTTTGGAAAAACCTTTGAAAGCCAAGCACTCTTTCATTAGAAAGATGCACTGTTGCGACAGAAGGTTTTGAAAGAACCTTTGTAAGCCAAGTGTGCCTAATATGACGGTATGCTCTCTATAGTCGTTTTGTTTATAAATGTTTTTTGTGAATATATAACATTATACAACAATTATGTATATATATTCAATAACTAGTCTACAAAAACCGACAAAATATTACCAAATTATACATAATCACAACTCAATTATCCATTAAATATTCAAATAAATAAGCACCCTTAATGAGTGCTTATAATTAATTGTTGCTTATTTATTCTTAATTCTATTTTAGCTTTACAACAATAGTTGCATTATATCCCGTACCTGTCTCCTTGTATTTATATACACCATTATCGTACCATGTATTAATCTCCTCATCACTATAAGGAATATTGAATCCCTCTTTGAAATAAGATTCCATTGCCTTCTTTCTAACCATAGATTCAATTGAGGTATTACTGCTACATTCAATGCTACCTTCTGTAATATACCCATTTGAGTCAACATATATGGTTATCAAACCTACAACATCTTCATATACTACATTTGCATAGTACTTACCAGTTTCCTCTTCTATAAATTCACAATTATCAGGAATTTTATCGCCTTTTCTAGAAGCTCTACTTTTAATTTTACTATCGAATGTCTTTTTAAAATAATTAAACGTTACTGATCCTTCAGGCGACTTAACTGGCGTAGGCGTTGGTTCTGGTGTAGGTTTAGGCGTTGGAGTAGCCTCTAATTCCTCTTCCCTTTCTTCCCAATCATCATCATCCATAAAATCAACATCGTCTACTTCTCTATCATCATCAAAGTATACCTCTACTACCTCAGATTTATCTTCACTTATCCATACTAAGCTAAACTCATCATTATCATGTTTATATTTTTCATAGTCATTACCCAATATCTTAACAACTTCTGTTTTTGACATATTCTTTTCAATTTTATCTGCTAGTGTTTCCAAACTCTTATCACATCCATATAACAACAACGAAGCCATCATTAACAATGCTAGAAATAAATACAACCTTCTCTTCATTCCATTCTCCTTGATAAATAATAATTAATATATTAGATTATGAAATGAATACATTTCCCAATATAAATATTAATATATGGTAATACTAACACTTATGTTGAATAATGTAAATATATAAGCACCCATAAAGAGTGCTTATATTTGTTTGAGACTACTACAGCCCCAAGGGTGTTTCAGATTAGATGCAAGACGGTGGTTAGCGAATTCCAAAAAAGGGAGTTTATTAAGCATAAATCACCGCATTTTGGAATTTGTGCGACACCGTAAGACATTTTTGTGACTACAAAAATGCGTTTGCGCTAATCTGGGACATCCTGTTTTTATACTGCTGCACTAGCACTATCAGCATTAGAAACACCATTGCTAGCACCACCAGCTACAACCAATCTACAGTTGTATGTGTTACCAGCAGTTAAGTTTTCAATAATAACTGATGTTGAGCTTGCATTTAATGCAGCCTTTGTAGCTACATAAGCCCATGTACCATCAAAAGTTTCAATTTGTGCTCTTACAGATGTTGCACCTGTTGGAGCTGTAAATGCTAAGCTAATTTCGCCTGTTGATGCTCCTGTAGATGCAGCAACATCACTTAATGGAGTACCTGATGCTACTGGTACATAATCAGGACCAGAGAACCAGCCTGTTGATGCATTTACTAAATCAGAATCAGATAATCCTACTGGAACATTCTCACCGTCACTATCAAAGAAACGTCTAACTTTTCCATCAGATACTCTGTTCATTGGAGTAAATTTAATAGTTCTGTCTTTGTTCTCAATAGATTCACCCTTAGTAGCTGATTCTTGGTCAGGCTTGCTGAATTGACCTTTCATCAACCACTCATAACGGTAATAACCATTAGATTTTAGTGAACGATAGCCAATAGCTACCTCTGGTGGAGTTTCCTTGTTGTACTCCTCTACTACACCAGTACTTGAAATTTGAGCTCCGATTAATGTTGCATAATCTTCAGGTAGTAGATCAGCTACTTTAATCTCAACTTCTACACCGCCGTCACCGTGTGACACTGCATACACACCATCATCTGCAAAGTATTTTACTACTTGTGAATTTGGCTTGTAGCCTATTGAGCTAACCCCTGGCAATTGCTTTGGTGCACCGTATACAGCGCCAGATGTTGTGTCAGATGTCACAAGTGCGAAAAACAGTTTGTCTACACCTATTCTTGGCATTGGTTTTGTCATTACTTAATCTCCTTTGTTACATAAAAATTTTGTACAATCTCTATTTGATTGCCTTCATTCCAGCCAAGCGACGTTGCGCTTTGGGCTGGCTGAATCCTTTGATACAATGTGCCGTTTATAGTAACAGCTTCTCCCGTGTCATTAAACTCATTTCCTAATGTGTTTAGCACGCTGGCTATCTCCTCTATCTTTGAAATAGCAGTTTCATAATCAGTATACATAGCTTTCACTTGTAGTCCTGGACGCTCTAAA
>Ga0209475_10002340_pt1 | contig 19366 bp, 17 predicted proteins | sample tdDd471_FD_187128 | JGI IMG/M metagenome (GOLD analysis project Ga0209475, IMG submission 187128) | Marine sediment microbial communities from the Atlantic coast under amendment with organic carbon and nitrate - tdDd47.1 (SPAdes)... | ecosystem: Environmental > Aquatic > Marine > Coastal >... | reverse complement strand
CCCCTTCCAGATAGGCGGCTACGCCGACACGGACCGGGAGCTCACCTGCGTCACCGGCCCGGCGGGCACCATCTTCCATCACGTCCTCTGGGCCTACGTGCCGGACAGCCTCGGCCTGGTTTACCTCACCGTCCGTTTCAAATTCCCGGCGAACCTGGATCTCTCCCGGCGGCCGGTCTTCAACGACCGGGTGTTTGAGGTGATCTACTCGAACTACCCGGGCGACACCCTCGAGTGGAACATGCTCTTCAACGAATGTCCGTCCGGCTGGATCCAGGCCTTCAGCCACGAAATCGTCCTGCTGGACGAAACTCCCGGTGCCATCGAGATCCTGGGCGCCAACTCCATGATGCGGGACTGCACGTTTGTCCTGAACGATGTGGCGGTGGTCAACAGCCTGGGCCTGAACACGCCGGATTGCCCGCCGGTCCCGGTGGCGCCCACCCGCTGGGACCATTTGAAAAGCCTGTACCTGCAGTGAAAGGGTTTAATTTCCCCGCCCGATGCTCTACAATGGCCCCCGGGAGGTGGATCATGATCGGTAAGACCCTTCCTCGCCCGGGATTCGTTCTCGCCCTGATACTCGCCCTCATGCCCAACTTCGTTCAGGCCCAATGCTCCGAGCAGGAGATGACGGCGGTTTTTGTCGTGTCCGGCATCTACCCGGGTACGGACCTGGTCCTGGACAACCTGATGCTGATGCTGACGGCGGAGGCGACCTACCCGTCGGACGCCGCCATGGCCGACGCGATTACCCATCTCCAGCCCAACGAGATTTGCGGCTACTACCAGGTGGACCAGGCCGGTCCCTACCGGCAGTATTTCTGCCCACCCAATGAAACGGGCGGCGCCGCCCTGGTGGATGAGCGCAGCGGGCAGGTGGTCTTTGTCGGGACGGTGTCCCTGACTGAAACCGGCGGAGCCACGTTTCCCGTCAGTTCCTCCCACGACTGGGCCTGGCCCGCCCCGCCGGCTGAACCCGCCGCCGCCCCTGCGGATTTCGGGGTCATGCACAACCTCATCTGGCCCAACTATCCCGCCTATCCCACGGAGGAGGAGGCCGTGGCCCCGGTGATGGACTTCCTTCGAAACACCGATGTGGTGAAGAGTTTTGCCGAGTGCGGACCCTATTCCGCCGCGGCCTTTGTCTATACGTCCGATACGTGCTGCGATTTTCTCTACGAAGCCGTCTGCATCCTGGTGGTCAACGGCCACTGTGGGCCGCCCTTCAACTACGAATCGGTCTCGGTGGACCGCAAATCATGGGAAGGGGTCAAGGCTCTGTACCGTTGAGACCGGCCGGGTGGTCGGGCATGGGGAATATTGCTAACATGTGTTCAATTGAAGCCGGGACCGGTACACACCGCGCGCCTGCACCCCCGGGCTGAAAATATTGCCAGAGGTTTGATCCGGGGGGTTGGGTCATGAAGTCCGGGTTTTCATTGCGGGTTGTTTGGGTCGGTTTGTTGGTTTCCGCCATCTTCGCTTGGCCGGCTTCCGGTTTCGCCCAATGCTCCGAACAGGAAATGACGGCGGTTTTCGTGGTGGACGGGATCCACCCGGGAACGAGCCTGACCCTGACCGACCTGATGATCCGCGGGACCGGGGATTTTTCGTTTCCGCCGGACAAGGACATGATCGAGGCCGTTGCGGCCCTGCAACCCAACGATTACTGCAACTACATCCGCCTGAATTCGGCCGGAAACCTGGTCCAGTTCTTCTGCGAGCCCATGGACACCGGGGGAATCGGGCTGGTGGACGAACGCACCGGCGTGGTGGCCTTCGCGGGCACCTCCATCTGGATGGGCACGGGCCAAGTCACCTGCCCGCCCTTCTCCACCCACGCGTGGTCCTGGCCCGGAGGGGCGCCGGCGGCCCCGCCGTCGGTGTTGAATGTCCTTCAATGTCCCTTTTGGCCCGATCTGCCGGATTACGAGACCCAGGAGGCCATCGGCGACAACGTCCTGACCTACCTCCGGGACACGGATGTGTTGAAAAGCTTCGCCGCCTGCGGCCCCTACACCGCGGTCTGGTACATATACGTGCCGGTGGCCTGCTGCGGGGGCCTGGACGAGGCCAAGGGCGTAATGGTGGTCCAGGGGGCCTGCGGCCCGCCGTTCAACAACCAGCCGATTCCGGTGGAGCGCCGGGCCTGGGATTCCCTCAAGTCGCTTTACCGGTGATTTTTTTCTTCTGCCTGCGCAACCCTTCCCCGGCTTTTACTGTCTAGCAAACAGAAGGCACCTGACCGGTCGTGACTTCCTCCGGAGCAATCGTGGACGAACGCCAACTGATCAGACGAATTCTCGGCGGTGATGCCGAGGCCGAACGGCAGCTGTACAACGGCCACGTGGACCGTGTGTATCGCCTGGCCTACCGCATGACCGGGGACGGCACCCTGGCCGAGGATCTGACCCAGGACACGTTCATCCGCGCGTTCGACAAGCTGACCCACTACCGGGGCGACGGCCCCTTCGGAGGTTGGCTGCACCGGATCGCCACCTCGGTGATCTATTCGGCCCTGCGCAAGCGGCAGCGCATCCGGCGTTTCGAAACGACGGAGGTGGACCCGGCCCAGCTGGACACCGCCGGCGGACCGGATCCCCGGGACCGGGACCTGCGCCGCCGCCTGAATGCGGCCATCGGCACCCTGGATGTGAACCACCGCCTGGTCTTCGTCATGCACGACCTGGAGGGGTTCACCCACCCGGAGATTGCCGCGGCCATGGACACACCGGTGGGCACGGCCAAGGCCCGGCTGTCGCGGGCCCGGGAAAAGTTGAGGCACATGCTGTCGGGGACCAACCACCTGGCGGCGGACATGGAGACGGGATCATGACCGAACGGGATTTCGAAAAACTGGTGGAGCGCATGGCCGACGTGCACAACGATCCGCCGCCCACCCCGCGCGAGCGCATGTGGCGGCAGGTCGAGGCCCGTCGGACCCGGACTTCCCCGAAGCGCCGGATTCCCCGGACCTTCTGGGCGGTGGCGGCGGTTCTGTTGCTGGGCATCGGGCTCGGCCGTTGGTCCAGTCCGCCCCGGGATGCCGGGCCGGTGGCGGTTGCGGTGCCCCGGACACCCGAGGCTTTGCCCGAACTCTACCAACAGAGCACCCTGGCCCTGTTCAACAAGGCCGATGCCCTGCTGACCGATTTCCGTTTGAGCGGCTGCGACGCCGGCGAGATGGACCCGACCCACGAGTGGGCCACCCGCATGCTGAGGCAGGCCCGCCTGCTGCAGGGCACCCCCGTCGGCCAGAACGCCGAGCTGGAGGGCCTGCTCATGGACCTGGAACTGGTTCTGGCCCAGATCGTGGCCATCAACCCCGAGAATTGCGACCGCGATGTGGCCTGGATCCGCTCCGGTCTCACCCAACGAGCGACCCTGGATCGTCTGCGTGCCGTCACGGACCGCAGTACGGCTCTGGACGCAATATAGAAAGGTGCGAATGATGGGACGACTCATGACGAGCGTGGCGGGCGCGGTGGCCCTGATGCTGATTCTGGTGGGCCTGGTGACCTGGGCGGGCGTGGCCCAGGCGGAGGACCCCGAGGCCGAAGCGGAGGCCGCTCTGGTCGAAGCCCAGGAAGCCCTGAACCGGGCCGAGTACGAGGAAGCGGCGGTCCTGTTCGAGCGCACCCGGGAGCGATCCCGGGAGCGGGCCCTGCGGGACAAGGCCCTCTACTGGGAAGCCTTTTCCCGCTACCGACTGGAGCGGACGGAGGAGCTGATGGTGGCGGCCGAACTGCTCGCCCAACTGGAGGAGGGGCACCGTCAATTGGAACTGGACGATATGCCGCGGGCCGAGTTGAAACTGGCCGAAGAAAGTGAGGCCCTGGCCGCGCGGATCAACGGCGAACTGGCCCGTCGGGGCGAGTACGGCGCCGCCCGTCGTGTTCACGAACAGGCCGAGGAGGAAAACATCCGCATGGACACCCGCATGGCCGCCATGCAGGCCCTGCTGCAGATGGACCCCGAGCGGGCCGAGCCCATGCTGGAGAAGATCCTGCGCGACGACAGCGCCCAGAACCAGGAAATGCGCGTGCACGCGGTCATGATGGGCTGCCAGGAGGAAAGTCCCAAAATGCAGGCCCTGCTGGTGGAGTTGCTGGAGACGGAGACCGATCCGGAGTTCCTGTCGACCATCGTCATGTGTCTGTCCATGAATCCCACGTCCGAGACCATGGACATTTTTATGGACATGTTTAAGAAGAATCCGGGTCCGGAAGTGGCCGAGACCCTTCTCATGGCGGTGGCGCGACAACACGACGAAGGCGACCAGGAAAAAGTCTTCACGTTCCTGGCGGACATCGTCGCCGACGGCGAAGCGGACGTGGAGATGCGCCAGAGTGCGCTGATGGCCCTGAGCCTGACCGATCAGGACGAGCGGAGCACGGACCTGCTGGTGGACATCCTCAAGACCGAGGAGGATCCTGAACTGCTGGAAGCGGCCCTCATGTCCCTGGCTCGCCAGGACAATGCCGCCGCCGACGAGGCCCTGCGCAACCTGGCCACCCAGCCCGGTCGGGACGAGGAGTTCCAGGCCATGGCGCTCCATGCGGCCAGCATTCACGGGCACCTTTCGGTGGATTTCCTGCGGGAGGTTTACGCCAAGGCGTCCACCCCGGACATGAAACTCCAGGTCTGCCACATCCTGACCCGCAACCCGGACCAGGACGCGGCCCTGGACGCCATGCTGGAATTCGCGCGGGCGGAAAAGGATCCCGAAGTGAAACAGCAGATGGTGTTCTGGGTGGGACGTTTCAACGACCCCAAGGCCGCCGATTTCCTGCTCGAGATTTTGAACGGGGAATAGGTCTTCAAAGGAAAAGCCCGCCCCCGCCGAGGCAGGGGCGGGCCGTCTTTTTGTCAGTCGCCCAGCGAAACGGCCACCATTTCCAGGACATAGTCCCGAACGAAGGGGACGCTTTCCTGGAGAATGGGATCCGGAATCATCCGGGCGCGCTCCCGGGTCAGGACGGGACCCACCTCGGGCGCGAAATGGATGGTCCCGTACGCGTAACTGCGGAGGGTACTGAGGATGTCGCCGCTCTCGTTGGTGAGGACCTGTTCCCCGAAGTCGATCACGTACATGACTTCGACCACGTTCTGGAACGTGACGCCGTTCACCGTGAGCGCCCCCTGGGACCAGACCTGGCCGGTCAGCCAGATGTCGTCGGTCAGACCGGGCACCAGTTGGAGGGTGAACTCGGTGCCGACGTCGAGGCTGGACTCCAGGAAGGTCCAGGCGTGTATGGTGTTCAGGTCGCCGTAGCCGTAATAACCGCTGTCCTCGTAGGCGAAGGCATAGCCGTTCAGAAACAGGGGCGGGCCGATGTAGGTCTCAAGCTTGTCCGTCGCCTTCAAATGGGGCCGGATGGCGTCGCGCAGGTCCGGGCGGGCTTCGGCGATCATCTGCAGGAGGCGGTCCGGAGCGTGGGCGGCCCGGACGGCGTCCTTGCTGAAGGGCCCGTCCTCGGGCACGAAGATCTCCGACCGCAAATAATCGGCCGTGACGTCGGACTCGGTGGTGATTTCGCCGTCCCGGATCAGGCGGTAGAAAATGGGCAGTTCCAGGTCGGGGATGCCGCCCAGCGGTCCCTGCAGATCCCCGTGCAGCAGGGCCATGGAGGGGATCGAGGTGTCGGATTTAAGGGGGTCCGGATCGGGGTCCGGCATGGCGTATTCCTGATACTCCCCGGCGTAGCTCCAGACCGTGCCGTCGGCATGGGGCCAGATGTTGTCCATGGTCGCGGTGACGTTCACGGGGTCTGGGCAGGTCGGGCAATCGTCGTCGTTGCAGGCGGCGAGTCCCAGAATCAGCAGGCTGGAAAACAGGAGGATCAGCCAGGGTGAGCGGTACATGTGGTCATCTCCCTCGGAATGAACAGGGGTGATTTCTCGATGACGGCGAGTTTACCCGGTTCCCGGAAATTTCGCCAGATATTCCAGCCTCAATTTCCGTTATCTATAATCCCCTTAAGGTGTTGCGCTGTTTGCCAGATTTCGTGAAATGTGCCGTAAAGGGGCGACGGGCAGATACGGATCACGTTGGGCGGCCGGAAGTCGGGCACCACGCCCCGGGCCACCAGGGCCTCACAGATTCGGTCAGCGCCCGTTTCGCGCTCCACGGCCACGTGCCCGCCGCGCCGGTGATCTTCGCGCGGATTGCCGACCTGGAAATCATAGGGCGGCCCGGCCAGGTGTTCATCCAGCAGGGCCATGAGGTAGGCGGTCATGGCCAGGGACTTGGTGCGGATAGTGTCGATGCCGGCCTCGTTGATCAGGGCCAGGGAGCCGCGCAGGGTGGACGACCCCAGAATGCCCGGCGAGGAAATCTGCCACTTGCCGGCCTCGCCGCGGGGGTCAAAATCGTGGGACATATCGAACATGGTTTCCCGCCGGTTCCCGAACCAACCGGTGAGCACGGGGGCCTTATCGAAGTGTCGGCGGTTCACGTAGAGAAAGGCCGACCCGCCGGGCCCGGAGTTGAGGTACTTGTATCCGCACCAGACGGCCAGGTCCACGCCCCAGGCGTCGAGCTGATGGGGGAGGATGCCGGCGGAGTGGCAGCAGTCGAATCCGATGAGCACGCCCGCCTCGTGGGCCTTTCGGGTGAGGTATTCCATGTCGAGCAGCTGACCGCTGCGATACAGCACCGACGGCAGCCAGGCCAGGGCCACCTCCTCGGTGAACAGGGCGGCTATGGCGGCCTCGTCCAGGGTGCGGCCGTCGGCGGAGGGGGCGACCACCAGGTCCTTGGCCACCGAGCGGCCTTTCATTTCCAGCTGACCCTTGAGGGCGTAGATGTCGGTGGGAAAATTCAGCGCGTCCACCAGGATCTTCACCCGGGTCCCCGCGGGCCGGTACAGACTGGCCACCAGGGCGTGGATGTTCACCGTGACGGTGGCCGAATGCACCACCTGATCCGACGCCGCGCCCATCATGTCGGCGCTGAGGGCGCCGATGTCCGCGGCGCTGTCCAGCCAGGGATGCTCGCCCTCGAACCAGCCGTTCACCCCCCGGGTTTTCCAGGTTTCCAGAGTGGCCAGGAGGGAGGCCTCGGCGTCTTTGGACAACAGGCCCAGGGAGTTTCCGTCCATGTAAATCGTATCCGGCAGCAGGTAGAAGCGGTCCCGGAACCGGGCGAGCGGGTCCGCCGCATCCAGCGCCAGGGCACAGGCTTCAGTGGGTTCGATGGGCAGGGTCATGCGGCGGTCCTCCGGAATTTTGGGTCAGGGGCCACTTTAGCAGAGTTGCGCGGCGGCGGGAAGGAGGCGGAACCCCGCCGGTGTGTCTATTTTGTGGCCCATTGGTCGCGCGGCCCGGGTGCCGCGCCTTTGTCCATGTGGCCTGTGGGGCCCGGTTCGGCGCCCTGAACATAAAAAGGATTCGTCATGCGCAGATTGCCTGAAATTGGGGCCCTTGTCCTGTTCGCACTTCTTTTGGCAGCTCCGGCTCCGGCCGCCTGGGAGGGCGAGACCCGCGCCGTGGACGGCGTGACTACCGTCACCAACCCGGAAACCCCCGCCTTCGGCGAACTGCAGCAGGAAATGGAAGAGCTGTGGCGCCGCGGGGGCGATGACGACGAGGAGATCTTCTTCGGCACAATCTCCGAGTTCCTCCATGACACCGACGGGAACATCTACCTGCTCGACGGCCAGCTTTCCGAAATCCAGGTCTTCGATCCGTCCGGCGAACTGTTGCGCACCGTGGGCCGCCAGGGCGAGGGCCCGGGCGAATTCCAGAACGGTGCCGACATGTTTTGGGCACCCAACGGTCAGATCGGCGTGGTGCAGGCCTGGCCCGGCAAAGTCGTCATGATCACCCCCGACGGCGATCCCGGCCTGACCTTCGCCCTGCCCTATCGCGGCGGCGGCGGCTTCCAGTCGGTGACCCGCGGCGCCGGCGCCGGTGATCGCATGGTCCTGGCCGGCACCGCCTGGGCCCGCGACGGCGAACAGCAGATGCAGTTCGCCTACCTCAAGGCCTACGACACCGCCGGCAACGAACTGGCCCACTTTGTGGAAACCTCCCGCGAAACCAACTTCGGCAATTACGAGTTCATTGAGGAAGAGTACGTGGACTTCCAGCGTCGCTGGGCCGTGGCGCCCGACGGTCGGGTGGCCGCCGCCCTGTCCTTCGACGACTACCGCCTCACCGTCTGGAATCCCGACGGCAGCGTGGACCGGATTATCGAACGCCCGGATTATCCGGAAATCAAGCGCACCGGTGACGAGAAGGATCGCTTCCAATCCATCTACGACGCCTTCACCCGCTGGAATCGCGGCAGCACCTTCCGGGTGAGCGATCATTTCCAGGCGGTGGAACAGATTTTCTTCCGCGAGGACGGCACCCTGTGGGTGCAGAGCGGCGCCCAGCGCTGGCGGGCGGCCGACGGCGTGTTCACCAGTTTTGATGTGTATGATCCGGAAGGCCGGTTCCTGCAGCGGGTGGACCTGATCGCCGACGCCGACCCCAAGGAGGACGGCCTGTTCTTCGCCGGCGACCGCGCCTACGTGGTGACCGATCTGTTCAACGCCCTGGTGGCCCGCATGGGCGGAGACAACAACGAGGACGTCGATCTGGAGGCGGAGCCCGTCACCGTGGTGTCCTTCGAGTTCGCACCCGTGGTCGCCACGGGGCCCTAGACCGCCGCATGTCCCTGCTGACGCTCATCATGGCCATCACCCTGGGGATCATCGTTGTGGTCTCGGTGATGGCCATCGTCATGTCCACCAGCCAGGGGGCCGACTGGAGTGCGGCGGTGTGGCGGGCCCTTCAGCACCGGTTTGGAGCGGACCGGGACTGACCCGCGGTCCGATCTCAGGGCTTGTCCGGGCGCCGGAAATTGGCCCAGTCGACTCCCAGTTTGCGCATGCGGGCACGCAGCGTATGCGGGTTGATGGCCAGGAGAGCGGCCGCCCCGTTCGGTCCTTCCACGCGTCCGGCACTGATCGTCAGGGCGCTACGGATATGGCGGGCCGTGGCGGCATCCAGGGACAGGAATTCGTTCACGTTTTCCGGGGCCGCTCCCGCCGCGGGCAAGGAGGTCCCGGCATTTCCTGTCTGAGGGGTCAGGCCCAGAGCCTGGCGAACCTCCAGGCGGCGGCCCATGCCCAGAATCACGGCCCGGTCGATCACCGAGGCCAGCTCCCGCACGTTCCCAGGCCAGCCGTAGGCCAGCAGAAGCATCAGGTCGGTGGGATCCGGTGGCTGGGGCATGAGCCCGAAACGTTCGGCCGCCCGGCGGGCCAGGAGATCCACCAGCGGAGGAATGTCCTCGAGCCGGTCGCGTAGGGGCGGCAGCAGGACGGGAAACACGGCCAGCCGGTACCACAGATCCTCACGAAAGGTCCCCTCCCGCACCATGGTCGGAAGGTCGCGGTGGGTAGCCGCGACCACGCGCACATCCACCCGCACCATCTGTTCGCCGCCCACCCGCTGGATGCTGCCCTCCTGCAGGACGCGCAGCAGGCGGACTTGGGCGTGGGGCGGCAAGTCCCCGATCTCGTCCAGCAACAGGGTGCCGCCGTCGGCCTGCTCGAACCAGCCCCGCCGGGTGGCCGTCGCCCCCGTGAAGCTGCCCTTCTCGTGCCCGAACAACTCCGAGTCCACCAGTTCCGACGGGATGGCGCCGCAGTTGACCCGAATGAACGGTCCGCGCGCCTGGGGGCTCTGTCCGTGGATTTCCCGCGCGATGACTTCCTTGCCGCTGCCGGTTTCCCCGAGGATCAGGATCGGGACATCCGAGGCCGCCACCAGGGCGACGCGCTCCATGACCCCGCGCAGACCCCCGGTCGAGCCGATGATCGGGGCTGAAAGGTCCGGGCGCCGGAGTTTTTGGAGCAGGGCTTTCCGGTCGGCCTCCGCGGCCTCGCTTCGTTCGCTCAACTCCCGCAGCCGACGGTCGTTCTCCAGAGCGGTGGCCATGGGCTCGCGGAGGAGGGCCAGCTTTTCGGTCACTGTGGAGTCGGCCGCCTGACCGTCGGCCAGGACGGCCACCAGGAGCCCCCGAGTGCGGTGGCCGTTGGCCAGGGGCAGCAGAACCAGGTCCCCGTCCAGGCCCGGCGGCACCAGACAATCGATGTCGGGGGCGGGCCGGCCGGCCCGGGGCCGGTGACCGGCCTGGCCTGCTGTCAGCCAGGCCATGAGGCGGGCGAGATCGTCGACCGAGAGTTTCGACCGGGCGTCGGGCCCGAGGTCTTTCGTACGCCCGGGGCCGGTGCCGACGGTGGTCAGGAGCCGACGGTCTTCCTGCAGGTGGCGGACCACCAGCCCGGCCACGGGCAGGCGCCGGGCGACAATTCGGGCAATGCGGTCCGTGGCTTCGGCGATCTCGATGTTCCGGCAGGCTTCCCGCCAGATTTCCTGGAGCCAGGCGACAGAGGGGGACATGATGATCCGTTTCATTTGATGGTTTAGCTATCAAATAATAACAGATTGCCTGGTAAATTTAATAGAAAATTCCAGGCATATTATTTAAAATGTTGTTTTTAAACAAGTTAACAAATGGCCTGGGAGTTGCATTTTCGGCTCAACCCTTGGATCGGGAGGTGCGGAGATGCGTATGAGGACCTTTTTCCTGTTCGTGGCCCTGAGCGGCCTGCTTCTGGGGACCGGTTGCGGGGGAGACCCGCCGCCGCTCTCCGCTCCGCTCCATCTGCTCAATGTTTCCTATGACCCCACCCGCGAGTTCTACCGGGAATACAACGCAGCCTTCGTCGAGGAGTGGCGGACCCGGACAGGGCAGGTGGTCGAGATCGACATGTCCCACGGCGGCGCCGGCAAGCAGGCGCGGGCGGTCATCGACGGCCTGTCCGCCGATGTGGTGACCCTCGCTCTGGCTTACGACATCGACGCCATCGCCCAGCGCACCGACCTGCTGGCCAAGGGCTGGCAGACCCGGTTGCCCCGTCACAGCGCCCCCTATACTTCGACCATCGTTTTCCTGGTCCGGAAGGGAAACCCGAAAGGGATCCGGGATTGGGGCGACCTTATCCGGCCGGACATACAAGTGATCACGCCCAACCCCAAGACCAGTGGCGGCGCCCGGTGGAACTACCTGGCGGCCTGGGCCTGGGTGCTGGACCGGGAACTGGGCGGACTCGCCGCCCTCAAGGATCTGGATCGGGCGGGCGAAGTCTACGCGGCCAAACAGGCGGCGCGCCGTTTCGTCAGCGAGTTGTACCGACGTGTGCCGGTCCTGGATTCCGGTGCGCGTGGCGCCACCAACACCTTCGTGACCAACGGGATCGGCGACGTCCTGCTGGCCTGGGAAAATGAAGCCTTTCTCGCGGTGCGGGAACTGGGTCCGGACCGCTTTGAAATCGTTGTCCCGTCCCTCAGCATCCTGGCCGAACCGCCGGTCGCGGTCATCGATCGGTGGGTGGACCGGCACGGAACCCGGACGGTGGCCGAAGCCTACCTGTTGTGGCTGTACTCCCCCACGGGTCAGGCGCTGGCGGCCCGCCACGGCTATCGTCCGGTGACACCCGAATACGCGGACCCGGACGACCTTTCCCGGTTCCCGGCCGCCCGGTTGGTGACCGTGCAGGAACTGTGCGGCGGTTGGGCCAATGCCCAGCGGATCCACTTCATGGACGGCGGGCTTTTCGATCAGATCTACCAAGGGAAGGAGTAGGGTCGTGGAGGGCGTGTTCAAGTGGCGCAAGCCTCTGCTGCCCGGCTTCGGGATAACGCTGGGCTTCACCGTCCTGTACCTGTCCCTGGTGGTGCTGATCCCCCTGTCGGCCCTGTTCCTCGTCACCGCCCGGTCCGGCTGGGAAGGATTCCTGGCGGCGGTGGCCACGCCGAGGGTGACAGCCGCCTGCCGCCTGACTTTCGGGGCGTCCTTCGCCGCCGCGGGGATCAACGCCGTGTGCGGGTTCGTGGTGGCCTGGTCCCTGGTCCGGTATCGATTCCCGGGGCGCCGCCTGGTGGACGCACTCATCGACCTGCCCTTCGCCCTGCCCACGGCGGTTTCGGGAATCGCCTTGACCGCCCTGCACGCACCCGGCGGCTGGATCGGACGGCCCCTCGCCGCGCTCGGCATCCAGTCCGCGTTCACGCCTCTGGGAGTCGTGGTGGCCCTGACCTTCATCGGACTGCCCTTCGTGGTGCGGACGGTCCAGCCGGCCCTTGTGGACCTGCCGCGGGAAGTGGAGGAGGCCGCGGCGAGTCTGGGGGCCGGCCGCAGACAGGTTTTCCGCCGTCTGATCCTGCCGGCGGTGGGGCCGTCCCTGTTGACGGGTTTCTCCCTGGCCTTCGCCCGGGCGCTCGGCGAGTACGGTTCGGTGATCTTCATCGCGGGCAACCTGCCGAACCGGACCGAGATCGCGCCCCTTCTCATCGTGACGAAGCTGGAGCAGTACGATTATCCCGGCGCCTGCGCTCTGGCCGTTCTGTTGCTGCTGGCCTCCTTCGTCCTCCTGCTGATTATCAATCTCATTCAGCGTTGGGCGCGCCGGCGCGCGGGCGGGGAGGTTTGACCATGTCCACGCTTCGCATACCCCGCCTGAGGTCAACACCCCTGGAGGCCCGGCCGGTCATCTCCGAGTCGTCCGGGGTTCGCCGCCTCTTGGTGGGCGCGTCCCTGGCGTTCCTGCTCCTGTTTCTGTTCCTGCCCCTGCTGGCGGTCTTCGCGTCGGCTCTTGGTAAAGGCGTGAGTGCCTATCTCGCCACTTTCAGCCAGCCGGACACCCGGGCGGCCATCCGCCTCACTTTGGTGGCCACGGCCTGGGCGGTGCCTCTGAACCTCGGGTTCGGACTGGCGGCGGCCTGGTCGGTGGCCAAGTTCCACTTTCCGGGGAAGAGCCTCCTGGTCACCCTCATCGACCTGCCGCTGGCCATTTCCCCGGTGGTCTCGGGCCTGGTCTACATCCTGGTGTACGGACTTCACGGTTGGTTGGGGTCCTGGCTGGCCGGCCATGGGGTGAAGGTGATCTTCGCGACGCCGGGCATCGTGATGGTCACCGTGTTCGTAACGGTGCCCTATGTGGCCCGCGAACTCATCCCGCTCATGCAGGCGCAGGGCACCGAGGACGAGGAGGCCGCTCTCACCCTGGGCGCGGGAGGTTGGCAGACCTTCTTCCGCGTCACGCTACCCAGCGTGCGCTGGGCCCTGCTGTACGGCGTGACGCTCTGCACGGCCCGGGCCATGGGGGAATTCGGAGCGGTGTCGGTGGTCTCGGGCCACATCCGGGGGCGAACCAACACGATGGCCCTCCAGGTGGAGATCCTCTACAACGAGTACCAGCATGTCGGCGCCTTCACCGTGGCGTCCCTGCTGGCGGGGCTGGCGCTCGTGTCGCTGGCGGTCAAAACCTATATCGAATGGCGCGGGACACACCAACCGGAGGTGGGCTCATGAGTATCACCGTGGACCGGATCAGCAAGACGTTCGGCGATTTCAAGGCCCTGGACGACATCAGCCTGGAAGTCCCGGCCAACCAGCTCGTTGCGCTCCTGGGTCCGTCGGGGTCCGGCAAGACAACCCTGTTGCGCATCCTGGCGGGACTGGACCGTCCGGATCCGGGCAGTGGCGCCATCCGCTTCCAGGAGGAGGATGTGGTGGGGCGGCGGGTCCAGGATCGCCGGGTGGGTTTCGTCTTCCAACACTACGCCCTTTTCCGCCACATGACCGTGTTCGAGAACGTGGCGTTCGGGCTGCGGGTGAGACCCCGGTCCCACCGGCCGTCGCCGGCGGACATCCGGGACCGGGTCCATCGCCTGCTCCGGCTGGTCCAGCTCGACGGCCTGGCCGACCGCAATCCGGCCCAGCTATCGGGGGGCCAGCGGCAGCGTGTCGCCCTGGCCAGGGCCCTGGCGGTCCGGCCGCGGGTCCTGCTGTTGGACGAACCGTTCGGGGCCCTGGACGCCCAGGTCCGCAAGCAGCTACGGAGTTGGCTGCGCGAACTGCACAGGGAGATCAAGGTCACGAGCGTGTTCGTCACCCACGACCAGGACGAAGCCCTGGAAGTGGCGGATCAGGTGGTAGTCATGAACGCTGGCCGGATCGAGCAGGTGGGAACGCCTGACGCCGTCTTCCACGGACCTGCGACCGAGTTCGTCATGAACTTCCTGGGCGAGGTGAATGTCTTCGAGGGCACGTGCGACGGCGAACAGGTTTCGCTGGCCTCCCTCTGTCTGGAGGCGGGCGGGACGGACCCGCTGCACGGGCCGGCCGCCGCCCGGATCTTCATCCGTCCCCACGAACTGGACCTGGCGATGACGCCGCCGCCCGGGGGAAGTCTGCCGGGGCGGGTCGAGGCCGTCAATTCGGCGGGGCCGGCGGTGCGACTGGTCCTGCGGGTGGAGGAAGGGGTCCAGGTGGTGGCCGGCGTGTCCCAGGATCGGTTCCGCGAACTGAACATCCGCTGCGGGGACCAGGTCCATCTCATCCCTCGGCGCTGGCGTGTCTTTCCAGCCAGGGAACGGGAGGAGACGGTGGTCTGGAATCCGGTCTGAGTGGGCCCGGTCAGTGGGTGACGGCTCGCCAGAAGGACACGCCGATCTTCCGCCGGAAGGCGACATCGTCATCCGGTCTGTCCGGTTTCAGTTCCAGGATCAGGCAGTCCTCCGGAAACCGCAGACCGGGGTCCGGCAGGGAGGGCGGCAGGCTGAAGTCCAGATCCTCCGGAGTGAAGCCCACCAATTCGACGACGCCGAGGACCAGTCCGTTCAGGGCGACCGTCACCCGCTGAGGGCCATAGGCGCCCAGAGTCAGGGACAGGGACTGGAGCGGGGTGGCCGGGTCGTTGCGGCCCTGCCGCCAGACGATCAGCGCCCGGTCCCCGTCGGACCAGCGGAAGGCGGTCCCGTCGGATGTGGATTCCGCCGAATGCAGGGATTCGAAGACCACACCTTTGGCATCGGCGCGGATGGCCTCTCCGGGCACCACCCGGAGGGCATTCGAGCCCAGGTTCCGGACCGCCATGGACGTGATGGAAACCTGATTTGCGCGCCACTGGGCCTCGGACCAGGACCAAAGACGGTCGGGGTGGTGATCAATGTCCTGGACTCCACACCAGCGGGCCGAGGCGGGATTGTAAAGGCCCTGGCAAACGTTCAGCCAAATGGAAAAGAGCCCGGTGAGGAAGAGGACGCCGACAAGTGTCCGGCGTGCCCGTGGACCGGGGCTGTTCAGCGCGTCCTTCAGCACCAGCACGGTGATAAGATAGAGGGGCGGCAGCGCATCGATCAGGAGCCTGTTTCCGAAACAGTAGCCGCCCCACCAGTGTCCGAATCGTCCGACCCAGAGCACGAGCACGGCGGTCCACACCACTCCCACCCACAGAACCGGTCTGGGTGTCAGGGCCCGGGCCCGGAAGGCGGCCCAGGCCAACGTGGGCACCAGGAACAGGGACGTGACGAGCAGACCGCGTGAGGGGCTGACCAGGTTTCCGAGGACGGCAGTGAGGGAGCCTCCCGCTCCGGATGCGAGCCGGTTGGGCCTGAAGTAGGGCGGCAACCACAGGTCATAGTGGTGGTGGGAAAACAGGAAGAGTCCAACCACCATGCCGCCGAATCCCGCGAGGCAGGCCAGCCGGGCGCGACGCCGATCCCCCGGTATCAGGAAAACCCCGAGCAGGGCCAGGGCCGTCGTGGGCCGGCACCAGACCGCGAAGCCGATAAGCAGTCCCGGCAGCAGATACGTCAGATCGCGCCTTGGCCGGTCGCGGGGGATCAGAAGGAACAGAGCCATCAGGACCAGGAACAAGGCCGGCGCCTGGTTCCAGAAACCGGTCGCCAGGGTGCTCACAGCGCCGGTTCCCAATATGAAGAGGAGGGAAATAGAAAGCGCCGGCAGGGCGGGCAGCCAGTGACGGGCGATTCGGAAAAGGAGACACCAGTTGCCGGAAAGGAACAGGGCGGCCATAAACAACTGGATGACCCGGTCGTCGGCGCCGGCGGTGGGATCGATACCCAGAGACGCTCCCAGCCAGACAAAGGGGACCGCCAGCAGGCTGGATCCGGGCGGGAAGAAATAGTAGGCATGGCCGGCCGCCTCAAAGACCCGGTAGTCCGAGTGAGAGAGGCAGGACTCGAATTCGTCCAAGGTCAGATCGCCGGAGGTGACCAGGCTGTGCGCGGTCAGGAGGGTTCCGTAGGCGTCGCAGTGGGAGAGGGAGACGGGTCCCTTCACCGCCAGGGTGAACAGGAGGAGGGCGACGGCCCACCGGAGCGCTGCGCTGTCGAGGATATCTGGAATTCGTTTCAATGCCTCAAGCCATTCCGATGTTTGGAATCAATGAAAGCCCACTATCACTCAGCCGGGCGCGCCGGTCAAGAGGGCACAGGGGACTTCATCTTTGTTGTTTTCGGAACCGGGCCATGGGGATAGGATGGGGCAGACCCCTCAGGATTGGAGACCCGCATGACACGTCTTTTCGCCGCCCTGGCCCTGCTTTCCCTTCTGGCCAGTCTGCCTGTTCTGGCGGCCAAGCCCGGCCTGGAAGACCTCCTGGATTTCGAATTGGGATCGGACGGCGGGTTCCCCGCCGGCTGGCGGGGCGGTCCGCCGGAAACCATCCACGCCGACAGCGTTGTTGTTCACGGCGGCCAGTGGGCCTGCCGCATCGCGCGGGATGCCGAGGCGGGCAACTCCTTTACCGCCCTGAGCTACCGTATGCCCGTTGAAAAGCAGGGCCGCACCATCACCCTGAAGGGCTGGCTGAAAACCGAAAACGTGTCGGAGTTCGCGGGCCTGTGGCTGCGCCTCGACGGCAACGCGGGCATGGTGGGCTTCGACAACATGCAGGACCGCCAGCTCAAAGGCACCCACGATTGGACCGAGTACACCATCAACGTGCCCTTTAACGCCGCGGCCAGGCACGTGGTGTTCGGCGCCCTCACGGCGGGGCAGGGCAACCTGTGGATCGACGACCTGCAACTGCTGGTGGACGGCAAGCCCTACGCCGAGGCCGCCGACGTGGTGCGGGAGAAGACGGTTCTCGACACGGACACCGAATTCAAGGACGGCTCCGGGTTCGAGGCCACCACCCTGACCCCGGTTCAGGCTGGGAATCTGGTCCGTCTGGGCAAGGTCTGGGGCTTCCTCAAATACCACCATCCGCAGGTGACCACCGGCACACGGCACTGGGACTTCGATCTGTTCCGGGTGCTGCCGGATGTCCTGGCGGCCTCCGATGCGGCGGCGGCCAACGCGGTCATGCTGGCCTGGATCGAGGACCTGGGCGACGTGCCGGCCTGTAATCCCTGCGCCAAACTCGGGGCGGACCTGGACGGCAAGCCCCGCTTGGACTGGCTCACCGACGCGGAGGGTCTCGGGGCCCCGCTCAGTCGTAAGCTGCAGGAGATCCACCTGAACCGTCCGGGCAACAACAAACAGTTCTACGTGGGGCAGATGCCCAACGTGGGCAACCCGATTTTCGCCCGCGACCTGTCCTACACCGAGATGATCTACCCGGATCCGGGCTACCGGTTGCTGGCCCTGTTTCGCTACTGGAACATCATCGAGTACTGGTTCCCCAACCGGGACATCATCGACCGCGACTGGGACGAGGTGTTGGCCGCCTATCTGCCGGAGATCCTGGCCGCGGGGGATGAACAGGCCTACCAGGTGGTCCTGCTGCAGGTCATCGCCGAGGTCAAGGACGGCCACGCCAACCTGTATTCCGCCAACGAACTGCGTCCGCCCGCCGGCAAGTGCCGTTTGCCTCTGGTGATCCGTTTCATCGAGGACCAGGCCGTGGTCACCGGCTATGCCGACTCCGCCCGGGGGACGGCGACGGGTCTGCTGGTGGGCGATGTGATCCGCAAAATCGATCACACACCGGTGGCCGACCTGGTGCGGGAGTGGGGACCCTACTACCCGGCCTCGAATCAACCCCACCGCCTGTCGGGCATGGCGCGCAACCTGACCCGCGGTCCCTTCGGCCCCATCCAACTGGAGGTCGAGAGGGACGGCCAGGTGATGACGGTGGAGGCCACCCGGACAGCCCCCCAGGGAATGGATGTGCGCGCCGGGATGACCCACGATCTGCCCGGTGACACCTTCCAGCTGCTGGGCGACGACGTGGCCTATCTCAAACTGTCTTCGGTATCGGTCAACGAATCGGCCGGTTATGTGGAACAGGCCATGGGGACCAAGGGCCTCATCATCGACATCCGCAACTACCCGTCGGCGTTCATGGTCTTTGCCCTGGGCAGCCGCCTGGTGAGTGAAACCACGCCCTTCGTGTGTTTCACCAAGGGCGACCTGAACAACCCGGGCGCTTTCCTCTGGCGGCCCACCAACAAGCTGGAACCGATCTCCCCGAACTATCCCGGCCAGGTGGTGGTGCTGGTGGACGAAGCCTCCATGAGCCAGTCGGAGTACACGGCCATGGCCTTCGGTGCGGGGACGCACGCCAAGGTCGTAGGCAGCACCACGGCGGGGGCGGACGGAAATATTTCGGCCATTCACCTGCCGGGCGGCCTGCGCACGCACATCAGCGGAATAGGCGTGTTCCATCCGGACCGGAGTCCGACGCAGCGCGTGGGAATTGTGCCGGACGTGGTGGTCACGCCCACTGTCGCGGGCATTCGCGCGGGACAGGACGAAGTGCTGGAGGCGGGCCTGAGGCAGATTCTGGGGGCGGAGGTGTCCGCGGACGACCTGCAGGCGAGATACAGGTAGGGGCTACCGGTTCGGGGACCCGGGCCGGGACGGCTCCAGGTCCGATGGACGATTCACATTGCGGAAGGATTCCAATTCCGGGTCGAACTCCCGCAGTCGGGTTTCGGGCCACTCGGATACTGTCACAGCGGGAAAAAACCCGGACACCGGGCCCGGTCCCTGAGCCAGCTGGCGCTCAATGGCCGGTCGGCAGGTTTTTCGGTAGACGGCGAGCAGCGGTTCCAGTCCGCGCGCCGTGCGGGGAATGACGACATCGGCGCTGTCGTCGGCCAGCAGGGCCCGCAGAAGGCGCGGCTCGAGGTCCGGCATGTCCACCGCCACGACCAGCACCCGATGAGAGGCCGCCTGAACCAGGGCGGCGTGAATGCCGGCCAGGGGGCCGGCCACCTCACTCAGATCCACCACTACGCGTGCGCCCGCCGGCGCCAGGGCGTCCGCCCGGGCCCGATTCTCCGCTTTGGTCACCAGGAGCACCTCCGCCACCAGCGGCACCAGACACCGGTGAACCCGTTCCACCAGGGTGACCCCGCCCAGTTTCAGCCCGGCCTTGTCCCGCCCCATCCGGCGGGAGGCGCCGCCCATGAGGATGGCGGCCGTGGTGTCGGGAAACAGGACCACCTCAGCCTCCCAGGCGCGACATGGGCACCTGGTCCGGTCCCGTGTCCTCATCCAGGGTGTGGCGGACGGGTTTGTCGGCCACGACCCGCCGCAGGGCCTCGG
>Ga0209475_10002337_pt1 | contig 19385 bp, 15 predicted proteins | sample tdDd471_FD_187128 | JGI IMG/M metagenome (GOLD analysis project Ga0209475, IMG submission 187128) | Marine sediment microbial communities from the Atlantic coast under amendment with organic carbon and nitrate - tdDd47.1 (SPAdes)... | ecosystem: Environmental > Aquatic > Marine > Coastal >... | reverse complement strand
GTACGGGGGCAGACCCGTCAGGATCTCGCACAGAATTGCGCCCAGGCTGAAGACGTCGGCGCGTTCGTCGAGGTCGTCGACCTGGCCGAGCGCCTGCTCCGGCGCCATGTAAGCCGGCGTGCCCATCACGGAGCCGACGATCGACTGCGAGCCTTCGTCGAGCGTGCGGACGGTGGCGATCACCGTTTGCTTCGCCGGCTGCGGCTGGGCGGTTTCCTGACCCATCACCTTCGCCATGCCCCAGTCCACGACCTGCACTTCGCCGAAGCTGCCCACCATGACGTTGGCCGGCTTGAGATCACGGTGCAGCACGCCGCGCGAGTGCGCATATGCGACCGTCTGCGCGATCTGCTCGAAGACTCCCAAGAGCGCGGATCGGTCCCCTTCCAGTTTCGAAGCCAGCGTGTCGCCCTTGATCAGCTTCATCGCGAAGCTCGGGCGGCCGTCCGGCTGAATGCCGAGCCCGTACACCGGCACGATGCCCGGGTGCTGGAGCTGTCCGCCGATCTGCGCCTCTTCGATGAAGCGCTGAAAGATCTCGGGATTCTGGGCGTGCTCGGTGCGCAGGACCTTGAGCGCGACATCGCGGCCGAGATCGCGATCGTGCCCCTTGTAGATCACGCCGACGCCGCCGCGCGCGATCTCGCCAAGCACGCGGAAGCGGGAGTCGTCTTCGGCCTGCTCGTCCCGTCGGTTGAATAGCACGGGCGCCGGATCGTCGACCGCGTCGGCCAAAAACACGCTCGAGGTCACACCCAGACGGGCGAGGACGCTTCCGGCCGGGCCAAAAGCCTCATGCATGCCGCGTTCGAGTGCGTCTCCATCCAGTCCCAATCGTGCCTCCGCCCTTTCCTTCCACGGGGCTCCGCGAAACCCCAAAGATTCAGGAAAACAGTTCGAGCAGGTGCGCGGCCTCGTCTCGGGCCGCTCCGGACGGGTTGTGCAGCCGCACCACTTCCAGCAGTGCGGCTTCGAACTCGTCGCGCGCCTTGGCGTACTGGTACTCGAGCTTGCGTGCGTCAATCTGCCACGCTTCCGCTATCTCGCGCATGGGCCGGCCCTCGGAGAACCTCAGACGCAGCAACTCAACGCGCCGGGCTGCGTCATCGCCCTTCGCCCGGGCGCGCTGCGCCTGCAGTTCGGCCGCTTGGCGCAGGAGTGCCTGCGCCCACGCGCGATCGAAAGCCCTGGATGCCGGCTCCTCGTCGGAAGCCGGATCGACCTCGCCAATCGGTTGCACGTCGCGCCGCTTCTCCTCTTGGCGGCGTGCGACGTTGCGGGTGACGCCGTAGAGGAAGGCGCGGAATCCACCCGGACGCTCGCGATCAACCTTCGTTAGTGCGCCGTCCTGCTTCAGGCACTCCACGAACACATCCTGCACCGCGTCGTCGATCAGTCCCCGCATCGCGCCCGCACGCCAGCGCGCGCCGAGATAACTGCGGATGATCGCCTCGTATCTTCGCGCGAACTCTGCGCTGTCCAGCGGGCGGCCTTCGGCGGCGCCGAGGATGATCGTCCAATGCGTGCTGCTATCGGAATCCGGCACGCCGGTGATTCTAGGGACTCCGAGGCCTTCGGAGAAGCGCGGTCCCTCCCGCGAAGAACTTTCGGGGAATCGTGTCGAGACCGGAATGAGAAGTACTCGGAGCGGCGCGAGCGTGCCGCCAACGAACTTTGTGCGGTTCACTCCGCTGTCGAATGACCACGGACGAACTCGCTTCGCTCTCGGTCCAGCGGTGAACCCTGAAACCGAGCCTAGGGGAAGGAGGGGGCTGGGCGCCGACTCCTTGGCGATTGTTGTCTGCCCGAGCCCGGGCTACCAGCCGTCGCCCTTGTGGCTGTCCCACCAGGCACGGAGTTTGGCGATGGCTGCCTCGCGACTGGTGGCTGGCGCGCCCTCCGGAGGCAGCCCCAACCTGTGGTCGAAGCGCCGGTAGGGGAACAGGCCCGTGAGCGTCTTGTGAAGTGCTCGCAGCGCCGCATCGCGAATGGCAGGCTTGGCGTCGGACATGCAGGCGAGCAGCGGCTCGATCGCCTCTGCGCTGCGGAACTCGCCGATGACCTCGATCGCCCTGCTCCTTTGGGCCGACTTGCTGCCGACGATGGCGATGGCGCGCCGGAGCCCGGAGAGATCGTCACGCCGACGCAGGTTTTGGGCCGCCGCGAGTGCTGCGCCGTCGTCCTTGCTCTGGAGCAACTTCTCAAGCAGCTCTGCCTTGAGCGGCACGCCCAGCGCTGTCAGGGCTTCCACAGCCGCGGACACAACGCGTCCATCGGTGTGCGCCACCATGCCCTGGATCCAGTCGGTGTTTTTGCTGCGACCCGACTCCGCTGTGAATCGAATCAGCGCGACAACCAGCCACGCGTTCGGTTCCTCGGGCGCCCAATCCGCGATCGCGTCGAGAACCGCATCCGGATAGCGCTTGCCCACATCGAGAAAACTTCGCACGCGATCGAAGGTGCCGGCATCGAGCCGGTTGGTCCGCATGATGTCGGCGAGGATGGATTCGTACTCCGACGCTCGCTTGGCGACGAGACAGGCAGCAGCGACGGCCCGGATGCCTGCGGAGGAAGACCGAGCCACCAGTGCCTTTGCCGCATCGCCATTGCCGCGCTGGTACCCGATCACGCTGCCGCTCATCAGAATCCAATAGACGTTCGAGGGCTTCCGATCGTCCCTCAAGAGCGCGCGCAATGCGACGCCGAGACCGGGATCCCGGATACCCTTGACGCGCACCAACATGTAGCCGAGCTCGTTCTCCGTGAGGCCCTGCTCGCGCAGCGCGGCAATCATCACGGGCACGACGCCCTTTTGGCCCAGCTTATGGAGTTGTGCGGCGGCGGTGATGCGGAGATACGGCGACTTCGCCGTCGATAGTGTCCGCAATGCGGGGAGCGACTTGCTCGCAGGAAGCTCCCCAATGAGCGTCACCGAGTGCAGTTGCGCGCGAAACTCATAGTTCGGCGCCGCCGCAAGCAGTAGCGGGATCACACCCACGTCCTTGCGGCGCCGCAGCTCGTAGTACGCGAAATCGCGCGTCCGCACATTTTTCGAGCCCATCTCGGCGATCAGTTTTTCCAGCGACGGCTCGGCATGCACCGCCGTTGTGAAACAGATCAAAAGCAAGACGACGCGAAGCATGCTCACCTCCCACCACTTGTCGTCGTGCCGGAGCCACCGGAAGAACGGCCGCCGCGCTCGGGACGCGTGTTGGCCGAGTCCGCACCGGAACCGGAGGTCTTGCGCGCCGGCCGCTTCCCCTTTTTGGCGAGCCGTGCTGGCTGAAAGCAGTTGATGCTCATGCGGGAAAGTGCGAGCGCGAACGGAGTGTGCGCGTTACGCCGGAGAAAATCGCGATACTCTTGATCCAGCTCTTGCAGCTCCTTCTTGAGGGCTGCGCCGCCGGGTAGGTGGAGCTTGAGGAACGGCTGCACACCATGACACAGCGAGAAGTCCCGCGTGTAGAGACCCGCGATGCGATCGCCCTTGGCGACCACCGGAAGCTCGGGGGGGGTCGTCCTGGATCGTCGCTTTGCGAACTGGACCGGCCCGGCCTCTTTGGCGTACGCGGCGAGATAGAGCAGGTTCAGTCGCGTGATGCGGAGCATCATGTAGGTGAGCTCGGCAACGGATCGGTAGCGATCGCTTCCGCCGGTCGCCGTCGCGATCGCACTCTTGAGCTTCTTTGCGATCTTGTCCGCCTTGCCGGCTGCGTTCTTTGCGTCGCGCACCCACCGTTTGGGCGATGAGCCGCGAAACTGGAGCGCCTGGTTCGCGGTGGATCGCTCAAGAGCCAGAGTGTCGCCGGCAATTCGGACCGACGGCCGCGTCTCCAGGAGTTTTGCTCGCGCGGCTGCGTCCCACGCCTCAAGAACAGCGAGGAAGTATGGGTCGCTGGCGGCAGTCTTGTACACCCCTTCACGCGCGCCAATCAGCGGCTGGATCGACTTGAGCCGTGCCGCGCGGAACCCCTCGTTGGGAGGCGAGTGATCGCCTTCACAAAACGCGCATGAAACAAAGGCGCCGCATTGGTGCTTCGCGGCCGGCGGTGAATACACGCGAATCCTTCCTCCGGTGGCGCTCGCGACTCTGCTGAGGCCGTACATCGCGAACCCGCTCGGAGCGGCTTCATTGACACGCGTGTACTGAAAAAGCCAACCGGCGGGGAGCTCGATGAACGCGGCGTCCGGGCCGGTGGGCGTGGTTCCCTTGGGCGCCTTGACGCGATAGCGACCGCTCCCCGTCCAGTAGCCATCCGACAGGTATGCCTCACGAGCGATGACATTGACGCGCACCTTCAACTGATTCAGATCGGCGATCGTCGCTTCGAGCCTGGTCTCGATATCGCCGTTCTCAAGCGTCACGAGAAGAATCTCACGCCGTCCCTTGGTGCCCGCCAGACGGGGCAAGACGTTTCGCAACTCCGCGTACACGTCACGCACCCCCGCCGTCGGCCGAAGCAACGCCTGCTTCACCGCGGCGAGGATGGCCGCCGCATCGGCTCCCGGTTCAAGCGGCTTGCCCTTCGCCCCCACAATCGCAACACCGAGCGCCAACTTGGCGCCGGGATCGCGCTGGCGCTCCAGCACCGCGGCAAGCAGACTCGCGAATTCCGCGGACTTCAGCGACGGGCTCGGATCGACCAGCAGCATTACGCAGCGTTCGGGATTGCTAGGCGGGTAGAGCGCAAGCTCGAGCGTGGACTCGAGGTTGCGACTGCGGTCCGTGACAGACGACGCGCCTTGGGCCTGCGCAAGCGACGCGCAGATGAGGAGCCCCCACCACCAGCGCACGACGGATACTCGGCCGAAGCGCCTCGGGCCCGACTCGTCCGATCCCGCGCGCAAGAACCCGTTCCAAGGCCCTCGCAGATTCGCGAGATGGTTGGTTGACGATGTGGACGCCTGGCGTATGCCACGATCGAGTGCGTCGCGATCAAGGTTCATGACTCCTCCACCCACTTCTTCCGGGCCCCGCTGAATTCTCCCAAAAAAACGTGAGAAAATTCCGCGGGGCCGCGTCGGCTCCTCATGGCTCCCCCGTTCAGGTTGTGCGCGCTCCGCCGCCCCCTGCCAGACCGCCGCGAATTCGCTCACCGGCGCGCCCTCGAAGAACCGCTGGCGCAGATGCTCCACGCGAGGTGTGATGATTCTTCAGGAGCTGGCGAGACATCACTACTCTCCGATCAGAGCATTCGCACGGTCGTAGGCGGTGAACAGGTGGATCCCTTCGAGGGGGTAGTTGAGATACGCGCTCAAGAAATCTGCGACCTCCTTCAGCTGCGCTTTTGCCTCCGCCGTTCGCCCGAGCCGGTGGTAGGCGATGGCGAGATAACAGCGCCACTGAGCGGTAGTCCCGTTGGGCGTAAAGCGCATCTCACGAATACTCTTGAGGCTGTCCACCGCGGTCTGTGCGTTCCCGAAGCGTGCGTTGACGACCCCTCGAATCACGACCAGTGACTCATGTGGATTGGAATACTCAGCAAGACAGGCATCGATGAGGCCTACCGCTTCGGTCGCACCGTTCAATTCGTCGTGCGGGGAAATCGCCATCCACCACGCCAGGAGAGCCTTGTGGATGACTTTCTTCTTCCCCCGTTTCTTTTCGTGCTCGACAAGTTCGCGGAGCTGGTGGGTTGCACCCTCGTGATCTCCCAGAGTTTTCTTGGCATGCGCGACCGCATCCCGGACTCGATACACATGCGGGATCGCGATCGAAATCATGTTCTGGTCCTGGCCCAGTGCGTATCGTTGCGACTCCGTGAGGAGTCCAACGGCCTCCGCGTAGTCGCCTGCGGCGTATGCCATCGATCCCTCAAAGTACGAGTCGAGCGGAGCTCCACGCCCGACGAGATCCCAGCGTCGCGCCAGCGCGCTCAACGCCTTGTCGCGTTCCCCCAGCGCACGGTACGCATTGTAGAGCGATGCCAGCGCGTGCCACCCGGGCTCCGGTTCGCGCGCGACCCACGATTCGGCTACTCGCAAGGCTTCGTCTTCGTAGCCGAATCGACTCAACCATATGACCAGTGAAGATGCTGCGCTTTCCTGCTGCGGAGCAAGGCGATGCGCCTCGCGCAATGCACTCAATCCACGATCTCGGACGGCTGGATCGCCGGCATTGCAATCCGCGGACCCCAAGCGATAGTGAGCCTTCCAGTTCGCGGGATCCGCCTCGATCGCGATCATAAGCATCGCAACGGCGGACTGCTTCGAGTGCACGGACTCTCCGATGCTGACGGCAATCAACAGCTCAGAGTATTTCCCCCGCACATTCGCGAACTCCGGATCCCGACTGAAGACGGACTGGAATCGCGCCAGCGCGGATCGAGCCTGTTTGGAGTCCTTTAGCGCGACTCCCCACGCATACTCCACTCCAATCGAGCGCGGCCGCAGGAACGCGGCGCTCCGAAACGACTCAGCTCGTGCGCGGGTGTCGTCCCACCACCCCGCCGCGAACGCAATCCGGAAGTCCCGCGGCGCGCGCTCGCCGGCTTGACGGAGCAGCTTGCGAGCCGCCGCAGTCTCGCCGCCCCGCGCGAGCCGCTCTGCCAACAACAGCAAATCGCGTGGTGAGCGGTCCTTGGTCGGCAGATCATTGAGTTTTCCGACCTCCGCCATCCGCACCTTCACACGCCACGGATCGGGATCGAGATTGCTGGCGGTGTCGAACTGCTCTTGGTCGTCGTATGCAGCGACCACTTCCAGCCGGATGGTGTCATTCAGCTGGAGTCCGTCGAGCGCCTTGAGATAAGCCTTGGCCTGCGCGCCCTCCTCGAAGTCGCCGCCGCGCCACGTGTAGATTTCCTCCAAACGCTCAACCAGCCTCTGGTCACGCGCGGCCGCCTTCGCGGCCTCCTCGGCGCGGCGCCGATCGGTCCGCACCTGCTCGAGAAGAGCCCGGGCCTGATCGATATCGGCACCGTCGGTGACCTTCGCGGACGCGACCAGCCGGCTAGCTGCCTCATACGCGGCCTCCCACTTCGACAAATCCGAACGCGCCTCACCGTGCGCCAGAAGTGCCGCGTCCTTCGCGTCCTGCACTGGGATGAGCGCCAGCTCCAGACTCCTGCGCTGCTCCCGGTCGACCCAGTACAACCCCACGCCAGTCGTCACGACAGCGCACACGACCGCTGCCGCCAGCGCCACCGTCAACCGCCGCCGCTTGCGCTCTTCGGCCGCCTTCGCCCGCGCAACGGCAGCTTCGCGGTCCGCCGTCTGAGCCCGCTCGGCGATGGCAGCGAGATGCGCGCCAACGACCCCAACTAGCTCCCCTGCGTCTTTGTAACGCACGGGCGGAGCCGGCGCCAAGCAGCGCTTCGCGATCTGCACAAGGTCCGCATCCGCGCCGCACGTGTCCAACCGTGCGTACACGGAATCCAACTTCGCCTCGGCCGCTTGCACGAGCAGCTGCTTATCGCCCTCGACGTACGGCGGCTTGCCCGTCAGGATCTCGCACAATATTGCTCCAAGCGCGAACACATCACTCCGCTCATCGAGCTTCTCGATCTCCCCCATCGCCTGCTCCGGCGGCATGTATGCAGGCGTCCCCATCACGGATCCCGCGCGTGATTCCGATCCCACGCTTCCGGAGCGCACCGTCTCTACGACTGTGGTGTCCGGCGCCTGCTGCTTCGCGCGGCGCTCGTCATCCACGCCACCCGATCGCAGGATCTTCGCGAATCCCCAATCGACGATCTGCACTTCCCCGAACGCCCCGACCATGATGTTGGCCGGCTTCAGGTCGCGATGAATCACGCCGCGCGTGTGCGCATACGCCATCGTCTCGCACACCTGTTCGAAGACCCGCAGGAACTTCCGCCTCCCCTCCTGCACCGACGCGCGCTTCGTCAACAGCGCAGACAGCGTCTGCCCCTTGACCAACTTCATCGTGAAGAATGGCTGTTTGTGTGCGTTCAGTCCAAGTTCGTAGACAGGCACGATGCCCGGGTGTTGCAGCTGGCCGCCGATCTGCGCCTCTTCGACAAACCGCTGAATGATCTCCGGGTTGTCGGCGTGCCCCTCGCGCAGCACCTTCATCGCCACGTCGCGCCCGAGGTCGATGTCGCGCCCCTTCAAGACGACGCCCACACCGCCGCGGCCAATTTCGCCGATGACCTGGTAGCGGTCCGAACCCGGGGCGTCCCCAGGCTTGACCAACGGAGCCGGCAAGTCGGCGTCATCGCGCAGCAGTACACGCGGAACCGCCCCTGTCAGCCGCTCGATCGTCGCCAGAATGCTGTCGCCGCGCCGTTTTTTGCGATACGCCGCCTCGAGCCCGCCTTCGAGATCCTTGCTGTCCATGCGTCGTCCTCCATACCGGGATCCACGCTTGAGCAGTTTTCGCGCGCTTGGCTACGAGAAAAATCGAAGAAGGAGGGCGCACTCGGTCTCGACAGAGGCATCGTCGCCGGACTGATGCTCGCCGACGACCTCGATCAGAGACTGTTTGAACTCGCGTCGCGCCTTTGCGTACTCGCGGTGCAGATGCTCGGGTGAGGCTTCCCAGAGGCGGGCGATGTCGCGGATCGGCATGCCGTCTTCGAAGCGCAGCTCCAGCAGTCGAATGCGCCGCTCGGCGTCGATCCCCTCTTGCCGCGCTTTTCCGGCTTGCCGATCGCGTGCAAGATCAAGAATCGACTGCGCCCACTCGCGATCGAACGTATCGGCGAGGCTCTCCTCGTCGGCGGGCACGCCCGACCACTCGTCGGCCTGAACCTCGCGTTTCTTCTTCCGGCGCTCTTCGTGGCGCCGTGCGACGTTGCGCGCAATCCCGTACAGCAACCCACGAAACGCGCGGGACTCGTCGGCGCGAACGAGCGCGCCGCGGAAGCACTCGAAGAAGACCTCCTGCGTCGCATCGTCGACTTGATCCGCCAGCGGGCCGCGCCTCCACCGCGCACCAAGGTATGCACGCACCGCGGGCAAATAGCGCCGCGCAAACTGCTCCTTGTCTTCGGCATTGCCGTTGGCAGCGCCGCGGATCACGGTCCAGCAGGTGGTACTCGACGAGTCCGGCACGAAGAAATGGTAGCGGATCCGCTCACCGTTGAATCGACCGTTTGACCGGCTCGGCGCCGACGTCGAGTGGCTCCGTACGTACGGCGACCCCATCGACGGCAACCTCGATCTCGTAGCGCCCGGGTTCGAGCACGCACTTCAAGGGCCAACTCCCGCGCGCCGTGCGCGTGTAGTAAGGCACGCCGTCCTTGCGGATCGTGACCAGGAAGTGTTGCGCGGCTGCGTCCTGAGGCTCGAGCGTGATCGACGTCCCCTTCTTCAGGTGAAGTCGCACGTGATTCGCCGTACCGCCGCTCGTATCGACGATCACCGAGCCCAGCGCATGGTCCTTGGCGGACGCTCGGATCAGGTAGCGCCCGCGCCCCACTCCCGAGACCTTGAACTTCCCGGCGGTGTCCGAGCGAAAGCTCATGGCGTGGCTCAGTGGCTGCGGAAAATCGAGGCGGTCCAGGTTGCGCACGACCAGCTGCGCGGCAAGCGGCTTCCCGTCGCTCCCCAAAATGTCCCCGGAGATCTCACCGGCCTTGTGCAGCCGAATCGTCCCAAGGTCGAGGTTGCCCGGATCCGCGACGCGGATGTACTTGTGCACGGCTTCATAGCCTTGCGCCCAGACCTGGAATTCCTTCAACCCCGGCGGAACGTTCTTGTGGACCGCGAGACCCGACTTGTCGGTCATCGCCCCCGGGCCCCCACTCTGTCGATCACTGATGGAGACGCGCCCCTGCACGCCTTCACCGGTTTCCGCATCCACCAAACGCACCGTCACGGTTGCGAGCAGACCTTCGATGTCCTCCGGTTTCAGAACGAAGGTGATCTCCTCGACGCGCTCGGTGACCTTTTGCGACGCGACAACGAAGTGCATGAACACCGCGTTCACATGGAACGGCGGCGCCGCCTTCACCATCAACTTGCCGACGACGCCCTCGGGGAGTTTCTCCCCATGCATCGACCAGCCTTCCTTGTACTCGCCGACGCCGAAGCGCGTGTGTCCCCGAAGCTCGGTCAGCGGGAGTCGCTCAACGGGCTCGATCGTCGCCACGCCGATGATGCTCGTCATCAACGCCACCTGGCGCGCGCGCAGCTCCTTCGACAGCGGTTTGCCCTCGGGTGTGACGGCTTTGATGCGAATCTCCATCGCCGCCGCAAGTTCGAAGTCGCGACGCGCGCTGCCTTCTTTCAGTTCGACCGTCGCCTCCGCCTCGCCGTACGCCTGCCCGCTTGCCTTGAGTTTGTAGGTACCCGGTGCGAGCCCCGCAATGGCGTAGTGGCCGTCCGCGTTCACCTGATAGTAGGACTGCGTCCCGTCCGACTTCGTGACGTAGAGCCAGACAGGCGGCTTGAGCTCCCCACCCTCCGACGAGGAGATCTTGCCGTGAACGACGGCGTAGCCCGCGGCGGGCTCAGCGTTGGGGCTGGTTTCCCCGGCCCCTTCCCCATCTGACTCGGAGGTCGCAGCATGCTCCGGCGCCGACTCGCGCTTGTTCGGCACCGTACCGCTCTCCGGCTGCTGCTCCACGCCCCCCCGCCGATCGGGAGTACGCGCGCCCTCGTCTCCGGACAGCCACAGGTACGCAAGCAGCACGATTACGACCGCCTGCGCGATCACCAGGGTCAGCAGCGTGCGATTCATCTTCCCTCCGCAGCCACGATACCAGCGGCCGAGGGTTGGGCGCCGCGCACGAAAAAACCCCACCGGACGGCGGGGTCATTCGATTTGGTAGTGGGGGGCGGACTTGAACCGCCGACCTCAGGGTTATGAATCCTGTGCTCTAACCGACTGAGCTACCCCACCGGCAAGCGGTCCAAAGTAGGGACCAATCCGGGGGTGTCAAGAAGCGCCTCGCGCTAGCCCGTCTTGGGCAGCGCTTCGAGCAGTTTCGAGAGGCGTTCCCAGCGCGTGGCGAGGTCGCCCGTAATCTCGCCCTGCGGACGTTCGAGGACGATCTGCTCCGCCGTGGATCGATCCCGCAGCTTGACGATCGCTGCGTCGAGCGCATCCAGCCAGTAGCGATAGCTCGCGGGCACATCGTTCTTGCGCTTGGCGATATCGAGAAGCACCCGGTTCACCCGGATCGTCTCTTCCATGTGCGCACGCTCCGCCCCCTTGGCGGGCTTGGTCGCATTGAGCAACGTACGGTACGACTCGAGCGCCTTGACCTGCTGGGCCGGCGTCAGGCCATCCCCCGCCGCCTTGTCGGCGGCATCCTTCCACGCCGCGCGCACCTCGGCGGGCTTCGCGTCCGGCTGCTTGCTGAGCAACGAGGCGTAAAGACCGCGGCAGCCACGCGCCTTGATCTTGTTCCGGTCCGCCACCTGGACGGCCGTGCGCGCCGTCGTAAGGAGCGCGGCGAGATCGGCACCCGGGCGCGTCATTTCCTCCGCAAGAATGATCGCAACCACCGCGAGCACCTCGGCGGTGACCTCACCATTGCCGCGCACGAGGCGAGCGGCGAGGGCGAGACGCGCCGTGCTCGCCGCCGTCTTGAATTTCGCATCGAGGTTGGCGTCGGCCGCCAACTCCCCCAGCAGCGGCGTCGCGTTGGCCGCGCCCTTCGCTCCCAGCGAGCTGAGCACGCCCAGGCGCAGCTCTTCGGGCTGCTTCGGGTCGCGTACCAGTCCGGCGAGGAAGTTCAGAACGTTCACGCTTTGCGCACCGGCTCGTGTCCGCGCCACGAGTCCGCGATCGACGGCATCGATGCGCAATGTCACGTCGGTCGCTTCGCGCGCCAATCGCTCCAGCGTTTCGAGCGCCTTGGGGGAAGTCGTCGCCGCGAGCGTCTCCACGCACGAGATCACGTCATCCCGCGCCAGCGCCATCTTCGGGTCGCTCGGGAACAGGAGGTCCTGGATGGCGGGAATCGCGTCGTCGGACGGAGCCGCCTGAAGCGTGAACAGGATCTGCTTGAGCACCGGCTGCGGCGGGTCACTCTGCAGCAGTTGCGCGAGCACCGAGCCCACGCGCGCCTTGAGCGCCTTGTCGCCGCGGTTGGCGAGGTCGCCGAGCGCGCGCACGGCGACTTCCCGCACCTTGACGTTGCCGTGGCTCTTCGCGAACTCGGCGAGCACGGGCGCCGCGCCCGCACCCATCTGACGCAGGAGCCCCACGGCTTCCGTCGCGAATCCCGCCTCGGAGTCTTTCCCGCTCGACCGCGCCCGCAACGCATCGCGAACCTCGGCCGCGCGCGGCACTCCACCCTTCTCGAGAGCACCCGTCGAGTACATCGCCTGCAGCGCGGTAATGAGATTGGCGGACGTCTCGTTGGAGCCGCCGTTCAATTCCGCAAGCAGCCAAGTCACGACATCCGCGGCGAACGCCTCCGCACCCTTCTCGCCGTACTTCTTCTCGCTTGCGAGCACCCGGGCGCGCGCAGCCGCGAACGGCTTCAGATTGGGATCGCCCTCTTCGAAGGTACGGAACACCTCCGCCGCGGTCGCCTGTCGGAACGCCATCTCGCGCAGCCGCGCGATGGTCTTGATGTGCTTGCGATTCTGCTCGGCGCGCTTGCGACTGACCTCCTTGACGAGGTCGGTGTACGAGGCGAACGGACGTTCCGTCAGGAGCTGGATCGCGTGATCGCCGCTCGACGCATCGAGCACGTCGGCCAACTCGACCGAGCAACGCGCGGCAATCGCTCCCGCACTCTCGGACCAGACGAGCGCAATGACATCGACCGCCTCGCGCAGCGGGACCTTCCCCAGCGCGCGGATCGCAGCCAGCCGGCCGTCGAGAGCGGCCTCCGGCTCACCCTTCGGCTCTCGCGCCAAGTGGCCGAGTTGCGCGACCAGCAGGCGCCCCTGAACCGGGTTCTGTTGCGTGTGCCGATACAGACGCTCCTCCACCTTCGCGCGGTGACGGTCGGACAGCAGCAGCGCACAGATCCGTGCGAGATGATCTCCCCCCAGGCCCGCGTCCAGCAGCACCTCAACCGCCGTGTGCACGACCTCCGGATCGCGGCCGGGATCGAGTGCCACCGCGGCCAGCGCGGCCGGCCCTCCCTCGCGCTTCATCAACCCCTGCATCAATTCGAGCCGCACTCTCGGACTGGTGTTGGGACGGGCAGCCTGATCGGCGACCTCATCGACACCCTGAGCTACAGCGAGGGACGAAAGGAAGAGAAGAAGAGCTACGATGCGCATGAGAGACAACAAGGAGACGGGCAACCCGAGTGTACCGCCGCGGCGTACGTGCGCGTTCAACGATTGCGCCACCACGCGAGAATCCTTCGAGCCACCTCTCCCTCATCGAAAATATCGGTCGCGACGCTGAAGTCTGAGAGCTGTGAATAGCGATTCTTGCGCGCGGCGACGACCGCCGCCACCTCGGCGTCGGGTGCCGCGCCCGTCAGCGACGGCCGGTCGCCCGCTTGCGATCGGATTCGAGCGGCCAGCGTGTCCACATTCGCGGTCAACTGGACCACGCCCCACCCGCGGAGCGCGTCCTCGATGCCGTCCCACAGCACCGCCCCCCCGCCCAACGCCACGACCCCCGACTCGAGCGCCAGCGCCTCGGCGACAGCCTCCTGCTCGCGCTCGCGGAACGAACCGTCCGCGAACAGCTCGGCGATCGTGCGACCCGCGCGCTCCACGATGCGCTCGTCGGTGTCCACGAGCGTCAGCTCGGCCCGCTCCGCCAGCAACCGCCCCACCGTGCTTTTCCCGGCGGCGCGCGGCCCAATCAGCGCAATCCTCACGAGAGTTCAGCTCCTGTGAAGAGGCGGTACTGATGCCTTGCCTGGGTGCGGAGGAAGGTCCTGCCATCAACCTGCGCCGGTCCCGAATCGCGCGCGTAAACCAGATTCACGAGGAAGGGGGCCGGGGGAGGGAGGGCGGGAGTTGTGTTCACGACGACATCGGCGGGCTCGGGCGTCCGAACGGCTTCCCCGAGTCGCGTCGCCTCCTCCGGACGCCGCGCCCAAACCCGGACGGAGTAGCCGAGCCGCCGCAGCGCGCAGATGGCCGCGCGCGCGGAGCCGCCGGCCCCCATCACGAGAGCGCTGCCGGATCCGGGAGGGACGAGATCGAGGAACGCCCGGACATCGGTGTTGGCGGCGCGACCATCGGCCAGCAGGGTGTTGGCGGCGCCGCACTCCGCAACGTCCTCGTCGGGCTGCGTCGCGAGGGCTGCCGCCTGCAGCTTGAGCGGCGCGGTGACGGAGAGGCCTTGGCCGCCCCGCACAAGGAACGCGGACCAGAACGCGGCGAGGTCGGTGACAGAGAAGCGGAGGTAGACGGCATCGAGACCGTCGCGGCGAAACGCGGGGTTGTGAAGCGCGGGACTCTCCGAGTGTTCGATCGGGCTGCCGGCGACTCCGTACAGCGCCGGCGCGACCGATAGTCGATCGACGCCGAACTCGTCGAACAGCTCCGTCGGCGTGGGCATGCCGGGCGCAACCGGGTCGAGCCCGCAGTAGGTGAGCGGCGCGAGCACTCGCGTGAACGCACCGAACTCCCCCATCCCGAACGCACTCACCGGGAGGTCCAGCAGGCGCAGCGCCTCGACCGCGGAGCGCGGTGTGGCGACGAACTTGAACAAGTCACCGCCGCGCTCGAACATCGACTGAACGATCGCGTCGCAGTCGTCCGGGACACCGTCCCAGTCGTGAAAGCTGCGGATCACGCCCGCGCCGGCAGGAATCGCGATGTCCGGATCGTGAAGATCCAGATCGACGAACCGAGCGCCGTAGGCGCGCTCGAGGAGTTCCGGCTTGCCGCGAGCCGTCGCGACGATCGGCTTCGGACTCGCGGCGCAGAACGCCGCCACATCGAGCTCCGGGTAAAGGTCCAACCGCAGCTCGACAAGATCCACTCGCGCATCGATCCGGTCCTCCGGAGACGCGAGCGTTTGGACGACGAGCCGCTGCTTCACGCCCCTATCGTCGCAAGTCCGCGAACAATTCGGGTGCCGAGATCAGTTTCCCGGATGCTGGACAGCGTCCGTGGACGGTTCGTCGTAGTCCAGGTCGGGGAAGGTGTGCGGGCGGTAGCCCGGCTCCTTCGCGCGCTCGACCTCGGCCCGGTACGCCTCGATGATTCCCTTTTCGATGGCGACTCGCATCTCCGCATTGATCGGGTGGGCAATGTCGGCGTGAAACCGCAGGCGTGTCTGCTCCGTGAGCGGCCGCGGCTTCAGATGGGCGCCGCAGTCATTGCAATAGCGCGCGCGCAGGTGGTTCTTCGATCCGCAACGCGAGCAGCGCGCCGTCAGCTTGCGGCTCGGCATGGCGATGAAAAACCCGCCTTGCCCTTCGATGATCTTCAGGTCGCGCACCACGAAGCTGTTGTCAAACGTGATCGTGCAGAACGCGCGGAGGCGATCTTCGAACGCCTTGCGATTCGGCAGGAGCTTGATGCGTACTTCAGTGATGTCCACGGACTGACCAATCGGGCTCGAACTATCGCGACCGTACCACCAGAGCCCGAACGGGCACGTCGGCCACGGTCCAAGAGGAGATCGGGTCGCAATCCGCGCCCGGTCCTACCTCGGCAAAGTATGCGGACCCCGACCCCGTCAGCGTGAACCGCCGACCGAATCGACGTTCTGCATCCTCACGAATCACCCGCAATTTCGGCTGGACTCGCTCGGCGGCATCTTGGAGTCGGTTAAAGAAAGGGCGCCCTTGGGCACCCTCCCTATTCCGATACTCTGTCCAGAAAACTGTAGCTTTCAGGGGATTTTCAGTCAACCCCGGGGCATGCGCCGCGAAGACTTCCGGCGTCGAACTGGTGAGTTTCGGCAACATCAGCAGATAGTCGCGCGGGCCCGGCGACGGCAGCGATTCGACGATTTCCCCGATGCCTCGGCAGTGCGCCGTCCCGCCGTGGAGGAAGTAGGGCACGTCGGCGCCGAGCTTTTTGCCTATTTCGCTCAGCTGCGCGAGATCGAGTCCCAACTCCGCGATCCGGTTCAATTCCCGCAGGACGGTTGCAGCATCCGAGGACCCGCCGCCCAGCCCTCCTCCGGCCGGAATCCGCTTGTGAATCCGAATCTGCGCCCCGACGCCGAGCGCCGCCGCGGCACGCCAGGCGAGGTTGGAGGAGTCGGCGGGCACCCCCTCCGCTTCCGGTCCCTCCACCGTCAGCGAAGTGTCCGGCGCGGAGCAGATCTCCAGTTCATCCGCGAGATCGATCTCCGTGAAGATCGAGTCGAGCTCGTGATAGCCATCGGGACGCCGGCCCAACACCTCCAAAAAGAGGTTGAGCTTGGCGGGGGCGGAGAACAAGGAGGCGGGCTTATCCATCGAGCTCGAGAACGGTGTTCTCGGGCGTGAGGATAGCGACCTTGGGCTTGTGATGCTGCGCCTGTTCGGCGGTAAAGGCGCCGTACGCGATGATCAGAAGCTCGTCCCCGACACTGACCAGACGGGCCGCGGCGCCGTTGACGCAGATCTTCCCGCTGCCCGGCGCGCCCTCGATGACGTAGGTCTCGAAGCGCGCGCCGTTGTCCTTGTTGACGACCTGAACCTTCTCGTGAACGAGCAGACCGACGGCCTCGATCAGGTCGCGATCAATCGTAATGCTGCCCCGGTAATTGAGGTCGGCCTCGGTTACGTGGGCGCCGTGCAGCTTGGCGTGCATCAGGGTTCGAATCATGGTTGCGGTAATTCTAGGCCGAATGGGCAAGGATCTTGAAGAATCCCCGTCCCCGCGACGAGGGGAACGCCCCATTCCGGCGGGATTCAGGCCGAAAGTTCGATGTTGTCGATGAGCCGGACGCCGTCCACCGTCGCCGCCACGATGACCACGGCGGGCCCTTCCGAGCGCGGCACCCCGAACGAGACGGGATCGACACACGCGCAGTAGTCGTAGTCGAGGCCCGGGTCGCGTGCGATGGCAGCCACCGAATCCGGGTCGCGCTCGCCCTCCCGCCAGGCTGCGCGGGCCCTCATGAGACCGACGCTGATCCCGAGTGCGTGGATCCGGCCCGTGGGCGAAAGACGGACATTGCGACTGGAAAGGGCGAGGCCGTCCGGATCGCGCACGGTCTCCACCGGCACGATCTCGGTGTCGAAGGCGAGGTCGCGCACCAGCTGGCGAATCACGGCCAGTTGCTGGGCGTCCTTGCGGCCGAAGTAGGCCCGTTGCGGCGCGACGATGTGAAACAGCTTGGCGACGATGACGCAGACGCCGTCGAAGTGGCCGGGACGGTGCGCGCCCTCGTAGACGGTTGCCAGCGGCCCGGCGTCCATCTTCGTGGCGAATCCGTCGGGGTACATCTCGCTCGCCTCGGGGACGAACAACAGATCGCAACCACAGCGTTCCAGCAGTCGCGCATCCGCCTCGAGATCGCGAGGGTACGCAGCGAGATCGCCGGGGTCGTTGAACTGGGTCGGGTTCACGAACACGCTCGCGACGACGGACGCGTTCTCTTTCCGGCAGCGCTCCACGTTGGCGGCGTGGCCGCGATGCAGGTATCCCATCGTCGGCACGAATCCGACCGGCTCCGGGAGCTGGGCGCGCAGCGCGCGGAACTCAGGGATGGACGTGGCACGCTTCATGGAGTTCCCTGACCGTTCGGAACAGGCCCGGCACGACCCAGTGCGGCGCGATCTCGACCAGCGGCGCAAGGACGAACATGCGCTCTGCGATTCCCGGATGCGGAATGCGTAGCGTCTCCGACTCGAACGCGACGCCGTCGCACAACAACAAGTCGACGTCGAGCGTCCGGGGGCCCCACTTGTCCCCGCGCACGCGTTCACCACGCGCCTCGATTTCGCGGCAGCAAGCGTGCATCGCCTCGGGCTCCAGTTCGCACTCCACGATGGCGGCGGCGTTCAGGTACATCGGCTGCGGCGGTCCCACCGGCTCGGTCTCGTGATAGCTCGACACGACGACCGGCCCCAGCTCGCGGAGCCCCTCTTCGGCCATGCGCAGGTAGCCGACGCGGTCGCCGAGATTCGAGCCGAGCCCCAGCGCGTACCGCACGGGGTCTACACGCCCTCCGGGATGTCCGCGTCGTCGAGCACGTTCTCGACCTCGGTCGGCTTCTTCCCGAACAACATCAGGATGGGCCCGGAAATGCCGTAGGCCAGGAAGCCGATCGCGGCCGCTTCCTCGGGGAAGAGGATCGCCACGATGATCAGCACCAGCACCATGAACAGGTAGCTGAAGTCGCGCCGGCCCTTGAGGAAGCGGGACCCGAAGTGCGCGTACGGAATGCGACTGACCATGGCCGCGCCGAGCAGGAAGCAAAGCGGTGGCAGGGCAATGATGAGCGGCTTGAAGAAGTCACCCGAGTGCTCGCCGTAACAGATCATCACCAGCGAGGCGATGATGCCGGCGGCGCCCGGCGTCGGAATACCGGCAAACGTCGCGATCCCTTGGCCGCTGCTGTCGGAGCCTTCCGAGGAGGCGTGCTCGACGTTGTAGCGAGCGAGGCGCACGATGGCGAGCACCGCGAACGGAATCGTGAGCGCGGTCAGCAACTTTGGGTGATACCCGAATCCGCCGTCCAGCGCGGGCCACGGATAGTTGGCCTCAACCACGGTCTTCACGAGGAATACCGGCGCCGCTCCGAAGCTCACCGCGTCGCTGAGCGAATCGAGGTAGCCGCCGAAGGTGCTCTGCGCCCGAGCGAGGCGCGCGACGATGCCGTCCAGCACATCGAACAGCATCGCGAGGAGGATCAGGTACGCGGCCGCGAGGAACTTGCCGTCGGCGGTCTTGTAGATCGCCAGCACGCCGCAGTAGGCGTTGGCCAGCGTGACCAGGGTGGGGATCAGGACGACGCGATTCACGAGTGGCTACGAATTGTAGCGGAGCAGGATGGTCGAGGCGCCCTTGACCACATCGCCGACCTTCGCTTCGATGGTGACATCGGCATCCACGGGCAGCAGTAACTCGGTCCGACTGCCGAACTTGATCATGCCCATGCGGTCGCCGCGCGTGACGGTGTCATCGAGGCTCACCGGGCAAACGATCGTGCGCGCGATCAATCCGGCCACCTGGCGCACGGCAAAGTTCCCCCGCTCCCCCTCAAATCCGATCAGATTGGCCTCGTTTTCCTTCTCGCAGGACGGATCGCGCACATCGAGGTACTTGCCCGGCTTGTAGTGCCGGAATGTCACCTTGCCGTCGAGGGGCGCGCGATTCACGTGCACGTTGAAGACGGACAGATAGATGCCGAGTCGCAACGCCTTGCCGCCGAAGAAATAGGGCTCCTCGACCTCGCCGATGTCGACGAGCACGCCGTCGGCGGGGGCAACGGCAACTTCCGCCCCCCCGGGGGGGATGCGCTCGGGGTCGCGGAAGAAGCTGAGGAGGAACAGGAACAGCAGACCCGGAACGATCGTCAGCCACGGGTTCACGAGCCACAGCAGTGCCGCGAGCATGGCGAGCCAGCTTCCGAAGAGGATCAACTGGGGGAGACC
>Ga0209475_10002331_pt1 | contig 19439 bp, 17 predicted proteins | sample tdDd471_FD_187128 | JGI IMG/M metagenome (GOLD analysis project Ga0209475, IMG submission 187128) | Marine sediment microbial communities from the Atlantic coast under amendment with organic carbon and nitrate - tdDd47.1 (SPAdes)... | ecosystem: Environmental > Aquatic > Marine > Coastal >... | reverse complement strand
CACCCTGCACCGCGCCGATAATCACCGGCCCGGGATTGGCGACCAGCTTGTCGAAGGCCGCCTTCGCCATGACCGCGTGATCGACGTGGCACACCGACTGCGTATGCCCTTCCGGTCCGAGCCCCTCGATTTCGTCGAAGGCGAGCTCAGGGCCCGTTGCGATGACGAGATAGTCGTAATCGACCGACGTGCCGTCATTCAGTTCGATCCGCTTGTCGGCGGCATGCAGTTTCTTTGCGCCTTGCGGGTAGAGATCGATGTTCCGTTTCTTCATCACCGCGGTCAGATCGACTTCGATAGCGTCTTTCTCACGCCAGCCGACCGCCACCCACGGGTTGGACGGCACGAACGAATAGGCACTTCCGTTGTTGATGACGGAAACCTTGTGTTCCTTCGAGAGCTCCTCACGGACCTCGTAGGCCATAATCGTGCCGCCAAGGCCGGCACCCAGAACAACGACATGCGCCATGATGTTTTTCCTCCAGAATGAACGATAGGCGTTCTTATGCATAAAATGGCATATGTCATGCGGACCCCGCATTGATCAGTGTCAACTGTGTGAGGCGGCCTTGGCGATATCTTCGTTCCGTCGCTCAGGGTATTGGTTTTCCCGGCAAATCCGGCATAGTGTCGGCTGCGTGCAACGTCGTATACGTTGGGTATTGCATTTCGTGTCCGGGTTCCCTTGAATTCCGGTCTTCATTCCCAGGGAGTATCTCATGATTCATAAAAGCAGACTTCTGGGCGGCGTCGCTGTGGCGACGGCGCTGCTGTTCGGGTCGATCTCGTCGGCAGCGGCTTTTACCGCCTGCCAGGTGACCGACACGGGCGGTATCGATGACGCAGGCTTCAACCAGACAGCCTGGAAAGGCGTCCAGGATGCAATGGAAGCAAAGGGCATCGAAGGCCGCTTCCTCGAAAGCCAGGCCGAGACCGATTATGAGGCCAACCTGAACTCGCTGCTCGGCGGCGGCTGTGACGTGATCATCACCGTTGGCTTCCTCATGGGCGACGCTACCAAGACGGCGGCGGAAGCCAATCCGGACCAGAAATTCTCCATCGTCGACTACGCCTACGATCCGACCATCCCGAATGTCGTCGGCCAGGTCTTTGCGACCGACCAGGCGGCCTTCCTTGCCGGCTATCTCGCGGCGGGCATGACCGAAACCGGGGTCCTCGGCACATTCGGCGGCATCAACATTCCGCCAGTGACCGTGTTCATGGACGGATTCGCCCGCGGCGCCGCCTACTATAACGAGAAGAAGGGCACGGACGTGAAGGTTCTCGGCTGGGATCCGGAAGCCAAGGACGGCCTGTTCACCAACAACTTCGACAGCCTGGATGACGGCCGCACCTTCGCCCAGAACCTCTATGACGAAGGCGCCGACATCGTCATGCCGGTCGCCGGCCCGGTCGGCCTCGGCTCCGCCGCGCTCGCCGACGAACTCGGCACCGACAAGCTGAAGATCATCGGCGTCGACGCCGACCAGTACATGACCGACACCGAGAAGCAGGACGTCTACCTGACTTCGGTTCTGAAGCGCATGGACTCCACCGTCCAGGCGGTGATCGAGGAAGCCATGGACGGCAGCTTCAAGGGCGGCCTCGTGGTCGGCACGCTCGAGAATGATGGCGTCGGCCTCGCACCCTTCCACGCCTTCGACGACGCCGTTCCGGCCGAACTGAAAGCCGAGATCGAAGAGATCAAGGCCGGCATCATCGACGGTTCGATCAAGATCGGCGGCTAATTCCGCCCGATACCGCCCGCCGCCGCACATCCTGCGGCGGCGGGACTTTTTCTGCGCCAGTGGGGAGTGCGACGCTGTGGATGTGGAACTGCGCGGCATAACGAAGCGCTTCGGGCCGGTCACGGCCAATGACAATGTCAATCTGACGATCCGCGCTGGCGAGGTGCTGGGGTTGCTCGGCGAAAATGGCGCCGGCAAGTCCACCATGATGAACATCCTCTCCGGGCTTTATTCGCCCGACGAGGGCGAAATCCTCATCGACGGCAAGAGAGTCGATTTCGAGGGACCCGGCGACGGCATCGCGGCCGGCATCGGCATGGTCCACCAGCATTTCATGCTCGTCCCGGTTTTCACCGTGGCCGAAAATGTCATTCTCGGTGTCGAACCCACAGGAAAATTCGACTATCTCGACCTCGCGACCGCCCGCAAGCAGGTCCGCGACATCAACGAGAAATACGGCCTTCAGGTCGATCCGGACGCCTTGATCGAGGATCTGCCGGTTGGCATCCAGCAGCGCGTCGAGATTCTCAAAGTGCTGTTCCGCTCGGCAGAGGTCCTGATACTGGACGAGCCCACCGCCGTCCTGACGCCCCAGGAAGTCGAGGACTTTTTCGGCATCGTCAAATCGCTGCGCGACGCCGGCAAGGCGATCGTCTTCATCACCCACAAATTGCACGAAATCCTCGAGATCTCCGACCGCATCAATGTGCTGCGCGGCGGCAGGATCACCGGCGAGGGCGATCCCAAAACCATGACGGAGAACCAGCTGGCCGAAATGATGGTCGGCCGTCCGGTCTCCTTCGACGTCGACAAGGACCCGTTCAAACCGGGCGAAACGCTTCTCGACGTGAAAAATCTTGTCGTGTTAAACGAGAACGACGAGACCGCCGTCGAAAATGTCAGCTTCCATGTCAGGTCCGGCGAAGTGGTCGGCATCGCCGGCGTTCAGGGCAACGGCCAGTCGGAACTGATCGAGGCCCTGACCGGGCTGGCGCATGCCGCCAGCGGCAAGGTGGACTTTCTCGGTCGCGATATCACCAATGTCAGCGTGCGCGAAAGACACCGCATGGGCATGGCGCATATCCCGGAAGACCGTCACAAATCCGGCATGATCTCCAATTTCACCATCTACGAGAACATGGTCCTCAACACCTATTACGAAGACCGTTTCTCTTCCGGCCCCGCCATCAAATGGCCGCAGGTGCTGAAGACCGCCGCGCAATATGCGGTCGATTTCGACGTGCGCACGCCCTCCGTCTATCTCAAGGCCGGCAACCTGTCGGGCGGCAACCAGCAGAAGATGGTGGTCGCACGTGAGCTGGAACGCGAAACCAAGCTGGTCATCGCATCGCAGCCGACACGCGGCCTCGATGTCGGCTCGATCGAATATATCCACAGCCGCCTGATGCATGCCCGCGACGAGGGCGACGGCGTCATCATCGTCTCCTCGGAACTCGACGAGATCATGGCGCTCTCGGACCGCGTTCTCGTCATGTATGACGGAAAGATCGTCGCCGAATTCGACGCGACGGCCGGCCCATTGGACAAGAATGCCATCGGTCTCGCGATGGCCGGAGTGACCGCATGACCGATACGACCTCGCAATCCAATCTGGCCGAAAAGCTTCTCCAGCGCGCCGCTCCCGGCCGCGTCGAGTTCGAGGATCTGGTCGTCGTCCCGATCTTCGCTGTCATCGTGGCGCTGATCGTCGGGGCGCTGGTCATGCTGGCGACAGCGGTCGATATCGAAACGATCGGCCGCTCCTATATGGCGCTGCTGCAGGGTTCGGTAGGCTCGCTGAACTCTATTTCGGAAACGCTGACCTCGGCGATTCCCCTCGTGCTCGCCGGCCTCGGCCTCGCGCTTGGTTTCCGTGCCGGCCTGTTCAATATCGGCGCCGAGGGCCAGATCGTCGTCGGCGGCATCGCCGCCGTGATTGTCGGCTTCTCCTTTCCGGGCATGCCCTGGATTATCCACCTGCCGCTCGCGCTGCTGGCCGGGGCGGTGGCGGGCGGTCTTTACGCTTCGATCGCCGGTTATCTGCGCGCGGCGACCGGAGCGCATGAGGTGATCACGACGATCATGCTCAATCTGAGCTCCTACCTGCTGCTCTCCTACATGCTCGGCCTCGAATGGATGCAGCGGCCGGGTCGCTCTGACCCGGTCTCCAAGTCGGTCCTGCCGAGCGCGGAACTGCCGCGCCTTCTGACCGACATCGACCCGAATTTGCGCCTCCACGCAGGCATCTTCGTGATGATTGCCGCAGTGATCCTCGTCCACTGGCTCCTGTTCAAGACCAAGACCGGCTTCGAGTACCGCGCCTCCGGCGAAAACCCCGATGCCGCCCGCTATGCCGGCATGCACGCCTCGGCGATTATCGTGTTCGCGATGGCGACCGCCGGCGCCCTTGCCGGGCTCGCCGGCGCAAACCAGGTTCTCGGCGTTCTGGAACGTGCGACGCCGGGCTTTTCGTCCGGTATCGGCTTCGATGCGATTTCGGTGGCTCTGCTCGGTCGGTCGCACCCGGTCGGCGTGCTCTTTGCCGGCCTTCTATTCGGTGCGCTGGAGGCTGGAGGCCGCCAGATGCAGGTCGATGCGGGCGTTTCCATCGACCTGATCAGCATCATCCAGGCTCTCATCATCGTCTTCATCGCCGCGCCGCTTCTTGTCCGCGCGATCTTCCCCTGGGGCTTCAAGAAGCCCTCGGGACGCTAGGAGTATCCGGCCATGACCGCAGCATCGACAACCGACCTTGCGCCCGACGCCAAGATCGACACGCACAAGGCCCGTCAGGCCCGGATTTACGGCATCGTCCTGATCGGGCTGGCCATCCTCGTGGCGGCCGTGTTTGGCTACGGAGCCGAAGGCAACGCGACCTTCGGCTTGTCGCGGCCTCGTGATCCCTGGGTACTTCCGAACCTCGTCATTCCGGCCGCCCCGTTCAACTACATCGCTGCTGCGGTTCTCGCCTTCCTCGGCATGCGCCAGTTCATGCGCGGCGGCTCGCGCTGGTCGACCGTCTCGATCGCCGTCGGCTTCGCGCTCGCCACCGCGGCCTTTCTCGTCTGGGCGACGGCAGGCAAATCCTTTTCGCTCACCGGCATGCTGTCGGCGACCGTGGTCGCGGCCGTGCCGATCGCGCTTGGCGGCCTTGCCGGCGTGCTCTCGGAGCGTGTCGCCGTGGTCAATATCGCCATCGAAGGCATGCTGCTCGCCGGCGCCTTTACCGGCGCGCTGATGGGGTCTCTGCTCGGCGGCTGGGCCGGCGTGCTTTTTGCGGTTCTCGTCGGCGGCATGTTCGGCTTCATCCTTGCAGCGCTCGTCGTCACCTACCGCATGGACCAGATCATCGCCGGCGTGGTGATCACCCTCTTCGTGACCGGCGTCACGTCATATGTTTCCAGCCAGGTTTTCTCCGAATACCGCTTCCTCAACAACGCGCCGGTCTTCCGCGCCTGGAAGATCCCGTTCCTCGGCGATCTCCCGGTGATCGGGCCCGTGCTGTTCAACCAGAACCTGTTCGTATACGGCGCGTTGATTCTGGTCTGCGTCGCGACCTACTATTTGTTCCATACGCGTTACGGGCTGCGCGCCCGATCGGTTGGCGAACATCCGCGCGCCGCCGATACGCTTGGCATCAACGTCTACCGCACCCGCTACATCAATGTGACGCTGGCCGGCATGGTCGCCGGCTTCGGCGGCGCCTGGTTCACGCTGGGCTCGGTCGGACGCTTCGACGAGAACATGACGGGCGGCCTCGGCTATATCGGCCTCGCCGCCATGATCTTCGGCCGCTGGCACCCGTTCGGCGCCCTGATGGCCGCGCTTATCTTCGGCTTCGCGGATTCGCTGCAGCAGAAACTGGCAATCGTGCGAACCCCGATCCCGTCGGAATTCCTCGCCATGGCGCCTTATCTCGCGACCATCGTGGTCGTCGCCGGCTTCGTCGGCCGGTCGCGCCCGCCCGCCGCCGACGGCAAGCCATACGTTAAGGAATGAACGAAAAAGGCCGGGCGAAACGCCCGGCCTTTTTGTTTCAGGCGTTACCGCCCTTCAGTTCATTTGAAGCCGCGTTCGATCTTGTCCAGCGTCTCCATCGCCGGCAGAACCTGCGCGACGCTCGAATTCGGCTCGCGGCCTTCCTGGATCGCCGAGATGAATTCGCGATCGATCAGCTCGATGCCATTGTCCGAGACGGCGACGCCCGAAAGGTCGATCGGCTTGTCATAGCCGTCGAACAGGTCGTCGTAACGCGCGAGATAGGTGCCATTGTCGCAGATATAGCGGAAGAACGTTCCGAACGGTCCCTCATTGTTGAAGGAGAGCGAAAGCGTGCAGATCGCACCCTTCGGCGTCTTCATGCCGATCGTCATGTCCATGGCGATGTCGAGATCCGGATGCATCGGCCCCTGCAGGCCGAAGGCTTCAGAGCAGGTCTCGCCGGTCTGATACTGGAACAGGTCTACCGTGTGGCAGGCGTGGTGCCACAACAGATGGTCCGTCCAGCTCCGCGGCTCGCCCTTCGCATTGGTGTTGGAGCGGCGGAAGAAATAGGTCTGCACATCCATCTGCTGGATTTTCAGCTCGCCCGCCTTGATCTTGTTATGGATCCACTGATGCGAGGGATTGAAGCGGCGCACCTGCCCGGACATTGCAACAAGGCCGGTTTCTTTCTGCTTGGCGACCACGGCCTGGCTGTCGGCGAGGCTGTCGGCCATCGGGATCTCGACCAGCACATGCTTGCCGGCCTCCATGCACTGGATCGCCTGTGCGGCATGCATCTGTGTCGGCGTGGCGAGGATCACCGCGTCCACATCGTCGCGTGCAACGCATTCGGCCAGATCCGTCGCCGCATGCCCGATACCCTTTTCCGCGGCCAGGGCATCGATCTTCTCGCGTGTCGGTCCCATGACCGAGGTGACTTCGATACCGTCGATATTGGAGAGGGCATCCAGATGCTTCAATCCGAAAGCGCCGTAAGCGCCAGCAACGCAAAGTCTCATATTATTTCCTCCGGTCGTTTCCGTCCTGTTTCGGCCGAAACCGGCATGCCGTCAATGCCGGGTGCCGCCGGATCAGACACAAGCGGACACATGCGGCACGGACGGCGGCCAGTCCGGACACTATGGCGCGGTGAATACCATCGCTGCGGTCCGATTGCCCATTCAATTGCATCGACCGCTATTGAATTTCCGCATAGGCGGGCGCAACCGAACCACCGCCCGAATTCATGCCGGCGCTCACTTCGCGCAGATAGGACAGGAATTGCTGCTGCGTTTTTGTCGGCCGCCAGTCGCGCCGATAGGTCAACCCGATGGCGCGGGCGCTGTCGGCCAGTTCGATGGGCAGCGGCACCAGCACACCTTGCTCGTATTCATGCCGGATCTGGTTGAGCGAGATAATCGTGATGTAATCGCCCATCATCAGCAACCCGCGCAGCAGCACGAGCGAGGACGACACGACACGTACCGGCGTCCGGGCCAGCTCCTGTATGCGCAGCGTGTCGTAGAGATAGCTTCCAGCCGGCGTGTTTTTCGGCGGCGCCACCCAGGGATAGGCGAGCACGTCGTCGATGGTCACCTTGTCGCGCCCCGCCAGCGGATGTTTCGTCCCCGCGACAATGGCGAGCGGATCGTCGAACAAGGGTTCCTGGACGATATCGTCGACCGGCGCCGGATCGCGCAGCGCCCCGATCAGAAAATCGATATCGCCATGACGTACCCCGTGCAGCAATTCCGCATAGCGACCGTCGACGGCGCGGATCTGGACACGGCCGGAATTACGCACCATTCGGTCGATCGCAGCCGGCAGGACAAAGGTGCGCACCAGCGGCAAGGCGCCGACGACGATATGGGTGGAATCGCGGCCGAGGAAATCGTCGACCTCGTCGAAGCCCTGCTGCAATTCGGCGAGAGCCAGCTTGGTGCGCTGCGCAAGCAACTGCGCCGCCGGCGTCAGCGAAATGCCCTCATGGGCGCTGGAAAACAGTTTCAGGCCGGACAGCCGCTCCAGATTGCGCGCGGCACGGTGGATCGAAGGCTGCGATATGCCGATGCTGCGGGCCGCCATCGAGAAATTGTTCGCTTCGGAAACGGCGACGAGCGCGCGCAATTGCGCCGCCGTGAGCAGCCTGTCAAAATCGGAAAAACCGCGCCCCTTCTGGCGGGAGCCCGTTCGAGCGGCCTCGCGCGCGCCGGCCTGCAGATGATCGAGCGCACGCTCGACGCGTTCGAGAAACTGAGCACCGACCTCCGTGACGAACATGCCGTCGCGCCGCCGCTCGAACAATGGCACCGACAGGTCCTCTTCCAGTTTCGCGATTGCCTGGGTCACGGCGGGCTGCGAAAGATGCGCCCGTTCCGCGGCCATGCTGACGCTGTGGCAATGCGCCACTTCGCGGAAAACCCTCAGATGCCGAATGTTGGGAAGCGCCTGTCTCATTGCTGCTCGGTATCGCTCTTTCAAAGCGCCTATAGCAAATTTTTATGGGAAGCGAACGCTTTGAAATGGGCAAACCATGGCGTTTGCATCAATTTCCCCGCGACTCCGCAATCTGGGCATCCGCGCGTTTTGCGCTATATAAATGACCCAGACTCATAATGCGGCGGGAGGGAACCCATGGATCCAGACTATTTGCCTTTTCACCCGAATCCCTCGAAGCCGGCCTTCACGCCGCCTCCGGGAGCCGTCGACGCGCATTGCCATGTTTTCGGACCGGCCGACAGATTTCCCTATGCGCCGGAACGCAAATACACGCCTTGCGACGCGCCCAAGGAAAAGCTCTTCGAACTGCGCGATTACCTCGGCTTCGAACGCAATGTCATCGTGCAGGCGACCTGCCACGGTAAGGACAACCGGGCGCTGGTCGACGCGCTGAAAGCCGCGGGCGACAAGGCACGCGGCATCGCCTCGGTCGGCCCCGACATCGAGATGGACGAACTCAAGGCGATGGACGAGGCGGGCGTGCGTGGCGTCCGCTTCAATTTCGTCAAGCGCCTCGTCGATTCGACCCCGAAAGAGGTTTTCCTCGGCATCGCCGATAAAATCTCCAAGCTCGGCTGGCACATCGTGGTCTATTTCGAGGCGCAGGATCTCGAGGAGCTGATCCCGTTCCTGAAACAGCTTCCGACCACAATCGTTGTCGACCATATGGGCCGCCCCGACGTGACCAAGGGTGTCGATCATCCCGATTTCCAGCGTTTCGTCGGCTTGATGGCCGATGTCGACACGATCTGGACCAAGGTCACCTGCCCCGAGCGGCTGACTGTCGCGGGCCCGCCTTATGACGACGTCGTGCCCTTCGGCCGCAAGCTGGTCGAGACATTCCCGGATCGCGTCATCTGGGGTACGGACTGGCCGCACCCGAACATGAAGTCGCACATGCCCGACGATGGCAAGCTGGTCGATTTCATTCCGCGCATAGCGGAAACGGCAGAGGCGCAGAAGAAGCTGCTCGTCGACAATCCGATGCGGCTATACTGGAGCTAGGCATAAAGGCAATTTACTGCGCCTGCCGAAAGTTCTTATAAGATCGACATTAGCCCGGATGCCCAGTGCATCCGGGCTTTTTCATGCACGAATGCCAGGAACGAAAGCCCAACCATCTCGGCAAATGGCTATAAGTTTTGCGTAATAGACATTCATTCTAATCCGCCCGCGGACGGCGCTTGATTTAGGTCAAACCCGCCGCATGGCGCCCCCGTGTATACATGGGTCAATATCCAGGAGGAAATGACCATGGACCAACCGGGTTTTGACTATCACATCGACATTCCGGGCACGACGATCTTCGATGGCAAACAGGCCATGAAGGGCTATGCGCTCAACAAGATGTGCTACTCGTTCAACAAGGCCGAGAACCGCGAAGCGTTCAAGGCGGACGAGGAGGCCTATATGGAAAAATACGGCCTCAACGATGAGCAGAAGGAAGCCATCCGCAAGCGCGACGTTCTCGGGCTGATCGATGCGGGCGGCAATATCTACTACCTCGCCAAATTCGCCGGCATCTTCAAGCTGTCAGTTCAGGATGTCGGTGGCTTGCAGACGGGCCGCACAACCGAGGAATTCAAGGAATTCCTCGCCAGCCAGGCGTGAGGAGGACTTATCATGGCAACCATTCTCGGCGGTATCACCACCTCCCACATTCCCGCTGTGGGCAATGCGATCCAGAAGGAGCTCTATGACGATCCTTACTGGAAGCCGTTCTTCGACGGCTATCCGAAGATCCATGCCTGGATCAAGGAACACAAGCCGGACTATGTGATCAACATCTACAATGACCACGGTTTGGGCTTCTTCCTCGACCGGATGCCGACTTTCGCGATTGGCGCCGCGCATGAATATCGCAACGAGGACGAAGGCTGGGGCCTGCCCTCCCTCGATCCGTTCCCGGGTGCGCCCGAACTTTCCTGGCACATCATCGAGTCGATGGTCGCCGACGAGTTCGACATCACTTCCTGCCAGGAGCTTCCGGTCGATCACGGCTTCGTTGTGCCGATGCAGCTATTCTGGCCGGGCGCGCCGCACCATCCGGACATGCCGAAGGCCGTGCCGATCTCGGCCAACACGGTGCAGCACCCGATCCCGACGCTGAAACGCGCCCTCGCTTTCGGCCGCTCCTTGCGCAAGGCGCTGCTGTCGTTCCCCGAGGATGCGAAGATCGTCGTGCTCGGCACCGGCGGCTTGTCACATCAGCTCGACGGCGCGCGGGCGGGCTTCATCAACAAGGACTTCGACCAGTACTGCCTGGAGAACATCGTCCACAATCCGGACGAGCTGACCAAGGTCACCCGTATGGAGCTGGTCGAAAAGGCCGGCGCCCAAGGGACCGAGTTCCTGATGTGGATGATGATGCGCGGCGCACTCGGCGACAACGTCACCGAGATCACCCGCAACTATCACATCCCGATCTCGAACACCGCTTCCGGCACGCTGCTGCTGGAATGCGCCGCCTGATCAGAACGCAACTGACGAAATGATCGACGCCCGGACCACCAGGTCCGGGCGTTTTCCTTTGCGAAGCCGCCGCAACGGGAACCGGATGGCAGCCCCGCGAGTTCTGACATAAACGCAATCGGGCGCTGAGCGGCCATGTTTCTCGGTACGCAGGATATCCAGACTACTCCCGGACCGGCTTCACAGCTGCGAGGATCGTTTCTGCCCGTTCCCGCCTCGTCCGCGACCGTTCCCGTTACGCGGATAGGGCCTGGCCACGGTGAACCCGATACTGTTTTCCTGCACGGGCTGTTTTCCTCGAATGCAATGTGGCGCGCGATGTCGCGGCTGCAGGATCCGATAAACGCCATCGCACTCCCCTTGCCGGGACATTTCCCCTGGAACACCACGCCCGGGGAGACCGCGGCGCTTCTTAACGACTTCGCGTTCCTCGAAGCCTGGCGCGAAGGCATACGGGCTCTGACCGATCGCAAGGTCACGCTCGTTGCCCATTCCACCGGGGCCTTTGCCGCCCTGAAGATGGCCGCGCTGTGGCCCGACCTCGTCGAGCGCATCGTCCTGCTAGGTGGGTTCTCCTGCGGCGTGACCGCCGCCTCCAGATCCGGGGCGGCAAGTTACGTCACCTTGCCCCTTGCCGGCAGCATGGTGTTCCGCATGCTTTATGAGCTCTGGCTTTACTCGCCGTCTCTCTACGACCGTGGCCTTGCGACCGCCAAGGCAGCGGGTCTCGGCAAAAAGCCTCATCTGCCAACAGAACGCGCGATGCTCGCCGACCTGCGCCGATGCAATCCCGAATCCTTGCGCGCCGTTGTCCGCTGGCTGCGGACGACGTCGATTGCCAGGGATATTGCCGGCATAACCGTGCCGGCGACAGTCGTGGTCGGCATGGCGGATCCGGTTGTTGCCGCAAGAGAACAGATCGAACTCGCCCGAGCCTTGCCGCGAGGCACCGCCATCATCTGCAATGTCGGACATTTGCCCATGTTCGAAGCGCCGGAGCTCGTCCGGCGCCTCGTCACCCAGCCCAAATGGATCAGCCGCGCCGGATGATCATCTCTTCCGGTCCGTAGGGGAAATTGGTGATGTTCTCCGCCCCGTGATCGGTGATGACGAAGATGTCGTGCTCGCGGTAGCCGCCCGCGCCGGGCTTGCCTTCCGGGATCATGATCATCGGCTCCATCGACACGACCATGCCGGGCTTCAGAACCGTATCGACATCCTCGCGCAGCTCCACACCGGCCTCGCGCCCGTAATAATGCGACAGCACGCCGAAGGAGTGGCCGTAACCGAAGGAGCGGTACTTCAACAGGTCCCAGCCCCGATACATCTCGTTGAGCGCCAGCGCGATCTCCGAGCATGGCTTGCCCGGGCCGATCATGTCGGACCCGGCCTTCATCACCGCGCAGTTCTTTTCCCACAGGTCGAGATGGGCGTCGGAGGCCTCCTCGCAGAACAATGTCCGCTCGATCGCGGTGTAATAGCCGAAGATCATCGGGAAGCAGTTGAGCGAGCAGATATCGCCGCGTGCCACGCGCTTGTTGGTCACCGGATTATGCGCCCCGTCGGTCATGATCCCCGACTGGAACCATGTCCACGTGTCCATCAGTTCCACGAAGGGGAAACTCTTGCCGATCTCGCGGATCATCGCATTGGTCGAGGCGATCGCCACCTCGTATTCCGGCGCGCCTTCGTGCAGCGTATCCATCACGGCGCGCGCGCCGACATTGCAGACGCGCGTACCTTCGCGGATCAGGCTGATTTCCTCGCCGGACTTGAGCGTCCGCATCCACATCGAAGCCGCGGCCACATCGACGAATTCGACGCCCGGAAAGGCATCGCCGAGCAACTGGCGATACTCGATCGAGACATGGTCGAACTCGATGCCGACACGTTTCGCACCGGCCGGAATAAGTGACTTCAGCGCTGTGAAGAAGTTGTCGCGCCGCCAGTCGGAATAGATGACGTTGTCGCCATGCGTGCGCCGCCAGGGCTGGCCGCCATCGATACCGGCCGATACCGTCGTCGCGCTGTCGGCCGTGAGCACGAAACCGAACTTGCGGCCGAAATAGCAATAGAGGAAGCCGGAATAGTAGCAGATGCCGTGATAGGAAGTGAAAACTGCCGCGTCGATGTCGTTGGCGGCGAGATGCGCCCGCATCTCGTTTTGCCGCCGGTCCATCTCGGAGTCTGAAAAGGGCGACCATTCCTTGTCGCCATTCTTCCACTGGAAGACATGCAGCATGTCTTCGGTGCTGGTCCTTGTGTTCATTCTGGGAGATCGCTTCGTTGGGCCTGATGGCTCACTGCACTATTGCAGTCAACGTTGGCCGAGCCGGGAAGTGAAACCGGTGGCGTATTTTAGCAATTGCGGGCCAAAGCCCGCAATCGAAATGGACGGAAACTGGCCGGAAAACGACGCCTAGCTCGGCGCCAGGCCGCGCAGCCTTTCGGACCGCCGCCGCAGCATTTCCAGCACCGTCAGCAGGATGATGGAGATCACGACCATCAGCGTCGCGACCGCCAAAATGGTCGGCGAAATCTGTTCTCTCAGGCCGGTGAACATCTGCCAGGGCAGCGTCTTCTGGGAAGCCGAACCGAGGAAGAGGACCACCACCACCTCGTCGAAGGACGTGATGAAGGCGAACAATGCGCCCGAGATCACGCCCGGCATGATCAGTGGCATCTGCACCTTGAAGAAGGTCGTCACCGGGTTGGCGCCGAGGCTCGCGGACGCGCGTGTCAGCGACCGGTCGAACCCGACCAGCGTCGCCGTCACGGTGATGATCACGAAAGGCGTGCCGAGCGCCGCATGCGCCAGCACGACACCCCAATAGGTGCCCTGCAGCCCGATGCGCGAATAGAAGAAATACATGCCCGCCGCAGAGATGATCAGCGGCACGATCATCGGCGAGATCAGGATCGCCATGATCGCCGACTTGAACGGCACATGGCTTTGCGAAAGGCCAATCGCCGCCAGCGTGCCGAACCCGGTCGCCAGAATCGTCGCCACCGGCGCGATCGTCACAGAATTCCACAGAGCCTGCTGCCAGTCCGGATTGGTGAAGAAATCGACATAGTGCTTCAGCGAATAGCCGTCCGGATCGAAGGCCAGCATCTTCGGCGTGAAGGTGAAGAAATCCTCCGCATTGAAGGAGAGCGGCATGATCACCAGGATCGGGAAGATCAGGAAAAAGAAGATCAGCCCGCAAATGACGCGAAAGGCGTAGTACCAGAAAATCTGGAGGCTCGAGGAATAGGGCGGAAGCGCACTCATTTCTTTTCCCCCAGCAGGCTCGGACGGTAGTTCTCGTTGTCTTTGATCTTGAAGAAGATCCACGCGGCCGCAAATCCGCAGATAGCGCCAAGCGCAGCGACCCATGTTTCGAATGCGTTGACATAGGCGCCCAAGGCGGCAAGCGCCGGCGTGACAACCAAAGCGAGTTTGCGATTGTCCGTCAGCCGGTCACGCAGCAGCAACGCCGGAATGACCGCGGTCGCCAGCCCTATCATCCCGCCAATCCGGTAATCGCCATTCACATAGAGCCCGACAAGCGCCGGAATGAAGAGCAATGCCAAGGCGGCAAGCAGCGCGTTCTGGCTCCGCCCTGCGGCGATCCTGTGTTCCAGTTTCCCGTCGTCGATCGCAGCACTCATCCGGCTATCCCAGCTTCACATTATCGATGCCGACGATCTTGTCGTAGACATAGAAGAGCAGCAGCACGAGACCGAGCAGGATCGTGCCGAGCGCGGCGGCAAGGCCCCAGTTGAGCGATGTCGAGATATGGTAGGCGATGCGGTTCGAGATGAAGATGCCGCTCGTGCCGCCGACCAATTCCGGCGTGATGTAGTAGCCGATGGAGAGAATGAAGACGAGGATCGCGCCGGCGCCGATACCGGGAACGGTCTGCGGGAAATAGACCCGCCAGAACGCGGTCCAGTCATTGGCGCCGAGGCTCTTGGCCGCGCGCACATAGGACGGCGAGATCGTCTTCATCACCGAGAACAGCGGCAGGATCATGAAGGGCAGCAGGATATGCGTCATCGCGATGATCGTGCCGGTCTGGTTGTTGATCAGCTCCAGCCGGTTCGCCGAATCGACGATGCCGAGCCAGACAAGCGTATCGTTGACCACCCCCTGCTGTTGCAGCAGCACCTTCCATGCCGATGTCCGCACCAGCAGTGATGTCCAGAAGGGCAGCAGCACGAGGATCATCAGGAGGTTCGATGTGCGCACCGTCAGATTGGCGAGCAGATAGGCGATCGGATAACCGAGCACGAGGCAGGATCCTGTGATCACAATCGACAGGAACATCGTCCGCCAGAAGAGGTAGAGATAGATCCGTTCGTTTTCCGGCTTCATCTGGAGGCCGTCTGAGGTGCGTTCGGCATCGACCGCCGCGAGGAAGTAACCGTCGGTCAGCGGCGGGCTCGCCCGCTTGATCACGCGCCAGGTTTCGAGCTTTCCCCAGTCCTCGTCGATATCGATGAAACCTTCCCTGTAGGGAGGCTCCAACTGGGTCGCCCTTCGACCGGACTTGCGGAACAGCCCGGACATACCCGGCTCGTCATAGTTCAGCCGCAGGCCGAGCCGTGTATGGGTCTTGTTCTTGAAGGCCTCCGTGAAGTCCTGTTGGAATGCCGCGAAAACCTCTTCGCTCGGCAATTCTCCGGAGGTTGCGTCCCAATCCTTCAGCGCCACCACCGTGCGCGGAATGGTCTCTTCCACGATGCCGTTTTCCACCGAACGAAACAGCATGTCGGCGATCGGCATCAGGAATGTCAGGGTGATGAAGGCCAGCAGGGGCAAGATCAGCAGGAAGCTTCTGAGCTTCTCGCGCCGCAGCGCCCGCGCCAGCGAGCGTTTCAGCGGCGTTCCGTCGGCGGCGCGCATGATGCCGTCGCCTGAAGCGCCGATCTGGTCCGTGGTCGTGCTCGTCATGGTGTGCCCCGGCCTAGCTGGAATGCAGGCGCGGCGGCGAACCGCCGCGCCATTCTCGTCTCAGGTCTTACTTCGCGAGCCAGGCCTGGAACTTCGCGTCGACATCGTCCTGGTAGCTCGACCACCACTCGATATTGTTGACGATGAAGTTATTCATGTTGGCCGGATCGGTCGGCATATGCGGGCCCATCTCGATGCCGAGTTCGGCATGCTTGCCGACCAGCGGCGCGGACGAGGCGCGAGCCGGACCGTAGGAGATGTATTTCGCCTGGTCGGCAAGACGCTGCGTATCCGTCGCGAAACGCAGGAAGTGCTTGACGCGGTTCAGGCGGTCTTCCGGCAGGCCGGTCGGGATGATCCAGCCGTCGAAGTCGAACACCTGGTAGTCCCACAGCATGGCGACGGGCTGGTTCTGCTCGGCGATCACCGAGAACAGACGGCCATTATAGGTCGAGCCCATGACGATTTCGCCATCGGCGAGCAGCTGCGGCGTGTCGGCGCCGGCCGACCACCAGATCACGTCGTCCTTGATCGTATCGAGCTTGGCGAGCGCACGGTCGATGCCCTCGTCGGTCTCCATGACATCATAGAGATCGGCCTTGGCGACGCCGTCGCAGATCAGCGCCCATTCGAGGTTCTTCTTCGGGCGCTTTTCGAGCGCGCGCTTGCCCGGGAACTTCTCGGTATCGAAGATGTCGCAGAGCGAGGTCGGCGTCGCGCCGTTCCATTCGTCCACATTCGTGCGGTAACCGAAGGTCGTGGAGAACACGATCTGCGGGATGAAGCAGGGAGAAATCAGCGAGTCGCCGAAGTCCTCGGATGCCGGCGTCCCATCGGGCGCCTCGGCGAGGATTTCGTCGACATTGACTTCCATGGCGAGGCCTTCGTCGCAAAGGCGCACGGCGTCCGGACCTTCGACATCGACCAGATCCCAGGTGATGTTGCCGGCTTCGTTCATCGCGCGCAGCTTGGCGACGGCCTCGTTGGAGGACTCGTCATAGATGAACTTGGTGCCGGTCATTTCCGAGTAGGGATCGGAATAGGCTTTGACCTGCGAGTTCTGATAGGCGCCGCCCCAGGAGACGACGGTCATGGAATCCGCGCAGTTGTCGCAAGCCGGCAGGTCTTCGGTGAAGGCCGCTCCGGTCGCTGCGAAACTGGCGGTGGCGGCCAGAAGCAGAAGTTTGAGTTTCATCTGTAGTTACTCCCTTTCGATGAAGGCCGGACGGGGAAACGCCCCGTCACAACCGCTTTCGCCGCCCCGGCCAGGGGCGGCAATCCGGATTCAGGCGACGGCGTCCAACGCCTTGCAGTCCCTGGCAGACCAGCCGATCGTGCGAGCCTGGCCCTGTTCCAAATCCCAGCGTTCGCCGCGGTTGCGGACCTTGACGATGAACTCGTCATTGCCGGCAACCTTCATGCGTACGCGGATATGGTCGCCCAGATAGATCAGTTCCTCGATCAGGCCTTCGACGTGATTCTCATGCTGATCGGTCGGGACGACCTCGATGCGCTCGGGCCTGAGCGAAATCGTGGTCTTGCCGCCGACGCCCTCCACATTGACTGCATCGGCGACGAGCTCGGTTCCGTCTTCGAGACGCACCTTGCACTGGCCTCCATTCATCTCCGTCACTTCGCCGGTGAGCTTGTTGTTCTCGCCGATGAACTGGGCAACGAAGGAGTTTTGCGGGTTTTCATAGAGCACGTCGGGCGGCGACAATTGCTGGATGACACCGTCATTGAACACAGCGACCCGGTCCGACATGGTCAGGGCCTCGGTCTGGTCATGCGTCACATAGACGATGGTGACGCCCAGATTCTCGTGAATGTGCTTGATCTCATACTGCATCTGCTCGCGCAGTTGCTTGTCCAGCGCACCGAGCGGTTCGTCCATCAGTACCAGTTCCGGATCGAACACCAGCGCGCGGGCAACCGCGACACGCTGCTGCTGGCCACCGGAAAGCTGCGCCGGGCGGCGCGAACCGAACCGGCCGAGTTCGACCATGTCGAGGGCTCTCTTGATGCGCCGCTCCTGCTCGGAACGGTCCATGCCGCGCACCTGCAGCGGAAAAGCCAGGTTTTCGGCAACCGACATATGCGGGAACAGCGCGTAGTTCTGGAACACCATGCCGATGCCGCGCTTGTGCGGCGGCACATTGTTGATCGGCCTGTCATTGAGAAAAATTTCGCCATGCGTCGCCGGCTCGAAACCGGCCAGCATCATCAGGCATGTGGTTTTCCCGGAGCCCGACGGGCCCAGCATTGTCAGGAATTCGCCGCGGGCGATATCCAGGTTCAGGTTTTTGACGACCAGCGTTTCACCATCGTAACTTTTCTGCACGCTCTCGAAGCGAACAGCCGCACCACGGTTTGAACTCATGTCGTCTCCCTGTTTTCTGGCGGCAACACACGAGGACTCGTGTGAGGTCAGCGGCAACAGCACCCTTTCAGGCAAGCGGAACCGAAGGACCCGATTATGAAAGCGAAACTGTTCCCTGTCGTAAAGACATATCCGCGAATTTTTTGGTCACGCGTCAGATTCCGCCATAAAAATGCGCAAGCAGACAGGGGAGACTAGGTCTAAAGTCTAATTCGCCAGCTCGATGGCATGGTCGGCGACGAGATGGCCGGTCGCGAGATCGTAGACGAGCACCCGCTGACCGCCGTCTTCGCCGGCGCCGCGAAACAGGATCCGCGTTTCGGAAACCGCCGTGTCGTCGACGGAAAATCCCGCCGGCAGTTCCAGCGATGCCCGCGCGGTCTCGGTTACGCCCGATCCCGCGCCTGATTTGTAGACAACAGCGCCCAGCACGGCCATAAGGCCGACCAGCATGATGCCGATAGACACCACCATGAGCCGAGCCAGCTTGCGCCGCACCTTCTCCATAGCCGGATCGAGCGGCTTGTCGTCGTCTTGATCGTTCGAGATTTTCGTCATGACGAACGGCCATAACGAAGCGGAAAGCGAATTGGAAGCCTTGACTGTCGGCGACGAAGCCGCAGGGCAACGTCTCGACCAGTGGCTCGCGGCGGAAACCGGCTCCGGCCTGTCGCGCAGCCGTATCAAACAACTGATCGAACAGGGCAATGTACGCCTCAATGGCCAGCCCGTTACCGAGCCGAAACGCAAGCTGAAACCGGGCGATATCGCCGAAATCGCCCTGCCCGAACCCGAGCCGGCCGAACCGGTTGCGGAGAATATCCCGCTTTCGGTGCTTTACGAGGACGACCATGTCATCGTCATCGACAAGCCGGCCGGCCTCGTCGTCCATCCGGGTGCGGGCAATCCCTCCGGCACACTCGTCAACGCGCTTCTGGCCCACTGCGGCGACAGCCTCTCCGGCATTGGCGGCGTCCGGCGCCCCGGCATCGTCCATCGTCTCGACAAGGAAACCAGCGGCGTCATGGTCGTCGCCAAGAACGACCGCACCCATCAGGCGCTGTCGGCGCAATTCGCCGACCACGGTCGCTCCACCGAGATGCGTCGCGCCTACCTGGCGCTGGTCTGGGGAACGCCGCCGCGTATGGCAGGCATGATCGAAACCTGGCTCGGCCGCTCCTCGCGCGACCGGTTGAAACAGGCCGTCGTCTCCGAACACCAGCCGGATGCGCGTCATGCCGTCACCCACTATCAGGTCAGGAAGCGTTTCGGCGATCCTGCCGGCGCCGCGCCGGTCGCCAGCCTCGTCGAATGCCGGCTCGAGACCGGACGCACGCACCAGATCCGCGTGCATATGGCCCATATCGGCAATCCGCTGATCGGCGACGGCGACTATGGCAAGAGTTTCGCCACCAAG
>Ga0209475_10002329_pt1 | contig 19446 bp, 19 predicted proteins | sample tdDd471_FD_187128 | JGI IMG/M metagenome (GOLD analysis project Ga0209475, IMG submission 187128) | Marine sediment microbial communities from the Atlantic coast under amendment with organic carbon and nitrate - tdDd47.1 (SPAdes)... | ecosystem: Environmental > Aquatic > Marine > Coastal >... | reverse complement strand
GCTGGTTAAGGATGTGAGATAATTGAAAAACAAAATAGAAGAACTACGCAAAAGCCTAAATGTAACTCAAATAGAACTTGCTGCTGTACTAGAAGTATCTAGACAAACTATAAGCTCACTAGAAAACGGTAGATATAACCCAACAATAATATTAGCATTTAAAATCGCTAGATTTTTTAATGTTAATGTTGAAGATATCTTTATTTATGAGGAGGATATACAAGATGAAAAATAAGAAGATTAAGATAATAGGTTTAGCATGTTTGATAGTCATAGGGATATCATTAGTATTAATTAGTATATTTTTAGAGTTTACTAATAATGCAAACGGTGCACTAATAGGCATAGGTTCCGGAGTAATAGGTGCATCTATTGCCCAATTGCTTACAATTAAGATTTACTCTAAAAATCCAAGCAAACTTAAAACAAAAACTATTGAAGCAAACGATGAGAGAAATATATTAATTAAACAAAAAGCTAAATCTTCAGCTTATAAAATCTTTACCTATGTTCTTTCTATAGTATTAATGTCATTAGTATTTATGAATCTAGATTCCATATGGCTTTTTGCAGCTGTTTCATTATATATAATAAGATTTATTATTGAGATATTTTTTATAAGCAAATATATGAAGGAAATGTAGCAAACATCAATCATATTAATATGGAATAGTTATTGAAAATTAAAAAGGCTTTACCAATCACGGTAAGCCTTCTTATTAAAATATACTGTCTAGTCTGCTCTTGTTACCTTATTAAGGCAACTGTCGCTTGATCGCATTTCCTTCGGAATAATTCTTAGCTTAAAGGCATCTTTTTAACAAAGATTAGCCCCTGCAGACATGTGTAATTACTATTTTTATCATTCCATATTGCTTATATTGGATGGACCTTTTCTTTTTCATTATACAATGAAGCATCCATTCCATACTTTTGAGCACGCCTAAATTTAAAGAATTCAGTAGCTACAGGAGGGAATAGTGCATATGACAACACATCCTCTTCCTGCTCTAAGTATTCTTTCATTTCTTCACGATACTTATCTAAGTCTGCAGGAATATCATCAGCTGGACGGTGAGTAATGCGTTTTTCATCTCCAAGAGCCATTTTAACTATTTCTGGATTTGGTTCTGCAGGCAATCTTCCGTATTCACCGCGTAGTAAGCCTTTTGATTCTTTTGTTATCATCTTGTATCTTTCACCTGATAATACATTCAGAACAGCCTGTGTACCAACTATTTGTGATGATGGAGTTACAAGTGGTGGATAACCAAAGTCAGCTCGCACACGTGGGACTTCTGCCAATACTTCTTCAAATTTATCATCAGCACCTTGTTTTTTAATTTGAGACATTAGATTAGATAGCATTCCACCTGGTACTTGATACATCAAAGTCTTTATGTTAACACTCAATACACGTGGATCCAAGAATCCATCGTCTTTCAAGCGTTGTGCAATAACCTTAAAATGTTCTGCAATATCATTTAACTTCTCAACATCTAGCCCTGTATCATACTCTGTACCTTCTAATGTCTTAACAAATGGCTCTGTTGCAGGTTGTGCTGTGCCATTGCCTAATGGTGACAAAGCAGTATCAACAATATCTACACCTGCTTCAACAGCTTTTAAAAGAATCATGTTACCAGTACCAGATGTGTTATGAGTATGTAAATGGATAGGAACTTTTATATTAGCTTTTAATTCCTTAACCAATTCATACGCTTCATATGGTAATAGTAAGCATGCCATATCTTTAATGCAGATAGTATCAGAACCCATTTCTTCTAATTCTTTTGCTAAGTTAATAAAATATTCACGCGTGTGAACTGGGCTTGTTGTATAGCAGATACAGCCTTGAACATGTCCACCGTATTTTTTGGTTGATTCAATTGCTTGGCGCATATTACGTGTGTCATTTAAAGCATCAAAAATGCGGAATACATCAATACCGTTTTCAATTGACTTTTTAACGAACATATCAACAACTTCATCACTATAGTGCTTGTATCCTAATATGTTTTGTCCACGTAGTAGCATTTGTAATTTTGTATTAGGCATAGCTTTACGCAATTGGCGTAATCTTTCCCATGGGTCTTCTTTTAGAAAGCGTAGGCATGAGTCAAATGTAGCTCCACCCCACATTTCTAATGACCAATATCCAATAGCATCTAACTCAGCTGCTACTGGTAGCATCTCATCCGTACGCATACGTGTTGCAGCTTGTGATTGGTGCGCGTCACGTAGTATTGTATCTGTAATATGTACTTTTGCCATTATTATCTCCTTATTAGTCTATTATCCAAACATGGATAGGAATACACCAGCTGCTACAGCTGAGCCTATAACACCAGCAACGTTTGGTCCCATAGCGTGCATCAACAAGAAGTTGTGCGGATCTTCCTCAGCACCAACAGTTTGTGAAACACGAGCTGCCATTGGTACAGCTGAAACACCAGCTGATCCTATAAGCGGATTAATTTTACCGCCTGATAATTTATTCATTAATTTTGCTAATAATACTCCACCTGCTGTACCAAAACAGAAAGCTATTAGTCCCATTACTAAAATTCCTACAGGACTTACTAATAAAGCGTCAATTGCAACTTTAAATGAGTCTGCTACAAGCATTTTGGGAATGAAAGCTAGGAATGTTTGTCCTGTGGCTGTTGCACCAACAGTAACACCTAGGAAAATTACAACAATATTGTTAAGTTCGTTTTGCGCTGTTTTGTTTAATCTTTCCACTACACCTGATTCACGGAATAGATTACCAAGCATTAACATTCCAACAAGTGGAGCTGCTGATGGCAAAATCAATGCAACAACTACTGTTACTGCTATAGGGAAAATAATTTTCTCTTTTTTAGATACAGGACGTAATTGTTCCATTCTAATTAAACGTTCTTTTTTTGTAGTCAAAGCTTTCATAATAGGTGGTTGAATTATCGGTACCAAAGCCATATACGAATATGCTGCAACTGCTATTGGTCCTAGCAGTTCTGGAGCTAGTTTTGATGCACCATATATAGCTGTTGGACCATCTGCACCACCGATTATGCCTATAGCCGCTGCAGCTTCAGGTTCAAAGTTAAAGATTAGTGCACCAAAAAATGCAATAAAGATACCTACTTGAGCTGCTGCTCCTAAAAGTAGTGATTTAGGATTTGCAATTAATGGTCCAAAGTCTGTCATCGCACCAACACCTAAGAATATAAGTGGTGGATAAATTCCTAGCTTAACTCCTATATAGAGTAAGTCAAGAAGTCCTCCATTTTCAAGCACATGTACTATATCTACATGTCCGTCATGTAGTTCCCATAGTTCAGGATGGAATAACCCTGCACCCGGTAAGTTAGTAAGCAACATACCAAATGCTATAGGAAGTAATAGTAGGGGCTCATATTTTTTGACAATGGCTAAATACATCAACAAGAACGATACGAGAATCATTATTATGTTCAAGTATCCATTCTCTAATCCACTGGTGGAATTGAAAAACTGTACTATACCCATGTCATTAATAAATTTTAATATAGCATCTCCCATGAGTTTCTCCTATTTTGTCGTTTATCCTATAGCAGCGATTAAATCACCTGAATTTACAGTTGCACCTTTTGCTACGCCAACAGCCACAACTTTACCTGAGCATGTAGCTTTAATCTCATTTTCCATTTTCATAGCTTCTAGCACACAAAGAACATCGCCTTCTTTTATTGTGTCACCTTTTGATACAGCAACTGAAAGAATTGTTCCTGGCATAGGAGCATTAACTTCGGTTGAGCCTGTAGGAGCTGTATCTGTTGCTGCAGGTGTAGCTGGAGTTGATGGAGCTACAGGAGCTACTGGAGCAGATACTGGAACAGCAGCTGATGGTGCTCCACCTATTTCATCTACTTCAACTTCGTAAGCTTTGCCATTTACTTTTATATTAAATTTTCTCATTATAACTTACTCCTTACTTTTATACTCTTTTATAAGAGCGAATCTTAAATTTCTTGCCCTCACGTTGTGCCATGCAAGCTATAGCAGCAGTAATAGCTGCTATTATTTCGTCTTCGTCATCTTCAATTGCTACAGGTTCTTTAGATATAGTTTTTTCTACTATTGGTTCGATTTGTTTCTTTTCAGAATTTTGTACTAATTTACCCATTATACTAATAATAATTATCAACAAAAACAGAACCAAGAAAACTGAACCCAAACCTAGTATCAATCCTTGTAACCCTAACATTAATTCAGCACTATTCATAAACTACCTCCTTAGCAGCATCCATCTGAAAAACCTAGCATTTCAAACGCAGCTACCAAAATAGGACGAGTGTTGATTGGATCGATAATATCATCGATCAAACCACTCTTTGCAGCATTAATAGGATTTGCACTGTATTTTGCAAACTTTTCAGCATACTCTTGACGGGCTGCTATTGGGTTATCACTTTCTGCTATTTCTTTTGAATATACAACTTGCGCTGAGCTTTCAGCATCCATTGCAGATATTTGTGCATTTGGCCATGCATATACCATGTCAATGCCTAATGATTTAGATGCCATAACTGCATAACCAGAACCAATTGCATTATTTAATACTAATGATACCTTTGGTACTACAGCATTTGAATAAGCTTGTACAAGCTTTGCACTTTCTGTGACAATTCCGTGCAATTCGCCACATGTGCTCTTACTTAATCCTTTGTTATCGACCAAAGTTAATAAAGGAATACCCATTAAATCACAAGTTTCAATAAACTTAGTAGCCTTTATAATCCCAAACAGTTCTAAAGATTCACTTTCTTTTGCTTGGTTTGCAACTACTCCAATTGTATTACCATTAATCTTTATAAATGATGTAACAACAGATGATGAGAATTTTGGTGCTAACTCAAATACCGAATTATTGTCAGCTATCTTAGCTACAACATCACATACATCATATTCAGCATCCATAAATGCATCAAACTCTGGAATATCTCTATTTAAATCATCTTGGCAAGCGTCAACAGGTGCATCACAACAGCTTGATGGTAGATATGATAATAATGATTTTAATCCTGCTACACACGATGTTTCACTATCATATACAACATCAATTAACCCTGAGTCTTTCTCACAGTATTCAGCTGAGCAGATATCACTGCCATCTGCTTTGCCTTCAATTGCGTCATAAACATATGCACTATGTGCTCCCATAGAAGATATGTTAGTAACTCCTAGTACCACATCTGATATCCTTGCTGCTATAGCACATGCCCCGATACATGGACCTAGTACAAGACTAACTTGTGGAACTACTCCCTTTATTGCAGATGCCATGTTGAATATTTTTGCATAAGCATCAAGTGCATCTACTCCTTCTCCAACTCTTGCTCCTGCACAATCTAGCACTCCAATGATTGGAACACCATTCTCTGCTGCCATTTTCATAACCTTGCAGATTTTCTCTCCGTTAGCTTTGCCTACTGAGCCGTTCATTACAGTATAATCTTGTGAATAGATGTAGACAGGCCTATTTCGGATTGTACCAAATCCTGCTATTAACCCTTCACAAGGAATTTCTGCAGTAAACTCGTTGGCTCTAGAGGAAGCAAATACGTCAATTTCTACAAAAGTAGCTTCATCGATAATCGCATTTACACGCTCTCGGGCAGTTTGCTTGCCAGCACTGCGTTGTGCTTCAACAGCTTCCTTACTCCCACCTTTTAAAAGCTGTTTTTTTTGTGCAAGCACATAAGGTGCGTTGCTGCTCATGTGTTGTACCTCCATAAAATTTTTATCCTTAATTATAGTGTATATGAATGGAATTTATTAATAAGTTTAATTCCGTGCTATATAAATTAATGATAATGACAAAAGAAATTTCAAATCTCCGCCATATTCATATTTTCTACACATATTCCTTTTTTCCTTTGTGTGATTGTCATTTTATTATATTATGTGTTAATTTGCAAATAAAACATGCTATATTCTTGTATTATTCGTCAAAGTCATTCCGAAATCCAAATAATTATCTGTAACTACAATTTAAACTTTACATATATATATTACTATAAAGATTTTTTTATTGAAATAGCCTATTTAAATTTGACAAAAAGCAACCTGTTTGCTACTATCAAAAGAACCAATGGCTATTTTCATTTGTTGCCAAATTACCTAAGACTTGTGCATATCTACACAGTATAAGGAGAACGTATATTATGAGTATTTTTACAGGAAACGCTACAGCTATGATCACACCTTTTAATGAAAAGGGAATAGATTATGATGCTTTTTCAAAACATATAGAATTCCAAATTGAAAACGGCACTGCTGCTTTAGTCATAGCAGGCACAACTGGTGAGCCAGCAACTATGACAGATGATGAAAAACAATCCTTATTAAAATACTCATTAAAACAAGTAAATAAGCGTGTTCCTATAATTTTTGGTACTGGATGCAATAGCACACAAAAAACTATTGAAAACTCAAAGGCTGCTCAAGACCTTGGTGCAGATGCACTACTTCTTGTTACACCATATTATAATAAAACAACACAGCTTGGTCTAATAAAGCATTATGAAACAATAGCCGACTCGATTAATATTCCAGCTATTACTTACAATGTACCATCAAGAACAGGTCTTAATATGACTGCAGATACATTAAGAGTATTGTCAACGCACGATAATATAGTTGCACACAAAGAAGCTGGTGGATCAATATATCAAGTAATGGATATGGTTAACCTTTGCTCTGAAAGTATTGATATTTATTCTGGTGATGATTTAATGAATTTCCCACTACTAGCTTGTGGTGGTGTTGGTTCAGTATCTGTTGTTAGTAATATTTGTCCAAAAGAAAGTGCTAAATTAGTATCATCATTTGTATCTGGTGATATAGCTAAATCAAGGCAAATACAATATTCACTAAATAAATTGATTAGGCAACTGTTTGTGCAAGTTAATCCTATCCCTGTTAAGTCTGCAATGAATATGATGGGCATGAATGCAGGCAAAGTACGTTTGCCATTAATTGATATGGAAGGCAAAGATATAGATAACCTAAAAGAAATGTTAAAGGACATGAAACTTTTATAATAAAGGAATACTAAAGATGTTGAACGTAATAATAAGTGGCTGTGGTGGATACATGGGAAATGTATTGACTAAGCTAATAGAAAATGATGATAACATGGAGATTGTCGCAGGAGTGGACAAGACTCCCCCAGCTAATAGAAAATATCCTGTATATCTTTCTTTTGAGGACTGCAGTATAGATACAAACGTTGTAATAGATTTTTCTCACCCAAGTGTTTTAGATTCTGTTTTGAAATACGCTTTAGATAAAAAGTGTGCTCTTGTTTTAGCAGTAACAGGCTATACAGAGGCACAAAATAAAAAGGTATTAGAAGCAAGTAACTCGATACCTATTTTTCAATCAGGTTCTATGTCATTAGGTGTTAATCTACTTAAGAAATTATTAAAACAAGCAGCTGCAGCTACTGGCAATGATTTCGATATAGAAATCATTGAGCGTCATCACAACAGAAAACTAGATGCACCAAGCGGAACAGCACTACTTTTGGCTGATGCTATTAATGAGTCTTTACCTGATAAAAAGACATATAACTGCTCAAGAAGTGGAAAAAGCGCCAAGCGTAGCAGAAATGAAATAGGAATTCACGCTATACGCGGCGGTACTATAGTTGGGGAGCATGAAGTAATATTCGCAGGGAATGATGAAATAATTGAACTTAAACATACTTCTTTATCTAGAGACTCATTTGCGACTGGAGCAATTAGAGCTGCTAAGTATATTTACGATAAGAAACCCGGACACTATAATATGGATGATATGCTATGAAGAAACAACGGATAAAGTTAGACCCGACACAAGTTTTAGTTTTAGGATTCATGAGTCTTATATTAGTTGGCTCAATACTGCTTACTTTACCTATTGCCTCAGCTGATGGAAATGCAGCTCCTTATTTAGACAGTGTTTTCACTGCAACTTCAGCAGTATGTGTTACAGGATTAGTAGTTAGAGACACTGCAACAGAATGGTCTACCTTTGGACACATTGTTATAATTACCTTAATCCAAATTGGTGGACTTGGCTTTATGACAATGGCAACAGTTATATTAATGATTATGGGTAGAAGAATTCGATTAAGGGACAGGCTAATTATCCAAGAAGCATTAAATGAATTCTCTCTAAAAGGATTAGTTGCTCTAATTAAGAAAATAGTTATATTAACCTTTACTATAGAAATTTTCGGTGCCGCATTGCTAAGTACTCGATTTATTCCACAGTTTGGATTTGGAAAAGGATTAGCTTATAGTTTTTTCCACTCTATTTCTGCATTTTGTAATGCTGGATTTGATTTGATGGGATCAGTCTCTGGACCATTTTCATCTTTTACATCTTACACATCAGATGCAATAGTTAACTTTACTCTTATAGCTTTAATTATAATAGGTGGTTTAGGTTTTACAGTTTTGCTAGATATAGCTAGAGAAAAAAGATTTGTAAAATTATCACTTCACTCAAAAGTTGTATTATTTATGACAGGTATGCTGCTTGCTTTAGGTTTTGTTTTCTTTTTGGTTGTTGAATATAATAACACAGAAACCTTAGGTGAATTAGGTTTAGGATCGAAGGTACTAGCCTCCTTCTTCCAATCAGTAACTACTAGAACAGCAGGGTTTAATACTATAAGCCAAAGCGGACTAACAGCACCTGGAAAACTAATGACAATAATATTAATGTTTATTGGCGCATCACCAGCTGGTACTGGTGGTGGTATAAAAACAACTACAGCAGCAGTTATCGTCTTAATGATAATCACAGTTATTCGTGGTAACAAGGACATTACACTGTATGATAGAAAAGTAAACCGTGCAACTGCATACAAAGCATTAGCAATAAGTATGATAGCATTTTTAATAGTTATTGTATTTACTATGATTCTATCAATTGCAGAGCAAGGAAATATGTGCGGTATTGCAACCTTTGATAATATACTATATGAAGCAACTTCAGCATTTGCAACGGTAGGATTATCCGCAGGCATTACTCCATACACAAGCCCTGTAAGCAGGATCTTTATGATAATAACCATGTTTATAGGAAGAGTAGGACCTCTTACATTGACGTTGGCATTTACAAACAGAGCACGCAATACCAATATTAAATATACCTTCCCAGAAGGTAAGATAATGGTTGGATAAATAATTTAAATATAAAAGGAATAGAAAGTTATGAAGCAATTTGCAATAATAGGAATGGGGCGTTTTGGGGTCTCACTTGCACAGACACTTTATTCTTTGGGCAATGACGTTTTGGTTATAGACCCTGATGAAGATAAAATAACAGAAGTAAGTGATTATGTAACACACGCTGTAGCAGGTGACGCTACTGATGAGCAAACATTAACATCTTTAGGTATAAATAATCTTGATGTTGCTGTAGTAACTATAGGCGGCGATATGCAAGCTAGCATTTTAGTTTGTCTTTTGTGCATAGAACTTGGGGTAAAAAAGGTAATAGCAAAAGCTCAAAACGATCTACATGCAAGAGTATTAAGAAAAATAGGTGTTGACAAAATAGTCTTCCCAGAACGCGATATGGGAATGCGATTAGCTAGAAATTTAGTATCATCTAATGTCTTAGAATTCATTGAATTATCACCTGATCACTCTTTGGTTGAAATTAATGTACCAGAAAAATGGGAAAATACATCAATCACCGACTTAAACGTACGCGCTAAATACGGTGTTAATATTATGGCGATAAAGCAAAAGGGAGTAATTAACGTATCCCCTAAAGCACAGGATATGCTTACAAAAGGAGATACAATCGTTATAATAGGTTCTAATGAGGATATAAGAAAGATTGATTCAAGGGCAAAGAAACACAAATAGTTAGATTTCATAATATGAAATTTTAATTATACTAACATAAACAAGTAAGGATAAAAATATGGCTTTTGACGGTGCTGCATTAAATATAGTTGCAAATGAACTAAACGAGCAACTATCAGGCGGCAGAATAGATAAGATACATCAAATATCAAAAGAACAATTAAGAATAAACATAAGAACAAAAGCAGGTGCAAGACGCCTGCTTTTATCAGCATCTGCAAGCAATGCTCGCATACATATAACTGAGCAACCTGCAAATAACCCACAGAGACCACCTATGTTTTGTATGATGCTTAGAAAGCGCATAGGCGGTGGATTAATAAAGGAAATAAAGCAGTATAAATTAGAAAGAATTGTAGAAATATTAATAGATGCAAGAGATGAACTAGGCAATGATGCAAGCTATATCTTACGACACGAAATAATGGGCAAACATAGCAATATAATATTATGTCAAGATAATATTATTGTTGATGCCATAAAGCGTATCGATGAAGATAAAAGTAGAGTTCGTCAAATTCTACCAAGACTGCAGTATGATTATCCACCAGAGCAGGAAAAGTTAGACCCATTCATGATGGATAAAAATGCTTTCCACCAAATCATTTTGGAAAATGAAAGTAAGCCTCTAGCTAAAATATTTAATCAAAATATATTAGGTCTTTCACTTACTAGTGCAAAATACCTTGGCTTAAACAAAGTAGATATGGATTTGTGTCCTATCAACTTAACTGGAGATCATATTAGCATAGCTGCCCAAAATATCTTTGACTTCTACAAAAGCATTATAAATAAAGATGTTAACTATTATCTCATTAAAGATGTAGAAACTGGAGCAATAAAAGACTATGTAATTATGCAAAGTGAACCAATTAATAGTGCATATATAATAGAGTGCGAAAGTGCTAGCAAGTTAATAGATAGATATTATGTGGAAATAGAGCTAACCAGTCAACTAAAACAGTTAACCAACACACTATCACAGACTCTAAAAATAGCTTTGAAGCGTACAAAGAAAAAACTGTTGAAACAACAGCTAATATTAGAAGATAGCACGAATTCTGATAAGTATAGGCTATATGGAGAGTTACTAACTGCTTATCAAGCACAAGTGCCTAAGGGTGCAAAAGATGTTGAGCTAATTAACTACTATAGTGATAATACTGAAAGTGTTAAAATACCCTTAAATCCAGAAAAGTCTGCTAATGTAAATGCTCAAATCTATTATAAAAAGTATCAAAAGCTTACTAGAGCAGCAAAATTAGCAAGTGAGCAGGTAAAGCAAACAAAGGAAGAACTTGATTATTTAGAAAGCATGGAAATAGCAGTAGAAAACTGTGGTGATATTTCAGCAGCTAAAGAAATAATTGATGAATTTATTAGCCAAGGCTACATAAAGAAGACCACCAAAAAGGATACTAGAAAGTACACAGCATCAAAGCCACGTCATTTTGTATCTAAAGATGGACATAATATTTATGTTGGTAGAAACAACTCGCAAAATGATAATATTACTATGAAGTTGGCCAAAAGTGATGATATTTTTATGCATACACAAAAAATACCTGGCTCACATGTAATAATAAGGGCGAACGACGGCATAGTATCAAAACAGGCACTTAATGAAGGAGCACTATTGGCAGCGTATTTTTCAAAGGCTCAATCATCTAGCAATGTGCCAGTTGATTATACAAAACGTAAGAATATAAAAAAACCAAATGGTTCAAAGCCAGGCTTTGTAATATACACCACTCACTCAACTATTTATGTTACACCTAGCAAGGCAAAAATTGAAGATATTAATGAAATTAATGAATAACAAGGAGGCAATAATGAAACTACATGGAGACCATTTTCTAGACAGACTTTCACGAGGCGGAGTTCTATTAACAACAAAATCTGGTGACAAAATAAATACTATGACTATTGGCTGGGGTTCAATATCACAATACTGGGGCAAACCTGTTATGATTGTACCAGTTAGAAAATCAAGATATACTCATGAATTGCTAGAGGCTTCTGATACTTTTACAGTAAGCGTCCCTAAATTTAATGAGATTGCTAAAGAAATAGGATACTGTGGTACAAATTCTGGACGTGATGTAGATAAGTTCGAAAAATGCAAATTTACAGCAAAACCAGCAAAGTCAGTAGATACACCTATAGTAGGAGAAGCATATTTACATTATGAATGTAAGATAGTTGCTAAGACAGACATTACTGATGAGCACATGTCAAAAGAGCTAACTGATAACTGGTATGCTACAAGTGACTTCCATACATTGTACTTTGGTGAAATTATTGAATGCTATATAAGTGATTAACAATACTTTGTACTATAATTAAAAAAGGATAGCTACTTTACAAGCGGCTATCCTTTATTTTATCTTGAAAGATTTTACTTAGGCAAAGAATAATCTTTGTTCAATACTGAGTAGGTAGTATATCCTCCAGCTAAGTTTTTGACTCCCTTAAATCCATTTTGCATTAATATTCTACTTGCAGTATGTGCACGAATACCAACTGCACATGACACAACATATTCTTTGGATTTATCAAGTTCACCTAATCTATCTCGAAGTTCATCAACTGGTATATTAATAGAATTTTCAATTTCTCCTCTTTTCACTTCACCAACTGTACGAACATCTAGTATTTGTTGATTTTCTTTTAAATCTTTTAGTTGTGTAAACAGCATATTGTCTGATGTATCACTTAAAATATTCTCTCCATAGAATCCACTCATGTTTACAGGGTCTTTAGCTGATGAGTAAGGTGGAGCATAGCATAGTTCAAGTTCTTCTAAATCATAAACTGTTGCACCAAAGTTAATTGCTGTTGCAAGTACGTCTATTCGCTTATCAACTCCTTCGTAGCCAACGCCTTGTGCTCCTAATACTTTTCCCCCATCTTTCTCAAATATCACCTTTAAGGTTAATGTTTTAGCTCCAGGGTAATATCCAGCATGTGAGCCAGGATGGATTAAGGTCACTTTATAGTCTTTGTCTATTCCAAGTCCCATAGCATTTAGTTGTTTTTCATTTTTGCCTGTGTTAGCAACTGTCAAGTCAAATACTTTAGCCACAGCCGAACCTTGTGTTCCTCTGTACTTTCTTTTCATTCCCGAAATATTGTCAGCAGCCATTCTGCCCATTTTATTTGCAGGTCCTGCAAGTGGTACCATAGTTCTGCCTTTTGTCATAAAGTCTTTTGTCTCTACCATATCACCAATTGCATAAATGTTTTCATCACTTGTTTTTAGGGTTTCGTCTATTACTACACCGCCACGTTTATTAACTTCTAGCCCTGCATCAATTGCAAGCTTTGAGTTAGGTCGAACACCAATTGCTAGTATTACAGTATCTACATCCAATACCCGACCACTGTTTGTATTTACAATAATGCTATTACCCTTTTCTTCAAAGCTTTTCACACCATCATCAAGTACTAAATCAACACCTTTTTTAACCAAGTGTTTGTGAACAATTTGAGCCATATCCCAATCAAGTGGTGACATTACTTGGTTAAGCATTTCAACAATAGTTACCTTAACACCAGCATGAGTTAGATTCTCAGCCATCTCTATACCTATAAATCCACCACCAACAACTACTGCTTTTTTCACATTTTGCTCATCTAAAATTTCTTTTATTCTATCCATATCCGGAATATTCCACAAAACGTTTATCTTTTCACTATCTATACCAGGAATAGGAGGTCTTAATGGTGATGAACCTGCTGATAACACTAATGTGTCATAGCTTTCTGTGTATTCTTCATCAGTCATCAAATCTTTAACAGTTACCTGCTTTTTTTCCTTATCTACTGCTATAACTTCGTTCTTTAGCCTTACATCTACATCAAATCTTTCATTAAAGCTTTCTCTTGTCTGTAATATTAATTCTTCTCTGTCTTCTATTTCTCCGCTAATATGATACGGTAATCCGCAGTTTGCAAAGGAAATATACTCTCCTCTTTCAAACATTATTATCTCTGCATTTTCATCTAGTCTACGCAATCTAGCTGCACAACTTGCTCCTCCAGCTACACCGCCAACTATTAATACCTTTTTACTCATTGTATGCTGCTCCTTAAAATTGTCATTGTGTTTATTATATCACAATCATTGCTTTTCTATTGTGATTATGTCACCATTTTTTGGACATATGGCAAAATAATGTTGACATTAATTTTTATTGGGTGTATTCTTGTCAAAGCCTTAAATATAAATATATGGAAAGAGAGCAAAAATGAATACAGACCAGAAGTTAGGACAAACCAAAATAACACCTCTGCTTTTTAGAATGTCAGGCCCAGCAATAATATCAATGTTGGTGCAAGCAGCCTATAATATAGTAGATAGTATATTTTTAGCAAACTATAATGAAAACGCACTATCTGCAGTCTCATTAGCATTCCCAATACAAATGATTATTATTGCCATATTTGTTGGATTAGGGATAGGTATAAACTCAGTTATTTCTAGACGTCTAGGGGAAGGCAAAAAAGATGAAGCTGTCAACTCTGCTGAACATGGATTTTTCTTTGGAATAATAATTTGGGTCGTACTTGCCTTGTGCTCAATTGGTCTTCCTAAAATATTCTTTTCTCAGTTTACACAAACACAGCAAATAATTGACTATGGTATCTCATATATATCAATAATTCTTGTTTTTTCATTTGGTAGAATATTAACTCAAGTAGTAATAAGTATTTTGCAAGCAACTGGTGATATGTTTAGTGCAATGGTTATTCAATTAGTTGGAGCGATTACAAACATAATACTTGATGCATTCTTAATATTCGGTATTTGGATTTTCCCTGAATTAGGAATAACAGGAGCAGCTATAGCAACAGTTATAGGACAACTCGTATCCATGATATTAGCATTTGTCATACTATTCACCAAAAAGAATGGGCTAAGACTAAATCTTAAAAAGTTTAAACTAAACTCTACAATATCAAAAAACATCTTAATAGTAGGTATACCAGCAGGTATTATGCAAGCACTAGGCTCTATATTAATAGGTGGCTTAAACGGAATATTATCCAAATTCGGCGATGATGCTTACACACTATTAGGTGTTTATTTCAAAATTCAGTCTATCGTATTTATGCCAATTTTCGGGTTGTGCCAGGGTATGATGCCTATATTAGGCTACAATTACGGTGCTGGTAATAAAAAGCGTGTTATAGAAACATTAAAAGTTGGTATAATCGCAGCAGTATCAATTATGATAGTGGGAACTCTAGCATTCCAACTATTCCCAGCCCAAATCCTAAGCGTATTCAATGCAAACGATAATATGCTATCCATCGGTATACCAGCTTTTAGAATAATAAGTAGTTGCTTTGTATTTGCAGCTATAAGCATAATAATATCAACTTTGTTTCAAGCTCTTGGTGATGCATATTTAAGTATGATTGCTTCCTTTACAAGGCAGATTATTGTTATACTACCCGCTGCGACTATACTTAGTCGTACGTATGGATTGCAAGGAACTTGGTTCGCATTCCCTATTTCAGAGGTTGTGTGTGTGTCAGTAGTAATAGCATTCGCTATCTATGAATATAATCGCAAAATAAAAAATCTAGTTCCTATAGAAAGAAACTAGATATATAATTTTTAACTATCAGCCATATTTAAAGGCAAGTATCAAATTGTCTTTTTATGTGGTTTTTTTCTCCCTTTTGTGATGGAGACGTACCATTCAATCCAACGCACTTAACTACAGTACCACCTTTTTCCTTAACCAAGTCAGATAAATAGCCATGAGCTTTTTCAATGCCATTTAGCTTTGGATCAGCCATTAAAGTCGCTATTACAACTTCTTTATTTGTAAGGTCAGCATATGCCATAAATGTGTTCATTGCAGGTGTAGGATTTCCTGCCCAGATAGGAGTACAAAGATATAATTTGTCAAACTCATGTATTTCATCCCATGGAGTGTTTACTAACTTTGACTGCTTTCTAGTAGAAGCTTGATACCCACTTCTTATAAACCCAAAAGGTCCTCTACGCTTTCCCTTTTCTTCTAGTTTTACTATTTTACCATCATATTTTTCTTTTATTAGCTCTGCTAGTATCTCTGTATTGCCATTCTTTGAATAATACACTATTCCAACCATTATAATTTCTCCTTGTATAATTAAGTTTGTAGTACTGCACATTGTTGCTATATTTCTTCTAGTGCTCTATTTTGCTAAGATTTCACTTTATGAAATCTTAATAACTATTTGTTCTGCATAATTGCACATTGTCTGAATGCATCAATATAGCTTTTTACTCTACTCTCTATCGTAAACGTCCTCATTGAATGTATAATTTCTTTTTTCATTTTGTTATATAAGATGTCTCTATTTAGCATTTCTCTCATACCTTCACCCCAGCTAATTGGTTCATTAATGCTGCGTACAAATCCAGTCTTATTATTAATAACTAAATCATGTACTGCACCAGTGCTGTATGATGAAATTACTGGAACTCCACAGCTTAGTGCTTCAACCACTGGCATTCCCCATACATCATGTCTAGCAGGGTATATAAAAGCTCTTGAAATCCTTATTAGTTCTCTTGTTAATTCTAATGGCTGATAATCAAGCATAACTACATCGTTTAAAGCTAGACTTCTAACCATTTTAGATAATTTCTTTTGCGCTTTTGCATCACTTATTATTAGTAAGCTTGCATTTTGAATACCTGCAAATTTCCACATTTCTAGCAATAAGTCTATTCCCTGTTTTTCACTAAAATGAATAGTGGAAATAAATATATTATCCTTTAATCTGTATCTTCTCTTTAGCCCTTGTTCTCTTGCTTCAGTCATTGGTGTCGCTTGTGTATAATCTTTTTCACTAAATGCAGCATAGTCATATCTAATAATCTTATTCATATCTGCACCATAAGACCCTAAATAAGCATCACATGCACTTCCACACGACAAGTAAAGACAGGCATTTTTAATGTAGCTAGCTTTAGCTCTCTTTGCAATATCACTTTCGTTAGGATTAGGAAACCCGCCTTCGCAAGCTAATAAAAACTTCTTTCTATTAAAAATCAGCTCTTTAATGCTTGCTTTTTGTGCACTAGTTATACAATCTTCTAATACAAATACATCATAAGCATTTTCATTAACCAGTTTTCCAATACCAAAAGGAACGTTAAGTTTCTTTCCGTAACTTATGCCCTGTAAAAATACACTTTTAAAATTACCAACTGTAGAGAACTCCCATAATTTGTTTTCTTCAGGATATCGTTCAAAGGCTACAGTTAAATCACACTGCTTGCCTAGCAAGTTCCAAAACTCTACACCGTTTCTATTTGGCCTATCTGCAAGTAAAAATACCTTCAAAGTTTATGTGTTTCCCTTCCCTAGAATTTTATAGCATTATCTCCATAACCGGAAATCTGTATTGAGGCCTTCTTGGAAAGTTTACATAACCTCTAGTTATATATCCAAGTTTATCATATAACCTTAGCGCTGCTAAGTTCGCTTCACATGTATCTAAGCAAATAGCCGTGTAGTTCATATCTTTAAAATGTCCATGAACATATTCCATCATTTTTGTTCCAATGCCTTGCCTTGAGAACTTAGGATTTATACTAAGCCTATGAACACATAGTTTAGCATCAAACTTCAAATCTACTGTCTTATACTCATCTGGTATGTCTTCATTAACTGTAATGTATCCTGCAATTTCATCATCTATTAACGCAACAAACATTTCACTGTTATTTATATCATCTAGTAGTATTTCATCACTTGGATACTTTTCATCCCACTGATTCAATCCTGAAGCAATCATTTTCTTATAAATTGCAGGTCGTATGTTTGATATTTGCTTCATATCATCTATTTGTGCTTTTCTTATCTTCATTCTATTACTATCATTCCCTTATTCATACGTTAAATTATTCTACCAAAAATCCTATATGTAAGCAATCTCTATTGTAAAGTTCAGCTGTTGTATCATCTGGTTGCCCTCCCCCTACATATAGTGAAAATCTTCCTGACTCAATAACTTTATCACCATTCTTATTTATTAAAGCCATATATTTTGATTCAATAGTTAGTGATACTTTCACTTCCTCATCAACAGGTAATAAGACTTTTTTGATAGCTACTAGTTTCCAAACAGGTTGTACTACACTTGATTCTTCATCAGATAAATAAATTTGTACTACATCTTTTGTATCGTACTTACCTTTATTCTTTAAAAATATTGTTACAGTAATATCTTCTCCAGCTTTTATTTTACCATGAGATAAATATATCCTATAATATTCTATATTTGAATAATTAAGCCCATACCCAAAAGGATACACTAGTGTTTTGCTATTATTAGTTTTTAACGGTTTATCTATATTTGTATAAAGACTTACAGGGAGTTTACCAGTTGGCTTATAATCATTAAATATCATGCCTGCTATTACTTCTAATACATGTTGACTAGAATGCCAACATTGAAATACAGCATCATACATATTTAATGAATACGTTAAATCTCCAATTAAGTCAGTAAAATTTAATAAAATGATAGGTTTATCTACTCTACAAACTTTTTCTATTACTTCGGTTCGTATTTTGTGTATGTCTACTATTTGATCTTCTTGCATTATTCCCTTATTTACTAAGTCAACTACAAAAACTGCAATATCAGCCTCTCCAGCCTTAGAAACTACTTTTGATATTTGTTCTTCTAAAATACTATCTGATACATTGACTTCTGTACACATAACATCCATATGTGGACTAACAGCATTAAATACATCCATTATTGTAGTTTTGTTTATCACTTTTAAATCATCGCTATCACTTATATTTATAATTGCTATCTTATTTATCTTTTCTTTTGATAATGGAAGTACTCCATTATTTTTCAACAATACTATGCTTTCAGCTATAATTTTCTTTTCTATATCCTCAATACCAGTACTTTCATCTATATCAATGGCGATATTCATATTACTTTTAATCTCATCTGTATCAAATTCACAACTGTTGATTCTTTGTAGGATTAACTTGTTTAAAATATTGTCAAAGTCTTTTTCACATAATCTATTCAACTTCAATAAAGTATGAAAATACTGGTGTATAAGCTCTGTATTAAAAGTAGCTGCCAATTTAGTTACTTGCACAAAAATTTCTGGGTTATAATTATCAACGAAGTTTACTAAGTACTTTATCCAGGATTTATTATCATTCGTATTAAAAAATAAAATAGGAGAAAACAAATAAGTTATATAGCTTATTTTATCTTCAGTTGTCATACCATTCACTAAAGATTTCGCATTTTCATATAAAGTTAGAGAATTATTACGCTTTTCCATTATTCATCCTTCCTAATGCAACAAACAAAAAGGATACTCTAAAACCTTAAGCTCTAAAATACCCTCTTACTTTTCTAAAATACCTCCAGACAGTAACAAGAAGTTACATCAATCTGTTTAAGTAATCCATATCTTGGCAGTATTTAACTGCATTTTCTCTAGATATTTTACCCTGCTTAAATAATCCAGCAATTGAATAATCCATCAAACACATACCTT